>Ga0255334_1000540_pt1 | contig 28124 bp, 24 predicted proteins | sample EtOH5_35cm_T3_12_FD_202080 | JGI IMG/M metagenome (GOLD analysis project Ga0255334, IMG submission 202080) | Sandy soil microbial communities from University of British Columbia, Vancouver, Canada - EtOH5_35cm_T3_129 | ecosystem: Engineered > Artificial ecosystem > Sand microcosm > Unclassified ... | reverse complement strand
GCCAAATACCGCAGGCCCTTCGTCGCCACAGAGCAGGGGCGCGCGGTGGAGCCACCAAACAGCGCAACCCCGCGCCCCTGCGGCACATGAAGAAAGCGCTTGCTGGAGGAGACGGTATCTCATGCCAACTCCTTCCAGCGCAGGCAGCGGGTGGCGCGGCCGGGGGCGGGGGCCTCCAGCACCGGCGCGACCTGGGTGCAGATCGCCCGGGCGTGGTCGCAGCGGGGGGCGAAGCGGCAGCCCTCCGGCATCGCCCAGGCCTGCGGCACACGGCCGGGGATGGCGGAAAGACGCTCGGCATCGCCTTCGGGCGTCGAGGCGATCAGGGCGGCGGTATAGGGGTGCCGCGGGGCAGCAAAAACCTCGGCGACCGGGCCTTCCTCGACCACTTCGCCGGCGTACATCACCGCGACACGGTCGGCGATCTCGGCCACCACCGCCAGATTGTGGGTGACGAAGACCATGCCCATGCCTTCCTCTGACCGCTTCAGCGCGGCCAGCAGGTCCAGGATCTGCGCCTGCACGGTGACGTCCAGCGCGGTGGTCGGTTCATCGGCCAGCAGCAGGCGCGGATGGTTGGCGATGGCGGCGGCGATCATCACGCGCTGCCGCTGCCCGCCCGAGAGCTCATGCGGGTAGCTGCGGGCGCGGCTTGCGGGATCGGGCAGGCCGACATTGCGCAGCAGTTCCACGACGCGGGCGGCGATGCCCTGGCGCTGGCCATGCGCGCGCAGCGCCTCGGCCAGATGGGTGTCGACGCGCAGCAGCGGGTTCAGGCTGCTGGCCGGGTCCTGGAAGACCATGGCGAGGTCGCGCCCGCGCAGCGCCCGCAGCGCACGTTCCGGCAGGCGCAGCAGGTCGCGGGTGCGGCCGTCGCGGCCGGTGTAGAGAATTTTTCCGCTGGTGACCCGGACCGCGGCGGGCAGCAGCCCCATCACCGCAAGCCCGGTCAGCGTCTTGCCCGACCCGCTTTCGCCGACGACGGCCAGGGTGTCGCCGGGGGCGAGGGTGATGTTGACATTGCGCACCACCGGCACCGGGCCGGTCGGGCCCTGGATTTCCAGCGTCAGGTTCCTCACGGCGAGCAGCCCGGGGACCGCCTCCGGCTGTTCCGCGACGCCGGCCAGCACGGCGAGGCGACGCAGGAAGCCCGGGCGGCTCTTGCCGCCGGTGCCGGGGTCCAGCGCATTGCGCAACCGGTCACAGAGCAGGTTCAGCACCAGCACCGTGCCGGTCAGCGCCAGGCAGGGCCAGAGCAGCAGCAGCGGCGCCTGTTCCATGGTGGTGCGGGCACCACGGATCATCAGGCCCCAGGACGGATCGGGCGGCACCACGCCGAGGCCAAGGAAGGACAGCCCGCTTTCCAACAGCATCGCCGCGGCGACGGTCAGCGAGACCTGCACGATCAGCGGCGGCGCGATGTTCGGCAGCAAGGTGCGCAGCAGGATGCGCCCGGACCGCGCGCCCAGCGCCTCCTGCGCCGTCACATAGTCCAGCGCGCGGACCGACAGGGTCTCGGCATAGGCGACGCGGGCAAAAGTGGGGGTGAACAGGACCGCCAAAGTGAAGATCAGCGTCCCCGCGCCGGGGCCGAGCAGGGTGACCACCAGCAGCGCCAGCAGCATCGGTGGGAAGCAGAGCACGATCTCCGCCATGCGCACCGTGCCGATTTCGACCAACCCGCGGAAATAGCCGCCGAGGATGCCGAGCAGCGTGCCCGCAAAGGCCGCGATCAGCGTCGCGGAAAAGGCGACCGTCAGCGAGACCCGCGCGCCCCAGATCAGCCGGGTCAGAACGTCGCGGCCGTATTCATCCTGCCCCAGCCAATGGCCCGGGGAAACGCCGGCCAGGCGATGGTTGATGTCCTGGGTGACCGGATCGGGCAGCGGCAGCAGCGGCGCTGCCAGCGCCAGCAGAAGGATGACGCCGGCCAGCGCGGCGGGCAGCGCCAGGCGCCGCAGCTTGTCAGGCCGCATCAGCCGTGCCTCACGCGCGGATCGATGACGGCGTAGAGCAGGTCCACCACGAAGTTCAGCAGCACGAACAGCGCTGAGATGACGAGGACGATGCCCATCACCTCCGGATAGTCGCGCGATTCCACCGAGCGGACGAGGTAGCCGGAGACGCCCGGCCAGTTGAACACGAATTCCACCAGCACGGTGCCGCCGAGCAGCGCGCCCAGATGCAGCGCCACCACGGTCACGACCGGGGTCAGCGCATTGCGCACGACATGGCGGCGGATGATGGCGGCGACCGAAACCCCGCGCGCCTGGGCCGCACGGACATGGTCGCGTTCCAGTACCTCAAGCACCGAGGCGCGGGTGACGCGCAGCACCACGGCGCCCAGGCCCACCGCAATGGTGATGGCCGGCATCAGCAGCAGCCCCAGATGCCGCAAGGGATCCTTGGCCAGCGCGACATAGCCGCCCGCCGGGATCAGCCGAAGATTCTGCGCCAGCACCAGGATGATCAGCGTGCCGACCACGAAGACCGGCACCGACAGCGCCAATGCCGCGAGGGAGGAGAGCACGCGGTCCAGCATCTCCCCCGCCCGCAGCGCCGCCAGCACACCGAGCGGCAGCCCGACCAGCAGCGCGATCAGCGCCGCAGCACCCACCAGTTCCAGGGTGCGGGGCAGGCGCAACACGATCTCATCGGCCACCGAATGATCATCCAGCAGCGAATAGCCGAAATTGCCCTGCGCCAACCCGCCGAGATAGGTCCAGTACTGGGTCATGAGTGGCTGGTCGAGGCCGAGCTTCTCGCGAAGATCGGTGACCAGCCACGGGTCCGGCGCCACGCCGCCCTGGGCCAGCAACAGCTCGGCCGGATCGCCCGGAATGATGTGGATCACCATGAAAACCAAAGTGGCGACCACCCAGACCAGGGCGAGCGAAACGAGCAGACGTCGGGCGGCGTAGGCCAGCATGGATCAGGCGACCTCGGTGGTCTCGAAGGTCAGGCCCGAGTAGAAGGTCAGCGCACCCGGCATGTTCTTGAAGCCGGTGACCGCGCTGCGCATGGCATAGCCCTGGCTGCGCCAGGTCAGCCCGACGAGCGGCGCCTGTTCGATCGCGACACCCTCCATCTCACGATAGATGGCGCGGCGCTTGGTCTCGTCGAATTCGGCGCGGCCCTTGCCCAGAAGCTCGGTGATGCGATCGACCTTCAGCCCATAGCTGCGGACATAGGAAGGCGAGAGCGTGCCATCGAGCAGGCTCGCGAGCCCTTCGGGATCGTTGCTGTCGGCGGCGGTACCCATCACCGCGATGTCGTACTGGCCGCGGTTGCCGATGGCGACGCGGGTGGCCCAGTCGGGCATGTTCAGCTCGACATTGATGCCGACGGCGGCGAGGTGCTGCTGCACCACCTCCGCGGTATCCTTGTGCATGCCGTATTGCGCGGTGGAGAGCATGGAGGCGGTGACGCCATTGGCGAAGCCGGCCTCGGCCAGCAGGCGCTTGGACAGATCGGGGTCGTAGTTCCAGCCGTCCTTGTATTCGGCATTGTAGAAGGTGCTGCCCGGCGGGATCGGCAGCTGGGTCAGCGGCGAGCCGCGGCCGAAGAAGGCGGCCTTGACCAGATCCTCGCGCTTGATGGCGTGGGCCACGGCCTTGCGGACGCGGTGGTCGTTGAACGGCGGGCGGGTGCCGTTGAAGACCAGGAACATGAAGGCGCCATCGACGGCATCGAGCTTCAGCCCCGGATTGGCGATGATGCCGTCCATCGACTGCCAGGGCACGTATTCGATCAGATCGACATCGCCCGAATGCAGGGCGGCGACACGCAGGTTCTCATCGCCATAGGCGTTGATGCGGATGCCCTTCAGCTTCGGCAGGCCCGGCTTGTAGTAGCCGGAGAAAGCCTCCAGATCGAGCGAGACGCCGCGTTCCTGCGCCTTGAGGATGAAGGGACCGGCGCCGATGAACTGCCCGCGCGGGGAATTCCGCGAGATGATCGGCATGTGGTAGCTGGCCATCCAGATCGGCAGCGTCACCACCGGTTCCTTGGTCACGATGCGCACGGTCTTGTCGTCCGGCGTCTCAATCCGGTCGAGGCCCTGGATCTGCGCGCGGAAATAGGCGGTGGAGCGTTCCGCGGCGATCTGGTCCAGCGACCATTTCACATCGGCCGAGGTCACCTTGTCGCCATTCTGGAAGGTGGCGTCGCGCAGCTTGAAGACCCAGGTCGTGGGGTTTTCCAGCGTCCAGGATTCGGCGAGTTCCGGCCGCAGCGACCCATCGGGCGCATAGGAGACCAGGCCGCGATAGATCATCAGCTTGACGGTCGCCGCCGCCGTACCGGTGTTGGCCCAGGGCTGGATGCTCGGCGGGTAGCTGGACAGGCCGAAGGTCAGGAGGCCCGGCGTCGCTGCCCGGGCGCCGGGGATACGCAGGAAGGGCAGCGTCGCGGCCGCGGCGGCACCGCCGAGCAGCGCGCGGCGGGTAGCGGAAATGGTCATGGGGATCTTTCCTTCTTCCAGTGTGCGTCGTGAGCCTGTGTCAGTTCGGGTCGTGATAGACCTCTTGAGCCGTGGCGGCGCTGATCGCGCCTTCGGCCACATCGCGCGCCACTGCGGCGTGGTCACGCTTTTCGGGCGGGCCGTAGCCGCCGGCGCCGGGGCTGACGACGGCGAACCATTGCCCGGCCTTCAACACCGCGCAATCGGCCTGGAACTCCACGCCGGGGCCGCATTCGATGGCGCCATGCGCACCTGGCCCACCGCCGAGCAGGCCCCAGCTCTGCGAGCGCAGGCGGGAGACGTCGACGCGCACGCGGCAATCCTCATCGGCGCGATAGACGCGGCGCAGACCCATGCCGCCGCGATACTGGCCGACACCGCCCGATCCCTCGACGAGTTCGTAGCGCAGCAGGGTCAGCGGATATTCGATCTCCAGCGCCTCGACCGGCAGGTTGGAGGTGTTGGTGGCATGCACATGCACGCCATCCAGCCCGTCCTTGGTCGCACGGGCACCGCCGCCGCCGCCCATGGTCTCCAGATAGACCCAGATGGAGCCATCGGATTTGCGCTGGCCAATGAAGCTCGCGACCGTACAGGTGGAGTTGGAACAGGCGGTCACCCGATCCGGCACCGCCTGCGCCAGCGCGCCGAGGATGAGGTCCGACACCCGCTGGCAGGTCTGCACGCGGCCATTGACCGCGGCCGGATGCACGCAGTTCAGGATGCTGCCTTCGCGCGCGATGATGGTCAGCGGCCGCGCCAGGCCGGCATTCGGCAGGATGGTCGGATCGACCACCGACTTCACGACGTAATAGGCGGTGGCGAGCAGCGCCGTATAGGTCATGTTCAGCCCGGCGCGCAGCTGGTCGGGCGCGTCGAAGCGGAGCGTCATGCTGTCGCCCTTGACGGTCACCTCGACCGTCAGCGGCAGGGTCGCGCTGATCTCGGCATTGTCGAAGACATCATGGAAGGTCCAGGTGCCATCGGGGATCGCCGCGATCCCCGCCCGCATCTTCCGCTCGGCGTAGTCCAGCAGCGCGGCGCCGGCGGCCAGCACGACATCGGTGCCATACTTGCCGCAGAGTGCTGTAAAGCGCTGCACGCCGACGCGATTTGCCGCCATCTGCGCGCGCAGATCCGACAGGCGTTCGCGCGGCACCTGGCAGTTCAGCAGCACCAGATCCTGCAGATCCTTTTGCAGCACGCCGGCGCGATAGAGGCGCACGGGGGGGATGCGCAGGCCTTCCTGGTAGATATGGGCATGGCCGCGATCGGCGAAGTCGGAGTGATGCGCGAGGTTGACCGTCCAGGCGACCAGCACGCCATCGATGAAGATGGGCTCGGCCAGCACGATATCGGGCAGATGCGTGCCGCCGCCGGCATAGGCGTCATTGCCGACGAAGACATCGCCCGGCTGCATGTCCTCGACGCGGTGCAGCCGCATGATATGCGGCACGATGCCGATGAAGCTGCCGAGATGGACCGGGATATGCTCGGCCTGGCAGAGGGTTTCGCCCGCGGCGTTGAACAGCGCCGTGGAACAGTCGCGCCGTTCCTTGATGTTGGTGGAATAGGAGGCGCGGATCAGCGCCTCGCCGGTCTCCTCGACGATCGAGGAGAGCGAGGCGCCGATGACCTCGATGGTGATCGGATCCAGCGTCACGGCGGATGCTGCCTTCAGGGCGTGGCTCATGCCATGACCTCCAGGATCAGGTTGAGATAGGCGTCGACGCTGACCTTCATGCCGGGCGGCACCACGGTCGTCGTGTCCATCTGCTCGACGATGGCCGGGCCCATGAACAGATTGCCGGGCTTCAGCGCCTCGCGGCTGTAGAGCGGGGTGGTGACGAAATCGCCGGCTTCGGGGAACCACACCGGACGGTTGCCGGTGATGGCGCCCGAGGCATCGGGGCCGGCATCGGGGTAGGATTTCAGCACCGCCTTGCGCACCACGCCGGTCGCTTCCAGGCGCAGGGTGACAAGCTGCACCGCCTCGCCCTCGGCGATGAAGCCGTAGCGCTGGCGATGGGATTCGGTGAAGCCTTCGACCAGCGTCGCGATGGTCGCCGCGGTGATCGCCCCTTCCGGCACCGGCACCGCGAGTTCGTAGTTCTGGCCGGCATAACGCATGTCGGCGGTACGGGTCAGGCGACGCGCGTCGGCAGCGATCTCCTCATGGTCGAACCACTCCTCGCCGCGGGCGGTCAGGCCCGCGAAGGCGGCCGAAACCTCGGCGACCGAAGCCTCGGTCGCCGGCAGCAGCTTGGTCGCGGCGAAGTCGGCGCGCAGATCGGTCAGCAGCAGCCCCATGGCGCAGAGGATGCCCGGGTTGCGCGGCACCAGCACGCGCTTCATGTCCAGCTCCTTGGCTAGGCGCGCCGCATGCAGCGGCCCCGCACCGCCAAAGGCCATCAGCGTATAGTCGCGCGGATCATGCCCGCGCTGGATCGAGATGACGCGGATCGCACGCGCCATATTCGCGGTGACGACGGAGATGATGCCCTGCGCCGTCTCCATCACGCCAAGCCCGAGTTTTTCCGCAAGTGCGGCGATCGAGGCCTTGGCCAGGTCCTGCCGCACCGGCATGCGGCCGCCGAGCAGATATTCCGGGTTCAACGTCTGCAACACGACATTCGCATCGGTGGTCGCGGGTTCGGTATTGCCGCGGTCGTAGCAGACGGGTCCGGGATCGGCGCCGCAGCTGCGCGGACCGACCTTCAGCAGCCCGCCGGCATCGACATAGGAGATCGAGCCACCGCCGGCGCCGACCGTGTGGATGTCCAGCATCGGCGCCTTGATCGGATAGCCATGCACCACGGCCTCCGACGTCATCTTGCAGCTGCCGCCCTGCAGCAGCGCGACATCGGTGGAGGTGCCGCCCATGTCGAAGGTGATCAGGTCGGGGAAGCCGGCCAGCGCGCCGATCGCCTGCGCGCCGACCACACCGGTGGAGGGGCCGGAGAGCACGGCGCGCACCGGCATGTCGGCGGCGGTGGCAAAGCCGATGACGCCGCCATTGCTCTGCGTCAGATGCGGCGTCGCGGTCATGCCCAGCGCCTTCAGCCGCGGGGTCAGGCGCTCGATGTAGCGGCGCATGACCGGGCCGAGATAGGCGTTCAGCACCACCGTCGACAGCCGCTCATATTCGCGGAATTCCGGGGCGATCTCATGGCCCGAACAGATGAAGGTGTCGGGGCATTCCTCGCGCAAAATCTCGACGGCGCGGATCTCGTGCTCGGGGCGGATGAAGCCGTAGAGGAAGGAGACCGCGATCGCCTTGACGCCCGCAGCCTTCAGCGCGCGTGCGGCTTTTCGCATCTTCGCCTCGTCCAGCGGCGTGTCGATCTCGCCGCTGTGGCGGACGCGTTCGGGCACTTCCATGCGCAGGTCGCGGGAGACCAGCGTCGGCGGCTTGTCGGCCTGCATGTCGTAAAGGTCGGGGCGCTTCTGGCGTCCGATCTCCAGCAGGTCGCGGAAGCCGTCGGTGGTGACCAGGCCGGTCAGCACGCCCTTGTGCTGGATCAGCGCATTCGTCGCGACCGTGGTGCCATGGCCGAAATAGGCGACGCCGGCGGCCGGCGCATCGCCTGCATCGGGGTCGACGCGGCGCATGCCTTCCTCGACCCCCTGGGAGATGCCGCGGGACGGATCGTCGGGCGTGGAGGAGACTTTCCAGACTTCGACGCGGCCCTCGTCCTCATCGAAGAGGCATACATCGGTAAAGGTACCACCCGAGTCCACGCCCACACGCCAACGCGCCATGCTGTCAACTCCTGGTCAGGATTGATGCTGAGGATGGCTGACACTATTTCGTTGCCTCGCATCGGGCAGCAAGCCATATTTTCTCTGGATGGTATAAAATCAGTCGTAATTCCGTGGGGTGGAAGCGGGTCGGCGTAATCGGTCAAGAAAGGCCACGGAATGGAAGCAGCGACGACGAGTGAAAGCCCCGGCGCGGTCCAGCGCGCCTTTCGCCTGCTGCGGCTGATCGGCGAACAGGGGCCGGCCGGGGCGCGGCTGACCAGCCTGGCCGAGGCCGCCGAGCTGCCGCGGCCGAGCGTGCACCGCATGCTGCGGCTGATGACCGAGGAAGGCTTCGTCGGTTACGACCCGCGCAGCAAGCGCTACACGCTGGGGCTGGACCTGTTCGTGCTGGGCGCGCGAGCCGGCAGCCGGATGGGGTTGCGGGACGTGGCGCGGCCGGTGCTGCTGCGGCTGACCGCCTCGCTGGGCGAAACCCTGTTCCTGCTGGTGCACAATGGCTATGACGCGGTCTGCATCGAACGCAGCGTCGGGCCGCTGCCGATCCGTTCCTTCACCGGCGATATCGGCGGGCGGGTGCCGCTCGGCATCGGTCAGGGGTCGACCGCGATCCTCGCCTTCCTGCCGCCGGCCGAGCAGGACGAGATCATCAGCCACAACCTGCCACGCATGCGCCAGTACGGCAGCTTCGACGAAGCCTCGCTGCGGGCGGAGCTGGCGCAGGTGCGCAGCGACGGCCATGCCGGCGGCGCGGCGGGGCTGATCCCGGGCCATGCCGGTGTCGCGGTGCCGATCCTGGATCATGACGGGCGCGCGGTGGCGGCGCTCAGCGTCGGCAGCACCAGCGACCGGCTGGGGCTGCGGCGACGCACGGTGATCTCGACGATGCTGAAGCGGGAGGCGGCGACCATCGCCGCCCAGGCCAGCCCCTTCGACCCGGCGCTGCGCCGGGCGGGCGCGGCCATGGAACATGCGCCGCAGCCGGCGCGGGATGCCGGCTGACCGCCTTAGCGAATCCCCGCGCGCATGAAGGACTGCACGAACTGGCGCTGGAACAGCAGGAAGCCCAGCAGCAGCGGGGCCGAGGTCATCAGCGTCGCGGCGCTGATGATCGACCAGTCGATGCCCTGGTCGGTCGAGGCGAAGATCGACAGCCCGACCGTCAGCGGCCGCGTCTCCACCGCATTGGTGATGACCAGCGGCCAGAGAAAATTGTTCCAGTGGAACGAGACCGAGGTGAGGCCATAGGCAAGATAGGTCGGCCGCGCCAAGGGCACATAGACCCGCATGAGGATCCGAAACGTGCCGCAGCCTTCCACGCGCGCCGCATCGTCCAGCTCCTTCGGCACCTGCTTGAAGCTCTGCCGCAGCAGGAAGATGCCGAAGGCGGAGGCCATGTAGGGCAGACCGATCGCCAGGATGGTGTCCACCAGCCCCAGCGCGCGCATGGTGCGGTAATTCTCGACCAGCAGCACATCGGGCATGATCATCAGCTGCAGCAGCACGATCGCGAAGATCAGCCCGCTGCCCCGGAAATTGCTGCGCGCGAAGGCGAAGGCCGCGAGCGTGCAGAGCACGAGCTGCGCCGCCAGCACGGTCGTCACCAGCAGGAAGGTGTTGAGGAAGTAGCGCGCAAAGGGCGCCGCATCCCAGGCCGCGGCGAAATTCTCGAAGGTCAGCGGCGCGAAGAGGTCGAAGCGCGTCGCATACATGCTGGGATGCACCGCGGCCCAGAGCGCATAGACCACCGGCGCGATCCAGAAGATGCCCAACGCCCAGGCCGCCGCGGTTTCGAGCCAACGGCCCAGAGCAATCACGCTGCTGCCGGCGACGGTGGCGGTCGTCGCGCTCACCGGTAATGCGTCCGGCGTTCGAGCACCAGGAACTGGAAGGCCGCGACCGTGCCGAGGATGGCCAGCAGGACGACCGTCAGCGCCGAGGCCGAGGCGGTGTCCCAGAAGCGAAAGCCGAGCTCGTAGATATAGGTCAGCAGCAACGCCGTCGCATTGTCCGGCCCGCCGCGCGTCATGACGATGACATGGTCCACCAGGCGGAAGGCGTTGATCACCGCATTGACCAGGATGAACAGCGTGGTCGGCCCCAGCAGCGGCAGCACCACCCGCCGCAGCACCCGGCTGCGGGACGCCCCTTCGACCGCGGCAGCCTCCAGCAGCACCGGCGGGATCGCCTGCAGGGCGGCGAGGTAGAAGATCATGTAGAAACCGGCCTCTTTCCAGACCGCGACCACGATCATCGCGCCCAGCGCCGTCTCGTGCGAGCCGAGCCAGTTGGTCGGCCCCCAGCCGAACAGCGCATGCGTCAGCCGGTCCACCAGCCCGTAGTCCGGCGTGTAGAAGAACAGCCAGAGATTGGCGACCGCGATCATCGGCAGCACCGTCGGCGTGAAATACGCCATGCGCAGCGCCGTCCGCCCCGTCATCTTCCCATTCACCCAAAGCGCCATGGCCAGCGCCAGCCCGACCGACAGCGGGATGGTCGCCAGGGCGTAGACGAAATTGTTCCACAGCGCCTGCCAGAAGATCGGATCCTCGGTCAGGCCCACGAAGTTGTCGGCACCCACGAACACCCCGGGCCGGTTGGCCCGGGGGGTCGAGAACAGCGCGTGCCACAAGGTGGCCAGCGCCGGGTAATGCGTGAAGGCCAGCAGCATCAGCAGCGCCGGGCTCAACAGCAGCCAGGCATGCAGGGTGGTGCGGTCCTTCACGCGGCCTGGCTCAGCTATAGGGACGCAGGATGCGCGTCGCCTCGGCCTGGGCATCGGCCATCGCCGGCACCGCCGCCTTGCGCCCGGTCAGGGCCGCCTGCAGCTGGTCGTTCAGCGCCTTGGTCACGCGCTGGTTCTCATGCGTCGAGAGTTCGGCGACAGCGTCGGGCAGCTGGTCGCGCGGCTCGGCCGCGGCGGGGAAGTCGGCGACATAGGCGCGCATCGCCGGCGTTTCCCAGGCGGCCGGAGTGACGGCGACATAGCCCGTCTCGATCCCCCAATGCGCCGCACGTTCCGGCGTGGTCAGGAAGCGCGCGAATTTCAGCGCGGCCTCGCGCTGCGCCGGGCTCGCCGACTTGACCACATACAAATTGCCACCCCCGGTCGGGCTGCCGCGCCGGCGGCCGGCCGGCAGCTTGGCGACGCCAAAGGGGAAGGGCGCATTGCGGCGGACATTGGTCAGGTTGCCCGTGGTGGTCCACATGATCGCCGTCTTGCGTTCGAAGAAGTCGCGCGGCGTGGTGCCCCATTCGACGATGCCGGGCGGATGCACCATGTGCTTCTGCGACAGATCCATCCAGTACTGCAGCGCCTCGGCGACCTTGGGGTCGCTGTAGAAGACGTGGTTGCCCTCGCCATTCATCAATCGCACGTCATTCTGCGTGGTCAGCGCCTGGAACAGCCAATAGGGAAAGCCGGAGGAGGGGATCTGGATGCCCCACTGGCTCACCTGGCCGCCTTCGCGCTTCGTCAGCTTCTGGGCGAAGGCAAGCTGTTCGGCCCAGTCCTGCGGCGCCTTCTCGGGGTCCAGGCCCGCGTCGCGGAAGGCGTCCTTGTTCCAGTACTGCACAATGGTCGAACGCTGGAACGGAATGCCCCAGGTCTTGCCGCCGGTGCGGCTGTTTTCCAGGAAGGCCGGGTAGAAGCTGTCGAGCCAGGGCTTCGCCGCGCCGGGCAGATCGTCCCAGGCGACCACCGCGTCCTCGTCGATCAGCGTGAAGATGTCCACGGCCAGCAGGCAGGCCATCTGCGGCGCATCGCCGCCGCGCATCGAGGTCAGCGTCTTGGTCAGCGTGTCCTGGTAGGAACCGGCATAGACCGGCTTCACCCGGATGCCGGGGTTTTCGCGGGCGAAACCCTCGCAATAGCCGTCGATCAGCGCCGGGATCGGCCCGCCCACGGCGATGGGGTAGTTGAAGGTGATCTCGACCGGCGCCTGCGCGCGCACGGCGGGGGCGGCCAGCAGCGGCGCGCCGGCCAGGGCGGCCAGGGTGGTGCGGCGGGTCAGTGTCATGGGTGATCCATCCTTTCGGCGTGAAGGCTGATCTCGGCCGCGCGGAACAGATCCGGCCGGCGCTGGCCGGTGGCGGCGTCGAACAGATGTGCCGCGGGCGGCAGCGACAGCCGCAGCAGGCTGCCGGCACGCAGCGGGTGATGACCGGAAATGCGGGACTGGAGCCTTTCGCCGGCATCGCCCAGCGCGCAGGTGATGACGGTCTCGGCCCCTAAAAACTCGGTGGCCAGGACCTGCGCCGGCAACCCCTCGGCATCGGTCGGCACGACATGTTCCGGGCGGATGCCCAGCACCGCGCCCGCGGCCTCGACCGGGGCCACGGCGTGGCCGGGCAGGCCGATGACGGTGGCGCCGTCATGGCCTTCCTCCAGCCGCAGCAGCGACATCGGCGGCGTGCCGATGAAGGCGGCGGCGAAGACCGAGGCGGGCCGCGCGTAGAGCTCGGCCGGGGTTGCATCCTGTTCGACCCGGCCATCGCGCATCAGCACGACCTGGTCGGCCATGCTCATGGCCTCGGCCTGGTCGTGGGTGACATAGACCATGGTGATGCCCAACCGCTGCTGCAGCGCGCGGATCTCGTGCCGCATCTCCGCCCGCAGCTTGGCGTCGAGGTTGGAGAGCGGTTCATCCATCAGGCAGATCGCTGCTTGCGCCACCACCGCGCGGGCCAGCGCCACGCGCTGCTGCTGCCCGCCCGACAGCTGGCTCGGCCGGCGATCCAGCAGCGGGTTCAGCCCGAGCATATCGGCGGCGCGTGCGAGGCGCGCCGCGCGTTCCGCCCGCGGCGTGCTGCGCGCGCGCAGGCCAAAAATGATGTTCTCGGCGACCGAAAGATGCGGGAACAGCGCGTAGGACTGGAACACCATGGCGATGCCGCGTGCCGCCGGCGGCAGCCCGACGACATCGCGCCCCCCCAGGAAGACATGGCCCGCATCCGGCGCATCCAGCCCCGCCATGACGCGCAGCAGCGTGGACTTGCCGCAGCCGGACGGGCCGAGCAGGACCAGGAAGGTGCCGGCCGTCGCCGTCAGGGTCACACCGGCCAGCGCACGCGTCGTGCCAAATGCCTTGGCGACGCTATCCAGGCGGATGGCGCCGCGACTCTCCTGCTGCAAAATCATGGCCCGCCCATACCCGGCCAGAAGGGCGTTCCGGTGACAGCGGCGTTGCGACTGTATGACATCGACCTCGGTCCCAGCGGCGCGCCGGGGCCTCCGGTCAGCCGGTCGTCCGGATCAATCGCCACACAAGTGTCACCGCGCTGCCGGATCGCTGTAGGCAAAGCGCCATAGCCTGCGACGCATCACCTTGCGGCGGAGCCACCGACCATGACCCATGCCATGACCCCTTCACGCCGAGGCCTTTTGGGCGGCGGCGGCGCACTCGCGGCCCTGGGACTGCTCGCCCATGTGCCGGGGGTCGGTGCGGCGCAGGCCGCCGATGCCGCCCCGCGTGCGGGAAAACTGAAGGTCGCCTTCCTGGGGCTGGATACCGCCGACCCGCATCGCCACACCGGCTCCATCGCCGTGCAGCAGGTTTACGTCGAGACGCTGACCTCGATCGCCGATGACGGCACCGTCAAGCCCTTCCTCGCCACGGGTTGGGAGATCAGCCCGGACGGCAAGCGCTACAGCTTCACGATCCGCGAAGGCGTGCGGTTTCACAACGGCCGGTTGCTGACCGCCGGCGACATCCGCGCCAATGCGATGCGGGTGCGCGACCAGGTGCGCGGCGGCTGGCTGTCCGCGCCGATGAAGCTGGTGGAATCGCTGGAGGCACCGGACGACCGCACCTTCGTGATGACCATGAAGGAACCCTATGGCCCGCTGCTGAACCTGCTGTCGGAGCTGTGGATCGTCGCCCCGGAAAGCGACGGCTGGGCGCAGACCGTGCGCACGCCGATCGGCACCGGCCCGTTCCGCTTCGGCCGCTGGCAGCCGAATGTGACCTTCGAGGCACCGGCCTTCGCCGATTATTGGCAGCCCGGGTTGCCGCATGTGGAAGCGGTGGAATTTTCGCTGCGCGACATCGACGATCTGTCGCTGCCGCTGCGCGCCGGCGACCTGCACATCGCCCGCGTCGGCTACGACAAGCTGGAGTCGGTACGCGCCGACGAGAATCTGGAAGTGCAGTTCATGAAGGACACCACCTGGTGGTTCTGGTCCTTCAACAACCGCAACCCGCGTTCGCCGTTCAACGACGTCCGCGTGCGGCAGGCCGTGGCCTATATGCTCGACAAGCCCGCCTTCATGCGGTTTGTCGCGGGGCAGGCGGGCGTGGTGACCAACCAGATGGCCGCCCCCGGGCAGTTCTTCTGGGACAAGGCGATGCATGACGCCGATCGTCACGCCCGCCCCAACCACGACCGCGCCCGCGCGCTGTTGCAGGAAGCCGGGGTCGATCCCGCGAAAACCCCCTGCCGCATCGTCTCCTGGCAGAATTCCTACAGCGAGATCGCGGTCGAGGCGATGCGCAACCTTGGTTTCCAGGTCGAGCATCTGGCGCTGGACGACATCGGCGCGCAGCGCCGGCTCGGCCAGTACGATTGGGATCTGGCGCCGTTTGCCAGCGGCCCGCGCGCCGACATCTTCCTGCGCTTCATCCGGCTGATGTCGGATGGTCCGAATGTCGGCCTCTGGGGCGGCACCCGGGATCCGGAATTCGACCGGCTGGTGCATCAGGCGATCGCCGTCGTCGATCTGAACGAACGGCGCCGGCTGTACCTGGCCGCCTGGCAGCGGGTGCTGGACAACTACTACACCGTCGTCATCGGCCATGCGCCGGAGCCGATCGTGAACCGCCGCGAAGTCACCGGCTATGCGCCGGGCTTCACCTGGGGCCAGCACCGCGTCGATGGCGGGCTTGCCTTCGCCAAGCTGACCGCGCGCAGCTGACCATGTCGGGCGCCGCGCTGGTGATCGCGCCGACGCGGCGCGCCGGACCCGGGCTGGGCTTCATGCTCGGGGTCGCGATCCTGGGGCTGACGTTGCTGGTGGCGGTGTTCGGGCCGAGCCTGGTCGCCGCCGACCCGCTGATGCAGCAGATCACGCTGCGCAACACGCCGCCGGATGCGTTGCATTGGCTGGGGCGGGACCACCTCGGCCGCGACGTGCTGGCAAGGTTGGTGGCGGGAACGCGGATCTCGCTGGCCGCCGCCTTTGGCGCGACGCTGCTGGCACTGGGGGTCGGCGCCGGCCTCGGTCTGATTGCGGAGGCGCTGGGGCGCTGGCCGGCCCTGCTGGTCTTCGGCGTCTTCGACATGGTGCGTGCCATGCCCTCCATCCTGCTGGCGCTGACCCTGATGGTGGCGCTGGGGATCGGGATGGGGCCGCTGGTGCTCGCCCTCGGCATCGCCTTCGCGCCGCATATGGCGGTGGTGGCGCGGGCGGCCTGGCGGCGGGAAGCGGCATCGGGCTATGTCGCCGCGGCGCGGGTCATGGGGGCATCGCCGGTCGCGACCTTGTTCCGCCATGTGGTGCCGAACATCGCCGGCGCGCTGGTGACGCAGGCGGCCATCATCATGCCGCGCGCCATCACCACCGAAAGCGTGCTGTCCTTCTTCGGCCTGGGTGTCGCGCCGGAAACCCCGAGCTGGGGACGCATGATCGCCGGCGCCACGCGCTTTGCCGAAGCCGCCCCGCACGCTGTGGCGGCACCGGTGGTGGCCCTTTGCGTGGTGACGCTGGGCTTCGCCTTGGTGGGCGATCGGCTGCGGCTCGCGCTCGATCCCTTGCGGGAGCAGCGGCGATGACCCTGCCCCTCGCCTTGCTGCGGCAGCTGGTGCTGCTCGCGGCCATCACCGTCGCGGTCTTCCTGCTGATCCGCATCATGCCCGGCGACGTGGTGGATTCCCTGGCCCTGGAAGGCAGCCTGGATGAGGAAGCGGTGACCGCGCTGCGCGCCGACCTTGGGCTGGATGCCGATGTGCCGACGCAGTTCCGCATCTGGGCGGGGCGGGCGATCCAGGGCGACCTGGGCATGTCGCTGCGCTTCAACCGGCCGGTGGCGGAGATGGTGACCGCCTCGCTGCCCACGACCCTGCGGCTGTCGGCGCTGGCGCTGGGCTTTGGCCTGGTGCTGGGGATCGGGCTGGCCACCGCGGCGGCGCTGTGGCCGCGGTGGCTGCTGCCGGCGGCGGTGGAGGCGCTGAACCTCTGGTCCATCGCGCTGCCGACCTTCTGCGTCGGGCTGGCGGCGATCCTGCTGTTTTCGGTCTGGCTGCACTGGCTGCCGGTGATCGGGCAGTCTTTGGCACCCGTGGTGATCCTGGGCATCGACATCGCCGGGCAGATCGCCAAGCCGCTGCACGAGGATCTGAAGGAGGCCGCGACCGCGAGCCATATCCGCACCGCCCGCGCCAAGGGCCTGTCGCCGGCGCGCATCGTGCTGCGGCATCTGCTGCCGAATGCGCTGACCACGGTGGTGGCGCTCAGCGGGCTGATCCTGGCCGGGCTGATCGGCGGGGCGCTGACCATGGAGGTGCTGTTCGGCCTGCCCGGCCTCGGCACCCTCGCCTACCAGGGGATTTCGGGCCGCGACTATCCGGTGATCCAGGCCGTGGTGCTGGTCTTCGCGATCGGGGTGGTGGCGGTGAATGGGCTCACCGACCTCGCGCAACGCGCGCTGGACCCAAGGCTGCGGCGATGAGTCTGGTCGAACTGCGTGATTTCGGCCTGCGCTTCGGCACCGCGGAGGTGGTGGCGGGCGTGTCGCTGACCCTGGAAGCGGGGCGCACTTTGGCGCTGGTCGGGGAGAGCGGGTCCGGCAAATCCCTGACCGCGCTGTCCCTGGCCGGGCTGGCGCCGCCCGGCGCCACCGCATCGGGCAGCCTGCGCATCGATGGGCGGGAGATGCTGGGGGCTTCGGAACGCGACTGGCGGCCGCTGCGCGGCGCCCGCATCGGCATGGTCTTCCAGGAGGCCATGGGCAGCCTGAACCCCGCCATGCGCATCGGCGCCCAGATCGTCGAGGCGATGACCGCGCATCGCACCCTGCCCCGCGCCGGCCTCGGCGCCCGGGTCGCGGCGCTGCTGGCCGAGGTCGGCCTGCCCGAAGCCAAGGCCGCCGCCTTTCCGCACCAGCTGTCCGGCGGCCAGCAGCAGCGGGCGATGATCGCCATGGCGCTGTCGGCCGATCCCGCGCTGCTGATCGCCGACGAGCCCACCACCGCGCTGGATGCCACCGTGCAGGCGCAGATCCTGGTGCTGCTGGCCGAGCTGCAGGCGCGAAGGGGGCTGGCCATGCTGTTCGTCTCGCATGATCTCGCCGTGGTTTCGGGGATCGCGCAGCAGGTCGCGGTGATGCGGGCGGGGCAAGTGGTGGAGGCGGGGCCGACCGCCCAGGTTTTTGCCGCCCCGGCGCATCCCTATACCGCCGCCCTGCTGGCCGCCCGGCCGCAGCGCCGCCCCGTCCTGCGGCCGGCGGAAGCCGCGGCGGTGCCGGCGCTGGAATTGCGCGACCTGGCCGTGGTCTTCCGTCCGCTGCGCCCGGGCGGTGCGCCGCTGCGGGCGGTGGATGGCGTGTCCTTCCGCATCGCGCCGGGCGAGGCGCTGGGTCTGGTCGGCGAAAGCGGTTCGGGCAAGAGCACCCTGGCCCGCGCCGCCGTCGGCCTGCTCCGCCCCACCTCCGGCAGCCTGCGCGTCTTCGGCCAGGACCCCGCCACCGCCACCGATCGCCGCCAGCGGGCGCAAGCGGCGCAGATAGTGTTCCAGGATGCCGCCGGCAGCCTGAACCCGCGGCTGACCGTCGCCGCCATCCTGGCCGAGCCCTTGGCCGTCCATGCGCTTTGCCCCGCCAGCCGCCGCCGCGCCCGGGCGGAGGAATCGCTGGAGGAGGTCGGCCTCGGCGCCGCGCATCTGGACCGCTTTCCGCACCAGCTTTCGGGGGGGCAGCGGCAGCGGGTGGCGATCGCCCGCGCGCTGGCGGTGAACCCGCGCCTGCTGGTCTGCGACGAGCCGGTGTCGGCGCTGGACAGGACGGTGCAGGCGCAGGTGCTGGACCTGCTGGGCCGCATCCGCCGCGACCGCGGCCTGGCGCTGCTGTTCATCGGCCATGATCTGGAGGCGGTTTGCGCCGTCTCCGACCGCATCGCGGTGATGAAGGATGGCAGGTTGGTGGAGGTCGGCGAGGCGGATGCGCTGCTGCGCCAGCCGCGCACGGATTATGCCCGCGCCCTGGTGGCGGCGATCCCGCGGCGGGCGGACAGGCTGGCTGCATCGGATCTGGTCACCGCCGAAGGGGGCGACTGACCGTCAAACAGAATCCGCGGGCAAGGGCGGCGCCTGCATCGGGCTGCCGTGTTCGAGCTTGACGATATAGGATTCATGGCGCGTCAGCATATGCTGGCCCAACAGGCGTTGGCGCACGCGCGTCGGGTCGAAACTATGGGCCACATAGCCCACCTCGCGCAGCCCCCAGCTCCTGGCATTCGGCGCCCCGTTCACCGAGGCGGTCGACGGCGCCCAGACATGTCGCACGCCATCGAGATCGAAGGCGCGCCATTGGTGCTTGTGCCCGCTTGCGACGAGCCGGAGCCGACGCCCGGCGAAGAGCGCCAGGAGCCGCGCCCGTGCCTCCGGATCCACGGCGGACTGGTCTGTGGCGGTTTCGGACGGATGGTCCATGAACAGCGGCTTGTGGAGGAACAGCGCGATCGGCAGCGTCGGATCGGTCGCCGCCAGACGGGCCGTCAACCAGTTCTCCTGTGCCGCTTCGGCGGCGAAGCCCGGAGCATTCAGGACCTGCGCGTTGAGGCCAAGCATCAGCCAGCCAGCGGCCTCGAAACTCCAGCGATCCTCGCCCCATATCCGCGTCCAGCGGTCGAGCCGCGTGGCATCGACCCGCTTGGCCATGGCACCGGAGACGAGGTTGTCGCCGATGTCATGATTGCCCGGGATCACGCGCCAGGGCGCCGGCAACCGATCAAGCTGCGCGCGGGCAAAGACGTGGTCCGCATCCTCATCCGGATCCGACAGCACGACATCGCCGGTCACGATGATGAGGTCCGGCGTTTCCTCGGCCAGCGCTTCCAGCACCTGTTCCCAATTATCCTGATGGAAGGCGCGGGTTGCGGAGAGATGCGGGTCGGAAAGCTGGATGAGGCGGAAGGCCATGGCGTCATGTTGTCCCGAGGCTCAGCCCTTGAGGCCGGCGCTGACAAAGGTTTCGAGGATACGGCGCTGGAACCACAGGAATATCAGCAGGGCCGGCAGGCTGACCAGCACGACGCCCGCCATCAGCGGCCCCAGATCGTCGCCGCGCTCGGCGTCGAGAAAGCGGCGGATGCCGATCTGCACGGTCATGGAGCTGACCGATTCGGTAATCACGAGCGGCCAGAAATACTCGTTCCAGCACTCGATGAAGAGCAGGATGCCGATCGCCGCCAGCGCCGGCTGGATATTCGGCAGCACCACCAGCCACAGCGCCCGCCACGGCCCCGCGCCGTCTATGGCTGCGGCATCCAGCAATTCGCGCGGAAAGGCCAGCATGTGCTGCCGCAGCAGGAACACCGCCGCCGGGGCGACGAGGTTCGGCACGATCAACCCTTGCCAAGTGTCGAACCAGCCCAGCCAGGAAACCAGCAGATAGGTCGGCAGGAAAGTGAGGCTGTGCGGCAGCATCATCGCGCCGAGGGTCAGGGCGAACAGCAGCCCCCGGCCCCAGAACTCGAAGCGTGCGAAGGCATAGGCGGCCAGCAGCGCGATCATCATCTGCCCCGATACCCGCAGTGCCGTCGTCGCTGCGCTGTTCCAGAGGTAGTGTCCGAAGGGGATTTTCTCGAACACGGCCGCGTAGTTGGAAAGCGTCGGCGCTTCGGGCCAGGGCATCCCGCCATTGATTTCGGCCGGCGGCTTCAGGCTGGTGGCGCAGACCAGCAGCATCGGCAGCAGGATCGAAACCGCCGCCACGAAAAGCACGAGATGCGCCACCGCCCGCCAGGGCCGCGACAGTGCCAGCGGGCCGCGCGCGGCGAGGCCGGTCATTGATAGTGCACGCCCCGGCCGATCAATCGGGCCTGGACCGCCGCCAGCGCGCCCAGGCCAAGGAAGAGCAGGAGCGCGGTCGCCGAGGCGAAGCCGATGTTGAAGCTCTCAAAGGCCATCTGATAGGCAAGATAGAACAGGTTGGTTGTGGCATTGGACGGCCCGCCACCAGTCATGATGTTGATTGGCGTGAACACGTGCTGGACCGTGAAGAGCACCGAGGTGACGGACACGAAATAGATGGTCGGCGACAGCAGCGGCAGCAGCAGGCTACGCAGGATGCGCCAGTCTCCGGCGCCGTCGATGCGCATGGATTCGATCAACTCGCGCGGGATGGAGGCAAGCCCCGCGAGGTAGAGCAGCGCATGGAACCCCACGACTTTCCATGCTGAAACACCGATGATGACATAGATGGCCACAGCCGCATCGGACAGCACCGCCGGCATCTGCCACCCCAGCAGATGGAGGACGGACTGGAACTGCCCGATTACCGGATTCAGCATCCAGATCCAGATGATGGCGACGACCACGAAGGAAAGCAGGGTCGGGACGAACAGGATGGTCCGATACAGAGCCGCCATGCGCCGGCCCATGCACCAGACAAACACCGCGATCGGAATCGGCAGCAACACCTTCAGCGGCAGCGACAGCGCAAGATAGATGACCGTGTTCCAGGCGGCGTCGGCGAAGGCCGGGCTGTGGAACAGGCCGCGGAAGTTGGCCAGGCCGACGTAGCGATCCGGTTGGAACAGCCGCACATCAACAAGGCTCAGATAAGCCGTGTACAGCAGCGGCCAGTAGGTGAAGACGGCGAGCAGCACAACCAGCGGCGAAAGCAGCACATAAGGCAAGGCGCGGTGCCGCCGGTGTTCTGCCATCGGCCGCGTCTTCGCGCGGCTGGGCGCAAGGGGAGCGGCGGCGGTGCTTGCGCTCACCGGCTCTCGGCAATCAGTCGGGTCACCTCGGCCTCGGCGCGCGGGACCAGATCGGCGGGGGTACCGCGTTCCTGCATGACCGCCTGCACCATGTTCTCAAGCACGATCTGTATTTCGACCACCCGGTTGCCCGGCCAGCGGGCGGTGATCACCGTGTCCTGCATCTGTGCGACCGGGACGCGCCAGCGCGGCTCGCGTTCCAGATAGACCCGCAACTCGGCATCGGCCATCGGATCGGGCGCCACCGGCAGGTAGCCGGAGGTCCAGGACCAGCGGTTGGTGATCTCCGGCTGCATCATGAAGGCAACGAGCCGCAGCGCCGCCACGCGCCGAGCCGGGTTCTGCGCGAAGACCATCAGGGCCGATCCGCTGTTCGGCACCTGCCGCGGCAGGCCGCGCCAGATCGGATAGGGTCCAACGCCGAACTCGAACTTTCCCGCCGTATCACGGACAAACCCGCGAAAGCTTGCCACTGAGCCGATGAACATGCCGATCTGGCCGCCGAGCCAGAGCGTGTTCTGCTCGCGTTCCGAGAGCGTCGCGTGGACATGCTCCTTCGCCATGTCCTGCCACATCTGCATCGCCGCGATCGCGCCCGGCGTCGCGAAGGTGGCGCGGGTCAGGTCCGGGGAGAGCATGGTGGCGCCGGCATTGACCATCATCTGCTGCACGGCGACGTCCCGCCCGCTCTGGGAGATAAAGAGCGCGTAGTTCCCCGTGCGCTGCCGGATCTGCTTGCCCATCGCGAACAACTCGCTCCAGTCGGCGGGCGCGTGTTCGGGGTCGAGGCCGGCGGCGCGAAAGATGCCCTTGTTCCAGTAGACCAGTGCGGTGCCGAAGGAATGCGGCACGGCGAAGGGCTCGCCGTCCAGCAGCCCGACCTCGCGGAAGCGCGGCAGCACATTCTCCAGGAAGGCCCCGTGGTCCGGCCCGGAATCCAACGGCACCGCCCCGGCATTGCGCACCAGCCCGACGGTCAGCCGCGCCAGCACCTGGCCGACATCGGGCGGCCGCCGGGCGAGGGCCGCGGCCTGGATTTCGGTGGCGATGGTTCCGACATCCTTGGCGATCTCGGTGACGCGCACATCCGGGTTGTGCGCGTTGAACGCCTCGACCACCGCACGCAGCGCCGGCCCGTTGGCGGTCTGGTAGTGCCAGAGGGTGATCTCGGTCGGCGCCTGTGCCCTCGCCTTCGCCCTGAGGGCGGTCAGGGCGCCAAGGCCAAGAACGCCGCGCCGAGCGAATGGAAGAATGGCGCCGCAGTGCAAGTCACGCGTCCCGCCCATGATCCCTCTCCATGCCAAGGCATGGCTGCCTTAGACGAGGTGTGGCGACCGCAAAGTTGCGTGACGGTGATGGTTTGATTACGCGGGCGCAGCGCCCCCGATGGCCCCGGGCAGGCGCAGCCAGGCCGGTGGCTGCGGGCGGATCGTCGCCTCGGCGGTGTGCAGCTCCTGCCCGCCGGCGATGGCGCCGAGCCGGAGCAAGGCCAGCCCAAGCCCCGCAACGCCAGAGCGGAGTTCGCCCACCTCGGCGCCTGATGCATCCAGGATCCGCGTGCCGGGCGGGGGCAGCGGGCCCTCGATGGCGACCGGGCACAGCCTGCGCTTCAGCAGCCCGCGGTATTTCGTCCGGGCCGTCAGCTCCTGGCCCATCCAGCAGCCTTTGGTCCAGGATACCCCGGCCAGCTCGTCAAAGCCGGCCTCAAGCAGCACGGTCTTTTCCGGCTCCAGGTCGCGGCTGCCGTCGGGCAGGCCCAGGGCGATGCGGTGCCGGTCCCAGGCCTCGCGGTCCGCGGTGGCGGCGGGCGCCTCCTCCGGGCGGTGAAGAAGACGAAAGCCAGCCTCGGCCAGACGGGGATCGGCGACAGCCAGCCCGATGGCAGGCGGCGGCCCGTCCCACACCAGCGTCACGCCGAGCCCAGCCGGCGCCAAGGCGACGCGCGACCGCAGGCGAAAACGCATCAGCCGGGCCGTGATCATCTCGGCCTGACCGGCCTCGACATCCAGCAGCAGCCTGTCGCCGTCGCGAACGACAAAGAAATCCGCGAGCCATTTGCCTTGCGGCGTCAACAGCGCGGCCCAGGCGGCCTTGCCCTCGGCGAGGGTCGCGATATCGGCGGATACCAGCCCCTGCAGAAATTTCGGCGCATCCTCACCGGTCAGAGCCAGAAGCTGGCGGTCGGTCGGGAAGATCTTCGTCATGGGAAGAAACGTGATACGCGTCCCCCGACCGGACAACCCCACCCCGCGCGGGAATGATTCACCCGTGCTAGGGAGGCTGCACGACCATGCGGATTCTCTTCATTTCCTCCACGCGGATCGGCGACGCGGTGCTCTCCACCGCCTTGCTGGACCATTTGCTGCACGCCCATCCCGGCGCGCGGATCACGGTTGCCTGCGGCCCGGTCGCGGCCGGCGTCTTCGCCAGGATGCCGGGGTTGGAGCGTCTGATCACCGTACCGAAGCAACGCTGGTCCCTGCATTGGTGGCATTTGTGGCGGCAGGTTATGCGCCGGAGGTGGGATCTGGTCGTGGACCTGCGCGGATCGGCCATTGCCTGGACCCTGCGGGCGCGCCGCCGGGCGGTGATGCGGGGCGGGCGCCGCCCGGGGCATCGGCTGCTGCATCTTGCTCAGACCTTGGGAATCAGCCCGGCGCCGCGGCCGGTCGCATGGTTCGGCCTCGATGACTCCGCCCGCGCCCAGGCCCTGCTGGGGAAGGAGGGGCCGTTCCTCGCCCTCGGCCCCACGGCCAATTGGGTCAGGAAGGTCTGGCCGGCCGATCGCTTTCTGGCGGTGGCACGGCGGCTGACAGCGCCAGGCGGCGCCTTGGCGGGTGCCCGCATCGTGGTTCTGGGCGGACCAGGCGCGGAGGAACGCGCGGCGGCGGCACCGATCCTGGCAGCGCTGCCGGATGCCATCGACCTGATCGGCGTGGCGGAACTGCCGGAGGTCGCGGCGGTGCTCGCCCGCTGTGCCCTGTTCGTAGGCAACGATTCCGGGCTGATGCATCTGGCCGCCGCGGTTGGGGTGCCCACCATCGGCCTGTTCGGCCCAACGCCTTCGGCCGAATACGGCCCTGTCGGCCGATGCACGGCGGCGGTGCTGGCGGCCGGGCGGCCCGGCGCCGCACCGATGACCGAACTTCCCGCCGATGCCGTGGTGCTGGCGTCCGAGGGGCTGCTTGCCGGTGCGCCGCTTGCCGAAGCAGCATCTGAACGGTGAAGCAGCATCTGAACGGTAGGGCGGCATGACGCCTCGCCTCTCCGCCTTGGTGGTCGCGCGCAACGAGGCGGAGCGCCTGCCCGACTGCCTTGCCTCGATCGGTTTCGCGGATGAGATCGTCGTAGTGCTGGACCGCACTACCGATGCGAGCGCCGCCATCGCCGCCGCGGCCGGGGCGCGGGTGATCGAGGGCGCCTGGGAGTTGGAAGGCGCCCGACGCAATGACGGCATCGCCGCCTGCTCCGGCGACTGGGTGCTGGAAGTCGATGCGGATGAGCGGGTCAGCCCCGATCTGGCGGTCGAGATCCGCCACGTGATCGCGACCAGCAGCTTCGCCTGGCACCAGATTCCGGTCGACAACTACGTGGGCGAGAAACTGCTGCGCTATGGCTGGGCCGGAAGCTTCGGCACCACCTCGGTGCCGCGGCTGTTCCGGGCCGGTGCCAAGCGCTGGCGGGCCCAGCGGGTCCATCCCGGGCTGGACTGGGCCGGCAAGGAAGGGCCGCGCCTGCAAAACGGGGCGCTGATCCATCTGGTGGACCGCGACATCGCCGACATGCTGAAGCGGTTGGACCGGTATTCCACCGCCAAGGCAAAGGATCTGATCGCCGCGGGCGATATCGGGACGCTGCGCGGCAATCTGCGTCGTTTCGTCATGCGAGGATTTAAGTCCTACATCTCCCGGAAAGGGTATCGCGAAGGCGCCTGGGGCGTTCTGCTCGCCTTCTGCACCGGCGCCTTTCCCTTGCTCTCCTATCTGAAGGCACGGCTCGAACCCCGGGCGCATGGCGCGCCGGAACCGTGATCCTGCTGGTCACGCAGTGCTTCCCGCCCGACCCGGGCGGGATCGAGACATTGATGGGCGGGATCGCGACCCATCTCTTGCCGATGGCCGTACTGGCGGACCGCATCCGCAAGGGCGGCGCCGAGTGGGTCGACCCGCCCTTCGCCTTGCGGCGGTTCGGCGGTCCGAAGCCGCTGCGCCGCTGGCGCAAGGCGCGCGCCATCCGACAGGCCGTGGCGACAGGGTCGGTGTCGGCGATCATCGCCGATAGCTGGAAGAGCCTGGAGCTGCTGCCGCCGACCGAATTGCCGGTCGCGGTGCTGACCTACGGCACCGAATTCCCGCAACACCTGACCAGGCGCAAGCGGCGCCGGATCAAGGCGGCATTGCAGCGTGCCTCCTGCATCATCGCGATCTCGCGCTTCACCGCCGATCTGGTGCGCCCCTACGTGCCGGCGGCACCGATGGTCGTCATCAACCCCCCGATCCCGCCGCAGCCGGAGCCTTCCGTGGCAGCGCGGGCGCAGGTCGCGCAGCAGGTGGCGGGGCGGGGGCCGGTGTTGCTGACCCTGGCGCGGCTGGAGCCGCGAAAAGGCATCGACCAGGTCATCCGCGCGCTGCCCGGGCTGCGCGCCGCGCATCCGGACGTCCTTTACCTTGTCGCAGGCGGCGGCGAGGACGCGCCCCGCCTCCGCGCCCTGGCCGAGGCGGAGGGGGTCGCGGATCGCGTTCTTTTCCTGGGCCGTGTGGATGACGACACCAAGGCCGCGCTGTACCGGTCCGCCGATGTCTTCGCGATGCCGAACCGGCGGGAGGGCAATTCGGTCGAAGGCTACGGCCTCGTCTTCGTCGAGGCGGCCTGGTACGGCCTGCCTTCCCTAGCCGGCCAGGATGGTGGCGCCGGGGAGGCGGTGGTGGCCGGGGAGACCGGGCTGCTCTGCGACGGCGCCGATTCCGCTGCGGTGGAGGCGGCCTTGAAGCTGCTCCTGTCGGATGCCGCGTCGCGGGCCGAGATGGGCCGGAAGGCACGCGAGTTTGCCCGCGGACGCTGCCAATGGTCAGCGGTCGCTCCGTCGTTCGCTGCAACATTGTGGACCAGAAAAGTTATGGTAAATCAATAAGGTAACCCGTGATATATTTGGGTTTTTCCGCAACCGGCCGGTCGCCCGGCCGTTTTTCTGATGTCCGCACCGACTGACCGCGGACATTCGGAAAACGGAGGTTCACCGATGTCACAGAACAATCAGAGCGGCCGCGGCTTTGCGTCCATGGACGATGACAAGCAGCGGGGCATCGCTTCCAAGGGTGGCCACAGCGTCCCCGACGAAAAGCGCAGCTTTTCCAAGGACCACGAACTTGCCGCCGAGGCGGGTCGCAAGGGCGGCCAGAGCGTGGCGCCCGAGGACCGTTCCTTCTCGAAGGACCACGAGCTTGCTGCCGAAGCCGGCCGAAAGGGCGGCCAGGCGAGCGGCGGTGCCACCGGCGGGCAGCACGGCGGCAGCGGCAACTTCGCCGATGACCGTGAGCGCGCCGCCGAAGCCGGCCGCAAGGGCGGGCAGGCCAGCCACGGTTCGCGTAGCTGACAGCGGCGGGCGGCGGGTCGCTACAGGCCCGCTGCCCGCCCACCATCTTTCGAGTCGGCTGAGGTGAGGGCGGCGAGCGCCACCACCACCAGCATCTGCAACCCGATCCACCAAGCCTGCCAGATGCCGTAGCTGAGCTGTCCGACGAGGGCGACCGCGGCGAGCGCGCCCAGGCCCGAGGCGGCAGGCACCACACGTAGCGCGAGGCGAGACAAGCGCCAGGCGAGGGCTGCGGCGATCAGGGCGCCGACCAGACCGAGGTCCAGCCAGACCTCCATGGCGCCATTGTGCGGATGCAGCGGCAGCTGTTCGGCGGCGGTTCGTAGCCATTCGGGGCTGCGGGACGTCGCAAGGCCAAAATGCTCCAGCGTGGCGGTGGGGACCGGGGTTTTGCCGCCCGGCATGGCGCGGCCGGCTTCCAGCCCCCAACCGAACACCGGCCGCTCGGCGATCCGTGTGTTGACGAATTCCCAGATCAGCACGCGATGCGCGGCGCTGGGGGGGATGTGGCTGAGGTCGGGACCGGCGTCGGTCAGGCTCCGGATGAGCAGGGGCGTTGCCAGGAACACCACGACCAGACCCGCCCCGAGGCAGGCCGCAACAAGCCGCGGCCGCCACCAGGCCAGCGCGCCGGCGAGCAGACCGACCACCACCGCGATCTTGGCCGCATCCGCGATCAGGCTCTGGACCACCACCACGGTGAAGATCACCAGCAGGATCCGCAGCCGGCGCGGCAACCAGGGCGGAAAAGCCGCGATCGGCAGCAGGACGGCAAGCACGGAGACCGCCGGCTTCAGCCCGGCATAAAGACGGGGCGAAGGCTCAAGATGGCCGCGCATCAGGCCGCGGAGGGCATTGCCGCTCAGATGATCGGCCAGGGCGAAGCCCGCCCCCAGCGCCAGGCCCCAGGCGAGGTGGCGCCCGAGGCGGTGCCGCGCCGCGGCATCGGCGCCTACCACCGCCACCGCCGCCGATGCGCCCAGCATCGCGAAGGCGCCGAGGCGAAGGCTCGTCTCCGCCGCACGCCCGGCATCCATCGCCCAGCCCGCCCCGATCAGCGCCCAGACGAAGAAGCCGAGCAGGAGCAGGCTGGCCCCCCCCCCCGGCACCGGCAGCCTTCCGGTCCGGCGCCAGGACAGGAGCACCGTCGCGGCCAGGCCAAGGGCGATCGCCGGGGCCAGGCCCCTGAACTGGATCACGGCGAGGATCGGTGTCGCCAGCAGTAGAATGGCGATGGGCCGCGACGGATCGACACCCGGCCGGATCGCAACAGGGGCAGAGGTCATTCGCGCGCCAAAATCCCAGGAAGAGCACGGCTACCGCCATATCCGCGCTGGTTTGGCAAGGCGGCCGGGGGCTTGGCCCCCGGCG
>Ga0255334_1000539_pt1 | contig 28132 bp, 35 predicted proteins | sample EtOH5_35cm_T3_12_FD_202080 | JGI IMG/M metagenome (GOLD analysis project Ga0255334, IMG submission 202080) | Sandy soil microbial communities from University of British Columbia, Vancouver, Canada - EtOH5_35cm_T3_129 | ecosystem: Engineered > Artificial ecosystem > Sand microcosm > Unclassified ... | reverse complement strand
ACGACATCGTCGGTCACTGTTGCCACCACTGGAATCGCCTCGTCGATCAGCCCTGGCGCATCATGTCCATCGGCCTGCGCAACTGGGCGCATGGGTTCTGATCCGTGGGAGTTGGTATTATCTGAAAAGCGATTTCGCCCGCGTGCCGCTACCCGGCAGCGCAGCGCTGTTCGAGGCGCTGGTCCCGATCGGCACCGATCTCGTCGCCACCCATCTGCTCGATGCCGAACATCGCTTCGGCCCCGAGAGACTGCCGATCTTCGCCGACCCCAAGGGCATCCGCCTCGCCGGCAGCGGCGAAGCCCGCGTCTCTCAGGCCCCGACCTTCCAGGCCGGCCGCGTCTACATCAGCGGCACGCGCTGGTTCGAGACCGTCCCCGAAATCGCCTGGAACTGCCACATCGGCGGCTATCAACCCGCCCAGAAGTGGCTGAAGGATCGCGCCGCAAAGGGCGGCAAGAAAGCCAGCCCAGGCCGAGTCCTCACCGACGAAGACATCCTCCACTACCGCCGCATCATCCTGGCGCTCACCCGCACCACCGAACTGATGCCGAAGATCGACAAGATCATCGGCGAGCACGGCGGCTGGCCGGGTGCGTTCCGGGGGATGGCGAATGAGGTTGGCGCCAAGGCAGAGGCGGCAGACTGAAGGTTTTCATCAGCAATTTCGGCAAGTGGGCTGCTGGAGGTTTGTTGGACACCGTGTTTAGCCTGCCTCACCAAAGCCTTTAACTCTACAGGGCTTTCAGGCGCCAGCAGCGTCAGTTTTATGGCCGGCCCCCCGTCATGGCGAAAAGGCGCATCACCTGGTCCACCAGCGACGTTGTGCGCGCATCGATCTTATCAACGCTCCACGCCTCGGCCGTTGCCAGTTCGGCGTTCAGCCTGAGTCCGTTCTTGTAACCCACTTCGCGGCCCTTGCTATCGGTGCGGTCGCGCTTGCCTTCAAAGCTCTTGTTGCCCAGCGCGCTGTTGAAGCCCGAGATCGTCAGATTCCCCAGCTTGTGTACATGGGTCTCCTGAATGGCCTTGGCCTCCTTCTCGTCTCCGCCCGCGATCATGGCCACCCAAGACGCAGGAATGTTGTCACCCTGCGGGAAGATGTGTTCGATGGTCCACACGAAGAGCTTGCCTTCGTACTTCCATAGATCGACCCAGGTCTCCTTTGTCATGCTCTGCTCGGCCAAGGCGCACAGCACAAACCGGGTGACTCCCGCATTTTCCTCGTAGATGGCGCCTTCCAGCTTGCTGCGGAAGGTCTCATCGCTGGCCGATACCGCTAGCAATTGGTCTCGGATGGCCGTCACCACAGCATCGCCCGAAAGTTCCGCCACCTTGTCGATGGCGGCCATGAAAAAGCGCGTCAGGTCGCGGGTGGGCGGTGTGTCAGTGAGGTTGCGTCGAACGAAGAAGCACACCAGCAGCTGCGCGATATTTTCCAGATGCACCACGTTTATGGCCAGCGCATCACGCCGTACCAGCAGGTACAGCATCAACAGGTAGCAGGGAGCGCCCTGAATTCGGTCTAGATCTTTAAGCGGCTTGTCCAGCGGCGCCCAGGCCTCGTCTGAGTTCCGGGCAAGCATCAGTGCATACAGCTGGCCAGCGGCACGAATAGCCTGCAGGTGCTCCTTGGCGTCTTGGTTGATCAGCTTCTCGTAAATCTGGATCAGGTTGGACCGTGAGGCCACTGGGCCCAGCGGGTCCCTCTTTTTGTCCTCGCCCTTGCGGAACGGCTCGTTCAGCGGGTCTTTAAATGCGTTGTAGTAGTGCCGGAAAAAACGCTCCTGAATGCTGTAGTCATCCCCGAGATATCCCAGAAGTTTGTTCCATACGTCAAAGTAGTAGTCTACCTTTCCTGGTTCCGTGACTTCCAGCCGCGCCAGCAGCTTGTTCTTGATCAGGTCGACGGCAGTGAGCGGCGTACCCCGGTTGTTGAGCGATTCAAACAGCGTATAGGCATCGGCGTGGCTGGCCACTTCGATCTTCACTAGGCACGCCTGGCTCACCTTGTCGAGGAAGGCCAAGATCGACGCCAGGCGGTCGTTTTCACCATACACCAGCTTTTCGATGCGCGCCTGGAAGTAGCGGAAGGCGCGGAAGATCTTACGGTTTCCCGCATAGGCTGGCGCGTCGCATTGACTGATCACACCCACCTCGGACAATACTGCACGGTAGTCATTCTGGTTGTGGTTCTGAATTTGCGGGACCACGCGCAGATGGTCGTTTCCCTTCTTCAGCACCAGCTTCCGCTTGAGGTTGATCAGCTCCACGCGCTGATCGTCGTCCAGGTCTTTCTCGTGCTGCTTCAACGACTGGTGCAGCGCCGCGAATAGCAGAGACAGCGTCGTCAGCCGTTGCTGGCCGTCCACCACCTCCAGGCGCTGCACCGCAAGGGTGTCAGTGGTCTGGTTGATGCAGATGATCGAACCCAGGAAGTACCCGGGGTCGTTCTCTTCTACGTCATCGAAGAGCGCCTCCCACTGATCCACCTTCCAAGTGTATTCGCGCTGGTAGCGTGGGATCGCATAGACCACACCTGCTTCGATGTCGAAGAGCTGCGAGACCGGGTAGTTGTTGACCGACTTGATCATAAGGACTCAATCACTTCAGCCGTTTGGCGGTAGTCGGCCAGGTAGCTGTCAAAGGAAAAATCAGCGTTCTTGATGGCCGAAATGAAGTCGTCCATCCAACTGCCCGCCTTATGCTGCAGGCCATGCATGCTGGCTTCCGGTGCGAACATACCCGCCGGCCGCGAAGCGTAGTCCGTCAGGACGTTCAGCGCAGCATACCCGTGGGCCCCCATGTCCGAAAAGTAAGCCTGGGTCAGGGTCTTGGTCTGCTCCCTCAGCACCAGAAGCTCGTCAACGCGCCTGTGCTTCTTGACCACTTCTGCGGTCGCCTTGATGTCGAAGGCGCGGCACAGCAGGGGCAGCATTTCCTTCGCAGGTACATGATAGCGCTTCAACTGGTGCAGCTTCTCGGTCAGTGCGGTTTCCAGCTTGCGGATGTCCCCAATGTTTTCGGCGAAGCGATCCACCCGGTCCATGCCGCGCCGCGTGTGGGCGTAGCTGAACTCTATGCTCTTGCTTCCAAAAATGATGCCGTTCAAGCAGATCCAGCGGCAGAAGCCGAGTTCGAAGCGCAGAAGACGGGTGCGGTTGTAACTATTGCTGATACGAAGAAAGGCGGTCCACTTGTCCCTTTCCCACGGGGAGAAGTCAGCGGTCTTATGAATCAAATCGATGTGACAGAAGGATCGGCTCTTTGGCATGGTGATATTCAAGCATTCCATGTCACTTAGCTGAGTGGTGTGAAATACTTTCTGCATCACTTCGGCTGCCATTACGTAAGCCGCCTCATTCGTAACCAGTTTGTATTCTTCAGTTACCACAGCGAAGGGGTTCTGACGCTCCACATCAACGACAGCGAAATGCCGATCAAGCTTGTTGTAACTTTCGGAACGGCCTGAACCCCTCATAAACAGTGGACGCATTTCCACCGGGAAGAATGCTTCTGTGGGGTTACGAGGTTTCCAAGGTCGAGCGGCGATCGTCATGCCTTCGTGCCTCTTACCGCCCGCCCCGTGACAAGCGCTACTCCCTTGATATCGAATGGAAGTCGGTACTTCATTCCCACCATTTACCCTCCTCCTGGTCCGGGCCGGTACAAGGTCATGTCGGCGGAAACGGCACCGCAATCACCATCGCAGATAGCCGAAATAGTGGCCATGGCAACAATATCGATTCAGTCTCTGAGGCGGGGCGCCAGGATATGTGCGTGGCCGCGGGCACAAGGCCAAAGCAGTTCAAGCGGGCTATCCAGCAGGCCGCGGCACCGGGCTTGGAGGGGGCGCCTGCCGCGGAGCGCAAAAGTGGAACGGGCGCTGCTGCCCCCACTCCACCGGAAACGGCTCCATCAGCCCCGGCAGCGTCATGCCCTCCGGCTGCCGCCCGTCGAGAATCGCCTCGACGATATCCGGTGCCAGCAGCGTCAGCCGCAGAAGGCGGGAGACGTAGGACGAGTTGATCCTCTCGGCCGCCGCCAGCTCATTGATCGTGCCGTACCGGCCGGACTCCATCATTCGCCGCCACCTGAATGCCCGGGCCAGCGCCTTCACCAGAGTGGTGTCGGCAGCCGCGGCGCCGCGGGGCGCCATGCCGCCCGGCGTCAGGACCAGCTTCCGCCCGCCCCGTTGTTTCCGGGCCGCCAGCGGCACCCGGACGGTCAGCATCTGCGCGGAGCCGGTCATGCCGCGGCCTTCGCCGGTTCGGCGGGCGGCGTCGCCAGGTCCCGCGCCAGGCTCGCCAGCCCCTCAAGCTTCAGCCGCACATCGGCGCCGCCAGGCCCGACGTCCACCCGGTCGACCAGGAGGCGAATGATGCGCGCCTGCTCGGCGGGGAAGAGCTCCTCCCACAGCGGGTCCAGCCGCTCCAGCGCCAGCCGCGCCTCGTCCTCCGTCATGTCCGGCGCTGCGGACCGCGCCGCGCGCCAGGCGCCAAGCACCACCTCCGGCTGACGCAGCAGCCCCCGGACCTGGGCAATGACCGCGCCCTCAATCTCTGCGGCGGAGATGCGCGCGATGGCCGGCCCGTCCGCGGCACTACCCTTCAGGACCGACTGGCTGACATAGTAGCGATACTGCTGGCCGCGGCGGCCCCGCGCATGGGTGGGCGACATGGCGCGGCCGTCGCTGCCGAAGATCAGCCCGCGCAGCAGCGAGGGCGTTTGGCAGCGGGTGCGATTGGCGCGTGTCTTCGGGCTGATCGCCAGCAGGGCGTGCGCCGCATCCCACATGGCCTGTGGCACGATGGCAGCATGCTCGCCCGGGTGCGACTTCCCCTTGTGCATGGCCTCGCCGAGATAGGTGCGATTGCTCAGCACCCGATAGATGTCGCTCTTGGTGAAGGCGCGGCCGCGTTTCGTGGTGGCGCCCTCGGCGCGAAGGGCCTGCACCAGCTTCGTGCCGGATTCCGTCTGGACGAAGCCATCGAAGATGCGCCGCACCAGCGCCGCCTCAGCCTCATTCACCAGCAGCTTGCGGTCCTTGGCGTCGTAGCCGAGTGGCACGAAGCCCCCCATCCAGATTCCGCGCGCCCGTGACGCCGCCACCTTGTCGCGGATGCGCTCGCCGATGACCTCCCGCTCGAACTGCGCGAAGCTGAGGAGGATGTTCAGCGTCAGCCGGCCCATGCTGGTGGTCGTGTTGAAGCTCTGCGTCACGGACACGAAGGTCACACTGTTCGCGTCGAACACCTCCACCAGCTTGGCGAAGTCCATCAGCGCGCGCGACAGCCGGTCGATCTTGTAGACGACCACCACATCGATGAGGCCGCGCTCGATGTCGGCCAGCATGCGGCGCAGCGAAGGCCGCTCGAGCGTCCCGCCGGACACGCCGCCGTCGTCGTAGCGATCGCGCACCAACACCCAGCCCTCCGACCGCTGGCTGGTGATATAGGCCTCACATGCCTCGCGCTGGGCGTCGAGCGAGTTGAACTCCATGTCGAGCCCCTCCTCGCTCGACTTGCGCGTGTACACCGCGGCGCGGATCTTCCTGACCGTGGCCGGTATCGCGGCGTCGGCGGCTGGCTTGCGCTTCATGCCGTGCCCCTCCGGTTCTTCAGGCCAAAGAACAGCCAGCCATTCCAGCGCGTGCCGGTGATGGCGCGGGCGATGGAGGACAGCGACTGGTAGGGGCGGCCCTGATACTCATAGCCGTCGTGCAGCACCGTCACGCTGTGCTCGACGCCCTGGTACTCCCGGATCAGCCGCGTGCCGCTGATCGGCTTGTCGTCGCCGCGGATACGCCGCAGGACGGGATTACCACCGTCGAGCTGTTCACCCAGGGCCTCGAGGCGCTGGATGGTCTCGGGCTTTAGGCCGCCGTAGGCCAGTTCCTGGATGCGGTAGGCCAGGCGGCTCTCCAGGAAGCGACGGTTGTAGGGCGGCGGCTCGGCGGCGAAGAGTTCCCGCCATTGCTGCTTCAGGTCCGGCGTGGCGGCGGTCTTCAATGCCGCCAGGCGGCCGAGCACGTCGGCCGGTGGGATGGCGGGGATGGTGGGCGCCGGCGGGTTGCCGGCTTTGGATTTGGTGGCGCGTGTCATGCGGGTCTCCGGTTGGTCCGGTTCGCATCCACGCGCTGGGGTGCCGGGAAGTGTAGGCCACGCTCTCCCCGGTCAGCAGCCTCGCGCGCAGCTTCCTCAGCAGCGCGGCTGCGCAGCCGCAGCAGGCCGGCGGCCAGGATGCTGCAGACCTCGCGGAGGTGCGGCGGGAGGTGGGGATTGGCGGGGTTAGGTGGCATGGCTGGGAGGCAAGATTGTGTCGCCCAACCGAGAAGAACAGCGAAAACAATCTCTTAGCGAAGGCCCGCGGGAACAAAAGCACCGCAGCGAAATCGCGCGTAGGGCGTTGCCGGGCCGGTCTCAGCGTGACCCTGGTCGTCGCGCCGCGAATCGGCGCTGGCGTAGGGTCCCATCGCGGAAGCTAAATCCTTCGCCACGTCCAACTTCGCGGCTTGACGTAGGACTTAGCAGCCGACTACGCCACTCCGCTAAGTGCCACAGGCAAGGATTTCGCCGGATGCAAGGGCGATGACAACGCCGACCACCACCCTGGGACAGGCCATCATTGCCGCCAGGAAGAAGCAGGGGATCAGCCAGAAGGACCTGGCCGCCGCTGTCCAGAAGGAGGACGGCACGGGATCGATATCGCCGCAATACCTCAACGACATCGAGCACGACCGCCGCAGCCCGACCTCCGACCAGCTGATCAGAGAATTCGCCCGGGCCTTATCCGTGGACGCGGATGATCTGTTCGTCCTGGCCGGCAAGATCCCCGAGGATCTCCGCGCCGCCGCGACAGATTCGGCGACTAGGGTCCGGGCGTTCAAGGCGTTCCGGAAAGCCCTCTCGAAATAGGATTGCATGCGTGGCGAGCTGGTCGATCGATAAATCGGGGCGCTTTCCGCAGAGGCTCTTCCTGCGGGCAGCAGAGATCGACCGCGATTGCGAGCGGCTGGTCACGGCCTTCCTGCAGCAGCGCCACGGCAATGTCTGTTTCCCGATCTCCACCGACGACCTCACGGTACTGGTCGACCAGCACAGCAGCAGTCTCGACCTGTATGCCGACCTCTCCGACGAGGGCGACGACGTCGAGGGGATGACGTGCTTCCTGCCAGACGAACCGCCGCAGGTCCTGATCTCCATTCAGCTGACCGAGCAAGCCAATCGGCAGAATCGGCTGCGCACCACGCTGGCCCATGAACTGGGCCACGCCTTCTACCACCGGGCTGTCTTTGATCAGCTTTTCGCCGCGCCGCCGCACATGTTCGAGGCGGCGCGCGCGGAGCCGCGGACAGTCTGCAAGCGCGACAGCATGATGGGGATCAGCGAGTTCGATTGGCTGGAATGGCAGGCCGGCTATTTCAGCGGCGCCATCCTGATGCCGGCCCAACAGGTGCGTCGGGCGGTTGGGGACCTCCTCCGGGACCGGGGGATCCATGGCGCTGCCGTCATCGGCACGCCGCCGGCCGCCGAGGCGGAGCGGCACACCATGGCCAGCTTCCAGGTCTCGGCCGAGGCGGCGCAGGTTCGGTTGCGGAAACTCGGTCTTTTGGCCGATTCGGCCGGGCCTCCCACGCTCTTCGGCTGACCCGCCGAGACTACGCTGCTGTGCGTATCTTTTCGCTTGTGCCCGCACACTGATTTTTGATACGTCGATTAGCGGAGCGCCGGATTGGCTGGCGTGGCCCTGATCGAAAGACCCCCTGTGCCGACAGTCCCGGATTTCATCCGGAGCACGCCCCCCGCGTCGCTCCGCTCCTATTTCACGTTCATCCAGGCCGAAATGCCGCCCGATGTGGTGTGGGAGGGTGCGGCCAACGTCGTCGTGCCACCCTTGCTGCGGGCGGTGGATGCCATGCACGACGCCGAACGGCTGCGCGTCATGAACGACGCCGACCGCGTAGGCGCCATGACCGACGAAGCCGGCCAGGCCGCGCTCTACTCGATCTCCAATGCTGCCGACATTCTGGACTCCCTGGAGAACGGGCATGCCCGGGCGCTGTGGATGTTCCTCAAGGACCCTGCCGGCTTCGGTCACGCGGAGGAAGTCCGCTATGCCGATGACCGCCGCTATGGCCGCATGTGGGACGGCTTCGAATGCCTGCCCGGCCTGACGGTGCCCCGTGACGGTGATCCCTACACGGCCTTCAAGGCGGCCATCGCCACGCACTTCGACACGAAGCATGTCGAGGTGGAGATCTGCGACCGTTCCCGCCCCTCGCTCGACGGGGAGGATGCGGCGCTGATCCAGGTCGCCATCTACCGCGAAGGCCGCGCCGGTGATCGGCGCGCCTTCGTCGACGGCAAGCTCGACCGGCTTCCCTTCCGCCCGGTGGTCGAGGCGGCCATCACCTATGAGCCCGCCTCCGGCACCATCGAGGTGGTGGCGCAGGCGCGGGAGACCCGCGAGGACCTGGTGCGGCTGTTCGCCGAACATATGCTGGGCGCGCCGTTCGATGGCGACCGCATCCCAATCCGCCAGTATTCACTGGACCACCTGCTGCAGCCCTTCGACTTTCCGACCGATGTCGAGGACAACATCGGATCGGTGAAGGTCAGCCTGCTGCGGCTGATGCCCTACGAAACGCAGGCCGAGCGTGTGACGCTGGAATGCATGCGCGGGGCGGAGCGCAGCATCTGGCAGATGGCGGAGGCGCGCTTTTGCGACAACGATCCGCTGGCCGGCGGCTTCAAGGTCACGCAGGCCCGCTTCACCATCAAGTTCCACGCGACGCCGGGGGTGCGCGGCGGTCGCACGCTGCCGGTCACCATCTCAATGCCGAAGGGTTGCGATTTGAAGGACCGCACCGACCGCGAACGCCTGGTCGGTGAGAAGTACCTGAAGCGCTGGCGGATGCTGCGGGATGTCTGACGAACCGCCCCGGCTTTCGGCCGAGGCTGTCGCTCTCCTCCTCGAGGTGCTGGACCTGGAGGAGCCCTTCCTGAGCGGGGCCGTGGCGGAGATGTCGCCCGGCCCCGTTGGCATGTTGCGGGCCAGGGAGCTGCTGGTGCCCCACGGTCACGAGACCGTCTCGGCATCGCTCGCGGATCACGACGACGCGCCGGTGACGCTGATTCGATCCGAGAAGGCGGGCGGGTTTGCCTATTTCAGCCCCTCCGGCGGTCTGGTCGCGGTGCCGGCCGCGCGACTGGCCCGGCATCGCGTCGAAATCACCAACACCCTTACCGCGATCGGAGCCGATCTGGCGCTTCCATCCGCGCGCACGCCACGGCCGTTGATCGATGGACTGCTCTGGGAGATGGGCGATGCCCGCCTCGGCAAGCGTCCGGGGCGCGTCCAGACATGGTTCGCGCGCCGAATGTGGGAGGCCTCGGTGCGGGCCCAGGTCGCGGCCGCACTGCAGGCACGGCCCTATCCGCGGGATGTCATCATCCTGTGCACCAGTCGCGCTGCCCGTCTTCGCGGGGTGGCATTGCCTGGCACGATCCTGGTGCCGATCCGCGACGTGCTGGCCGCAGAGGACGGCCTGGCCGTGAGCGGCGAGATCCTGGACGCCCGCATGCGTGGTGTCGCAGTGGCGGCCGCCCCGGGCCCGCTGGACCTATCGCCGGATGGAACACGCCTGCGCATCCACGGCGGCGAACCAATCGTCTTCAGGTCGGACGACCACATCCAGGCCATCCGCAAGCTGGTCGACGCCTTCCATGCCGGCAGGCGCGTGCCGATCCGCGAGCTCACTGACCATGGGACGCTGCATCGGCACTTTGGTGGCGTGAAGTGGAACCTCCTGAAACCCTACGTCTCCTCGGTGAAGGGCGCCTGGGGTTTCGACCTGTAGGCCGATTTCTCCCTTTTCTTCTCCCTAACCCCACCTCCTTCTTCTCCCTGTCCTGAAGCGATCTTCCCCGCGGTTGTTCGAACCAGCGCGAGGGAAGCACCGATGACAGTGAAGCATCTGACGCAGACGGAGGTGGCGCGCCGCTGGTGCCTCAGCCCCCGCACGTTGGAGCGCTGGCGCTGGTTGGGCCAGGGGCCCGCCTTCCTGAAGCTGGGCGGCCGCGTGGCCTACCGCCTCGAGGATATTGAGGCCTTCGAGGCGGCGCAGACCCGCGACGCCACCAGCATCCCGCAGCCGTCCCATGCCGGCGTGCCGGCCGCGGTGACCGCCTGATGCCCGCGCTGGTCCGCTACGAGCAGGCCCGCACCGCGCTGGCCGAATGCGCCCGCATCGATGAGGCCTCGGAGATCCGCGACAAGGCTTCGGCGCTCGCCGCCTATGCCCGCCAACGCGACGACCGCGACCTCGAGGTCTGGGTGCGTGAGATCCACCTGCGCGCCTGCGTGCGCATCGGTGAGCTGAGCCGGGAGCTGGAACGCGCAGACCATGGCGGCTCAGGCGGTGGCTCGAAGTTCCCAGCGGTGGGAACTTCGAAGGCCCAGGCCCTGGCGGATGCGGGCATCTCCACCAGTACCGCCCACCGCTACGAGGAGCTGGCTGGCGGCCGCGAGGAGCAGGCCCAGGCCGCGGGGCGCGCCGCGATGGAGGCCTACTTCGCGCAGTCCCGCGCCGAAGGCGCGCCGCCGACCATGACCGGGCTGCGCGGCGCTGTGCGCGATGCCGTGCACGCCACCCTCGGCCCGCCAACCCCCCGCACGAGGCGTCCGTCCCCGCCGCCCGAGCCGCCGAAGGTCACGCCCATCGGTGCCGACTGGGCCGACTGGACGGCCGCCGTCCTCACCGTGGCGACCCTGCCCACCGACTTCGCATCCCTCGCCGGCCGCAGCCCGCGCGCCCTGCTCGCCGATCTGCGCGGCGAGGCCCGCGAGGCGCTGCAGCGGCTGCCGCTCTGGATCAACGCCCTGGAGAATGAACATGACCACACCGCATGACCGCATGCGGACGCTGATCCGCGAAGCCCGTATCAGCGTCCACCACCGCGGCAACGTCCCCGCCATTGTCGGCGAGATCGTCCGCAGCGCATCCGAGACCATTCGCCAGGATGATCAGCTGTTCGCCGTGGTGCTCTCGACCGCGCTGAACAAGCTGATCCGCGACGACCTCAAGCGCAGCGCCGAGAGCGCTGACCACGCCGAGGGCCTGCGCGCCGAGCAGATGGAGTTGTTTCCGCAGGATGCGCGGGCGACCGTCGAGCAGATCGGCCGCGGCGAGGTCTTCGTCCCCAGCCGCAACGCCTTCGTGCCGCTGCTGCCGAGCCACCTCCTGCCGCAGGAGATCGACGAGGCCGGCGAGTACCTCATCCACCATGGTGGCGACTGCATCCGCCGTGGGGGGCTGCTGCGCCGCCTCGGCCGGATCATGCAGACCCACCGGCAGGCGGCGTGAGACCGGCCATGGGCAAATCCTCCCGCGACAAGGGCCTGCGCCGCGAGCGCGCCATCGTCGACATCCACATGAAGTGCGGCCTCAGGGCCGAGCGCGTGCCGCTCTCTGGCGCCGTCCGGTACCGCGGCAACGGCGCCGACGTCGATCTCTATGTCCGCGGCGCCGAGCCGGTAAAGGCAGAGGTCAAGGCCCGCGGCGAAGGCGACGGCTTTAAGACGCTGGAGCGCTGGCTCGGCGGTAACGACGCGCTGTTCCTTTGGCGCGATCGCGCCACGCCGATGGTGGTCCTGCCGCTTCACGTCTGGATCGAGATCGCGCGCCGCAGCGTGCGCTGCACGGAGCCGGATGCCGATCGAGAACGCGCCCGCCGCGCGCGCCAGGCCGAGGAAGGCCCGCTGCCGTCGCCCGACGCCATCGCCGAGGTGACGCCGTGAGCCCGCGCACCGCCCGCCGCGTGCACGCCATCGGTGAAGCCCTCCGCAACCTTGCCGGCGGCGCGCTGCTCGCCGGCGGCTTCATCGCGCTCCTCTGGCTCGCCGAGCTGGCGACCATCCAATGAGCGCCACCCCCATGCCGATGCCCGCGCCCGCCCGGCCGCCTGCATCGCCCATCCAGCCGGGCACCTCCTCCTTGAACGGAACCACCATGACCAACCGAACCACTCTGGCGCAGCTGCGCGAGATGGACGTCGCGCAGGCCGCACGCTTGCCCGTCGATCATCTGGCGCTGCTGCTGGAAGAGGTCGGGGCGCTGAAGGCCGATGCCAAGCACCTTGCCGACCTGCTGCACGACGCGCTGCATGCCCGCTATGGCGCCTCCGCCGCGGCGGCCCGTCGCGCCGAGGGCAAGGACACCGGCCGTGTCCGCGTGCCCGACGATGGCTTCGAGGTCGTCGCCGACCTCCCGAAGAAGGCGGCGTGGGACCAGCCGAAGCTCACCGCGGCGGTCGCCACCATCGTGTCGTGGGGCGAGGACCCCGCCGACTACGTCACCACCGAGATCCGCGTGCCGGAGAGCCGCTTCACGGCCTGGCCGCCGCGCATCCGGGCGGTCTTCGAGCCGGCGCGCACCGTCGCCACCGGCCGCCCCTCCTACACCCTCGAACAGAAGGACGCCGCGTGATGGCGCACGAACTCCGCATCCAGGTCGTAATCCCGTTGCAGGGCGATGCCGTCGCCCGCGCCAAGGACGTCGCCGCCTTTGAGCCGACGCTCGACAGCTTCACCGAAGTCGTCGCGCGCGCCGGCGGCGACATCAAGGTCGACGTCATCAAGGCCAAGCCGCGTGCGGCGAAGCGGGAGGCGCACTGATGGCGATCTCCCTCGCATCCCTGCGGCGTGGTGGCGACGCGCGCCCGCCGCGGCTGCTCACCTATGGTGTGGCCGGCGTCGGCAAGACGCTGTTCGCGACCTCCGCGCCTCGGCCGGTGGTGGTGCAGACCGAGGACGGGCTGGGCACGATCAGCGCCTCCACCTTCGGCGTGCTGCGCAGCTTCGACGCGGTGATGGAGGCGCTCGGCAGTCTCTACACCGAGGCGCACGACTTCGAGACGCTGGTGGTGGACAGCCTCGACTGGCTGGAGCCGCTGGTCTGGCAGCACACGGCGCAGACGCACAACCAGCCGGACATCGAGTCCTTCGGCTACGGCAAGGGGTATCTCGCCGCGCTGGATACCTGGCGCAGCTTCCTCGACGGCGTGAACGCACTGCGCGACGAGCGAGGCATGGGCGTAATCCTGATCGCGCACGCCGAGATCAAGCGCTTCGACAGCCCTGAGACCGAACCCTACGACCGGTATCAACCCAAGCTGCACCGCAGTGCCTCCGCGCTGGTGCAGGAGCATGTCGATGCCGTGCTCTTCGCGAACTATCGCGTCAGCACGCTGAAGTCGGACGTCGGCTTCAACAAGAAGGTGGTCCGCGGCGTCAGCGGCGGTGATCGCCTGCTGCACACCGCCGAGCGGCCGGCCTTCCTCGCGAAGAACCGCTTCGGCCTGGCCGAGACGCTGCCGCTGTCCTGGCCCGAGGTCGCCGCCGGCATCCCCTTCTACGCGACGCCGCCCAGCGCCGCGCCCGCCTCCACCACCGAAGCCCGGAGCTGACCCATGGCATCCCTCAATGGAACCTTTGACGCGACCGAAGTCGCCCCCGCCGTCCCGCTGGAGGTACTGCCGCCCGGCAAATACCTCGCGCATCTGATCGAAAGCGAGATGCTGCCGACCAAGGCCGGCGACGGACAGTTGCTCAAGCTGGTGTTCGAGGTGCTGGAAGGTCCCTCCGCGCGCCGGAAGATCTTCGACCAGCTGAACCTGGTGAACCGCAACGAGCAGACGGTGGAGATCGCGCAGCGCACGCTGTCCGCCATCTGCCACGCGGTGGGCCAGGTGCATGTCAGCGACAGCGAGCAGCTGCACTTCAAGCCGCTGATCGTGACGCTGAAGGTCGAGCCCGCCGGTCCCGACAAGTACGGCGTGCACCGCGAGGCGCGGAACAAGGTGGCTGGCTACTCCGCGGCCAACGCCGGTGCAGCCACTGGCACCGCACCGCGGCCCGCCACCCCGGGGCCCCGCCCGGTCGCAGCGGCACCTCCGCCCGCTGCACGCACCGGCGCGGCAGCGACCCCGCCCTGGCGCCGCAATGCCTGATCACTGGCCGGCAGGCCGCCCGCCTGCCGGCCTTCCTTCCTCGAACCAGGATTAGGTCATGGCTGCCCTTCCTCCGCCCGCATGTCCCACCGTCACCGCCATCTACGCGTCCTATGAGGCGGTGGCGGATAACGGCTATCGCGCGCATCTCGGCGCCTCGCTGATCGGCACCGAATGCGAGCGCGCCATTTGGTATTCGTTCCGCTGGGCCACGCGCGCCCGGCATGCTGGCCGGCTGCTGCGGCTTTTCGACACCGGCAATCTGGCCGAGGCGCGGTTCGTCGCCGACCTGCGCCGCATCGGCGTCACCGTCCTGGACCTGGATCCCGCGACGGGGCGGCAGTGGAACCTGCGCGATGCCTCCGGCCACTTCGGCGGCAGCATGGACGCGGTGGCGATCGGTCTGCCCGAGGCGCCGACCACCTGGCACGTCTGCGAGTTCAAGACCCACAGCGCCAAGTCGTTCGCGAAGCTGAAGGCCGATGGCGTGGCGGCGTCCAAGCCGCTGCACTGGGCGCAGATGCAGGCTTACATGCAGCTCGCCGGGCTCGATCGGGCCTTCTACCTGGCGGTCTGCAAGGACACGGACGAGCTCTACCAGGAGCGCATCCGGCACGACGCCGAGGCCGGGCTGCGCATCCTGGCCAAGGCCGAACGCATCATCGGGGCGGCCCGGCCGCCGGCCCGCATCAGCCAGGATTCCGCGTGGCGGCAGTGCCGCTTCTGCGACCACCACGCCGTCTGCCATGCCGGCGCGGCACCGGAGCGGCATTGCCGGTCCTGCCTCCATGCCTCGCCCGCCCAGGGTGGGGACTGGCATTGCGCCCGGCACGCGGTCCCGCTCGATCGGTGCGAGCAGGAGGCAGGCTGCGCGGCGCATCTCTACCTGCCGGATTTCGTGGCCGCCGAGCAGATCGACGCCGGTGAGGATTGGGTCAGCTATCGGCTGCCGGATGGCGGTGAATGGCGTGACGGCGTGCCCGCCGCGGCGCGGCCGGACATCGTCTCGCACCTGCCGTGCCGGATCTGTCGCGCCACGATCTATCGGGTCGGGCCCGGCAAGGGGCCGCACATCGCCGAGCTGATCTGCACCGGCTGCGAGACGGGCGGGCGCTGGCTCAGCAAGGTCGACGCCGTGGCGATGGGGGTGGCGGCATGACCCTCTCCCTCCGCCCGTACCAGCGCGCCGCCATCGAGGCGCTCTACGACTACTTCTCGGCCAGCAGCGGCAATCCGCTGGTCGTCATGCCGACCGGCACGGGCAAGAGCCTCTGCATCGCGGGCTTCACGCGCGAGGCGATCGCCGCCTATGGCGACACGCGGGTGCTGATCCTCACCCACGTGAAGGAGCTCATCCAGCAGAACTTCATGGCCATGCTGCGCGCCTGGCCCGAGGCGCCGGCCGGCATCTACTCGGCGGGGCTGTCGCGCCGCGACATCCATGCGCAGATCCTGTTCGCCGGCATCCAGTCCATCCATCGCCACGCGCGGCAGGTGCAGCGCTGCGACCTGGTGCTGATCGACGAAGCACACCTGCTCGGTCGCGGCGACAGCGGCATGTACCGCTCCTTCCTCGCCCAGCTGAACGAGATCAACGCGGGCTTGCTGAAGGTCGTCGGCTTCACGGCCACGCCCTATCGGCTCGACAGCGGCATGCTGCACGAGGGGAAGGATCGCCTCTTCACCGACATCGCCTTCCAGGTGCCGGTGCTGGAGATGATCCAGCAGGGCTATCTCTGCCCGGTCGTCCCCAAGCAGACCTCGACGCAGCTAGACGTCGGCGGCGTCGGCACCCGCGGCGGGGAGTTCATTGCCAAGGACCTCGAGGCGGCAGTGGACCGCGACGAGGTCACGCGCGCTGCGGTCGGCGAAATCGTCCAGCACGGCGAGGGCCGCGGCTCCTGGTTGGTGTTCTGCTCCGGCGTGGCCCATGCGCGCCACGTTCGTGATGCCATCCGCGAGCATGGCATCTCCGCCGAGACCGTGACCGGCGACACGCCCGGCCCCGAGCGGGACGGAATCCTGGCGGCCTTCAAGGCGGGGCGGCTGCGCTGCGTCACCAACGCCAATGTGCTCACCACCGGTTTCGACGCGCCCGGCACCGATCTCATTGCGCTGCTGCGCCCCACGAAGAGCGTCGGTCTGTACGTCCAGATGGTCGGCCGCGGCACGCGCCTCGCCGAAGGCAAGGATGACTGCCTGGTCCTGGACTTCGCCGGCAACACCGCCCGGCACGGCCCGATCGACACGGTGGATGGTCGAAAGAAGGAACCCGCCGGGGACGGCGAGGCACCGATCAAGGTCTGCCCGGAATGCCAAACCATCAACCACGCCAGCGCGCGTCACTGCATTGAATGCGACCACGAGTTCCCGCCGCCAGTCGTAAAGGTGGCGCCGCAGGCGGCCTCGAACGCGCTGCTCTCGACGCAGATCCAGGCGGCGTGGTGCGACGTGACCGGCATCACCTATGCGCGCCACGACAAGCCCGGCAAGCCGGCCTCGCTCCGCGTCACCTACGAATGCGGTCTGGCGAGGCACAGCGAATGGGTCTGCTTCGAGCACACCGGCTTCCCGCGGGACAAGGCGGTGGATTGGTGGCGGCGGCGTGCCGGCATTCTGCCGCCCCCGGCGACGGTGGATGAGGCGCTCGAACAGCTCGACCATCTGCGGCGACCGATCGCGATCCAGGTGCGGCCCGCGGGCCAGTACACCGAGATCGCCGCCGCGAGGTTCGTGTGAGATGCGCCGGATGTCGTCTCCGCACCGCTCGCGGCTTTGGCTGGTTCGATCCGCGTGTGCGAACCTCGGAGCCGCTGCCGGCCTGTTCCATGCGCTGCATGAGCGCGCTCTGCCGGAGGTGGGGCGTGGTTGATCCCGACGAACATGAGATTGCCGCCATCGCGGCGGCCAGCCCCATGGCGGGCGAGTACCTCGAGAGCATCGGCAAGACCGATCTCGCGGTGCTGACCGAAGCGGAATGGCTGACGCTGCTGGAGGTGATCATCACTGCCTACCAGGACGAGCTCGCTCGCCGGCTGGATGCAGGACGGCATCCGGCGCCGCCGCTTGCTGCTGGTGGCCGGCCATGAGCGGCGTCACCTCGGCCCGAGAGGTCGCGCGTCGCCTCGGACTCTCGCACACAGCCATCCAAAACGCCGAACGCGCTGGACGCATCGCGCGGGAGCCGAATGGCGCCTGGGACATCGAAAAGGTCCGGGCCGGCCTCGCGACCAAAAGTGCTCCGGCTCCGCGCAAGCCGTATCGCCCACGCGCCAAGCAACCGCCCTGGGCCAGGTCGGCCCATCATGTCGGCGAACTCGCGGCCAACATTCGCGGTCCCGCGCGCGGGATCCACGCCGAATTGGAGAGGGCGCGACAGGCGCTCCAGCGCGCTGCTGAGCAGATTGCGGCGCTCTATCCTGAAATTTTGCGCCTGGAGCGTGCCTGCGACGCAGCCATCGCCGCACAGGAGCGTGGCAGCGAATGACGGACGCCCCCTCCTTCATGGCGGACTACGGTGAGCGCCTGGTCGACAACGGCTATTCGGTCATCCCCATCATGCCGGGCACCAAGGTGCCGGGGCGGTTCACGGGCGGGGAATGGTCGCCCTATCCCGACTGGACCCGGCATTGCGACCGGCCGACGAAGCCCTTCGAGGTGGACATCTGGCGCCGCTGGCCCGGATGCGGCGTGGGCATCGCCACCGGCGCGTTGGTTGGCATCGACATCGATATCCTGGACGGCGCGCTGGCCATCCAGATCGCCGAGCTCGCCACGTCCATGCTGGGCGACACGCCTTGCCTGCGCATCGGCCGCGCCCCGAAGCGGCTGCTGGTCTATCGCGCCGCTACGCCCTTCGCTGGCCGCAAGCGCCTGCCGCTTGAGGTCCTGGCGCGCGGCCAGCAGTTCGTGGCGCATGCCGTGCACCCCGACACCGGGCAGCCTTACGTCTGGCCTGAGGACACCCTGCTCGACACCCCGCTCGCGCAGCTGCCCATGCTGGACGAGGCGGCGGCCATGGCCTGGCTCGATCGCGCCCATGCGCTGATCCCACCCGAGCTGCGTCCGCGCTCTCTCCATCTTCCGTCCGACAGCGCCGCCTGGCGCGGCCCGTCCGATCCGCGCGGCACCCTCGAGGCGGTGAAGGCAGCGCTGGCCTATCTCCCAAACGAGGATCTCGACGGCGCCTCGTGGATCACGATGGGCAACGCCATCAAGGCGGCGCTGGGTGAGGAAGGGCGCGACCTCTGGCTCGACTGGTCGAAGTCGAGCGGCAAATCCGGTGGCTCGGGCAAATCGGACACCGCGGAGCGCCGCTGGGCCAAGCTTCGGCCGCACAGCATCGGCGCTGGCAGCATCTACGGCTGGGCAATAGACCGCGGATGGGTCCCACCACCCGAGATCACCCTGAACGCTGCAGCCGCCGAACGCGCCGTGCAGCCGCATCCTGCAGCGGCGATGCTGGCCAGGACGGATGCGACGCCGCCGACCGCCGCCGCGGACATCCATCCCGCTGCGGCGCTGCTGGCGAAGCTCGACGCCAGCCGGGCGAAACAGCAGGCTGCGCCGCTCCCCGTGCCGGACACCATCCTGCAGCCCGGCGGCGTGTTGCAGATGCTGGTGGACGAGTGCGTCGGATCCGCGCTGCGGCCTCAGCCATTCCTCGCCCTCGGCGCTGCCATCTGTGCCGTCGGCGCGCTGGCCGGCCGCCAGTATCGCACCCGCACCGATCTGCGGACCAACGTGTACATCGCCGCCGTGGCGGAAAGCGGCGGCGGCAAGGATCACGCGCCGGAGGTGATTCGGCGCTGCTTCGACCTGGCCAAGCTCGACCGATACCTCGGCGGCGAGAATCTGGCCTCCGGCCGCGGCATGCTGTCCGCATTGGAGCAGCATCCTGCCCGGCTTTTCCAGATCGACGAATTCGGCCTGTTCCTCGCCACCGTCACGGGCGGCAGGGCGCCTGCGCACAAAGCCGAAATTTGGTCCGAGCTGATGAAGCTCTACAGCAGGGCGAAGGGCATCTACCGCGGCACCGAATATGCGAACAAAAAGGACGCGCCGCGCGTCGACATCCACCAGCCCTGCGTCTGCTTCTTCGGCACCACCACGCCCTCCACCTTCTGGAAGGCGCTGGAAGGCGGCGCGATTATGGACGGCTCGCTCGCACGCTTCCTGGTCTTCGTCACCGACACGGATCGGCCGGACCGGAATCCGAATGCAGGTATCATCGCCCCGCCGCCCGCCTTGCTCGATGCGCTGAAGGCGATCACCCGGGGTGCAGGCGACCCGCCTCCACCAGGGAACCTGCCGGATGTGCATGTCGTGCCGATGTCCGCGACCGAGGAGGCGACGCCCCACACCGTCCCCATGACGGCAGGGGCAGAGGCGATGCACGACCGCAAGCTGGCCGAGGAGGACGTCTGGGCAAAGAAGGTGGCCGGCACGCCGCAGGCCGCCATCGTCAACCGCCTGGGCGAGAACGCCAGCAAGCTGGCGCTGATCTGCGCGATCAGCCGCGATCCGGCGCATCCGCGGGTTGCCGAGGCAGATGTGGCCTGGGGGTGGGCGCTGGCCGAGCACTGCACGAGGACCGTGCTGCGCGACGCGCAGCGCTTCCTGGCGGATAGCGAGTTCGAGAAGCGCCTGAACAAGGCCATCAACATCATCGGCAACCACGGCCCGTGCAGCCGGCGCGACATGTTCCACAAGGGGCTGAAGCTCACCGCGCGGGAATTCGGCGAGGTGATCGAAGCGCTGGTGACAAACGGTGCGGTCATCGAAACCGCGGCGCCCGCGTCCGGCGGTCCCGGCCGCCCGGCTGGCTCCCGCTATGTTCTGGTGCCGCCGCCAGGCGATGCGCCAGCCGAGGAGGCCGAGGGCGATGAATAACAAAATCCCGACCACCCCCGCTAAGCCACTGAAATCAGGCTTTTGTGAATTTTGTTATTTCGTGCGCGGGCACGAAGGGGACGCCTCGCCCCACACACGCGTGGGAGCAGGACAACACCTCACAGTACATAATAACAAAAATAACAAAAATATATATATCAATAGGATAGCCGGGAGTTGTGTGACCGCTGGGGGGATTGTGTAGATGGCACTCCCTGGCTCGCCCCGCCTGCCGCGCTCCTGCCTCGACCGCGGCACCTGCAGCGCCACTACCACGCCCGAGATGGAAATGCTGCGCCGCCGTGTCTGGCAGCAGCAGGGCGTCGTCTCGCTGCACCTCGAGGACATCACCGATCCCTGGCTGCGCCGGGCAATTCAGAACGAAGCCGTGCGCCGCTGGGGGCCACGGCAGCAGGAGAAGACTCATGGCCGGTAAGCGGAAGGCGAAGACCACGAAGCAGAAGGAATCGATGGGGCCCTCGAAGTGGCGGCTCCAACATGGCGGCTTCGGTGAAGCCATCCGCTCCGCGGATCCGGAGACGGGCGTGCCGGTCGCCCATCGCCGTGCCGTGGATACGCTGGGTGCCATGCAAGCCAACGGGACCATCACCGCCGAGATGTTCGAGGCGGGCGGGATCTTCCGGCGTCAGTTCCGGTCCGCGATGCTGGACGGCCTGCGCGCCATGCCGCTGATTCGGATCGTGGGTGGCGGAGGCGACTGCATCACGGAACAGCAGATCGCAGCCAGGGACAGGGTGGCATCCGCCATGGAGGTTCTTGGCGGCTCCGACAGCGCCGCCGGGAGCTGCGTCTGGCATGTCGTCGGCCTGGAATGCTCAGTCAGGGAATGGGCGATGCGGCAGGGCTGGGGTGGCCGGACGGTGCCGGCGACGCAGGCGCAGGGGATGTTGGTCGCGGCCCTCAGCGTGCTGGCGGCGCACTACGGCTTGGTGTCGCGGGGGCGCGCCGCGTGACCCAACGTGGACAACCTACATCTCGCCCTCGGCGGCCTTCAGCTTGGCCGTCACGTCCTGCACCCCGTCGAGGCGCCACACCGTGTCTCGGAGCATGAAGCGGGAGCTGTTCGTGTGTTCGGTGAACCTCGCCTCCTTCGTAACGACATCAACGGGGATGAGCGCGCCCCGCGTCACGCGAAACTGCTCGTCGAGCAGGACAGCTGCGAGAACGTCGAACGGGCGTGAGGTTAGCCGCCGAATCGCTGACAACTGCCGAGAGCCGTTGTGAGCTGTGAGCCGGCGGCATTTGATCTGGTACCGCGTGCCTTCTGCATCCGTCGCGTCGAAGCCGGCGGAGGAGTTGTTCACGAGATTCCAACCAAAGGCGCGGCTGAAGAGGAGCTCGGCGTAGTCGCCGGCTGGCCCATTCGAGCTCCGGACGACACCGCGCGCCCGGAGTTCGTCCAGAACACTTGCGTGCAGTAGCAGGAGCTCGGCGACGCCGAGCAATTTCAGGTCGACCATGCCGGTGCGGTGTCCCTACAGCGACGCCTTGCCAGCCAGCGACCAAGCCTGCAAGGCGGCTTGCTCTGATGTCGGCTCTTCCTTCGTTGGGAAGGGGGCGTGTTCGCCCAGCAGCACGACCACGATGAGATAGGCCAGTAGTCGCCGGTCGTATTCGTCATCGGTCTCGCCGTACTGGTCGGGATCTCGGTTCACCCGCACCTGCCCGAGATAGAGCTGGTCGTCGCGCCAGGTCGCTTCGACGTCGTAGATAAGCATGCCGGTCCAGCTGCGCCGGAACAGGAACCGGCCGCTCTCCGTGTAGATGAACCACTTCTCCTCCATCACCGTCGGGACAAAGCCCCGTGCAATCATCCAGGAGTCGAAGGGACCGTATGTCTGGTCAAGGCTGAAGAGGCTGGACCGCGCAGGCATCGGTGGATGATCCCGCCCGAAGCTTTCCGCGTTTGCACCGCGAAGGATCTGAGCCGGCGTCCGGCCGAAGTTAGCGTCAAGGTGCTCCGCAGCGGTCGGGCCAGGAGGCGGCGGCTGGCCCACGATAATGAAGGTCGGGCCAGAGGGTGGGCGTCGCCGAAGCAGGAGTGGGCAGTAGGTCTCTAGCCAGCCGTAATCGGGCGCAGCCAGGATGGCCGTGCGGATTGCACCGTCGTCGTCCTTCAGCGTGCCGACGAGGTGTCGGTCTCCCCGGAACAGGACCCGCAGCACCACCTCGCGTTCGCGCGCAGTAACCCGGTGGATGGCCTGAATGAAGCTCAGGCGTAGCATCCCCTTGCCCGTCTTCAGTGGCTCTACTCGCGTCACAAAGACGGGGCTGGCGCCCCAACCTGGCGACAAAACCGGCGCTTCAAGCCAACACCACCAGCCTGGATCCAGAACAACACCATCGCCCACGCGATCGCTCCTGCCTTCTTCGGACGATGGTGCCGCGGAAACGAAGAGAAAGGAACAAGAGCGAAAGAATGTCGCGTTGATGCCCGAAACTCATATCGAGTAATCTCTCGACAGTCGTTGAATTGCGGCTGCGGCTGGTGGCTCCCGAGCCACTCGTCCGCTGATCAGCCACAGTGGCTTTCGAGCCGCAGGGTCCTTCCTGGCCCCGCTGTATGCGGGGGGCGGAAGCGCGCAAGGTCGTTAGCGCCAGGCCGAAAAACAGGGTTGCAGTTTGCAGCCTTTTCCCCGTGCGATCAGCCAGATAGCCCGCAAACCATACCGTGCCAGGTTTGCACTCGCGGGCCGCATGGTTTGCACCCACTCCCAGATCTGGATGGCCTCATGACGCTCCCCTGGATGGCGGCGAAGATCCTGCTGCGTCCGGTGGTGGAGCTGCGGCCGCATGCCGGCAACGCGCGCGTGCACAGTGCCGAGCAGTTGGAGCAGATCAAGGCCAGCATGCTGGCCTTCGGCTTCACCAATCCGCTGCTCGTGGATGAGGACGGCGTGCTGATCGCCGGCCACGGTCGGCTCGAAGCCGCGACGGCGATCGGCATGACCAAGGTGCCGGTGATCGTGCTGCGGCACCTGTCCGCGGCCCAGAAGGAAGCGCTGCGGCTCGCCGACAATCGCATCGCGGAGAACGCGACCTGGGACCAGGCGCTGCTGCGTGATGCGCTCGCCGCGGTGCAGTTGGCGGACATCGACCTCGGTGCCCTTGGCTTCTCGGCGGATGAGCTCGCAGACATCCTCGCGGCGGCTGGAGATGCCGTGTCCGACGGCGACGCGCCCGAGGCGCTGTCTGCGGATCCCGCCGAGGGGGGCGGTGCGGCAGGCGCGGCTGGCACCGAGGATGCGCGGGCGGAGGATCCCGCCGATGCAAATCCGGAGCCGCCGCGCCAGGCCGTCACGCGTCCCGGTGACCTCTGGCTGCTCGGCGATCATCGCCTGCTCTGCGGCGACAGCACCGACGCCGCCAGCGTGGCGCGCGTGATGGGCGAGGACCGCGCTGCGCTCCTGTTGACCAGCCCGCCGTATGGAAACCAGCGCGACTACACCACCGGCGGCGGCACCGACTGGGATGCCCTAATGCAGGGCGTGTTCCAGCATCTCGACGCGGCCATGCGGCCGGACGGCCAGGTGCTGGTGAACCTCGGCCTGATCCACCGCGACAGTGAATGGATCCCGTATTGGTCGGGCTGGCTCGACTGGATGCGGGCGCGCGGCTGGCGCCGGTTCGGGCTATACACATGGGACCAGGGGCCCGGCCTGCCGGGTGACTGGAATGGCCGACTGGCGCCCGCCTTCGAGTTCATCTTCCACTTCAACCGTCAGGCCCGCCAGGCCAACAAGATCGTGCCCTGCAAATGGGCCGGCACGCCGAACAAGGGCAGCGGGTTGCGGGCGGCCGATGGGACCATCTCCGAATATCAGCACGCCGGGCTGCCGGTGCAGGATTTCCGGATCCCCGACAACGTGCTGCGCCTGACCCGCCACAAGGGCCGCGGCATCGAGACCGAGCACCCCGCGGTGTTCCCGGTGGTGCTGCCTGAGTTCCTGATGCGAACCTACACGGACGAGGGCGACGCCGTGTTCGAGCCCTTCGGCGGCTCCGGCACCACGATCCTCTCCGGCCAGCGCACCGGCCGCCGCGTGCGGGCGATCGAGCTGGCGCCGGCCTATGTCGACCTGGCCATCGCCCGCTGGCGGATGCTCCATCCCGAGCTGCCGGTGACCCTCGCCGAAGATGGGCGCGATTACGACGCCATTGCCGCGGTGCGGATGGAGATCACCGCCAATGCAGCCTGATCTAGTCGTCTCGTCGCTGCCGGTGGCGGCGCTGGTGCCCTACGCCGAGAACGCCCGCACGCATTCGCCGTCGCAGGTGGCACAGATTGCCGCCTCCATTGCCGAGTTCGGCTTCGTGAATCCGGTCCTGGTCGACGCCGAGGGTGTGCTGATCGCCGGCCACGGTCGCGTCATGGCGGCCAAGCAGCTGGGCCTCGCCTCCGTGCCTGTTCTGCGGCTCGGCCACCTTTCCCCGGCGCAGGCGCGTGCCCTGCGGCTCGCGGACAACCAGATCGCGCTGAACTCCGGCTGGGACGAAGCGCTGCTGGCTGCGGAGATCGCCCGCATCCGCGACGAGGCGGTGGTGGACCTCGACGTACTTGGTTTTTCCGGCATGGAGCTTGATCGCCTCCTGGCGGCAGCCGGCGCCGGTCTCGGCGACGATGCCGACGAGGCGCCGCCGCCACCGGCGATCCCCGTCACGCGCACCGGTGATCTCTGGCGTTGCGGCGAGCACCGGTTGCTCTGTGGCGACGCGACGAAGCTGATCGACGTCCAGCGCGCCCTCGGCGCTGGCCACTTGGCCGACATGGGCTTCGTCGATCCGCCCTATAATGTGGCCTACGAAGGCGGCACGGCGGCCAAGATGACCATCGCCAATGACGCGCTCGGCGGTGGCTTTCCCGAGTTCCTCCGCCCTGCATTGGCCAATCTGCTCTCGGTTACCAAGGGCGCCTGCTACGTCTGCATGTCCTCCTCCGAATGGCCGACGCTGCATCGGGTCTGGCAGGAGGCCGGCGGCAAATGGTCCAGCACCATCATCTGGGCCAAGAACACTTTCGCGCTCGGCCGCGCCGACTACCACCAGCAGTTCGAGGCAATGCTCTACGGCTGGCGCCAGGGCAGCCAGCATTATTGGTGCGGCGCCCGCGACCAGGGGAACGTCTGGCACTTCGACAAGCCGGCGCGCAACGACCTGCATCCGACGATGAAGCCGGTGGCTCTGGTCGAGCGGGCCATCCGCAACAGCAGCAAGCCGCGTGACACGGTGCTCGACTGCTTCGGCGGATCGGGCACCACGATGATCGCGGCAGAGCGCACGGGACGGCGCGCCGTGCTGCTGGAGATTGATCCGGCCTATGCCGATGTGATCGTGCGGCGCTGGCAGGAAACGACAGGCGAGACCGCGGTGCTTGACGGTGAGGACCGAACTTTCGCGGACATCGCCGCGGCACGCGGCATCGTCGATCATGATGTGATCCAGGCCGCCGGATCATAGCAATCTCGCGACGCTGCATCTTGCTTGGCTCGTGCGCGCCACAGCGCGAATGGTCCGTCACACGCAGGGGATGCCCTGCAGCAACAGACGGAGACCAGCATGACCGACCGCACCGCCCGCGCCGCCCGCAACCAGGAAAACAGCCTGGTCGCCTTCCTCGCGAAGAAGGCCGAATTCGACGCCCTCCTCGCGGAACTCACCCAGGCCAGCGCGGACCATTTCGGCGCGGACCCCGAGACGGTGCTTTGGGGCGAAGCGGCTTGGCTTTCCGACGCCACCGCTAAGCTGAAGGACATCGCGGACCAGCATTTCCGCCGGGGCGAATACGAAGCCTGAAGCGGACCACTCCCGCACCGCCCCGACCGGCGACGCCGGCGGGGCTCCCGGCAGTAGGGGCCGATGACCGGCACCCGCAACCGGAGACCACCACGATGACCAAGCTTTCCGACACCCAGCGCGTGATCCTCAGCGCCGCCGCGCAGCACGAGATGGGCCTCGCCCGCGCGCCGAAGACGCTCCCGGCCGCGGCGCGCAACGCGGTGTTCCGCAGCCTGATCAAGAACAACCTGCTCACCGAGATCAACGCCCCGCGGGAGCATGTCGGGCTCGGCTGGCGCCAGGATGACGACGGCACCTGGATCGTGGCGCGCATCACCGACGAGGGGCTGCGCGCCATCGGCATCGACCCGAATGAGGGCGACGCGGTGACGGGCGAGCCCGACTGCTCGGGCATCGAGGGCAGCGTGCCCCACACGGCGCCCACGGTGGCGCCCGCCGCGGAGCCCGCGACGCAGGACGCCAAGGTCGCCGAAGCCGCCCAGCCCGCGCCCCTGACGGAGGAGATCGCCATGCTCGACCAGGCCCTGGCGGTGCGCAGCGCCACGCCGCGCACCAGCCTGCGCGAAGCTGCCGCGGCGGTGCTCGCCGCCTGGGACGACGAGGCAAACCGCGAGGGCGACATGATCGGCGCCCTGCACGCGCCGATGGAGGCTCTGCGCACGCTGCTCGCCGGCAAGCCCGTCCGCATCGCCCGCGAGCCGGGCGCGCCGCGCAAGCCGCGCGAGGGCACGAAGCAGGAGCAGGTGCTGGCCATGCTACGCCGGCCGGAGGGCGCGACGGTCGCGCAGATCGCCGAAGCGACGGGCTGGGCGCAGCACACGGTCCGCGGCTTCTTCGCCGGGCTGAAGAAGAAGGGCCACGCGGTCGAGGTGAAGTCGCGCGAGCGGATGGTCGGCCCCAACAAGACGGGCGCGAAGGGCTCCTTCACCATCTACGCCCTCGCTGAGTGAAGCATCTCAGCCACGAGGTCGAACATCATCGGGAGCGCCGGGGATCATCCAGATTCCCGGCGCCTTATCGAGTTGGCTGCGCTCCGACACAGCGCGAATCGTCCGTCACGCGCAGGGCGTCCCGCCCCGCCGAGACGGAGACGACGATGACCATCAACACGCTCCCGCACCAGACCTCCGAAGGCCCGCAGGATCGCGCCGCCTGGCAGCAGCTTCTCGCCACCGCGCCGCGCAGCACCGACAGCGTGGGCCGCGCGACGATCCAGGTCTGCACCGCCAGCGACGGGCGCGGGATCTTCGCCACGGTCGACTACGCCACCTGGCAGACTGAGAAGGAGGAGGGCTGATGCCCTCCGAGCGACGCTGGATCATCCTGGCGCAGGACGGACGGCACGTGACGATGGGCCGTGCCGCACCACCCAGCGAGGCAGAAGTCGAAGCCGCCGCCGCGGCGCTCGCCGCGCAGGGCCTTGCCGGTTGGCTCGCCACGCTGGACGGCAACTACTGGTCGCGCCGCCGCGTGGCCGTCGCCCCGGTGCAGATGCTTGGCGACGGCGCCACGCTGGACTGGCCCGCCGCCATTACCGCCTTTGAAGCCGCCCGTCAGCACGCACTGCGCCCCCGGTAAGCACGCGCGCGGTCCATCCTCGTGCGGCGGGAGGTCGCCGCCATGCCCGAGCTGACCGCCTCGACCCGTGAGGCCGCCCGCCGGATCGGGCTGAGCGACACCGCGATGCACAAGGCCGAACGATCTGGCCGCATCGCCCGAGAGCCGGATGGTCAGTGGGACATCGACAAGACCCGTCGCCGCCTGACCGAGACCGCCGACCCCAACCGCTCGCCCCTGGCCAGCGGTGCCGGCGCGGAGGGCACGCCCTTTGCGCGGCTGAAGGTCGCGCAGCTCGCCCTGAAGGTGGAGGCGCAGCGCCTCTCGCTCGACGAGACCAAGCGCCGCCTGCTTGATGTCACCCAGGCCAACGCCGCGCTCGACGAGATCGGCAGCACCATGCGTGACGCGCTGCTCAACTGGCCGGCCCGCGTCTCCGGCCTGATCGCCGCCGAGATCAGCGTCGACCCGCATCTGCTGCAGACCATCCTGCAGAGCCACATCAACGACCTGCTGACGGAGGCGGCCGATCGCTTCGATCCAGCAGGCCTCGGAGGGGACCGGTCTCCGCAGCCGTGAGCATGTGCGCCACCGCGTCGGCGCGATGCTCCGCCCACCGCCGCAACTCACCGTCTCGGAATGGGCCGAGCGCCATCGCATGCTTGGCAGCCGCGCCTCCGCGGAGCCGGGCCCGTGGCGCACCAGCCGCACGCCGTATCTGAAGGACGTGATGGACGCGCTGTCCGCGGTGCATTCCGCCCGGCGCGTGGTGTTCATGAAGGGCGCTCAGGTCGGCGCGACCGAGAGCGGAAACAACTGGCTCGGCTACATCATGCACCACGTGCCGGCACCCG
>Ga0255334_1000538_pt1 | contig 28167 bp, 27 predicted proteins | sample EtOH5_35cm_T3_12_FD_202080 | JGI IMG/M metagenome (GOLD analysis project Ga0255334, IMG submission 202080) | Sandy soil microbial communities from University of British Columbia, Vancouver, Canada - EtOH5_35cm_T3_129 | ecosystem: Engineered > Artificial ecosystem > Sand microcosm > Unclassified ... | reverse complement strand
CGAGGCCGTGCCGGCTGAGCCGGCGTCGGTGTCCGACGAGGCCACGGCGGCCCCGGCCGTCGCCGCACCCCCCGCGGTCCCGCTCGACGCCTTCGCGCTCGAAACGCTCGACCACGCCCTCGCGGTGCTGCGCGAGGCGGGTGCGTTCGACCGGGAGGCCTTCGTCGTCCTCGTCGGCGACGCAGGGCAGCGCACGGAGTCCTGCTCGGGTGGGCCCGCCGCCTCGCTGGCCCGCGCCCGCGCGCTCGTCGCGGCCTCGGGCGCGACCCGGGCCGCGGTGGCCTGGGTCGATCGCTCGCCCGAGGCGTTGCCCGGCCCGATGCAGCGGTTCCCCGCGGTGATCGTGGACGCGTGGCAGGCGGGCGGCGCCGGCCTGCGCGTGGCCCACCGGTTCGTCGACGACGTGCTGGGCACGGACCTGCTCGGGTCCCCGCTCGTCGTCGGGCCGGTCGCCCCCCTGCTGTAGCGCTAGGGCGTGTTGCCGAACTCGATCTGCTTCTCGATCGGCGAGTCTTGGCGTCGTGTCGCGTGACGTGATCTCGGACGCCGGCAGTCCTCGTCGAAGCAGCAGTCGGCGTCGTGCTCGATGCAGGTCGGCCTGCCCACGGTGTCCTCCCGGTCGATCGGCGTGTTGTCGGGCGGACCTTGCATGCAGGCGATCCCTTGCGTCGCGCGCCGCGAAGACCCGCTCCGGCTCTCACTCCTCAGCCATCGACCCTTGGCCGGAGTTGGGGTTCGGCGGACAGCGCTGAGCGGTCGAGCGATGCGCGCCGCCGGACCTTCCACTGAGAAGGGCTATCCAACTGACTGCCCCTCCGGGGAGGAACCACGGGTGACGAAGGGGCACTCCACCCACCAGTGAGGCACCGCCGGGACGGGCCGGTCTGCGGACCGCCGGGATTGAGGCGCTACTGCAGGAGCAGGGCCAACAGAGGTGCGGGGACGGCCCAGACCTTCCCCGTGACATCGAGGATGGACTTCGTGGCGAGGATGCCGCAGCCGAACTTGCCGTCGACGGTCTTCGCCTCGCTCTTCCAGCCGTGGTCCACCCACTTGCTCTCCAGCGGGACCGTTATGACGGGCCCGGTGGCGGACGGGACGGCGACCGGTCCGAGGTCGACCTCGTTGCCACTGCCCGTTCGCGTGTAGCCGATGGTGTCACCGCTGACCCACCGGCCCTCTTGGAGGTCGTCGATGGTCCTGGCGAGTGCCACGCCGATGGCCATCTCGGTGAGGCGGGTCATGTCGGGGGCAGGCAGGCCAGCCCTCAGTCTCGATGGGAGCACTGCGAGCAGTGGGTCGGTCAGGTACAGCTTCGACTGGGCTCCGGGCACGACGTCGTCTCCTTCGCGCCGTGGACACCACAGCGCGGCCTGGCTGGCGACCAGCCGACTGAGCCGTCGCTCAGCGACGTCACGGGACCTGTAGCCGACCTGGGCACCAGCATCGACGATGTTGAGCGGGCTGGTGGAGTGCCGCGAGATGAGGTCGAGCAGTCGCGGAACGGAGTCCTGCGGCCCTTCGGGGTCGACATCGGTGCGCAGCCAGGACTTGATGTCGTTGAGGTAGGCCTCGGAGACGAGCCCAAGGCGAGTGTGCTCGAAGACCGCCCGCGGGAACCCACCACAGGACAGGTAGTCCTGCCAAGCCAGGTCGTAGGCGTCCACGTCGAAGGCGACCGCGTCGAGCGCGGCGGCCACCTGAGCGCTCTGCAGGTCGCTCGGATGGACCGAGTTGATGCCAGGCACGCCTCGGCCCGAGACGGCCAAGTAGTCACGGAACGTCATCGGCAGAAGGACTCGGGTGCGGCGGCCGGCGCCGGCGCGTCCGGCGAGCAGGTTGCCCTGGACGTCTTCGCCGCCGGCCCAGCGGCTTCCGGTAGCGACCACGGTGTCGTCGCCAAAGGAGGTGGTGTCGCGAGCGAGCTTGAGGGTAGTTGTCCAGCCGGCGACGCCGCTGATCTCGTCGAGCAGCCAGATACGGCGTCGAGGTTGCTCGTGGTCGATCGCTCGGGTCATCTCACGAGCGAGGACGAGACAGCGATGGACATCCTGGGCGGTCATCCCGTCGCAGGGCAGGTAGACCACCTGACGAGGGTCGAGGTCCGGCCGACTGCACAGCGCCTGCGCGGTGTCCAGCAAGGCGACGGACTTGCCGATGCGCCTGGGGCCGGTCAGGACGATCAGCAGGTCGGTGACAGGCCCAGTGCGCACATCGTCCAGAATCCCGGGCCGATAGCCGAGGTCGTAGTCCTTCCTGATCTGCAGAATGCGATGGTGCGCAGCCCACGCCGTCGGGTCCTGCCCCGCGGCCGCTGCCCGCCACCACGGGTTCGAGTCCCCAAGCCGCTGGCGTCGCTGGTCGTCCCGCATACTGCGACCCTATCGTGCAACCTGACAGAAGGGTGGGGGTTCGGGCAGTTCCGACCTGACAGAAGGGTAGGGGTCCGGGTCGCCAGGACCTGACCGAAAGGTACCGGTAGCCGACAGGCCAACACACGAGCCTGCCGGGCCAAACCAAGGCGTGGACGGAGCGCCGCGCCCGACGGCACCGACACCCGCCGCCGGCACCCCGCGCAGCGGCGGATCGTGCCCTCGCCCGGCGCCCACCGACCGCAACGTGGTCGAACGCTGCTTCAACAAGCTCAAGCAGTGGCGCGGGCCCGCGATGCGATCAGACAAGACCGCCCGCAACCACCACTCCGGTCAATGCCTCGCCGCCACGCTCCACCGGCTCACCAGCAGCTTTAGCAACACGGCCTAAGGGCCCGGGACGTACGGCTCAGCGGGCGGCGGCAGGAACTTGCCGTACTTGACCGACGCGCCGCCGAAGATCGCCACCACGTGCACGTCCAGCACCGGCGCGTCCGGGTACGCAGGCGGGTTGGTCTTGTCGTCGAACCCGCCGAACACCGGCAGTCCCGTGACGTGGACGCGCCAGTGCGGCGGCACCTTGACGTCGACGCCGCCGAACATCGCGAACACGTCCACGCGCGCGCTCCCGGCGATGTTCGCGTTGCGCAGGTCGAGGTCGATCCCGCCGAAGATCGCGGTCAGCGCCGCCGCCTTGAACTGCTGCGACGTGACGCGCCGGTGGGTGCCCCAGAAGAAGACGAGCGAGCTGACGTGGTCGGCGTCGACGTTGCGAGCGGTGGACGCCACCAGGATCGACAGGCCGAGCACGATGATCGCGACCGGCCACGCGTAGCTCCACGCGTTCGTCTCGACGTAGTCGAGCTCGTAGAGCACCCAGGCCACGCCGAAGGCGGTGACCAGGAGCGGGCCGAGCCACGCGCGCGGCACGACGAGGAACGAGGCGAGCCCGAGCGCGGTGACCGCCATCGGGACGAACACGGCCCACACGTTGCCCGCCGCGAGCACCTCGAGCCGGTCCAGGAGCAGGACCACGCCCGCCAGGAGGATCAGGGTGCCGAGAACGAGCTGGCCGATCGAGCGCTGACTCATGGCGCCAACGGTAGCGAGCCGTCCCGGCGCGCCGCAGGGGCTTACTGGCCTATCCGTCCGTCGATCCGCTCCCGCAGCAGGTCCGCGTGACCCATGTGACGCCCGTACTCCCAGATCATCCCGACCAGCACCTCGCGCAGCGAGATCGCCCCTCCGCCGCTGCCGTGACGGTTCAGGGAGTCGTCACCGGTGATGTCGAGGCTCGGCGCGTCCGCCACGTACCGCGTCGCGAACTCCACCTCGGCCCGCCATGCGTCCCACGCCTCCTCGACCACCAGCGGATCGGGCACGGCGCCGTCGAAGTCCCCGTCGCGGTCGGTGTCGGAGCTGAGCAGCGGCGGCACGTCCTGGCCCGCCATCAGCTCGCGGAACGTCCGCCGCTCCATGTGGGCCAGGTGCCGCACGAGGCCGAGGAGCGACATCGTCGACGGCTCGACGGACCGGCGCGCCATCGCCTCGGCGTCGAGCCCCGAGCACTTGATCTCCAGCGTGAGCCGTGCGCTGCGCAGTGCCTCGACGAGCGTGGTGCGCTCGTCGCCCAGCGTCGGCCCGTTCTCGCGGGGGTCCTCGGCGAGGTCGAGGAACATGTCGGCGCGTCGTGTCGTAGCCATGGGAACCACCGTCCGCGGCCCGTCGGAGGCTGGCAAGCGATTGACGGAGGCGACGGAAGGCCCGCCCCGCGAGGGGACGGGCCTTCCGCGTTCGGAGCCGCCTAAGGGAGTCGAACCCTTGACCTGTTCATTACGAGTGAACCGCTCTGCCGACTGAGCTAAGGCGGCGACGCCGGGCGAGCGCAGACACTGTACCCGGACCCCGAGTCGGGCTCCAAAGACGAGACGGAGCGTTCAGCAGGTGGTGCCCTCGGCGGGCACGGTGCCGTCCAGGAAGTAGTCGTCGACGGCGGCCCGAGCGCAGGCGCTGCCCAGCCCGTACACGCCGTGGCCCTCGCCGACGTGGGTGATCAGCACCGCGGACTCCAGGAGGTCGGCGAGCGCCTGCGCCCATACGAACGGGGTCGCCGGGTCGTTCGTCGTGCCCAGCACCAGGATCGGCGCGGCGCCGGCGGCCGTGTAGTCGTCGAGCCCGCCGACCGCCGGGACCGGCCACCTGGCGCACAGCGAGCCGGTGTAGGAGAAGAACCGGCCGACGGTAGGCGCCGCCGCGACGATCTCGGCGGCGTCGGCGCGCATCTGCGCGACGTCGGTGGTCGCCGTCAGGTCCAGGCAGCTGATCGCGTTGAACGCGACCATCGTGTTGGAGACGTACTCGCCGTCGCCGTCGCGGTCGGCGTAGGCGTCGGCGAGCGCGAGGAGCGCGGTGCCGTCGCCGGCCAGGCCCGAGCGCAGGCCCGCGGTGAGGTTGGGCCACGACGCCTGCGAGTACAACGGGTAGGCGATGCCGGTGAACGCGAGCTGCGCGGTCAGCCGCCGGCCGGAGGTGGTGGGTAGCGGGTTGGCGCGCGCGCGGTCGAGCAGCGTGCGGATCTGGCCGAGCGCCGAGTCGAGCGAGCCCGTCAGCGGGCAGTCGCCGTCCTCGTCGAGGCAGTCGGTGACGTAGGCGCGCAGCGCGTTCTCGAAGCCGACGGCCTGGCCGGCGGACATCTCGTCGCTGTCCAGGCGCGGGTCGAGCGCCGAGTCGAGCACCACGCGGCCCACGGTGTCCGCGAACAGCGCCGCGTACGTGGCGCCGAGCTTGGTCCCGTAGGAGTAGCCGAGGTAGTTGAGGGCCTGGTCGCCGACGACCGCACGGACGACGTCCATGTCCCGCGCGGCCGTCACGGTGTCGATGTGGCCCAGCACCGCGCCGGTGTTGGCGGCGCAGGCCTCGCCGAAGGCCGCCCACGCGTCCGTCTGCTCGGCCAGGCCCGCGTCGGTGTCGACGTCGAAGTCCGCGCCGAACAGCTCGTCGAGCCCAGGACCGTCGAGGCAGGTCACGGGCGTGCTGCGGGCCACACCGCGCGGGTCGAACGCGACCAGGTCGTACTCGTCGCGCACCTCAGGGCTGACGATCAGCCGGGCGGAGGCCAGGAAGTCGATGGCCGACGAGCCCGGGCCGCCCGGGTTGACCAGGATGGAACCGACGGCCTCGTCGTCCGCCCGGACCCGCGCGACCGCGATCTCCACCGACTCGCCCGCCGGGTCCGCCCAGTCCAGGGGGACCTCGACCTGCGCGCACTCGTCGGCCTCGGCGCATGGCTCCCACGCCACCTGCTGCCCGTAGAAGCGCTCGGCGCCGCCGGGGGCCGACGAAGGCGGTGCTGTCGCGTCGCGCCTCGGCAGCGTGGTCTGGTGGACGGGATCGACGCAGCCGGCGAGCAGCACGGCGACCGCGACACCCGTCGCCACGAGCGCGGCAGGGCGTGTGGGGCGGCGGGCGGGCACGACCTCCACCGTACTGCCCGCGATCCTGACGGAACCCGAACGTTCCCCTGACGGGACGCACACCCGCGCCGGGCAGCGTGTGCCTCGTCGGAACCGTTCCGACGAGGCAGGAAGGAGCACCCGATGTCACGCACGTCCCGCCCGGCGCTCCGCCGGACCGTCACAGTCGCCGTCACCGCCCTGGTGCTCGGCACGTTCGCCACCACGGCCGCTCAGGCCGACGAGCCGAGCCCCACCCCGAAGGTGTCCGTCGCCGTGGACGGCGACCAGGTGACCCTCACCACCGACCTGGCCACGGCGCAGGCACTCTGCGCGCGCGTCGACACGGCCCGTGACCGGCTGACCCGGCTGCGCGACCGCATCTCGGCCGCCGCCGACACCACGGGCTCGTCGGCGTGGATCCGGGAGCGTGCACAGCGCGCCACCGACGCGGGGCGCGAGGACCAGGCGCGCCGCCTCGAGGACCGGGCCGACCGCCGCGCGGACCGTCTCGGCGAGATCGACGACGCGTTGAGCCGGCTCGACCTGGCGGACGCGAACGTGTGCGCCGCGCTGCCCGGGGACGGCGAGTGAGCCGGATCCACCGGGCGGCGACCGTCCTGCTCGTCGTGCTCACGCTCGCCGGGTGCGGCCGGGCAACCGCACCGCCGGACGCCGTCCCGGCGAGCGCGAGCCCCACCGGCGGCGCGTCGCCCGCCGCCATCGCCACGACCGCCCCGGCCGCGCGCGAGGATGAGCCCACGGCGACCGCCACCGTCCCGGGGCTGGCGGAGCTGGAGGCGGCGCTCGGCACCGCCGAGGACCTGGCGGACGAGGTCGAGCAGGATCTCGCCGAGGACGACTCGTAGGAGGTGGGATGCCCGGCCTCGTCGTGGTCGCGGAGGACGACCCCGCGGTCTCCGCGCTCCTGCGGCTGTACCTGTCGCGGGACGGCTTCGGGGTCGAGGCGCACTCGGACGGCACGCAGGCCCTCCAGGCGATCCTCACCCGCCGCCCGGTCGCCGCCGTTCTCGACATCGGCCTGCCCGGCCTGGACGGCATCGAGGTCTGCCGCCGGCTGCGGGAGCGCGGCGACCGCACCCCGGTGCTCTTCGTCACCGCGCGGGACGACGAGGTGGACCGCGTGCTCGGCCTCGAGCTGGGCGCCGACGACTACGTGACCAAGCCGTTCAGCCCGCGCGAGCTCGTCGCGCGGGTCCACGCCGTGCTGCGCCGCAGCCAGCCGACGGACCAGGACGTGCTCACCCTCGGACCCGTCGAGGTGGACGTCACGCGGCGGCGCGCGCGGTCGCACGGCGAGCCGGTGCACCTCACGCCGACGGAGTTCGACCTCCTGGCCCACCTGCTGCGCGCCCCCGGGCGGGTGTGGACGCGCGACGAGCTGCTCGCCGCCGTGTGGGGGTACGGGGGCGGGTCCGGGCGGACGGTGGACGTCCACGTCGCCCAGCTGCGGGCCAAGCTCGGCGCCGGCGCGCCGCTGCGGACCGTGCGCGGGGTCGGCTATGCGGGCGACGCGGCGGGCGACCAGTGAGTGCCAGCCTCACCACGCGCATCACCCTGGCGTCCGTCGGCGTCGCGCTGGTCGCCGCCGCGCTCGCCGGGTTCGCGGCGGCCCGGGTGGTGCTGGCCGACGAGCGGCAGGCCGCCTCGTCGTCCGCGGACGGGACCGTGCGGGAGCGGATCGAGGACCGGCTCGACGACAGGACCGGGCCGCGCCCCGTGAGGATCGTCGGCCGGGCGGTGCTCGTCTCGGTCGGCGCCGGGCTCGTCGTCGGCCTCGTCGCCGGCGGAACGACGGCCCGCGTACTGACGCGGCCGCTGCGCCGGACCGCCGACGCGGCGCGGCAGCTCGGCGCGGGGCGCCGCGACGTACGCGTCCCGGTCGAGGGACCACCCGAGGTCGCCGAGGTCGCCGAGTCGCTCAACGCCCTGGCCGGCGCGCTGGAGACGTCCGAGGCGCGGCAGCGTCGGTTCCTGCTCTCGGTGTCGCACGAGCTGCGCACGCCGCTGACCGCGGTACGCGGGTTCGGCGAGTCGATCGCCGACGGCGTGGTCGAGGGCGCGCAGGCCCGCGAGGCGGCCCGCGTGGTGGTCGACGAGGCCGGGCGGCTGACCCGCCTCGTCGAGGACCTGCTCGACCTGGCGCGCCTCGGCGCCGACGACTTCCGGCTCGACGTCGCGCCGACCGACCTGGCTGCCCTGCTCGACGAGGCCGCGGCGGCCTGGGGGCCTCGTGCCGAGGCGGCGGGGGTGCGGCTCGTCGTCGAACGCCCCGCCGGTCCGCTCGCGGTGACCACCGACGCGGGCCGCGTGCGGCAGGTGCTCGACGGGCTGGCGGCCAACGCCCTGCGGCTGACCCCGGCCGGCTCGCCCGTGGTGCTCGGCGCACGGTCGGCCGGGGCCGGGGCGGTGCTCGAGGTGCGCGACGGCGGTCCGGGCCTGACGGCGGAGGACCGCGCCGTGGCGTTCGAGCCGGGCGCCCTCGGCGCCCGTTACCGCGACGAGCGGCCGGTCGGGGTCGGCATCGGGCTCTCCCTGGTGCACGGGCTGGTGCAGCGGCTCGGCGGCTCGATCGCGGTCGGCGTGGCTCCGGAGGGCGGCGCGGCGTTCACCGTGACGCTGCCGACGACTGCCGGGGATCGGCGGGACCTGTGACGACGCCTCCGCGGACTCAGTTGAGCGACAGGTCGAACTCCCGCGCGACGGCACGCAGCGCTCGGTCGCTGTTGCCGATCTCTTGCGGTGGCCCGGCGTGTGCGATTGGTGTGCCTTCGAAGATCGCCCAGCACTCGTACTGGCCGAGCCGGGACATGTACCGGAGTCCGGCGTATCGGAAGTCGCCGTTGCCGTCGACCTGCGTGTAGGCCCACGAAGCGATCGCGCGGCTGAGGAGGCGGTTCGGCCCACGCACGGCCGCGACGTCAAGCGGCTCGTCCCGCGCAACGGTCGTGATCCCGTCCAGGACCGTGAGCGTCTCCTGATGCTCCACGTCGAGGAACTTGAGCGCCGGCGGGATGACGAACCGGAAGACGCGGCGGTCATCTCTCCACGATGCCGGCACGCACCCAGCACGCATGTACTTGTTGTCATTGTCCTCGTCGAGTGCACGCATGCGTGGGCTCGTACGCAAGCGCGCGAGCGTCTCGCGGTAGCAGCCTTCGAGCTCCGTGCAGCAATAGAGAACCCCGGCACCTGGCACATCGAAGCGGTTCCCTGCCGACGGAAGGTCGGCTTCGGCCGCTTCCAGGTGGGAATACGAGAGCCCCCGCGTGGAGATCGCTACCCGATAGACGACGTCCGGCGTGCTGACCGCGTGCGGACTGACGCTCCCACTGCTCATCCGCCGGCCACGAATGCGCGTGCCGCAGCCATGGTCTCTCGCAGCCGCCCGCTCTCGATTGCCTCGGCAGGAGAGACATCCTCCAGCTGCGGGTTCATCCCGATGAACCAGGCGCGCACCACGTGTCGTGTGTCGGTCGCACCGAGTAGCAGCGCCACATCAAACGCTGCACGGAGCTTGCGCTCGACATCACTCTGGGGTGGTCGCTGCGTTCCCTTCGCCCATCGCATGATGGTCTGTGGATCCTTGCCGACCAGAAACGCGGTCACCTTCGGCCCCAGAGTCTCGACTAGGTGCTCCGTGACCTCAGCGATCGAGTACTCCTGCGGTCGACGCGGCGCGGTTCCCGCCTTCGCGCGTGTGACAGTCACCTCCGCACCCTCCTTCGCCATGGTCCGATTCTACTTTCGACTTGGTTTCGACTGCGGTTCCGACACCATAACGCGGTAAGCGTCCGCGTTCCTGCCCGGATGACCGACTTCACCCGGGACCGCTGGGAGCCTGTCACCCACGACCCACCCCCGTGGCGGGCGCGAAGCGATCGGTCCGTTCACACCCCGCGTGACGTCGGCGGGCCTTACGGCTCCAGGGTCCACGGGAGCCAGAGTGCCCGGCGTGACTTCACGCTATCCAGTGACTCGCGGAGGGCATCGACCGTCTGCTCTGCGTCACGGCACCGACGTTGCCGGAGAGTCCAGCGAGGATCCGCACGGGGCTCAACGTACCCATGACACGACCCTCACGGCTGGTGGTTGATGCGCAGCCGAAGATCGCCTCCCCCGCAACCGATGCCGCTTCCGTGCGTTTCAGCCCTGCGGCCGCAGCGCGATCGCCATCGCCTCGACGGCGAGCAGCGGGGCGACGTTGCCCGCCAGGCGCGTGCGCGCGACGCCTACCGCGTCCATCCGGCGCAGGGTCTGCTCCGCCGTGGTGCCCGCCGCCAGCTCCCGCACCAGCTCGTCGTGCTCGCTGTTGACCAGGTCGACGCCCGCGCCGAGCTGGACCACGAGCACGTCCCGGTACAGCGAGAGCAGGTCGACCATCGCGCGGTCGAGCACGTCGCGCTGCGCACGGGTGGCGCGGCGCTTCTGCTCGTCCTCCAGCGCCCTGACCTGGGCGCGGACCGTGGGCGGGAGCGTGGCGAGATCGCCGGCGCCGAGCGAGCGCAGCAGCGCGGCGCGCTCGGCGGCGTCCCGCTCGGCCGTCGCGGCCCTGGCGTCCGCCTGCGCGGTCTCGACGAGCTCGCCGGCGGCGAGCACCGCGTCGCCGACGCCGCGCACCCGCCCGGCCAGGGTCAGCACGCGTGACCGGCGCTCGCGGGCCTCGGGATCGCGGGCCAGCCGCCGGGCGACGCCGACGTGGCTGCTCGCCGCCCGCGCCGCCGCGAGCGCCGCCGCCGGGTCGGCACCGTCGCGGCGCACCAGCAGCTCGGCGACCGCCTCGACCGGCGGGACGCGCAGCGCGACGTGGCGGCAGCGCGACCGGATGGTCACCAGGACATCCGCGGGGCTCGGCGCGCACAGCACCCACACCGTGCGCTCCGCCGGCTCCTCGATCGCCTTGAGCAGCACGTTGCCGGAGGTGTCGTTGAGGCGGTCGGCGTCCTCGACGATCACCACGCGCCACCGGCCCTGCGACGGCGCCCGCGCGGCGAGCTCGACGAGCGGCCGTGCGGTGTCGACGCGGATGAACACGCCCTCGGTGGCCACCACGGTGACGTCCGGGTGGGTGCCCGCCAGCGTGGTGGTGCAGGCGTGGCAGTGGCCGCAGCCGCCGTCGAGGCACTGGAGCGCCGCCGCGAACGCCCGGGCCGCCGTCGAGCGGCCCGAGCCGGGCGGGCCGGTGACGAGCCAGGCGTGCGTCATCGCGCCCGGGTGCGTGGCGGCGTGGCCGAGCACGGCGACGGCGGGCTCCTGCCCGACGACCTCGTCCCAGACGGTCACGGCCGGGCGTCCAGCAACGGGGCGACCCGCGCGCGGATCGCCGCCGCCAGCTCGTCGGGCGGTGAGCCGGCGTCGAGGACGAGCCAGCGCCCCGGGTCCGCCGCGGCACGGTCCAGGTACGCCTGCCGGGTCAGCCGGTGGAACTCGTCGCCCGCACGCTCGAGCCGGTCCGGCTCCCCGGTCATCCGCGAGAGGCCCGCGACGGGGTCGATGTCGAGCAGCACCGTCAGGTGCGGCAGCAGGTTCTTCGTCGCCCACAGCGAGATCCACTCGACGTCCGCGGCGCCCAGCCCGCGGCCCACGCCCTGGTAGGCGACGGAGGAGTCGAGGTACCGGTCCGTCAGCACCACGTCGCCGCGCTCGAGCGCCGGGCGGACCACGGTGGCGACGTGGTGCGCGCGGTCCGCGGCGTAGATCAGGGCCTCGGCGCGCTCGTCGACGTGGTCGCCGTGCATCACCGCGTCGCGCAGCACCCGACCGAGCGGAGTGTCCCCCGGCTCGAACGTCAGCAGGGCGCGGCGGCCCCGCTCCTCGAGCCAGCGGGCGAGCAGCCGGGCCTGGGTGGACTTCCCCGCGCCGTCGCCGCCCTCGAAGGAGATGAACAGCCCGGTCACACCCAGGAGGTTAGTGGCCGGGCCCGACACGTCACTCCCCCGGGTAGACGACGCCGACCTGGCGGCGCACCTCGTCCATCGTCCGCATCACGGCGAGCGTCGCGTCCCAACCCATCCGCTCGCTCTGCGTGCGGCCCTCGGCGACGCCGCGGGCCACCTCGGCGGCCTCGTGCTGCATGCCGCGCGGCATCGGCTGGTCGAAGGTCCATACCCGGCCGTCGTGGCGCACCAGCGTGAAGCTCGTCGGCTTGTAGAAGTCGCCGTCCACGCGGATGAAGCCCTCGGTGCCGGAGATCGAGGAGGTGGTGGGCGTCTTGGCCCACAGCGTGGTGGTCAGGTCCGCCTGCGTGCGCTCGCCGTAGGACAGGATCATCGAGATCTGCCCGTCCACGCCGGTCTCCGTCAGCCGGCCGACCGCGGTCACCGCGTCCGGCACGCCGAGGAAGTCGTGCGCCCACGCCACCGTGTACACGCCGAGGTCGAGCAGCGCGCCGCCGGCGAGCGACGGCGCGAACAGCCGGCTCTTCGCATCGAACCGGAACGCCTGCCCGTGGTCGGCGCGCAGGTTGACGATGTCGCCGATCTCGCCGGAGTCGATCACCTGGTGGACGGCGGCGACGTGCGGCAGGAACCGCGTCCACATCGCCTCCATGACGAAGACGCCCACGGCCGTCGCGGCGGCGAACACCTTCTCCGCCTCGGCAGCGTTGCGCGTGAACGCCTTCTCGACGAGCACGTGCTTGCCCGCGTTGATCGCGAGGATCGCGTGCTCGGCGTGCTCGGAGTGCGGCGTGGCGACGTAGATCGCGTCGACCTGCGGGTCCTCGACCAGGTCGCGGTAGCCCACGTGCGTGGTGGGGATGCCGTGCGCCGTGGCGAACCGCTCGGCACGGTCGCGGTTGCGCGAGCCGACCGCGACGATCTGCGCCCGCGTGCCCGCAGCCACCGTGCCGGCGAAGTGCCCGGCGATGCCGCCCGCCCCGAGGATGCCCCATCGGATCGGAGGTGCGGTGCGCGGGTCGGGGGTGTGAGCCATGCCACCCAACCTAAAGCCTGTCGAACAACCTTGGTGAGGGTGTTCGGCAGTGTCCTTCTCGGACGTCCCTATGCCGCGGTGGCGGTGAGGGTTCCCACGTCATCCCGGCTGGTTTCGCCTGTGCGTGTGCGCGGGCCAGAGCCGTCCGGTCGGTGGGCGTTGGTGACCTGGCCTCGCGCTTCGGGGTCCAGGACCTGGGAGAAGTGGGTCTCGCCCCAGGCGGCGAGGTTGACCGCGGCGTTCAGGTCGCGATCGATCGTGTGCCCGCATTCGCAGGTGAAGACGCGGTCCGCGAGGGTGAGCATGGTCTTCACCTCACCGCAGGCGGAACAGGTCTTCGACGAGGGGAACCACCGGTCCGCGGTGAGGACTTGCCCGCCACGCCAGGCCTGCTTGTAGGTGATCTGGCGGGCTAGTTCGCCCCATGCCGCGTCGCTGATGGCGGCGGCGAGGTGGTGGTTGGCGAGCATCCCGGTGATGTTCAGGTCTTCGATCACGAGCCGGTCGTGGGTCTTGACCAGCAGGTTGGAGACCTGGTGCAGGAAGTGGTGACGGCGGGCACGGACCTGTTCGTGGTGACGAGCCAGCCGGCGCACGGCAGCGCGCCGGTTCGCCGAGCCCTTGGCCTTGCGCGACACCGACTTCTGCAACCGACGGGTGACCGGCTGGGCTGCCCGCAGCGCCTTGGGGGCCTCGTCGATGCGCAGGGTCTGGGTGCCATCAGCTGTGGCGACGACGACCGGGGCGTGCAGTCCACGGTCCACCCCGGCCCAGCCGCCGTGGTCGACGTCGTCACGCGGTTGATGGCGACCGGCAGGGTGCAGGTCGCCGGCCTCGATGTTTCAGCGAGATCCGCCACCGCCCGCCACGGCGGGTCACGGTCGCGAACAAGATCCGTGCCCGGCCCGAGGCGAGCATGCGCCGCAGGCGGCGGGTGTCGTCGTGCACCCTGATCGCACCGATGTCGGGCAGGGTCACCGAACGGGGACCGTCCTCCCCCGAGACGGATCGTGGACCGCTGGCCCGTCCTCGTCTGCGAGACCTTGTTCCGCATGCGGAACGAACCGCGCTCGGGGTTCTTCTTCTTGAACCTCGGGTGCCCCACAGCCCCCCCGGCGCGCTTGCCCCGGCGAGAGTCGGTCCACGCCCTCAAGGCTCTGCCGAGGTCGACCACGGCCTCCTCGAAGACCTGCGCGGACACTTCCGTCCGCCAAGCAAGGCCCGTGACCTCCAACTGCGCAGTACCCGAGCCGTCGACGACGAACCGGCGACCGGCGTCCTCGGTCTTCTTCCACGCGTTGAACGCGTTGATCAGGTCGAACCCCGTCCACGGCACCCTGGCCGCGTCGATCTCGTCGGACACGGCCGCCGTGGCGGCGCCCATGGAGGCTCGGCGGGCGTTCAGGTGCAGGCGCATGCCCTGGTTGAACGCGAACCGAGCAGCGCCCTCGTGCCGCGCCAGCACACGCGCCTGCTCCACGGTGGGGTCAGCCACCCACTGGAACGTCGCATACCGGACCACGACCAGCAAAGCTACCGGTGGGCACCGACACGGACCGGGAGCCTCAGCCCTGGCCACGAGGACTCCGCCGACTCGTACGACAGGACGAAGCCGCCCTCACCGCGCACGAGGCGTTCGTCACCCTCTCCCAGATCCGCCTACTACTCCGACGGCTCGACCGCCAGTACTGTCCGACAGGCTTGAGGGCGAACCCGGCACGGTGCCGCGGGCACGACGAGCGCCGGGCTGCTCCGGGCCGACGACCGTGACCCCCTACCGGCGGGCCGCGGCAGCGAGGCGCTCGTCGTACGTGACTCGGCCTCCATGGCGGAACATCAGCCGGCGAGGTCGTCGAGCGCGATCGGCGCCAGCACGTCGTCGGTCGCCAGGTGGATCGGCTCGCAGCGGACGCCCGCGTCGCGGGTCATCGCCACGAGGGCGGAGGCCCACGCACGGTCCTCGGAGCGGGCGCCGCCGCGGCCGGGACGGGCGAGCAGGAACGCGAACCGATGGACGCCGACGTCCTCGTGCAGCGCCGACAGGAGCCTGGCGAAGCCGTCGCACTCCTCCTCGACGGGGTTGCGCGGCAGGTCGCCGATCTCGACGAGCTGGTGGCACACCTCGTCGTCGTCGGTGACGAACGCGATCCAGAGGGCCCGCCGGGCGAAGCCGAGCGGCTCGATGCGCGAGCGCCAGAAGGCCTCGAGGTCGGTGTGGGTGCGGACGGGTGTGAAGGAAGTGGTCATGGCCGGAACCTTGGCCCGGACGCCGCGTGGGCGTCGGCCGTCGTCCACAGGCAGGCGTCAGGCGGGCACGACGAAGGTCAGCGACTCCCCGGCACGCGCCGCGCCCCCGGCCATCGGCTCCAGCCGCACGCCGCGCGCGGTCACGGTGTCGAGGCGCAGGTCGCCGCCCAGCACGTGCAGCACCAGGCGCTCGTCGTCCAGCTCGAGCCGGCCCCACGCCGCACCCGTGCTGAAGAACGAGCGGAACGGCCCGTCGGCGAGCGGGGCGACGGCGAGCGAACGGCCGGGCACGCTCGTGTGCACCCCGCCGAACGCGAGCAGCAGCGCCCAGCTGGCCAGCGAGCGGGCGTAGTGGTTGCCGCACTCGACCTCGTTCCACACGTCGCGGCGCACGCCGTCGTGGCGCGCCCGCACCGCCTCGACGATCTCGAGCGCCTCGGCCGCGAGCCCTTCGTAGGCGAGGTGCGCGGCCACCTGGTACTCGATGCCCGTCCACACCTCGTCGCTGTAGACGAACGGGATGGCGGGCCGCCCGCCGCGCGGCCACGAGCACAGCACCAGCCCGGCCTCGTCGCCCAGCGCGTAGGTGCGCTGGACGCTCTCGTGCCCGACGAGCGAAGGGCGGAAGTTGTGGCGGTGCACCGCGGCCACCGCGCTGCGCACGTGCTCGGCGGGAAGCACGTGACCCAGGCCCACCACGTGAGCGAGCGTCTGGCCGAGCAGCTGGTCGGAGAGCACGCCGGCGCCGTACTGGTAGCGGCGGGACTCGGCGTCGTCGACGCGCTGCTCGTAGTACTCGCCGTTGAAGCACAGCTCGTCCAGGCGCACGGCGCCGGTCGCGGCGGCCTCCCGCCACACCTTCGCCGAGCCCGTCTCGCCGAGATGGTCGGCCAGCTCGGCAGCGGCGCGCAACGCGGCGAAGAACATCACGTTGGTCAGCGAGGAGACGCCGTAGAACTCGATGTCGTACGTGTTGTGCTGGCGGGCGTCGAGCACGCCGTCGCCGTCGGAGTCCCACTCGGTGAAGGCGAACTCCAGCGCCCTGCGCAGGCCGGGCCACACCTCGCGGAGGAACTCGTCGTCGCCGCTCAGCAGCCACTCCCGGTACACGCGGACGATCGCGCCCAGCTGGCCGTCGGCGGCGGGGTGGAAGTCCCACTGGGGCGAGCCGAAGATGCGGTTGGTGCGGAAGGCCATGTGGCCGTCGTCGCGCGTCTCGAGCGTGAACTCCGTGCGGCGCGCGCTGCGCTCCAGCTCGGGGAACAGCCACGCGAGGCCTTGCGCGTAGTTCCACACGTGCGTGCAGGTGCCCTCGCAGCTGCCCGCGTGGTCGAAGCTGCCCTCCCACGCGGCGAACGTGCCGTCCTCGAGCCGCAGGCACGTGGTGGAGCGGATCACCGTCAGGTTGGCGCCGACGGCGTCGACCACGGCGGCCGGGAGCGTGGAGTCGTAGAGGGCGCGCGTGAAGTCGCGCGTCGTCGCCTCCAGCGCGGGGAGCCGGCGGTCGAGGTCGACGGCGACAGCCCACGCGTCGGCGTAGCGGGCGGCGTAGCGCTTGCGGACCACCTCGTCGAGGTGCGGGTCGACGTGGATGATGTTGCCGTCCCAGCCGCGAGGCCGGTTCGGCAGGTGCCAGGTGAGGCGGAACTCGAAGTCCTCGCTCGCGCCGGGCGCGAGCTCGCGCGTGACGGCCAGGGAGCCGACGCGCAGGCGGGTCATCCAGTCCGGGTGGGGCTCGGGGTCGAGCGTCGGCACCGGCTCGGGGGTCAGGGTGCCGTGGTCGCGGAGCTCGTCCCAGAACGTCTGCACGCCGTCCTGCCAGAACCCGTACAGCCACTGCGGCTTGGCGCTCGCGCCGGCGTCAGGCGTGGTCAGGGCGAGGGTCCCGGCGCGCACGTCCTCACCCGGCAGGTCCGTGGTGAGCCACAGCCCGGCCAGGCCGTCGCCGTCGCGCCGCGTCACCGCCGGATGCCCGACGAAGCGCGGGAAGTGGAACACGTCGCGCTCCGGCAACGCGCCGAGGGGGTTGGCCAGGGAGCCGGCGACGGTGACGCCGAGGGGCTGCGGGCCGGGGTTGGTCACGCGGTAGCGGAGCACCGCGGCGGGGATGCCGGAGTCGTCGGCGTCCAGCGGGACGAACGGCGTGAACGCCGTCAGCTCGACCGCGACCGGGAGGGTGTCGTCGAGGAACTCGATGCCGAGCATCGGGTACGTGCCGCGCACGCGGGTGCCGGCCAGCCTCGGCAGGCCGGCGACGGCGCCCGCGTAGTAGCCCTGGTCCCCCTGGTGCGGTGGTCGGTGCCGCGCCTCGAGCACGCGCGCGACCGGCGGGCCGCTCGGGCCCGCGACGCGGATCGCGAAGAACGAGAAGGGGTTGTGCGTGCCCTTGGCGGGCAGGTGGCCGAGCTCCCAGTCGCGCAGCTCGCCCCGCGCACCCACGGAGACGTTCCCGGTGCCGATCCCGCCCAACGGGAACGCCGCGACCGTGTGGTCGGCATCGAGCACTCGCGTCATCAGGCCACCTCGCCCACGAACCGGCAGATCAGAGGCCCACCTTGCCCGAAATCGATTTCACCGTCAACTCCTCCTCGCACACCTCCGTCCTGGTGAACATGGCGCCACGCCGGGGTTCACCGGACACGGGTCGGACGCCGGGCGGTGGGGACGGCGTCGCGGGGTGGTGGGCGCACGGGGTCGGGCGGCGCGGAAGCGGTCAGGACGGGGCGGGGCGCCGGGCGGGGACCAGCTCGTTGCGGAGCACCACGGTGCGCGCCGGCTGGTTGTCGCCGTTGATCCGCTCGAGCAGCATCTTCGCCGCGGTGATCCCCATGTGCCGCGCGGGTAGCTTGACCACCGTCACGACGCTCGGCGCGAGGGTGGTGAAGGGCAGGTTCCCGATGACGGCGACGCCGACGCGCGGCGGCGTCAGGCCACGCTCGGTCAGCACCTGGAGCACGCCGACGCCGAGCAGGTTGTTGGCCGCGAGGATCGCGTCCGGCGGCACCGGCATGTCGAGCAGCGAGGCGACGGCCTCGTGCCCGCCCTCGACGTCGTACGACGAGTACCGCAGGTACTCCTCGGGGTCGTCGAACAGCTCGTGGCGGGTGACGACGCCGCGCCAGCCCTGGGCTCGCTCGGCCGCGGTCTCGATCTCCCGCGGGCCCGTGATGCACGCGACACGGCGGTATCCGGCCTGGTAGAGGGACTCGGCGGCCGATTGGCCGGCGGGGCGGTTCGACATCATCACGCCGTCGATGTCGTACCCCGAGCCGCGGTCGACGGCCACCACAGGGCGCCCCCGGGCGATGATGTCGTCGAGGTTGGTGTGGTCCGAGGCGGGCGCCAGGATGACGCCTGCCATGTTCTCCGAGATGGCGATCTGGAGGTATGTGGCCTCCTTGGCCAGCTGCGAGTCGGTGTTGCACAGCACCACCGAGTAGCCCGCCTCCTGCGCCACGTCCTCGACGCCGCGCGCCATCTCCGTGAAGTACGGGTTCTCGATGTCGGGGATGACGAGCGCGATCACCTCGGCGTTCTGCTTGCGCAGCGTGCGGGCGGTGCGGTTGGGCGTGAAGTTCAGCGCGGCGGAGGCCTCGCGCACCAGGCGCACCTTCTCGTCGCTGACGCGCGTGCCGTTGAAGACGCGGGACACGGTCGCCGGCGAGACGCCCGCGAGCGCGGCGACCTCGTAGATCGTCGCCATGGACCGCCTCCCACCGCTTGCGGAACGGGTGGTCCGGAGCGTAGCCGGGCCGGCCCCGCGCCGCGTTGACACCGTCGCGGACGCCACTCTACTGTGTCTGAAATCGGTTTCGAACTGCGGGTCTTCTCGCTGCGCAGCCGCGTGGCGCCGCAGGCACGAGGAAGTGTGGTCGTCGCGCCGTGTCCAGCACCGAACTGAGCAGCATCGCCAGTCTCCGCAACCTCCAGACGCGGTCCATCAGCCCCGAGAACTTCGACGGCGCCGTCGGCGGCGGCGGGCGGGCCACCGAGGGCACCGGGGCGTGGAGCGCCCGCGACCTGGGGCACGGCTGGAAGATCTCCCCGAGCGTGGACATCAAGGCGGGCGAGACGTTCGACCTCGCGACCATCGACGGCGCCGGGCGGATCACCCACGTCTGGATCACCACGCACACCGACAACTGGCGCACGCTCGTGCTGCGCGCCTACTGGGACGGTGCCGACGAGCCCGCGGTCGAGGTGCCCTACGGCGACTTCTTCTGCAACGGCTGGGGCGTGTTCGCCCAGGTGAGCTCGCAGGTGATCGCCGCGAACCCCAACGGCGGCTTCAACTCGTACTGGCCCATGCCGTTCCGCTCCGGCGCGCGCCTGACGCTCGAGAACACCTCCGTCGTGGACGTGCGCGTCTACTACCAGGTCACGTACGAGGTCGGCGGCGACCACTCGGCCGACGCCTACTTCCACGCCCAGTGGCGGCGCAGCAACCCGCTGCCGGACAAGGTGCCGCACACGATCGTCGAGGGCGTCGAGGGTGCCGGCCACTACGTCGGCACCTACCTCGCCTGGGGCGTCAACTCCAACGGGTGGTGGGGCGAGGGCGAGATCAAGTTCTACCTCGACTCCGACGAGCAGTACCCGACCATCTGCGGCACGGGCACCGAGGACTACTTCGGCGGCGCGTGGAACTTCGACGTGCCCGGCCAGGGATACACCCCGTACTCGACGCCGTACCTCGGCATGCCGCAGGTGATCCGGCCCGACGGCCTCTACGTCAGCCAGCAGCGGTTCGGCATGTACCGGTGGCACCTGGCGGATCCGATCCGGTTCCGCGAGCGGCTGCGCGTCGACATCCAGGCGCTCGGCTGGCGCAGCGGCTGGCGCTACCTGCCGCTGCACGACGACATCGCGTCGACCGCGCTCTTCTACCTCGACCGGCCCACCGCCCGGCGCCCCAAGGCGCCGTCGGCGGACGACATGGAGGTCCACCTGGGTAGCGCACCGGTCCCCGACCTCGGGTCGCAGCCGCCGCGCGCCGCTCAGGGCTGATGCGGCGTGCCCTGGCCGGGCTGGTGACGTTGGTGGCACTCGCGACGACGGCGAGCTGCGCGCCCGACGAGCCCGCGCCGGAGCCCCTGTCGTCACCGCTCCCCGGCGCCTCCCTCACCGCCAGGATCGCGGACGCCCCCACAGTGGCAGCCGTGGCGGACGGCGACCTGTGGGCCAGCTGCTGGGCCGACGACGGCGCGCTCTACGCCGCGAACGGCGACGGCAACGCGTTCGGCTCCGACTTCTTCGACGCCGCGGTCAGCCGCATCGACGGCGACGTGGCGACCGCTCTGACCGGCGAGACGCTCGCCGGCGGCGACGCCGTCGGCACCATCTGGTCGGGCGACGGCTTCACGCGCAAGCCCACCGGCATGCTGTGCCGCGACGGCGTGCTCTACCTCGCGGTCCAGGACCTGCGCCTCGACTTCAACGAGGCCCCGGCGGCGACCATCGCCCGCTCGTCGGACCACGGGCGCACCTGGGAGTGGGACACGGCGGCGCCGATGTTCGGCGACCACGTGTTCACCACGGTCTTCTTCGCCGACCACGGCCAGGACTCCCGGCACGCGCCCGACGGATACGTCTACGCCTACGGGCTCGACGGCAACTGGCGCGACTCGTTCGACGACTCCGTGCCGGACCCGCAGGACCTCTACCTCGCGCGCGTGCCGCACGACGCCGTGCTCGACCGCTCGGCCTGGGAGTTCTTCGCCGGGCTGGACGGCGGGTCGCCGGTATGGAGCGCGGACATCGCACAGCGGGCGGCCGTGCTGCACGACGAGCGACGCCTCTACCCCAGCGAGCACGACTTCAGCGTCATCTCCCAGGGTGGCGTGGTGTACGTACCACAGCTCGACCGCTACCTGTACACGTCCTGGACGGAGTACACGTTCGAGTTCTACGAGGCCAGCGCGCCGTGGGGGCCGTGGACGCTGTTCCTCTCGCGCGACTTCGGCCCCTACCCGTGGACCACGGACGCGTACGGCGGCTACGCGACGACGATCCCCTCGAAGTTCATCTCCGAGGACGGGATGACCCTGTGGGTGCAGTCGAACGTGTGCCCGTGCGCGCCGGCGGGGATGTCGTCGTACTACTTCGGACTGCGCGAGCTCGAGGTCGCGCCGCTCGGCTGAACTGCGCGGCCCCGGCTACTTGATGCCCGAGATCCGCACGCCGGCGACGATGTACCGCTGGAAGAACAGCAGCAGCGCGATCGTCGGCAGCGCCGCGAGGGTCGAGCCCGCCATCAGCAGGCCCCACTCGTTGCCGCGATTGGAGCGGAACGTGCCGAGGAACTGCATGATCTGCGTCAGCTCGGGGCTCGTCACGGTGAGGATCGGCCACACGTAGGCGTTCCAGTAGCCCATGTAGGAGCCGATGCCGACGACGACGAACACGGCGAGCGACTGCGGCAGGAAGATCTTGAGGAAGATCTGCCAGCGCGAGCAGCCGTCGAGCCGCGCCGCCTCCTCCACGGCCATCGGCATGCCCAGGTAGAACTGCCGCAGGAAGAACATCTGGACCGCCGACGCGACGCCGGGGATGATCAGGACCGCGAGCGTGTTGAGCATCCCGAGCCGCGTCACCACGACGAAGGAGGTCAACAGGATCGCCATCGACGGCACGAACATCGGCAGGATGCAGTACACCCACCACAGCCGCTTCCCGGCGAACTCCAGCCGCGCGAATGCGTAGGCGGCCATCGAGTTCACCGCCAGGCTTCCCGCGGTGAAGATCAGGGCGCCGACGAAGGTGATCAGCAGCGCCCGCGAGAACTCGGGGTCCTTGAGGATGTCGACGTAGTTCTGCACCTGCCAGACCTCGGGGAAGAACTGGAACGGGCTGGAGAGCACCTCGGTCTTGCCCTTGAACCCGGCGATCGCCATCCAGGCGAGCGGGAAGAGCACGCTCACCGAGATGAGGACGAGGAGCACCCACTTGACGCTGCGGGTGCGGATGGCGTGTGTCATCAAGCGTCCATCGCCTTCTCGGAGTTGACCAGGCGGAACACGAGCGCGGAGATCGTGCCCAGCACCATGAACAGGAGCAGCGCCGCGGTGAGCGAGAAGCTCGTCGAGTACTCGGTGCCGTCGCGGAACGTGTTGAAGATGAACAGGTTGGGCGTCGTGGTCGCGTCGACAGGGCCGCCATTGGTCATGATCAGGGGCAGGTCGAGCATCTGAATCGCGCCGACGAGGCCCGTGACGAACAGGTACAACAGCACGTTCTTCAGCAGCGGCAGCGTGATGTACCACGTGCGCTTGACGAAGCCGGCGCCGTCGAGCTCGGCGGACTCGTAGTAGCTCTCGGGGATGTCGAGCAGGCCCGCGAGCATGACGAGCGTGGTGAAGCCCAGGCCGAGCCAAATGCCCGGCACCGCGATCGCAGGCAGTGCCACCGAAGGGCTGTTGAGCCAGTTGACCGGGCCCGCCCGCAGGAGCGAGAGCAGCCAGTTGGCGACGCCCTGGTCCTGGTACATGAAGACGAAGAGCACGGACGCGACGACGGTCGAGACGACGGCCGGCACGTAGATCGTCGTCTTCATGAAGGCGGCCATCCGAATGCTCAGCGTCTTGATGAAGCTCGCGATCAGCAGCCCGATCAGCATCCCCGTGGGGACCACCATCGCCGCGTAGCCGACGCCGACGCGCAGCGCGCGCCAGAACCGCTCGTCGGTCAGCACGTACTCGTAGAACTGGAGGCCGACGAACTTCGGGTCCTGGTAGAAGCTGATCTCGAAGCCGCTGAGGTAGAACGCATAGACCAGCGGCCACATGACGAAGATCCCGAGCAGGATCACCATCGGCGCGATCATCGCGTAGGCGGTGACGTTCTCCTGCCGCCGGCCGGGGCGGATCCCCTTGCCGAGCGCGCGGCGGGCGCCGGGGGCCTCGTCGAGCGTCTCCTCCGTGGGCCTGGCGCGGCGGGCGATGACTGACATGGACAACTCCCCGTCGAGGCCGGTGCCCGGGATCACTGCGGATCCCGGGCACCGGCGTCCAACATGCTCAGCTGGTGGGCGCGGTGCCCGCGAGCGACTGCTTCTGGATGACGTCGTTGATCGCGGCGTCAGCCGTCCCGAGCGCGGCCGAGACCTCGGCCGTGCCCTTCATCGCCGCCTCGATCGCCGTGCCCATCGCGAGGGCGACGTCCCACGGGTACGCCGGCTCGGCCTTGCCGAGCGAGACGACGTCCTCGGAGATCAGCTTCATGAACGGGTCGGCGCTCGCCTCGGGGTCGCTGGCCAGGGCCTCGTCGACCGAGGTGCGGACCGTGTACTTCGAGAAGCCGGTCGTCTTGAAGAAGTCGGCCATGATCGCCGGGTCGCCGCCGAGCAGGTACTCGATGAAGCTCGCCGCCGCCTCTGGGGCCTTCGACTTGGCGTCGAGGGTCAGCGTCCAGCCGCCGAGCGTGGCGGTGGTGCCGGGCTTGCCGTCGATCGTCGGGAACGCCGCGACGCGGGTGTTCTCGATGACGTCCGCGTAGTCGTTCTTCAGCTGGCCGACGGCCCACGAGCCGTTGACCATCATCGCCACCTCACCCTCACCGTACGGCAGGGCGTCCGTGTAGCCGACCTTCGGGGTCTGCGGCATCAGGTTGTCCTGGTACAGCGTCTTGTAGAGGTTGAGCAGGTCCTCGTAGCACGGCTCCGTCGCGGCGGCCTTCGACCAGTCGTCGGCGATGGGCAGGTGGCCGCAGGCGTTGTACTGCAGGCCCCAGCTCGACCAGCCGAGCTCGGGGGCGACGGACGCGATCGTGATGCCCTTGACGTCGCCCGTGGTCAGCGCGGTCGCCCACTCGACCAGCTCGGCCCAGTCGGCCGGCGGGCTGTCGGGGTCGAGGCCGGCCGCCTCGGCGAGGTCGGCACGGTAGTAGAGCACCGTCGAGGGCTCGACGAGCATCGGGTAGGCGTAGTACTTGCCGTCGACCGTGACGAAGTCGGCGACGTTCTCCTTGATGTCGGCGAGCGAGTCGGCCGAGACGTAGTCGTCCAGGGCGAGGAACTTGCCCTGCGCGACACCCGGCTTGACGTTGCCGTAGTTGGTGGTGGCGATGTCCGGCTGCTGGCCGGCGGCCTGGGCCGCCTGCAGCTTCTGGTTCCACGCATCGGCGGGCACGACGAGGTACTCGACGTGCACCTCGCTCTGCGAGGCGTTGAACGCGTCGACGTTCTTCTTGAACCACTCCTGCTGGTAGTCCTCGAACTTCTGCTGCCAGAAGATCACGTTCTTCGTCTCGCCGGTCGGCTCGTCGCCGCCGCCCGAGGACGGGCCGTCGCCGGAGGTGCCGCCGCCACAGGCGGCGAGCGCGAGAGCTGCTGCCACTGCCACGGAGACGCCCGCGAGCAGTCTGCGGTGCCTGTACTGCATTTCTCTGTGTCCTCTCATCGGGGGTTCGGCTCACCTTCGAGCCGGGGGTGTCGGTAGGAAGCTGTGTTCAGGACCTCTCGAGCTCGGCCCGGTACCAGAAGACGTTGTAGGGATCCCAGATCGACAGCGCGAAGTAGATGACGCGCCCGCCGTCCTGCGTGTAGCGGTCGAGCATGAAGGGCGCGTACGGCCCGGCGACCTCGGTGGCGCCGACCAGCACGTGCGGGTCGCCCCACGGGCCCCATGGCGTGATGCCCTCGCGGATGACGATGCCCGTGCCCTCGGACAGGTAGGTCATGATCCAGCGCCCGAGGTACTCGTTCCAGACGACGGACAGCTCGCCCACGAGGTCGTCCACGACGAGCGTCGCGGCGTCGGGGTCGTTCCCCCACCGAGGCTGCCCGCCGTCGTCGGTCCCCGTGAAGTAGAGCCACGCCGCCGGGTCCTCGACCTGCGCGGCCGGCACCTTGGCGAGGCGGACGCCGCCGAACCGGCCGTGGGTGATGCCCCACACGTAGAGGGTGTCGACGCCGTCCTCGTGGACGTGGTACGGCGCGATCTGGACGAACCCGGACTCCCCGCCCCACCTCGGGGCGTCCAGCTTGGTCCAGGTCTGGCCGCCGTCGGTCGACTTGCCGAGGCCTGCCTCGTTGACCTCCCACTCGCCCGGCTCGCCCCAGTGCCGCACCGACATGTAGTGCAGGTACATCGCCCCGTTCGCGGCGAAGCCGTGGGTGGGGATGACGGTCATCTCGTCGCCGTCGATCTTCTTGGACTCGAGCAGCTCCTTGGCGGTGTTGGCGCTGTCCACCACCATGCCGTCGAGCGTGATGCCGTCGGACGGGTCGTCGTCCTGCGTGTACGCCATGACGTTGGAACGCCAGAAGTCGCCGCCGCCGCCGGTCGCGCCCTCGGCGCGGCCGCCGAACGTGTCGCCGAACGTGAACCAGACCTTGTCGTCGTACTCGAACATCGAGCCGAGGTCCATGTAGCCGGCGGCGTACTGCGTGGTATCGCCCGGGGCTTCTCTACCGGTGACCTGCCCGACCTGCTCCACGCCCGCCACGCCGGTGAGCACGAAGGGCGCGTCAGGCTGGGGGTCCACGGCCGGTCCCGAGCCGCCGCACGCCGTGAGCGCCAGCGAACCGGCGACGGCACCGACGATGGCGCCGCTCGAGGCGGTCCGACGAGTCACTCGTCCTCCTTGATCTGAAGTGACAACTAAAGGATTGCAGTAATCGATTTCATCGTCAAGTCGTCCGCGAACGCGCCCTCAGGACCCGTTTGAGCCCCCGCAGACCGGTTTCTGGGCTCAACAGGGCCGCCGGCGCGCCTGGGCGCCCGTTCGAGGCCTGCCGCCGCGCGTGTCCCGTCCCATGACTTGGAATCGATTTCTCGCTGTCCTATGCTCCGTCGACATGTGGCTGCGCCCGAGCTCCGGTCCCGACCAGACCCCCCGGTGGGGACACCTCGACGGGATCCAGGTGGGTCTGCACCCCACCGCCGGGCCGCGCGGGCTGCTCCGGATCTACACGCCGTACCTCGGCCACGTGGGCGAGCGCGTGCTGAACTTCGTCGCGATCGAACCGATCCCGGCGGGCGGCACGCAGCGCGGCTACTCCGAGATGGAGCACAGCGCGCTGGACGGCGTGCGGGGCAAGCGGTTCTGGAGCTCGCACGAACAGGCGGACGGCACACCGCAGGACCCCGCCGCGCCCGTGCCCGGAGTCGTCGACGATGCCGACGGCGTCGAACGCCTCACCGTCTACGTGCACTCCGAGCCGTTCGACGACGGCGCGCAGATCGTGGTGCGCGTGCGGTTCCGTGCCGACCGGCCGCGCGAGGTGGCGCTGGCGGCCTTCCGCCGCGCCGGCTCCGCCGAGCTGGAGGCGTGCGTGCTGTCCGCGACGATGGGCAACTTCGCCCGGCTGCGCCGGCTCCACCTGAAGGACCGGGTGGTCACCCCGGCCGAGCTGTGGCCGGGCTTCTCCGGCACCGGGTTCGCCGACCACGCGCGGTTCGGCATCGACGAGCTGCGCCGGGACCGCGGCGCCCTGGTCGCCTTCGCGACGCCCGACGAGGCCGACCTGGCGGGCGTCACGTACTCGTCGGACACCGGGGACGGCTGGAAGTACTACGGCGACCGGGCCGCCCAGGGCTGGCGCGTCGAGGAGCCGAGCGACGATGCGCAGGTGCTCGTCAACGCGCGCTGGGCGTTCTGGGCGAGCGCCTCGCAGATCCCCGGCGGGCCCGCGTACGAGAACGTCGACGTGGTCGAGCCCTTCCGCGACGGCCAGGAGATCGTCTACTGGGCGGAGCCCTTCACGGACGACGCCGATCTCGACCGGCTCGCCGCCCTGCATGGGCCGACGTCCTAGCGGGCGCCGGTCCTCGCCCGGCTCCGCGCGCCGCCGGGAGCCCGCCCGCGCTTCGGTGCAGGCCCGGCCGCGCGCTTCTCCGCGAGCAGCTCGATCGCCTGCTCGCGCGTCAGCGTCTCGGCGGCGACGTCCTTCGGCAGCGTGCGGTTCGTCGTGCCGTCCGTGACGTAGGCGCCGAACCGGCCGTCCTTGACCACGATGGGCCCGCCGCTCGTCGGGTCCGCGCCCAGCTCCGCGAGCGGTGCGGAGGCGACCGCGCCGCGCCCGCGCTTGGGCTGCGCGTAGATCGCCAGCGCGTCCTCGAGCGTCACGTCGAAGAGCTGCTCCTCGCTCGCCAGCGTGCGGGAGTCGGCGCCCTTCTTCAGGTAGGGCCCGTAGCGGCCGTTCTGGGCCGTGATCTCCTGCCCGCTTGCCGGGTCCACGCCCACGACGCGCGGCAGCGACAGCAGCCGCAGCGCGTCCTCCAGGGTGACGTGGTCGAGCGTCATCGACCGGAACAGCGAGGCGGTGCGCGGCTTGGGGAGCGCCGCCAGGGCCTTCTTGCGCGCCGCGGGCTTGAGGTCCGGGTCGAGCGACGGCTCCGGCAGCACCTCGGTGACGTACGGCCCGTAGCGGCCGTTGCGCGCGACGATCGGCGTGCCGGTGGCGGGGTCGGCGCCGAGCTCGCGGTCGCCGTCCGGCTCCGCGGCGAGCAGCGCCCTGGCCCGCGTGACGGACAGCTCGTCGGGCGCGAGATCGTCGGGCACCGAGGCCCGCTCGCCGTCCGGCCCCTCGAGGTACGGGCCGTAGCGGCCCACCCGCAGCGTGATCCCGTCGCCGATGTCGATCGAGTTGACGTCGCGGGCGTCGATGTCGCCGAGGTTGTCGACAAGCCCGCGCAGCCCTCCGGTCACGCGCGAGTCGGACCGGTCGCCGAAGTAGAAGGCCGTCAGCCAGCCGACCCGGTCGCGCTGCCCGGCCGCGATCTCGTCGAGGTCCTCCTCCATCTCGGCGGTGAAGGAGTAGTCGACCAGCCGGTCGAAGTTCTCCTCGAGCAGCCGGGTGACGGCGAAGGCCAGCCACGTGGGCACCAGCGCCTGGCCGCGCGAGGTGACGTAGCCGCGGTCCTGGATCGTCGAGATCGTCGCGGCGTACGTGGACGGCCGGCCGATGCCGCGCTCCTCGAGCGCCTTGACCAGGGCGGCCTCGGTGTACCGCGGCGGCGGTGTGGTCGAGTGGCCGTCGGCGGCCAGGTCGCTCGCCGTCAGCGGGTCGCCCGACGCCATGGCGGGCAGCCGGCGCTCGTCGGACTCATCCTCGTACCGGGCGTTGTCGTGGCCCTCCTCGTACGCGGCGAGGAACCCGCGGAAGGTGATCACCGTGCCCGAGGCGGAGAAGACGGCCTGCC
>Ga0255334_1000537_pt1 | contig 28190 bp, 27 predicted proteins | sample EtOH5_35cm_T3_12_FD_202080 | JGI IMG/M metagenome (GOLD analysis project Ga0255334, IMG submission 202080) | Sandy soil microbial communities from University of British Columbia, Vancouver, Canada - EtOH5_35cm_T3_129 | ecosystem: Engineered > Artificial ecosystem > Sand microcosm > Unclassified ... | reverse complement strand
CCGGCTTCCGGCATGGCCGGGGAGAGTTTCGACCCGACCAGCTGGGACCACCTGCAATATCTGGTGCTGCCGGTCTTCACCCTGTCGATGATCCCGGTCGGCATCATCGCCCGCACCACCCGCTCGGCGGTGTCGGAGGTGATGAACCAGGAGTTCATCGTCACCTTGCGTGCCAATGGCCTGCCGGAATGGCGGGTGCTGCGGCATGCGCTGAAGAACGCGCTGCCGCCGGTGCTGGCGGTGATGGGGCTGCAGTTCGGCACCTTGATGGGCGGCTCCATCCTGGTCGAGACGGTCTTCGCCTGGCCGGGCAGCGGCTATCTGCTCAGCAAGGCGATCCTGACCCGCGATATTCCGGTGCTGCAGGGGACCATCCTGGTGCTGGCGCTGATCTTCGTTGCCACCAACCTGATCGTGGATCTGTTCCAATCCTCGCTCGACCCGCGCATCCGCCGCGCCTGACCCAAGGGAGGCCGAACATGTCCACCGCGATCAGCGACGCCACCCCCGCCGATACCGCCCCCCCAGCCATGTCGATGCCGAAGCAGCGCGGCTATTGGGGCACGGTCGGCTATCGCCTGCGCTATGATCCCGTCACGCTGTTCTTCATCGCTTTGCTGGTGTTGATCGTCCTGTCGGCGATCATCGCGCCCTGGATCGCGCCGAACGATCCCTATCAGGAAAGCATCATCCGCCGGCTGAAGCCGCCTGGCTATCGCGGCCATATCCTTGGCACCGATGAGCTGGGGCGGGACATGGCCTCGCGCCTGCTCTACGGCGGGCGCATCACCCTCAGCATGGGCATCCTGCCGGTGCTGATCGCGACCTTGGTCGGCGGCGGTCTCGGCGTGGTCGCGGGCTTCGCCGGCGGTCTGGTCAACGCCATCATCATGCGGGTGATGGATGTGTTCTATGCCTTCCCCTCCGTGCTGCTGGCGGTCGCCATCTCGGGCGCCATGGGCGGGGGCGCGGTGAATGGGATGATCGCGCTGACCCTGGTCTTCATCCCGCCGCTTTGCCGCGTGGCGGAGACGGCGACGACGCAGGTGCGCAACCTCGACTTCGTGGATGCGGCGCGGGCGACCGGGGCGCCGTTGCGGCTGGTGCTCTGGCACCATGTGCTCGGCAATGTGCTGGGGCCGGTGCTGATCTATGCCTCCAGCCTGATCTCGGTCGGCATCATCCTCGCCTCCGGCCTGTCCTTCCTCGGGCTTGGCGTGAAGCCGCCGGAACCGGATTGGGGGCTGATGCTGAACGCGCTGCGCCAGGCGATCTATGTCAGCCCGCTGGCGGCGGCGATGCCGGGGATCGCCATCCTGATCACCTCGATCAGCATGAACATGGCCAGCGATGGCTTGCGCGCCGCCATGGATGTCCGGAGCTGAATGGCATGATGATGTCGCCCCCTGAAGCCAGCGACAGCCGCGACCGCGGCGGCCCGCAGCAGCCGCTGCTGACCGTCACCGGGATGCGCAAGCACTTCCCCATACGCAGCGGCATCCTTGGCCGTGTCTCGGCGCATGTCCGCGCCGTGGATGGCGTATCCTTCACGGTGCGCAAAGGCGAGACGCTGGGCATCGTCGGTGAATCCGGCTGCGGCAAGTCCACCGTGGCGCGGCTGCTGATGCGGCTGCTGAACCCCGACGCCGGCGAACAGATCTTTGACGGCGATGCGGTCGGCGAACAGGGCGGCATCAGCGTGGCGCAGATGCGGCGCCAGGTGCAGATGGTGTTCCAGGATTCCGCCTCCTCGCTGAATCCGCGCATGCCGGTGCAGAATTCCGTCGCCTTCGCGCCCATCGCCTTCGGCATGCCCAAGGCCGAGGCGCTGGGCATGGCGCAGGATCTGTTGGCCAAGGTCGGGCTCAACCCCGGGCTGTTCGGCGGCCGCTATCCGCACGAACTTTCCGGCGGCCAGAAACAGCGCATCAACATCGCCCGCGCGTTGGCACTGAGTCCGCGCATGGTGATCCTGGATGAGGCAGTCTCGGCACTCGACAAAAGTGTCGAGGCGCAGGTGCTGAACCTGCTGCAGGCGCTGAAGCGGGAGCTGAACCTGACCTATGTCTTCATCTCCCACGACCTTGGCGTGGTGCGCTGGATCAGCGACCGGGTGATGGTGATGTACCTGGGCGAGATCGTGGAGATCGGGCCGGCCGATGCCATCTACATCGGGCCAAAACATCCCTATACGCGGGCGCTGCTGGCCTCCCGCCCGGCGCTCGATCCGGATCAGCGGCGGTTGGAGGCGCCGGTCAGCGGCGACCCGCCGAACCCGATCAACCCGCCCTCCGGCTGCCGCTTCCATACCCGCTGCCCCTATGCCGAGCCGGTCTGCGGCGCTCATGCGCCGGCGCTGGGCGATGCCACGCAATTCGGCCATCTCGCGGCCTGCCACATGCAGGACCCGGGATCGGGCCATACCGCCGCCGGCCGACCGCTGCCGCCGGTGACACATTGAGGGGGCCCCCATGACCGAAGCTCTGGTGGAGGTGACGGATCTCTCGGTCAATTTCGTCAGCCGCGAGGCCAATGTCTGCGCGGTGAACGGCGTCAGCTTCACCATGATGCCGGGCGAGGTGATGTGCATGCTGGGCGAAAGCGGCTCCGGCAAGAGCGTCACCATGCGCGCGCTGATGCGGCTGCTGCCGGCCAGGCGCAGCGTCATCACCGGCGGCATCCGCATCGCCGGGCAGGATGTGCAGGCGATGGATGACCGCAGCCTGAGGCGGATGCGCGGCAGCACGGTGTCGATGATCTTCCAGGAACCGATGACCGCCTTCGACCCCGTGGTGCGGGTCGGCGACCAGATCGCCGAGGTTGTGGCGCTGCATCGCGGCGTCAGCCACAAGGCGGGGCGGCAGCGGGCGCTGGACCTGTTCGATTTGGTGCGCATCCCCTCGGCACAGCGGCGGCTGGATGCCTATCCGCATGAATTGTCCGGCGGGTTGCGGCAGCGCGCGATGATCGCCCTGGCGCTGTCCTGCGAGCCCAAGCTGCTGCTGGCCGACGAACCCACCACGGCGCTGGATGCCACGGTGCAGATCCAGGTGCTGATCCTGCTGCGCAGCCTGCAGCAGGAGATGGGGATGTCGGTGATCTTCGTCACGCATGACCTCGGCGTCGCCGCCGAGATCGCCGATCGCGTGGCGGTGATGTATGCCGGGCGCGTGGTGGAAACCGGCCCGGTGCGGGATCTGCTGCGCAACCCTCTGCATCCCTATACCGCGGGTCTGCTGGCCTCCACCGTGCATGACCAGCCGCGCGACCGCGACCTGGAAACCATCCCAGGCGCGCCGCCGGACATGCGCAACCTGCCGCCCGGTTGCAGCTTTGCTCCACGTTGCCCCAAGGTGGGCAGCGACTGTATGGTCGGCATGCCGCCGCCGGTCAGCCCGGTGCCCGGACGTATCGCCCGCTGTCTGCGGGTCTCCGCGCCCGAAACGGAGTTCGCGTGATGCAACACCAGACCAGCATTCCCGACAGCGTCATCCAGCGCGTCATCGCCCGCTGCGGCACGCCGCATCCCTTTGCCGAGCTGGACCCGGCGCGCACCGCGCTGATCGTGATCGACATGCAGAACGGCTACATGCGCGCCGATGTCGGCCATTCCTGCGTGCCGACGGCGCCTGGGATCGTGCCGGCGATCAACCGCCTGGCCGAGACCTTGCGTGCGGCCGGCGGTGGCGTCTTCTGGATCCAGAACGCGACAGACGAAAAATCCCGCCAGGAATGGTCGGTGCTGGAGGAACAGGCGAGCCCCGCCCGCCGTGCCGCCCGCATCCGCTCCGTCTCCCCGGGCACCGAGGGCCACAAGTTCTGGCCGGACCTCGACATCCGCGACGGCGACGAGATCGTGCCGAAATTCCGTTACAGCGCCTTCATCCCCGGCGCCTCGGATCTGGAGGCGCGGCTGCGGGCGCGGGGCATGGACACCGTGCTGATCGCCGGCACGCTGACCAATGTCTGCTGCGAATCCTCGGCGCGCGACGCCATGATGCTGAACTTCCGGACCATCATGCTCTCGGATGCCAATGCGGCGATGACCGATGCCGAGCACAATGCCACGCTGATCAGCTTCTATCTGTTCTTCGGTGATGTGCAGACCACCGAACAGGTGGCGGCGGCGCTGAAGGCGCCCGCGCGCCAGGCCGTCGCCTGACCCCTCCGATCGCGACAGGATGTGCCCATGACCGAAGAGCGTGATCCCGAACTCGACATGGTGCTGAAGCGTGCCGGCATCATCCCGCCGCCCGGGCGCTACCGCGGGCTGCTCGCGACCTATCGCGACCTGCAGGCGATGCTGCCGCTGCTGCGCGGGCCACGCACCGCCGCCGCGGAACCCGCCGGCATCTATGTGCTCGACACCATCACGCGGGAGCCCGCGCCATGACCGCGCTGCAGGACCTTCCGATCGCCGAGGCCGGCAAGCGGCTGCGCGACGGCAGCCTGACCGCGACGGCGCTGGCGCAGGACAGCCTGGACCGCATCGCCGAGCGGGATGGCGCTTTGCAGAGCTTCGTGTTGCTGACCGCCGATCGCGCTTTGGCGGATGCGGCCAAGGCGGATAAGGAACTCGCCGCCGGCATCGACCGCGGGCCGATGCATGGCATCCCCTATGCGCTGAAGGACATCTACGACACCGGCGGGATACGCTCGACCTGCCATTCCAAGCTGCGGATCGACAATATCCCCGACGCCGATTGCGTGGTCGGCCAGAAACTCGTGGCGGGCGGCGGCGTGCTGCTGGGCAAGCTCGCGACGCATGAATTTGCGCTGGGCGGGCCGAGCTTCGACCTGCCGTTCCCACCGGCGCGCAATCCCTGGAACCTGGACCATGTCACCGGCGGCTCGTCTTCCGGATCGGGTGCGGCGGTCGCGGGGCGGCTGGTGCGCACGGCCATGGGCTCCGATACCGGCGGCTCGATCCGCGGGCCCGCGGCCTACTGCGGCACGGTCGGGCTGAAGCCGACCTATGGTCTGGTCAGCCGGCGCGGGGTGTTTCCGCTGTCCTATACGCTGGATCATTGCGGCCCGCTGGCGGCGAGTGTCGAGGATGCGGCGATCACCACCCAGGTCATCGCCGGCTACGACCCCTCCGATCCTGCCAGCGTCAACCGGCCGGTGCCGGATCTGCTGAGCGGGCTGCAGGATGGGGTGGGGGGGCTGCGCATCGGGCTGCCGAGCAACCTCTGGCGCGGCGCCGAGGGGCTGACGCCCGAAACCGCCGCCGCGCTGGAACGCCTGGCCGAGGAACTCGCCGCGGCCGGCGCCATCGTCGAGGAGGTGACGCTGCCGGATTACCCGCTGTTCAACGCCTGCGGCCGCGTCATCCTGCTGGCCGAGGCCTTTGCCATCCATGAGGATGATTTGCGCGCCCGGCCGCAGGATTATGGCGAGCTGTTCTTCATGCGCGTCGCGGTCGCGGCCTCGATCAGCGCGGCCGACTACATGCAGGCGCAGCGGCTGCGGCGGGAGCTGGCGATGGCGGTCAACCGCGTTGCGCTGCAGCGTCATGACCTGCTGCTGACCGCCTGCGCGCTTGGCCCGGCGCCCGCCTTTGCCGAATTCCCGCGCGACATGCCGGGGCCGATGGCGATCCAGACCATGCCCTTCAACGTCACCGGCAATCCGGCGCTGTCGATGCCGGCGGGGCTGAGTGCCGGCGGCCTGCCGCTGTCGGCGCAGCTGGTCGCACGGCCCTTTGAGGAAGCGCTGCTGCTGCGCGCCGGTCGCGCCATCGAAAAGATCACAGCCGGCTGGGGCTTTTCGCAGCATTTGCCCGAGCACGCCCTGGCGTCGCCAGCACTGGTGCCGGCGGCAGGTTAGCCCTGTCCCGGCTGTTGTGGGCCGTCCCCTTCCGTGCCTCGCGGCGGCAACACCGGCCGTGCCAGCCCGAGGTGGTCGCGCAAGGTCCGGCCGGTATACTCCTGCCGGAACAGCCCCCTGCGCTGCAGCAGCGGCACCACCTGGTCGACGAAATCATCGAAACCGCCGGGGAAGTAGGGCGGCAGAATGTTGAAGCCATCGGCGGCATCGGCCTCGAACCACGTCTGCAGGGTATCGGCGATGCCCTCCGGCGTGCCGCAGATCACCCAATGCCCGCGCGCGGCCCCGGTCAGATTGTTGAGATCGCGCCAGGTCATGTTTTCCCGCCGCGCCTTGGACAGCATGGCGCGGGCGAAGCCGTGCGAGGTGTCGGGCAGCGGCAGCTCGGGCACCAGATCGTCCGGAGCGAAGCCGGACACATCCATGCCGAGCCGGTTGGACAGCATGGACAGCGCATTGGTCGCGGTCACATAGCCCTGCAGCGTGTTCAGCTTCTCCCGCGCCTCGGCGTCCGTGGCGCCGATCACCGGCATGACGCCGGGCAGCACCGCCACGTCTTCGGGCCGGCGGCCGAAGCGTGGCAGGCGGGACTTGAGCGCGGCATAGGCGGCGCGCGCCTCGTCCAGATCCTGTACGACGGCAAACACCACATCGGCGGTGCGTGCCGCGAGTTCCAGCCCCGGATCGGAGGAGCCGGCCTGCAGGATGATCGGCCGGCCTTGCGGCGTGCGGCTGGTGTTCAGCGGCCCCTTCACCTGAAAGAAGCGGCCCTTGTGGTCGAGCGGCCTGACCTTGGTCGCATCGATGTAGCGGCCGCTGGCACGATCGGCGACGACGGCACCATCCTCCCAGCAGTCCCAGAGTCCGGTGACGACATCGACGAATTCTTCGGCAATCTCGTAGCGCGCGTCATGCCGCGGATGCTCGCGGCCAAAATTCGCGCCGGCGCCGGCGCCGGAACTCGTCACCGCGTTCCACGCCGCGCGGCCATGGCTCAGGTGATCGAGCGAGGCGAAAAAACGCGCGACGTTGAAGGGTTCGTTGTAGGTCGTGGAGGAGGTGGCGCCGAGGCCGAGATGCGTGGTGGTCGCCGCCAGCGCGGCGAGCATGGTGATGGGCTCGAACCGCGCGACGAAGGACGGGTGGTCCTCGACATTGGCGGTCAGCCCGTCGCCAAGGAACAGCAGGTCGAACTTTCCACGTTCGGCGATGCGCGCAATCGTCTGGATGCCGGCAAGATCCGTGAAGCTGTCGGCCGCACCGGGGTAGCGCCAGCCGGCGATGTGGTTGCCGGTGCCCAGCACGAAAACCCCGAGATGCATCTGTCGATGTGAAACGGACACTGATGACCCCCCCTGTGATCCAGCGGCGAATCTGCCACGCCAGGCTTGCTTCCGCATCCGCACCGGCGGGCAATAGCCGGAGGCTTCGCGCCACAACTGCCCCATTATTCGGCATTGCCGACCATACCGGTGGCAAGCCTGCCGGGGATGGTCCGATCGCCCGGCATAAGGTGGTTGCGCCTGGCGTCCCACGGCTTTCTGATGCGCCGAATGTCACGGGGTCAATGTGTTATGGTTGTTCATCTGCTGCGTTCCTCCGTCCTGGCGCTGGCGCTTCTGCTGACGGCACCGCTGCCGGCCAGCGCCGAACCGCGGCCGCTGGTTTGGGGCGACACGCTGCCGGCGACGCTGGACCCCCATGCGATCTTCGACGTGCCCAGCCAGTTCATCCTGCTGAACGTCTATGACGGGCTCATGCGCTACCAGAGCAACCCGCCGCAACTGGTGCCCTGGCTTGCCACATCGCATACCGTCACGCCCGATGGGCTGACCTGGGAGTTCACGCTGCGCAGCGGCGCGAAGTTCCAGGATGGCAGCGAGATCACCGCCGATGACGTGGTCTATTCCTTCCGCCGCCTGCTGACCCTGCGTCGTGCGCCTTCGGCCGCCTTCACCCCGGTGCTGACGCCCGAAGCGGTGACCGCGACCGGCCCGCATAGCGTGCGCTTCGTGTTGAGCAAGCCCTATGCGCCATTCCTGTCGGCGATGCCGCTGGTCGCGATCGTCAACCAGCGCGTCATCGCGCCGCATGTGGTCGGCGATGACTGGGGCAATGCCTGGCTGGCGACGCATAGCGCGGGCTCGGGGGCCTATCGCATCAACCCCGACAACTACCAGGCGCGCGTGTCGATGGACATGGAGCGCAACCCCGACCACTTCATGGGTTGGGCCAACAACGCCCACCCCATCGAATCCGTGCGCTCGCGCCCGGTGATGGAAACCTCGACCCGCGTGCTGGCGCTGCTGCGCGGCGACATCGACGCGACGGATTCCTATCTGCCGCCCGACCAGTTCGAGCGCGTGCAGAACAACCCCCGCACCCGCGTTGCGCGCGACGAGAGCATGCGCACCTTCCTCATCCGGATGAACAACGCCCGCGCGCCGTTCAACAACCATGACGCGCGGCTCTGCCTCGCGCATGCCTTCAACTACGAAGGCTTCAACAATGTCATCCTGCGCGGCTTCGTGGTGCGCAACGGCGGGCCGAACCCGAACAACCTCTGGGGCAATCCGCCCGATCTCGTGCCCTATACCTTCGATCTCACCAAGGCCAAGGAGTATTGCGACAAGGCGCGGGCGGCCGGCGTCGACCTGTCGCGGCCGATCGAGATCCACGTCCAGAACGAGCTGGAACAATCGGTGCAGGCCGCGCAGCTGTTCCAGTCCGACCTGCGGCGCCTCGGCATCACCTTGCGCATCGTGCCGAACACCTGGCCCGGCATCACCGGCGCGACCAGCAGCGCCGAGACCACGCCGGACATGTGGATCCATTGGGTGTCGACCTATTTCGTCGATCCCGAGAACTGGATCGGCCAGATGTACGACAGCCAGTTCCACGGCACCTGGAAGGCCTCCTCCTGGTACACCAATCCCGAGGTCGACCGTCTGCTCCGCGCCGCGCGCGCCAGCCTGGAACAGCCGGAGCGCAGCCGGCTGTACAGCGAGGCGACGCGCCTTGTGGTGGCCGACAGCCCGGACATCTGGATCTACAACACCGTCAACCTGCGCGGCCTGTCGCGCCGGGTGCAGGGCTACAGCTTCTCCCCGGTCGGGTCGGGCGGCGAGATGCGGCTGATGTCGCTGGAGGAGTAGGGAGGCTCGCGTGCTCCTCTACATCCTTCGCCGAATAGCGCTGGCGTTGCCGGCGCTGTTCGGGCTCATTGTGCTGACCTTCGTGCTGTCGCGCGTGGTGCCGGGCGACCCGGCCGGCACCCTCGCGGGCGATGCCGCGACCCCGGCGCAGATCGCCGATATCCGGGCGCGCTACGGGCTGGACCGGCCGCTGCTGGAACAGGCGCTGGTGCATGTGCATCAGGTCGTGTCCGGCGACCTCGGCAATTCGCTGTTCTCCGGCCGGCCGGTGTCGGAGGAGATCATGCAGCGGCTGCCGGCCACGCTGGAACTGACCTTCGTGGCGCTGGTCTTCGCCACGGCGATCGGGGTGTCGCTGGGGCTGGTCGCGGCGCTAGACCACAACGGGCCGATCGATCATGTGGTGCGGATCGTCTCCGTGGGCGGGCTGGCCATTGCCTCCTTCTGGCTCGCCATCATGCTGCAGCTGCAATTCTCGATGCAGTGGGACATCCTGCCGCTGCGTGGGCGCCTCGATGTCGCCCTCGGCATGCCGCATCGGGTGACGGGGTTTCTGCTGGTCGATACCCTGCTCGCCGGGCGCCTTGACATGTTCGGCGATGCGCTGCGGCACATGGTGCTGCCGGCGATCACTCTGGCGCTGCCGGGGCTTGCCACCATCACGCGTTTCACCCGCAGCGGCGTGCTGGAGGCGCTGCAGAAGGATTACGTGCTCTATGCCCGTGCCGCCGGCTATGGGCGGTTCCGCCTTGCCGCCATCTATGTCCTGCGCAACGCGGTCACCGTGACGGTGACCCAGATTGGACTGCTGTTCGGCGCGCTGATTTCCGGCGCGGTCGCGATCGAGGCGGTGTTCGACTGGCCCGGCCTCGGCACTTATGCGGTGCAGGCGATCCTGTCGGCGGATTACAAGGCGCTGCTCGCGGTGACCCTGGTCGTCGGCGTGGTCTATGCCATCGTGAACGTGCTGGTGGACGTCGCCCAGGCGCTGATCGATCCCCGCATCGCGCAGCAGCCGCGATGAGCGCGCTGCGCCAGCTGCTGCGCGACCCGGTGGCCGCGCTTGGCCTTGCCATCGTGCTCTTCGCGATCCTTGTTGCAGCCTTCGCGCCCTTCCTCGCACCCTTCCCGGAGGACGCCTTCGAAAGCCATATCCTGCAGCGCCTGCAGCCGCCTTCGGCGGAGTTCTGGTTCGGCACCGACAACCTCGGCCGCGACCTGTTCTCCCGCGTGATCCTCGGCACCCGCAGCGCGATCTTCGTCGCGGTGGCGGTGGTGCTGTCGGCCATCCTCATCGGCGTGCCGATCGGGCTGGCCGCCGGATGGAAGGATGGCTGGGTTTCGGAGGCGCTGATGCGGGTCACCGACATCTTCCTGGCGGTGCCGCAGCTGATCCTGGCGCTGGCGCTGGGCCAGCTTGTGGCGCCGGGGCTGGGGGCGGCGATGGTCGCGCTGACCCTGACCTACTGGCCCTTCTTCGCCCGCACCGTCTTTGCCGAGACGCGGCGGCTGCGCGGCTCGCTCTTCGTCGACGCGCTGGCCGGGATTGGCGCGCATCCGGTTCGCATCCTGCTGCTGCATGTGCTGCCGAATGCGGCGCCAGCGGTGCTGGTGCGCGCCACCATCGGGATGGGCTTCACCATCCTGACCGCCGCCATCCTGGGCTTCCTGGGCGTCGGCGCGGCGCCGCCGGAACCTGACTGGGGCCTGGCCGTGGCCGAGGCGCGCCAGCATCTGCCCGAAGCCTGGTGGTTCGCCACCTTCCCGGGGCTGGCCATCATGCTGCTGGTGCTGGGCTTCAACCTGCTCGGCGATGGCTTGCGCGATGCCGCCGATCCGCGCCTGCGCCGCTCCCGCCGATGAACGCGCCGCTGTTGGAGATCGTGCAGCTTGCCGTGCGCCTGCCCGGACGCGGTGCGATCGCCGAAATCCTGGATGACGTGACGCTGAGCGTTCCGGCCGGGGCGATCACCGGCGTCGTCGGGGAAAGCGGCTGCGGCAAGTCGACGCTGTTGCGCGCCATCCTCGGCATCCTGCCGCGCCATGCGACCACGCCGCGCGGGAAAATCCTGTTCGAAGGTCGCGACATCCTGCCGGACCGCGCCGCCAGCGTTCGCGGCAAGGTCGGCTTCGTGCCGCAGGACCCGTATCTGTCGCTCAATCCGCTGTTTCGTGCCGGCGACCAGATTCTGGAGATCATGCGCAACCACGCCCCGGGCAGCCGCGCCGACCACAAGGCGAAGCTGGTCGAACTGTTTCGCGCCGTGCAGTTGCCCGATCCCGAAGCCGCCTTGCGCAAATATCCGCATGAGTTTTCCGGCGGCCAGCGCCAGCGTCTGCTGATCGCGGCGGCACTGAGCTGCGACCCGAAACTCGTCGTTGCCGATGAACCGACCACCGCGCTGGACGTGACCACGCAGCGCGAAATTCTGGGCCTGCTGCGCGAACTGACCCGTGCCCGCGGCCTGTCCATGCTCTTCGTCACCCATGATTTCGGCGTGCTGGCGAGCCTCTGCGACGAGGTCGCCGTGCTCTACGCCGGCCGCGTCGCCGAGACCGGGCCCACGCGCGCCGTGCTGGACGCGCCCGAGCACCCCTACACGCGCATGCTGCTGGCCTGTCACCCCGATCGCGGCGGCGACCTGGCCGGCATCCCGGGCGCGGTGCCGCCGGCGACGGCGCAGCCCGCGGGCTGTCGCTTCCATCCGCGCTGCCCCCTGGCCCGCGCAAGCTGCGCACAGAAGGTGCCGCCGATGCTCCCCCTCCCGCAGGGCCGGGCCGTGGCCTGCCCCTATCACGACGAAGCCCTTCCGGAGCTGGCCCTTGCCTGAACTTCTTGGCGCCACCGGGCTGGTCACCGATCTCGGCCATCGCGCGGGGCTGTTCCGCCGCGCCGCGCCACTGCGCGCGGTCGATGGGGTGACGCTGTCGATCGCGGCGGGGGAGGCCTATGGCATCGTCGGCGAAAGCGGCTGCGGCAAGACCACGCTTGCCCGCACTCTGCTCGGGCTGCAACGCGAGGCTGCCGGCGAAATCCGGCTGGCGGGGCGCGATGTGTCGGGACTGCCGCCCGCCGCGGCACGGCGCATGCGCAGCGCCATCCAATATGTGCACCAGGACCCGGGCGCGGCGCTGGACCCCTGGTGGCGGGTCGGCGCGACCTTGGCCGAGGGCCTGGTCATCCATGGCGTCAGCGACGCCGCCGAACGCGAATCCCGGATCGCGGAAACCCTGGCCGCGGTCGGCCTCGACCCCGCCATGGCCGAACGCTATCCGCATGAACTTTCGGGCGGGCAGCAGCGGCGCATCGGGCTGGCGCGCATCCTGCTGCTGCGGCCGCGCCTTGTGATCCTGGACGAACCGACGGCGGGGCTGGATCTGTCGGTGCAGGCCTCGGTGCTGCGGCTGCTGCGCGACCTGCGGGAGCGGTTTGGGCTGACCTACCTCTTCATCTCGCATGATTTGACGGTGGTGCGGCGGGTCTGTGACCGAGTGGCTGTGATGTACCTCGGCCGCATTGTCGAGGAAGCTCCGGCCGCGGAGCTGTTCCGGGCGCCGCGCCACCCCTATACGCGCGCGCTTTTGGCCGCGGCCCCGCATCTGGATGGGCGCGCCGCCGGCCCGTCGCTGCCGGGCGAACCGCCATCGCTGCGTCGCATCCCTTCGGGGTGCCGTTTCAACCCGCGCTGCGACCTCGCGCAGGACCGATGCACGGCGCGCGACCCGGCGAGCGAGACCATCGCCGCCGCCCATGACGTCGCCTGCCATCGCTGGCGGGAAGCCGCGTGAACGCAAGCCGCGACGCCGCCAAGCTGGTGGCGCCGGGTCGCGTTGCGGCGGTCGCGACGCTTCCGCTCAGCGCAGCGGAAAGCCCATGGCGCGCAGCACACCCCCCAGCCTGTCGCGCCCGGCCAGCGAGGATACCTTGCTCAGCCGGCGGATCACGCGGCTGCTCCAATTGTCCTGCGAGATCTCGTTGCGCCGCGAAAATTCGCCGAGCTTGATGTCATAGGCGGCGCGCAGCGCATCCTCATCCGGGGTGCCATAGGTCTCGTGGAACAGCACCGCGGCCTGCGGCAGGCGCGGCTTCACCTCATTGGTCACCTCGGGCGCCGCATAGCCGATGCAGAGGCCGAAGACGCCCATCACCCCGGGCGGCAGGCCAAGCACCTCGGCGACCTTCTGCGGGTCGTTGCGCAGCGCGCCGATATAGACTGTGGACAGGCCAAGCGACTCCGCCGCGACCACCGCATTCTGCGCCGCCAGCGCCGCATCCAGCGCCGCCATCAGGAAGGATTCGAGGAAGGGCAGCCCGGCCAGCTCGGCCCGCGCCGCTTCGGCCAAGCGCTGGTTGCGCGACAGATCGGCGAGCCAGACCAGGAAGACCGGGCATTGCTCGATGTGCTTCTGGTTGGCCGCGACCTTGGCCAGCGCCGCCTTGCTGGCAGCGTTGGTCACTGCGACCACCGACCAGCTCTGCAGGTTGGAGCTGGTGGCCGCCGATTGCGCGGCCGCGACAAGGGTCTCGACCGTCCCTTCCGGCAGCGCATCCGGCCGGTAGCCGCGGATCGAGCGATGCGCCAGCAGCAGCGCGATGTGCTCGTTCCAGGGGCCGGCGGCGGGCACCGCATCGGCGCCATAGCGCAACGCCAGCGCCTCCTGTTTCGGCAGCACGACGGGGGTGGCGAGATCCATGGGTCTGTTCCTGAAGAAGGCGGCGGCAGTCAGCACCGTCGCGTCAGGGCCATCATTTGGGGCAGCGGCGCGCGGCGACAAGCTTGCTCGTGCGGCGGGGAGCAAACGCCGACAATGCCGCGTGACACGGCGTCCCCGACCGTCGCATGCTGTCAATAACTCCGGTGCAGCGCCCGCCTTTTCGGCAGGATGCGCCAATTCGCCCAAAATCCCGGCGGCCGGCTTCGGTGGTGCGGAAGTTTCGGCACGCCCTTCCGCCGGACGGCGTTGCGGTTGCGGGCTGCTTGTCGATAGCGTGCCGCAGCCAGCGAAATTGGAGCCTGCGTCATGAAGATCGGTGTGTTTTTGCCAATCGGCAACAACGGGTGGCTGATCTCGAGTTCGTCGCCGCAATACAAGCCCTCCTTCGACCTGAACAAGGAAGTGACGCAGAAGGCGGAGGCCTATGGCTTCGAATTCGCCCTGTCGATGATCAAGCTGCGCGGCTTCGGCGGCCCCAGCGAGTATTGGGACTACAATCTCGAAAGCTTCACCCTCATGGCCGGCCTCGCGGCCGTGACCACCAGGATCAAGCTCTTCGCCTCGGTCGCGGTGCTGACCGTGCCGCCGGCGCTGATTGCGCGGATGGCCACGACCATCGACAGCATCAGCCATGGCCGTTTCGGCGTGAACATCGTCTCCGGCTGGCAGAAGGCCGAATACGAGCAGATGGGGATCTGGCCGGGCGAGGAACACTTCGCCCATCGCTACGAGATCTGCTCGGAATACGTCCAGGTGATGAAGGACCTCTGGGCGGATGGCCACTCGGACTTCAAGGGCGAGTTCTACAAGATGACGGATTGCCGGATGGCGCCGACGCCGAGCAAGAAGATCGACGTGATCTCCGCGGGGCAATCCAGCCGCGGCATGCGCTTTGCGGCCGAATACGCCGACTACAATTTCATCAGCGCCGGCGGCCTCAACGATGTCGCCCAGGTGGCGGCGCATACGCAGCGGCTGCAGGCGGCGAATGCCGCGGCCGGCGCGTCCTGCGAGGCGATGCTGCTGATGATGATCATCGCCGACGAGACCGACGAGGCCGCGATGGCCAAATGGGATCACTACGTCGACGGCACCGATCTCGAGGCCCTCGCCTGGCGCGATTCCCAGGCCGCGGCCGATGTGAAGGCGGAAGCGCATTCGACCGTCGGGCGCATGGTCACCTCCGCCCGCGTGCCGACGACCATGCTGCGGCTGGTCGGCTCCTACGAGACGGTGGCGAAGCTGATGGACGAACTGGCCGCCACCCCGGGCCTGTCCGGCGTCGTGCTGACCTTCGACGATTTCCTCATTGGCATGGATCAGTTCGGCACCCGCATCCAGCCGTTGATGACGTCGCGCCAACATGTCTTTCAGGCAGCCTGAGCTTGGCGGAGGCGCTGGTTCTGAAGCAGCTCGACCTCGAACTGCGGAATATCCGCAAACGCTATGGCAGTTTCATCGCCGTCGATGATGTCTCGCTGAAGGTGCAGCCCGGGCAGTTCGTCTGCCTGCTCGGCCCCTCCGGCTGCGGCAAGACCACGACCCTGCGCTGCGTGGCGGGGTTGGAGGAGCCGGACCAGGGCGGCATCCTGATCGGTGGCCGCGAGGTGACCGGCGATCCGCCCTGGAAGCGCGACATCGCCATGATGTTCCAGGATTTCGCGCTCTTCCCGCATATGAGTGTCGCCAGGCAGGTCGGCTTCGGGCTGGAGATGCTGAAGAAGCCCAAGGCCGAGATCGCCCAACGCGTGGCCGAGGTGCTCGCTTCCTTCGAGATCACGCAGCTCGCCGAACGCCGCCCCGGGCAATTGTCGGGCGGCCAGAAGCAGCGCGTGGCCCTGGCCCGCGCCATGATCACCGAGCCGCGCATCCTGCTGCTGGACGAGCCGATCGGCGCGCTCGACTACTCCTTGCGCGAGACGGTGATGCTGGAGCTGAAGGCGCTGCAACGCCGCACCGGCATCAGCTTCATCTGGGTTACGCATGACCAGAACGAGGCGTTTTCGCTGGGCGATCTGGTCGTGGTCATGAACCACGCCAGGATCGAGCAGCAAGGCTCGCCCGAGGAAGTGCTGGGCCGCCCGCGCACCGCCTTCGTCGCCGGCTTCATCCAGGGCAACAACGTCTTTCACGGCACCGCTGGCCGCGCGCAGGACGGGATGCTGCAGGTCGAGACGCCGCTCGGCGCCTTCACCGTACCGCTGCTCGACCTTGCCACGCCGGCGCCGGGCAGCCCGCTGAGTTTTTCGGTGCGGGCCGAACGGCTGATCGAACGGGCCGACGAATCCGTGCCCAACCGCATCGCGCTGCGTTGCGTCACCGTCGAATATTTCGGCGCCTTCCGCCGGCATGTGCTGGACGGGGCCGGCGGGGTGGTGGTGAAATACGACCAGTTCGGCGCCCTGCCGCAGAGCATCCGCGAAGGCGAGCAGATCACCCTCGGCTGGGCCGCGGAAAACGGCGTGCTGCACCGGGCACCGCCGGCATGAGCACGATCCGCGCAGGCTCGCCCGCCGCCTTCTGGCTCGCCTTGCCGGCAGGGCTGTGGATGGTCGTGGCGGTGGTGCTGCCGGTGCTGCTGATCGTCTGGGTGTCGCTCTGGGGTGGGCAGAGCGTGTCGCCCGACAGCCCAATCACCTTCGACAACTACGCGCATTTTCTGGCGAATGAGAACTACCGCTGGCTGATCCTCGACACGCTCGGCCAGGCCGCGATGATCATGGCGATCACCGGGGTGCTGGGCTACTGCATCGCCTATTTCCTGACGGTGAAGCTGACAAGCCCTGGCTGGCGCACCGCCTTGTTCCTCGCCTTCGTCATCCCGTTCTGGACCAGCACGCTGATCCGCGCGATCGCCTTCGTGCCCTTCCTCGGCGTCAACGGGCTGTTGAACCAGCTTCTCATCAGCCTCGGCCTCATCGAGCGGCCGATCCAGGCCTTCCTCTATTCGCGGCTCGGGATCTCCATGGCGCAGGTCTCGCTCTACACACTGCTGGCGAGCGGACCCGTCGTCTATATGCTGAGCAGCATCCCGCCGGCGCTGCGGGAAGCGGCGATGACCTTGAAGGCGCCGCCGATCATCGTGTTCTGGCGTATCATCCTGCCGCTGACCCTGCCGGGTATCGTGATCGGCCAGGTGCTCGTCTTCCTCAACGTGCTGGCGGATTTCATCACCGTCACCACGGTGGGCGGCAACAAGCTCGCCTTCCTCGGCAACCTCATCCTGCTGTTTTACGAAGGCTCGCAGATACGTTCGACGGCGGTGGTGTCCGTGCTGCTCATGATCCTGATGCTCGCCGGTGTCGCGGTGGCGCTGCGGGTCGTCGATATCCGCAAGCTCGGGAGCTGACGGCGATGCATTGGAAGACGCGCTCGCGCCTGACCGGATGGCTGCTCGGCATCCTGACCGTCGGCTTCCTGCTGTTCCAATGGGCACCGATGTTCACCATGTTCACCCTGTCCTTCGCGGGCGAGAATGGCGGCACCACCTTCCCGATGAACGGCGTCTCGCTGCACTGGTACCAGAAGCTGTGGGAGGCGGATCTCTTCGACGATTTCAAGCCGCCGATGCTGCGCTCCTTCCTGCTGGCGCTCGGCTGTTCGGCGACGACGGTGGTGCTCTCGGTCTGCGCCGCGCAGGCGATGCGCGGGCGCTTCCGCGGCAATGGGCTGTATTTCTATCTGCTGCTGCTCGGGCTGATGGCGCCGGGCATATTGGTCGGCTTCGGCTTCGCGATCCTGACGCGGCTGCTCGGCATCGAGGGCACCTGGAACACCACCGCCTATGTCGTGCATGTCAGCTGGGCGCTGCCCTTCGGCTTCCTCACCATGCTCGCCGTGTTCAACCGCTTCGACCCGAAGCTGGAGGAAGCGGCGCTGACCCTGGGCGCCGACCGGGTGACCGCCTTCCGCCGGATCACCTGGCCGATCATCCTGCCGGGGGTTATCGGCACGGCGCTGTTCGGCTTCTCGCTGTCCTATGACGAATATGCGCGCACCCTGTTCACCGTCGGCAGCGACGGCACGCTGCCGCTTGCGGTCATGGCGCAGCTGGACCGGCAGCTCACGCCGGAACTCTACGCCATCGGCTCCGTCACCACCGCGATGTCGCTGGTCGTCATCGCGCTTTGCAGCATCGGCTTCTGGCTGCGTGCCCGTGCGCTGCGCGGGCGGCCGGCGTGATCCTCACCCCCACCGAGACAACAGGAGACAGGCCATGAGCATCCTTTCCCGACGCGGCGTGCTGGTCGGCACCGCCGCCGGCCTCGCTGCCCCGCTGATCCGCCCGGCGGCGGCACAGGCGCGCGAGCTGAACCTCGCCGGCGCCTCCTATGATCTGCGCGAATCCATCCTTCGCGAATTCATGCGTGTCAGCAATTCGCGCGTGCGGCCTTGGGTGAATCCCTCCACCCAGGCGCGGCTGGACCGGGTGCGGGCCGCCTCGGTGGATGTGATCACCACCGATGCCCCCTTCTCGCAATATGGCATCAGCGAGGGGCTGACCCAGCCGATCGACCTCAGCCGGCTGAAGAACTGGTCGCACCAGCACAGGCTGTTCCAGGAAGGCCGCGCCACGCCGACCTCGCCCATGGGTCTCGGCGCCAACCCCGGCACCACCATGTGGCTGGACGATGCCAAGTCCAAGGTCGCCTTCTCGCCCGCCTTCTTCCAGATGGATTCCATCGGCTACAATTCCCGCCACATCCAGGCCGAGAACAATGAGCTGTCCTGGGGCGAGCTGTTCAACCCGCGCTGGAAGGGCAAGGTCGCGCTCTATGCCATCGACTGGCTCGGCATGCTCGATGCGGCGATCGGGATGAAGGCACTCGGCATCTTCAACCCGGTCGATCCGACCAACCTGACCAATTCGGAAGTCGACACCGTCACCGATTTCCTCAAGGACAAGAAGAAGGAAGGCCATTTCCGCGCCTTCTGGCGCTCCTATGGGGAACTCGTGAACCTCATGGCTTCCGAGGAGGTCTGGATCGCCGATGCCTGGTGGCCGGTGGTGATCGAGGTCGCCTCCAAGGGCATTCCGATGCGCTACGCCGTCGCCAAGGAAGGCTACCGCGCCTGGTGCAACGGCTACTCCATCGCGGCCGAATGCAAGAATCTCGATCTCGCCTATGAATATCTGAACTTCTGGCTCGACGGCTTCCCCGGCGCCGAACAGGGCAAGATCGGCTATTATTCCACCTCCGACACATACAAGCCTTATATGGCGCAGGATCTGCAGGACAGCCTGTATGGCGGGGTCGGCCGCGACGGCGGGTCGTTCGAGGAACGCGCGGCCAGGATCTACGTCTGGAACACGCGCCCAACGAACCTGCCCTACTACACCGAGAAGTGGAACGAGTTCCTCGCGTCGTGATCGAGGAGGCCCTGACGGCGCGGCAGCTTTATGCCGCGCTGAAAGCCGCGCCGACGCGGCGGCGCTTCGGCTTCGGCCGGCGCGCCGCGCTGGTGAACATCGACGTGCAATGCGCCTATACCCAGCCCGAGACCTATGTGACGGCGTATGAGACCGATCCTCGGCAGATCGCCTATATGAACGATCTCGCCGCGGCGGTCCGGGCGCGGTCCTGGCCGGTGGTCTGGACCTATGTCGCCTACCTCCCCTCGGGCGAGGATTGCGGCATCTGGGGCACGCGCAGCGACACGCCGGACAGTCTGCAGAATATCAAGGAGGGCTCGCCGCGCGGCACGCTCGACCCGCGCGTGGTGCGCGCGGCGAGCGACATACTCCTCAACAAGCGCATGGCCTCGGCCTTCTTCGAGACCAATTTTCGGTCGCTGCTCACCTTCCACCAGATCGACACGGTGGTGGTGACGGGCGGTTCCACCTCCGGCTGCGTGCGCGCGACCGTAGTGGACGGGCTGTCCTGTGGCTACCGGATGATCGTGCCGGAGGAATGCGTCGCCGACCGGCACGAGAGCCCGCATTTCGCCAACCTCTACGACATGGCCGTCAAATACGCCGATGTGCTGCCGGTCGCGGAGGTTTTGGCGGCGATCCCAACCATGGCCGGCTGAACCGCTTCAGCGGCCCAGGCCGGGATCGATCACCGGCGCCACCAGCGCCGCCACATCCAGCAGCGCGGCATCGCCGAAGCGCGGCCCGATGATCTGCACGCCCACCGGCATGTCGTTCGGCCCGCGGATGCAGGGGATGCCGATGCAGGGCACATGCAGCAGGGTCCACATCGCATTGAAGATGGGGTTGCCGGTGTCCTGCAGCCCGACCGGCGCCTCGCCGGCCGCGGCCGGCGTCAGCACGGCATCGAGGCCGGGGAACAGCCCGTCGAACAGCTTTCGGCACTCGGCGGCCAGGTCATAGGCCCAGAGCATCTTCTGGGGCGTCACCGCCTTCACATTCTCCACCCGGTCGTGGAAGTCCTGGTGCAGCAGCGCCGGGGCCGCGAGGTATTCCTGCAGGAAGCCGCCGCGGCCCTCGCCATGCAGCACCACAAGCTGCGCCTCGGTGATCTCGCTGAACGGGGCGGGCAGGGTCAGCTCCTCGATGGCGACGCCGGCGGCCTCCAGCCATCGCGCGGCGGTCTCCAGCGCCTCGCGCGCCTCGGGCGCGGCGACCGGCCAGTTCGGGCCGCGGCAGACGCCGATGCGCAGCTGCTCCAGCCCCCTGGCCGGCGGCACATCCAGCCCGAACAGCCGGAACGCCTCGGCCAGCAGCCGCAGGTCGCCCGGCCCGCGGCCATACCAGCCGATGGTGTCGAGGCTGTGGGAATAGCGCTTGGCGCCTTCGGTATTCACCACGCCATGGGTCGGCTTCATCCCATAGACGCCGCAGAAGGAGGCCGGGCGGATGGTGCTGCCGCCGGTCTGGGTGCCGAAGGCGAGCGGCACCATGCCCTCGGCCACCGCCGCCGCCGAGCCCGAGGAGGAACCGCCCGGTGTGCGCGAGGGGTCATGCGGGTTGCGGGTCAGCGCGCGGCGACCGCCGGCGGCGAATTCCACCGTATCGGTCTTGCCGAAGACCACCGCGCCTTCGGCCCGCGCAATGCCGACGCAGGCGGCGTCCCGGCCCTGCTGCAGCCCGTCATAGATCGGCGAATTATGGGTCGTCGGCATGTCGGCGGTGTCGATCATGTCCTTCACCCCGAGCGGCAGCCCATGCAGCACGCCCTTGGCATAGGCCTTGTCCACCCGCCGCGCGTTGCGCAGCGACAGCACGGGATCGAGGAAGATGAAGGCCTTGGTCACCGGCTCCCGCTCGGCGCAGCGTTCGAGGCAGGAGCGCGTCAGCGCCTCCGCGGTCAGGCTGCCGTCCTTGAGCATCGCGGCGGCGGCGGCGGCGGTCAGTTTCCAGGGTTCCAAGGTGGCTCTCCAAGGCTCGGGCGGGGGGATGAAAGGCATCGGCCGGCGCCCAGGGTTCATTCTCCGGGGGTATTGCGGCGGCGGTGCAGCAGGCGAAAGACGAAGGGCGTGATCAGCGAGACGAAGAAGATGCGCGTGACATGCAGCGTGGCCACGATCGCGACGTCGAGCCCGAGGGTCTTGGCCGTCAGGCTCATCTCCGCGACGCCGCCGGGGGAGGTGCCGAGCAGCATCGTCCCGATCGATTCCTGCCAGATCAGCCCGAGCACCACCCCGACCAGGCTGCAACCCAGCATCAGCGCCAGCACGTTCAGTATGGCCGCGGGCAGGAAGCGACGCAGGGAACGCAGCGCCTCCCGCCCGAAACCGGTGCCGAGGCTCGCCCCCAGCGCCACCTGCGCCAGCGCCGTCAGCCAGGCAGGGACGCCGGAGACGCCGATGCCGCTGGCGGTCAGCCCCGCGCTCAGCGCCAGCGGGCCGAGCAGCCAGCCCACCCGCACGCCGATGCGCACCAGCGCCACCGCGGCGACCAGCCCGCCGACATAGACCAGCGCCAGATTCATCGGCACGAAGGGCGCGCCCGAGGACGCCAGCGGGTGCTCCCCATGAAACCCAGCCAGGGCGAAGAGGTTAGGCATGATCACGACGACGCCGCAGATGCGCAGCAGCTGGGTCACTGCCACCGGCGCCGCGCGGCCGCCATAGGAATCCGCCAGCAGCGCCATGTCGGCAGCGCCGCCGGGGATCGAGGCGAACCAGGCCGTGGCGATATCCACCCGCCCGAATCGGGCCAGCAACGGTGCCAGCATGGCGCCGACCGCGAGCGTGCCCAGCGCCGCCAGCAGCACCAGCGGCAGCTTGGAGACGAGAATCGCTGCCGTGTCCGGCGTGAAATAGGCGCCAAGGGCAATGCCGATGATCCCGAACAGCGCATTCCGCGCGGGGCGGGAGGCATCGGCCGGCAGCCCCGCGAACCGGGCCACGGCAACCGCCAGCAGCGAGCCGGTCAGCCAGGCCAAGGGCAGATGCAGCCAGGCGAAAAGCCCGCCGCCGAGCCCGCCGATCACGGCACCCAGGGCAAGATGCGCGGCCCGTGTCCAGCTCATCGGGGACGGCGCGCCGGCACGCGCGGGGCGGGGATCCTTCCGCCGGCGGTTGGGTGCATGCTTTGCGCGGGGGGATCAGCCATCGCGGCGCAGGCTGCGCGAGGACGCCGCCAGCGGCAACCCGGCCACGGGCGCTTTGCGCGCCCTGCCGGCCCATCGCTGCGCAGGATGCGGGCCCGGGCCGCCGCATTCGCGCAGCAGTGCCGCCGCAGGGCCGCGCCAGCTATGGCGAAACGCTGGCCAGCACCTCCTCCTCGGCGACCAGATGGACCCGCAGCAGCACCTCCAGCGAGAAAAGCGCACGGCGCAGCTCGGCGGCGCTGGCGGCCCAGCCCTCGTCGGTGCGGGCGGTGCGCAACAGCGCAGTGACGCGATCGACCAGCGCCTCGATCTCGGCATGCATCCGGATCAGCGGCGCCATCGGGTCCTGCCCGCCCAGCCGCAGGGCGGCGGCGGGGTAGAGCGCGCGTTCCTCCTCGCGCTGATGCGGCAGCAGCTCGGCACGCAGCAGCGCCTCCAGCGCCAGCAGCGCGGGCAGCGAGGCGGGGGTCGGGCCGATGCCGTCGGCCGCCGCGCGCAGCGCCTCGACCAGCCGGCGCAGCTCCGCATGTTCGGCGGTGCGCTCGGCGAGGCCGGCCTCGGGCGGCAGCGCGGACAGATTGGCCTCGCCGACGCCCGGCCGCAGCGCGGACAGGGCGAAGAGGATGGCGAGGACGTCGATCGCCTCCTGCACCACGGCGCCGGCCAGCGGCGCCAGGAAGCCGGCCGCGGCCACCCCCATAGCGGCGACCGACAGCCCCATGCCCACCAGCATGGCGGTCAGCGCGACGCTGCGGGATCGTCGCGCGATGGCGATGGCCTCGGCCACGCGATCGACGCGATCGACCAGCAGCACGACGTCGCCGGCCTCGGCGGCGGCCGCGGTCCCGGCGGCCCCCATGGCGATGCCGACATCGGCGGCGGCCAGCGCCGGGGCGTCGTTCACGCCATCGCCGACCATGGCGGTGGCGGCGGCGGCGGCTTCGGCGCGGACCGCGGCGATCTTGTCGGCGGGGGATTGTTCGGCCAGCACCGCATCCAGCCGCAGCGCGCGGCCGATCGCGGTCGCCGCCGCCATGCGGTCGCCGGTCAGCAGCACGACGCGCCGCACCCCGAGCGCCCGCAGCCGCCGGACCGCCAGCGCCGCTTCCGGCCGCAGCCCATCGGCCATCACGAAGGCGGCCACCGCCTGGCCATCGGCCGCCAGCCAGGCGACCGATCCCGCCGCGACCTGGCTGGCCAGGCCGAAGCCGGCGCCGATCGCAAGGCCGGTCTCGCGCAGGAACGCCTCGCTGCCGAGCGCGAGGCCGCGCCCTTCGACTTCGCCGGTGACGCCGCCGCCCGCCACCTCGCGGACCGCCGTCGGCTGCGGCAGGTCGAGCCGGCGTTCCGCCGCCGCCGCGACCAGCGCGGCCGAAACCGGATGCGTCGAGCCCTGCGCCAGCGCCGCCGCCAGCCGCAGCGCCGCATCCCGCCCGAGCGCCGGATCGGCATCCACCGCCGCCAGCCGCGGCCGGCCGGGCGTCAGCGTGCCGGTCTTGTCGAACAGCACGGTGCGGATCTGCGCGAGGCGTTCCAGCGCGCCGCCGCCCTTGACCACGATGCCGCGCCGCGCCGCCCGGCCGATGCCGGCGACCAGCGCGACCGGGGCCGCCAGGATAAGCGGGCAGGGGGTGGCGACGACCAGCACCGCCAGGGCGCGCACCGCATCCCCCGTCACCGCCCAGGCGCCCCCGGCCAGCAGCGCTGTCAGCCCGACGAAGCCCAGCGCCCAACGATCCGCGAGCCGCGTCAGCGGCGCCCGCGCCGCCTGTGCCTGCTGCGTCAGCCGCAGGATCGCGGCATAGGTGCTGGCCCCGGCATCCTGTGCCGCCCGCATCCGGAAGGCCGCGCCGGCATTGACGCCGCCGCTGCGCAAGGCGGCGCCCTGCACGAAGCTGGCCGGGATCGGCTCGCCGGTCAGCATGCTTTCGTCCAGCACCGCCGCGGCCTCCTCCAGCAGGCCATCGGCGGGCACCGTCTCGCCGGGGCGGACCAGCAGCAGGTCGCCGGGGCGGATGGCAGCGACGTCGATCTCCTCGATCCCGCTGGCCAGGACGCGCGCGGCGCGGCGCGGGGCGCGCGCGATCAGATCGGTCAGCGCGCCGGTGGCGCGGCCCTCGGCCCAGGCTTCCAGCGCCTCGCCGCCGGCCACCATCAGCGCGATCACGGCAGCGGTCGCGGCCTCGCCCAGCGCAATGGCGCCGAGGATCGCGGCCAGGGCCACCGCATCCACCCCGACCCGCCCGCCCAGCAGCGACCGCACCAGCACGAGGCCGAGATGTGCCGCCACCGGCAGCGCCACCACCGCCCAGACCCAGCCGGCTGCCTCCCTTTGGCCCGACAGGTGCAGCACCAGCCCGGCCGCAAGGCCGAGAACCACCAGGGCAAGCAGCGAAAAACGCGACATCCAGCGAAGATCCGGCATCAGGGGGCGGCGCGGCCGCCGTGACGCGGCAGGCTGAGTTCCGCGATCAAGCCGCCCCGGGACCCGCGCCCGAGGCGCAGGCCGCCGCCATAGAGTGTGGCAAGATCCGCCACGATGGCCAGACCGAGGCCGGAACCGGGGGCGGCCTCGTCCAGCCGTCCACCACGGGCCAGGGCGGCATCCTCCATCCCGGGCGGCAGGCCCGGCCCGTCATCGGTGACGGTGATGCGCACCCCGCGCGGCTCCACCGCGATCGTCACGGCGACGCGGACATAGGCCCATTTGCAGGCGTTCTCCATCAGATTGCCCAGCATCTCCGTCACATCCTGCGGGTCCGCCCGCAGCCGCGCGGTGCGATCGCCGAGCACCTCGATGGCCAGGCGGCGGGGGGCGAACAGCCGGCGCAACGCGGCCGCCACCTCCTGCGCCACGGCGAAGGGCGCGAGTTCGGGCATGGCCGCGCCGGTCGCCACCGCGGCACTCCGCGCCCGCGCCAGATGGTGCTGCACCAGGCGTTCGAGCGAGGCCGCCTCCATCCGCGCCGCGTCCAGATCCGGCGGCACCGCGGCAAGGGCATTGCGCAGCACCGCGACCGGGGTTTTCAGGGCATGGGCAAGGTTGCCGACATGCGCCCGGGCGCGCTCCAGGGTGGCGCGGTTCTGCGCGATCAGCGCGTCGATCTCGGCGACCAGCGGCGCGATCTCCGACGGCGCACCAAGGGCCAGGGCGTCGCGGCTGCCGTCGCGCACCTCGGCCAGGGCGCGGCGGGCACGGCGCAGCGGCGCCAGCCCGACCACGACCTGCAGCACGACGCCCGCCACCAGCCCGGTCCCCAGCAGCCCGAAGGCCAGGCCCAGCCCCCGCTTCAGCCGGGCGACCTCGGCCTGGGTCGGGGCGCATGACAGCGCCACGGCGACATGTGTCACCCCGGGCGCGCCGGGGAACAGCACATCGCGCTCGGCGATCCGCAGACGGTCGCCGCGCGGTCCGGCGGCATCACGCTGCGACGGCGCATCGCGCCGGCCGGGCGTCGTCGGCAGCGTCTGGTCCCAGAGCGAGCGGGAGGTCGTCGTCGCGCCATCCGGCCCCGTCACCTGCCAATAGGCACCGGAGAAGACCGTGTCGAAATCGGCGCCGGCGGGCGGGCGTTCGATGGCGACGCGCCCGGTGTCGTCCAGCGCCGTGGCCCCGACCGCCGCATCGAGCAAAGCGGCAAGCCGGGTGTCCAGCGCCGCCTCGATCTGCGCGACGGCGACGCCGGCGACGAACCAGGCCGCGACGCCAAGCCCCACCGCCACCCAGAGCCCTGCCAGCAGCGCGAGCCGCAGGGTGAGCGAGCGCATCACCTGTTCAGCCGAGACCGGCGAGGAGACGGTAGCCCTGGCCGCGCGCGGTCTCGATCAGCCCATCGCCGAGCTTCTTGCGCAACCGGCCGATCACGACCTCCAGGGTATTGCTGTCGCGGTCGAAGTCCTGGGCATAGAGATGTTCGGTCAGTTCCGATTTGGAGACGATCTGGCCGGCATGATGCGCCAGATAGGCGAGCAGGCGAAACTCCATTCCGGTCAGCCGAACCGGCGCGCCATCCAACAGGGCGCGGCCCCCGGCGATGTCCACGGTCAGCCGGCCCAGGACGATTTCCGGCCGCGCCTGGCCATGCGCGCGGCGAACCAGCGCCTGCACCCGCGCCACCAGCTCGGCCATCGCGAAGGGCTTGGCGAGGTAGTCGTCGGCCCCGGCGTTGAGCCCCGCGACCTTTTCCGTCCAGGCGTCGCGCGCGGTCAGGATCAGCACCGGCATCAGCCGCCCCGCCGCCCGCCAGCGTCGCAGCACCGACAGCCCGTCCAGCCGCGGCAGGCCGAGGTCGAGCACCACCGCGTCATAGGGTTCGGTCTCGCCGAGGAAGAGCGCTTCCTCGCCGTCGGTGGCCTGGTCCACGGCGAAATGCGCATCCTTGAGCGCCGCCCCGACCTGCTGCGCCAGGGTCAGATGGTCCTCGACCAGCAGCAGCCGCATCAGCGGATGTCCTGGTCCTGGGGGCGATCCTGGACCGGTCCGCGGCTGCGCAGCAGCACGCCGGTCGCGGCGTCGAGCTTGAGCATGAAGACATGGCCGGAAGGGGGCAGCAGCCGGAATTCATAGATCCAGCGGTCGCCTTCGCGTTCCAGCTCGGTTTCGATGACGCGGCCGAGGTAGCGGCGCTCGACCTCGGCCAGCAGCCCGGCGAGGGGGCGGATCTCGCCGGCCGCCAGCGCTGCGCGGGCGCGTTCATGGTCCCGCCGCCCTTCGGCGCCGGCCGGCAGCGCCGGCAGGGAAAGCAGCAGGACGAGGAGAAACGCGCGACGCATAAGGAAGCGAGCCTGGCCGGACGAAGCTGAACCCTGGCTGAACCGCAGGATCAGCTTCCGTTCAGGCGGGGCCGGGCAGGGTGCGCCACGTTGTGGATCGACCGCAACGTTTACCGATGGAGTCCGCTGCCATGTCACGCACACGTCTCTTCGCCGCCCCCCTGGCCCTGGCGCTGCTGGCGAGCCTGCCGTTCGGCGGCGCCCAGGCCGCCGGCGACAGCGCCGTGCGGCGCGAGCGACGGGTCGAGGAAAGCCGCGCCGTCGCCGCGGCCGCGGTCGATGCCGGCGCCGCCGTCGCCGCCGTGCGCGCGGCGGGGTACGGCCCGGTGCACGCCCTCGCCTGGGATCATGGCCATTGGTCGGTCAGGGCCGACGATGCCCACGCCAGCGCCGCCCGGCTGCTGGTCGATGCTACGACCGGTGCCGTGACACGGCGCACACGGTAAGGCGGGGGCGGAGCGATGCCAGTGCCTTCCGATACGCCATTGCGGCATTCCGCCACGACCATGGCCCTGCACTGGACCGCCGCGGCCCTGCTGGTCGCGGTCTTCGGGCTCGGCCTGCTGCTGGAGGACTGGCCGCGCGACCTCTCCCGCAACACCGCCATGATGGTGCATTTCAGCCTCGGTACGCTGGTGCTGGCACTGGCGCTGGCCCGGCTGCTGCGGCGGCTGCTGTTGCCATGGCCGGTGGAGGCGGGCCACGACCTCGCCGACCGGGCGGGGCGCGCGATGCATTGGGCGCTCTATGCCGTCATGATCATCCTGCCGCTGGTCGGGATGCTGGCCCGCTGGGCGAGCGGGCGCCCGCTCAGCATCTTCGGCGGCCTCGTGGTGCCGGCGCCTTTCCCGATCGGGGGCGTCGAGCCGTTGGAGAACCTGCATGCGCTGCTCGCCTGGACGCTGACCGCCATGGTCGCGGTCCATGTCCTGGCGGCGCTGCGGCATCATTTCCTGCGGCATGACGGCGTGCTGCGGCGGATGCTGCCGGCGGCGTGGGGCTGACGCCCGCCGCTAGAAGTATTTGATTCTGGGGCGAGAAATCCGCTCAGGCGATTCCGCCTGGGCGGATATTGCTCTAGTGTCCCGAACCAGAAGTTCGCCTGATTGATTATCATGCCGGCATCGGTAGGTTTCGCAGACAGAAGCGCTCGATGCTGGCGAGGATGTCGTTGGCGGATTTGGTCCAGCGGAAC
>Ga0255334_1000536_pt1 | contig 28241 bp, 21 predicted proteins | sample EtOH5_35cm_T3_12_FD_202080 | JGI IMG/M metagenome (GOLD analysis project Ga0255334, IMG submission 202080) | Sandy soil microbial communities from University of British Columbia, Vancouver, Canada - EtOH5_35cm_T3_129 | ecosystem: Engineered > Artificial ecosystem > Sand microcosm > Unclassified ... | reverse complement strand
GAAACCTTCGTCGAAGCCGGTCGCCAACACTACAACGATGACCTCAAAGGTCGTTGGGTCCTGACCGCAGGCCTGGGCGGCATGGGCGGCGCTCAACCTCTGGCTGCAACTTTGGCCGGCGCTTGCTCGCTGAACATCGAATGCCAACAGGTCAGCATCGACTTCCGTTTGAACAGCCGCTACGTCGACGAACAAGCCAAAGACCTCGACGACGCTCTGGCCCGCATCGAGAAATACACCAAGGAAGGCAAAGCGATTTCCATCGCCCTGCTGGGTAACGCCGCTGAAATCCTGCCGGAACTGGTTCGTCGCGGTGTGCGTCCGGACATGGTCACCGACCAGACCAGCGCCCACGACCCGCTCAACGGTTACCTGCCGGCCGGCTGGACCTGGGAAGAGTATCGCGCTCGTGCCAAGACCGAGCCTGCTGCCGTGGTGAAAGCCGCCAAGCAATCGATGGCCGTGCACGTTAAAGCGATGTTGGATTTCCAGAAAATGGGCATCCCGACTTTCGACTACGGCAACAACATCCGTCAGATGGCCCAGGAAGAAGGCGTGGAAAACGCATTCGACTTCCCAGGCTTCGTACCGGCTTACATCCGTCCGCTGTTCTGCCGTGGCATCGGCCCGTTCCGTTGGGCTGCACTGTCGGGCAACGCCGAAGACATCTACAAAACCGACGCCAAGGTCAAAGAACTGATCCCGGACGACGCCCACCTGCACAACTGGCTGGACATGGCGCGCGAGCGCATCAGCTTCCAGGGTCTGCCGGCGCGTATCTGCTGGGTTGGCCTGGGTCTGCGCGCCAAGCTTGGTCTGGCATTCAACGAAATGGTACGCAGCGGTGAATTGTCCGCGCCAATCGTGATCGGCCGCGACCACCTGGACTCCGGTTCGGTAGCCAGCCCGAACCGCGAAACCGAATCGATGCAAGACGGTTCCGATGCCGTGTCCGACTGGCCACTGCTCAACGCCCTGCTCAACACCGCGAGCGGCGCGACCTGGGTTTCCCTGCACCACGGCGGCGGCGTCGGCATGGGCTTCTCCCAGCATTCCGGCATGGTGATTGTCTGCGACGGTACTGACGAAGCGGCCGAGCGTATTGCCCGCGTTCTGCACAACGACCCGGCCACCGGCGTTATGCGTCACGCCGATGCGGGTTACCAGATCGCGATCGACTGCGCCAAGGAACAAGGGCTGAACCTGCCGATGATTACCGGTAAATAAAACAGCCTTCGGCACTACGCAAAACCTGTAGGAGCGAGGCTTGCCCGCGAAGGCGTCTTTACTGACCCACCGCGGTTCGCGGGCAAGTCGGATCGCCGCACCGCTCGCTCCTACAGGAGATCACCAACCCGGAAGAACAATCCACAGAGGTTGAATCATGGCTGTTAACAACGATCGTGCAGGCAGCAAACCGTTGATCGAGAAACGCTCGATCGACTACATCCCGGAAGCGGAAAGACACGGTCGTCTGTTCAGCCAGTTCACGCTGTGGATGGGTGCCAACCTGCAAATCACTGCGATTGTCACCGGGGCCCTGGCCGTGGTGCTGGGCGGTGACGTGTTCTGGTCGTTGATCGGTCTGTTGATCGGTCAACTGCTCGGCGGCGGGGTGATGGCGCTGCACGCTGCGCAAGGGCCCAAGCTTGGCCTGCCGCAGATGATTTCCAGCCGTGTGCAGTTCGGCGTTTATGGCGCGGCGATCCCGATCGTGCTGGTGTGCCTGATGTACCTGGGTTTCACCGCAACGGGCACCGTGCTGTCCGGCCAGGCGCTGGGCCAGTTGTTCGGCGTCAGTGACACCGTCGGTATCCTCATCTTCGCCAGTGTCATCGTGCTGGTCACGGTGCTGGGCTACCGGGTGATCCACTGGATTGGTCGTGTTGCCAGCGTCATTGGTGTGATTGCCTTCGTTTACCTGTTCAGTCGTTTGATGAGCCAGACGGACGTTGGCGCACTCCTGCAAATCCGCCACTTCAGCTGGAGCAGCTTCCTGCTGGCGGTGTCGCTCGCGGCGTCCTGGCAGATCGCCTTCGGTCCTTACGTGGCTGACTATTCACGCTACTTGCCGAGCAAGACTTCCTCGGTGAAAACCTTTTTCGCCGCGGGTGCAGGTTCGGTCATTGGCGCGCAGGTGGCGATGATCCTCGGCGTGTTTGCCGCCGCCTCGGCCAATGGGCAATTCGCCGGTCACGAAGTGGCCTACATCGTGGGTCTGGGTGGTACCGGTGCCACCGCTGCGCTGCTGTATTTCAGCATCGCGTTCGGCAAGGTCACCATTTCCACGCTGAACTCCTACGGCAGCTTCATGTGCATCGCGACCATCATCAGCGGTTTCCGTGGTGACCTGAAAGTAACGCACTTGCAGCGTCTGCTGTTTGTGCTGGTCATCGTGGGTGCGGCGACCCTGATGGCGTTGCTCGGTCAGCACTCGTTCCTCGGTGCGTTCAAGTCCTTCATCCTGTTCTTGCTGGCGTTCTTTACCCCATGGAGCGCGATCAACCTGGTGGACTACTACTGCATCACCCGCGAGCGCTATGACGTGCCGGCGCTGTCCGATCCGAACGGTCGTTACGGTCGTTGGAACGTTCTGGGTATCAGCGTCTATGTTTTCGGTGTGCTGGTGCAGCTGCCGTTCATCTCCAGCAAGTTCTATACCGGTCCGCTGGTGGCCGCTCTGGGTGATGTGGATATCTCCTGGATCATCGGCCTGGTGATTCCCGCCGCCCTGTATTACGTGTGTGCAAAAAAATGGCACGGCACAGTGCCCGATCAACTGATCCTGCCGATCGAGCGGGACGTTATCACCGAACAAAAGCTGAATGTCGGTCGCGCTGCGGCGCAGGCCTGATTGGACGTGGACAGGGCTGGATGCCTCTTGACTGCCGTAAGCCAATTCATGATTAGGAGCGTCACAACAATGAAATCGAACAAGACCCTGCTGACCACATTGCTTTCCATGGGCCTGCTGGCCAGCGCCGGCGCCACTCAGGCAGCCGGTTGGTGCGAATCGGGCAAACCGGTGAAATTCGCCGGCCTGAACTGGGAAAGCGCCATGCTCCTGACCGACGTGCTGCAAGTCGTGCTGGAGAAAGGCTACGACTGCAAGACCGACAGCCTGCCGGGCAACTCCATCACCATGGAAAACGCCCTGAGCAGCAACGACATTCAAGTGTTTGCCGAAGAGTGGGTCGGCCGCAGCGAAGTCTGGAACAAGGCCGAGAAGGCCGGCAAAGTCGTCGGTGTCGGCGCGCCAGTCGTGGGCGCAGTCGAAGGCTGGTACGTGCCGCGCTACGTGATCGAAGGCGACGCCAAGCGCAAACTGGAAGCCAAGGCGCCGGACCTGAAAAACATTGCCGACCTGGGCAAGTATGCCGCCGTGTTCAAGGACGCCGAAGAGCCAGCCAAGGGCCGTTTCTACAACTGCCCGGCGGGCTGGACCTGTGAGCTGGACAACAGCGAAATGCTGAAAAGCTACGGCCTGGAAAGCAGCTACACCAACTTCCGTCCGGGCACCGGCCCGGCACTGGATGCCGCAGTGCTGTCGAGCTACAAGCGTGGCGAGCCGATCCTGTTCTACTACTGGTCGCCAACGCCGCTGATGGGCCAGGTTGACCTGGTGAAACTCGAAGAGAAGCCGGGCGTGGACAAGCGCGTGACCATCAAGGTCGGCCTGTCCAAGACCTTCCACGAGCAAGCTCCGGAACTGGTGGCCGTGCTGGAAAAGGTCAACCTGCCGATCGACCTGCTGAACCAGAACCTCGGGCGTATGGCCAAAGAGCGGATCGAGTCGCCAAAACTGGCCAAGATCTTCTTGAAGGAACATCCTGAAGTCTGGCACGCATGGGTGAGCGAAGACGCAGCCAAAAAGATCGACGCGGCCTTGTAGGTTGAGCTTCTCCGACTGCCGTCAGCGGCAGTCGGATGCTTGATCGCAACCCCTTGATTGAGAGTCTCTTATGTTTCCCGAAAGCTTTACCTTTTCCATCGCCGACTGGGTCAACGGTTGGGTCGATTCGCTGGTCACCAACTACGGCGATGTGTTCCGCAGCATCTCCGACACCCTGTTGTGGGCCATCGTCAATCTTGAAGGGCTGCTGCGTGCGGCGCCCTGGTGGCTGATGCTGGCGATCGTGGCGGGCGTTGCCTGGCACGCGACCCGCAAAGTCGTGACCACCGCCGTGATCGTAGGCTTGTTGTTCCTCGTGGGCGCGGTTGGCCTCTGGGACAAGCTGATGCAGACCCTGGCGCTGATGATGGTGGCGACCATCATTTCGGTGATGATCGGCATTCCGCTGGGCATTCTTTCGGCACGCAGCAATCGCCTGCGTTCGATCTTGATGCCGCTGCTGGACATCATGCAGACCATGCCAAGTTTCGTGTACCTGATCCCGGTGCTGATGCTGTTCGGCCTGGGCAAGGTCCCGGCGATTTTCGCCACCGTGATCTACGCCGCACCACCGCTGATCCGCCTGACTGATCTGGGTATTCGCCAGGTCGACGGCGAAGTGATGGAAGCGATCAACGCCTTCGGTGCCAACCGCTGGCAGCAACTGTTTGGTGTGCAACTTCCGCTGGCCCTGCCGAGCATCATGGCCGGGATTAACCAGACCACCATGATGGCCCTGTCGATGGTAGTGATTGCCTCGATGATCGGTGCCCGTGGCTTGGGTGAGGACGTGTTGGTGGGGATTCAGACCCTCAACGTCGGACGTGGTCTTGAGGCGGGTCTGGCGATCGTGATTCTGGCAGTGGTTATCGACCGTATTACTCAGGCGTATGGTCGGGCACGGCATGAGGTGAGCAAATGAACAACGAAGCCATCAGCAAGATCGAAGTCAAAAACGTCTTCAAGATTTTCGGCAACCGTTCCAAGGATGCGCTGGCCATGATCGGCCAGGGCAAAACCAAAGACCAAGTGTTGGCCGAAACCGGCTGCGTGGTCGGCGTGAACGACCTGTCGCTGAGCATCGGCACCGGCGAGATCTTCGTGATCATGGGCCTGTCGGGTTCCGGCAAGTCGACCCTGGTGCGCCACTTCAATCGCCTGATCGACCCGACCAGCGGCGCGATCCTGGTGGACGGCGTGGACATCCTGCAATACGACATGGAAGCCCTGCGCGAATTTCGCCGGCACAAGATCAGCATGGTGTTCCAGAGCTTTGGCCTGCTGCCGCACAAGACCGTGGTGGATAACGTTGCCTACGGCCTGAAAGTGCGTGGCGAGACCAAGCAAATGTGCTCCGAGCGTGCGTTGCACTGGATCAACACCGTGGGCCTCAAGGGCTACGAAAACAAATACCCGCATCAGCTCTCGGGCGGCATGCGTCAGCGTGTGGGCCTGGCTCGCGCCTTGGCGGCGGACACCGACATCATACTGATGGACGAGGCGTTCAGCGCCCTCGACCCACTGATTCGCGCGGAAATGCAGGACCAGTTGCTGGAGCTGCAAAAGACCCTGCACAAGACCATCGTCTTCATCACCCACGACCTCGACGAGGCCGTGCGCATCGGCAACCGCATTGCGATTCTCAAGGATGGCCGCCTGATTCAGGTGGGTACCCCAAGAGAGATCCTGCATTCGCCGGCGGATGAGTATGTCGACCGGTTCGTACAGCGTCGGGCTGCGGTGGTCTGAGGTTGTGGCGAGGGGATTTATCCCCGTTGGGCTGCGAAGCGGCCCCAAAACCTACCACCACAGTTTCTCAGGCATAACGCGTGTAATGGTTTTACGACTGCTACGCAGCCGAACGGGGATAAATCCCCTCGCCACAAGGTTCCAGTAGTCAACAGAATTTGTATGAGGCTCCAGATGTCCCAGGCTGAAAAAATCGTTATCGCCGACGCCCCGTTGCGTTGGCAGGATGTGGTTGCCGTCGCCCGCCATGGCGCACAGCTTGAGCTGTCACCACAGGTCTGGGCGCGGATCGAAAATGCCCAGGCCATCGTCCAGCGCATCGTCGTCAGCGGCGAGCGCGCCTATGGCGTCAACACCGGCCTCGGCGCGCTGTGCAATGTCTCGCTCAAAGACGAACAACTCAGCCAATTGTCGCGCAACACCCTGCTCAGTCACGCCTGTGGCGTCGGCGCCCCCTTGGCCGACGAACAGACCCGCGCAATCATCTGCGCTGCGATTCGCAACTACAGCCACGGCAAATCCGGCATTCATCGCCGGGTGGTCGAAGCCCTGTTGGCGCTGCTCAATCGCGGCATCACCCCGCAAGTGCCGTCCCAGGGTTCGGTGGGTTACCTGACCCACATGGCCCACATCAGCATTGCGCTGCTGGGTGTCGGCACTGTCAGCTATCGCGGGCAGATCGTTTCCGCGCAGCAGGCGCTGGCCGAAGAAGGTCTGCAGCCGGTTCAGCTCGGCGCCAAAGATGGCCTGTGCCTGGTCAACGGCACGCCGTGCATGTCCGGCCTCAGCTGTCTGGCACTCGCCGACGCGACACGTCTGCTGCAATGGGCCGACGTGATCGGTGCCATGAGCTTCGAAGCCCAGCGCGGTCAGATTGCCGCGTTCGATGCCGAGATCATCGCGCTCAAACCGCATCCAGGCATGCAGCAAGTCGGCATCAACCTGCGTGCGTTGCTCGATGGCAGTGAAGTGATCGCCAGCAGCAAAGGCATTCGTACTCAGGATGCGCTGAGCATTCGCTCGATTCCGCAAGTTCACGGCGCCGCTCGCGATCAGCTCGAGCACGCGAAAAAGCAAATCGAAACCGAACTCAACTCGGTCACCGACAACCCGATGCTGCTGGGTACGCCGGACGACTTCCGCGTGATGTCCCAGGCTAACCCGCACGGTCAATCCGTGGCCTTGGCGGCGGATTTGCTGGCCATCGCCATGGCTGAAATCGGCTCCATCGCCGAACGTCGCCTGGACCGCTTGATCAACCCGCATGTCAGCGGTTTGCCGGCATTCCTGGTGGCCAACCCGGGGGTTAACTCCGGGATGATGATCGTTCAGTACGTCGCCGCTTCGCTGTGTGCGGAAAACCGCCAGTTAGCGCAACCGGCGGTACTCGACAACTACGTGACCTCTGGCCTGCAGGAAGACCACTTGAGCATGGGCACCAACGCCGCGCTGAAGCTTCATCGCGCGCTGGAAAACTGCACGCAGATCCTTGCCATCGAGTACTTGCTGGCGGCTCAGGCGTTTGAGTTCTTGAAAGAGCAACGCTTCGGGGCCGGCACCGATGCTGCCTGGCGCCTGCTGCGCGAGCGAGTCCCGGCCTACGATCAGGACCGCTGGCTGGCACCGGACATCGCCAGTGCCGCCGCCGTTTTGAAAGACCCGATTTTGCTGCACAAAGTGTTACCGAACCTGAACTGATTTCCACCACACCAGCGTGCCAAGGCGCGGCTCCCCAGAAGGCGAGACGCGACGGACAACGGACATCTCCGGAGCGTCTGGTGAGTTAATAAAAACTCTCAAAAGGAGCACGAAATGACTGCGTTAAACCTTATTCCCGGCCAACTGAGCCTTGCCCAACTGCGTGATGTTTATCAGCAACCGGTCAAAATCACCCTCGACAACAGTGCCTCGGCCCAGATCGAAGCCAGCGTTGCCTGCGTGGAACAGATCCTCGCCGAGAACCGCACCGCTTATGGCATCAACACCGGTTTCGGCCTGCTGGCTTCGACCCGTATCGCCAGCGAAGACCTGGAAAACCTCCAGCGCTCGCTCGTTTTGTCCCACGCTGCCGGTGTTGGCGAGCCGATCAGCGACGCGCTGGTTCGACTGGTCATGGTGCTCAAGGTCAACAGCCTGAGCCGTGGTTTCTCCGGCATTCGTCGCGTCGTGATCGACGCCCTGATCGCCCTGATCAATGCCGAGGTTTACCCGCACATTCCATTGAAAGGTTCAGTCGGTGCATCCGGCGACCTGGCGCCTTTGGCCCACATGTCGCTGGTGCTGCTGGGCGAAGGCAAGGCTCGCTACAAAGGCGAGTGGATGGAAGCCACCGAAGCACTGAAAGTGGCCGGTCTGACCCCGTTGACCCTGGCGGCCAAAGAAGGTCTGGCGCTGCTCAACGGCACTCAGGTGTCCACCGCTTACGCGTTGCGTGGTCTGTTCGAAGGCGAAGACCTGTTCGCCGGCGCCCTGGCCATTGGTGGCATGACCGTTGAAGCAGTATTGGGCTCGCGCTCGCCGTTCGACGCCCGCATCCACGCCGCTCGTGGCCAGAAAGGCCAGATCGACGCCGCTGCCGCTTACCGCGATCTGCTGGGCGAGCGTAGCGAAGTGTCCGACTCGCACCAGAACTGCGAAAAGGTCCAGGACCCGTACTCCCTACGCTGCCAGCCGCAAGTCATGGGCGCCTGCCTGACTCAGTTCCGTCAGGCCGCCGAAGTGCTCGCCATCGAAGCCAACGCCGTTTCGGACAACCCGCTGGTATTCGCCGCTGAAGGCGACGTGATCTCCGGCGGTAACTTCCACGCCGAGCCGGTCGCCATGGCTGCCGACAACATGGCCTTGGCCATCGCTGAAATCGGCTCCCTGAGCGAACGTCGTATCTCGCTGATGATGGACAAGCACATGTCGCAACTGCCGCCGTTCCTGGTGGCCAATGGCGGCGTGAACTCCGGCTTCATGATCGCTCAGGTGACCGCTGCCGCACTGGCCAGCGAGAACAAGGCGTTGTCCCATCCGCACTCGGTGGACAGCCTGCCGACTTCCGCGAACCAGGAAGACCACGTTTCCATGGCGCCGGCTGCCGGCAAACGTCTGTGGGAAATGGCCGAAAACACTCGCGGCGTCCTCGCGGTGGAATGGTTGGCGGCGGCTCAGGGCCTCGACCTGCGTGAAGGTCTGAAGACCTCTGCGAAGCTGGAAAAGGCTCGTGCCATCCTGCGTGCCGAAGTGCCGTTCTATGAGAAAGACCGTTTCTTCGCACCGGACATCAATGCGGCGAGCGAGTTGTTGGCGACGCGTTGCCTGAATGAGCTGGTTACGGCGAAGTTGCTGCCTAGTCTGTAACGGCTCCTTCTCTGATGATCGTTCCCACGCTCCGCGTGGGAATGCCTCTTGGGACGCTCCGCGTCCAGTGACGCAGAGCGTCACGGGGCTGCATTCCCACGCAGAGCGTGGGAACGATCATGTCGCCAATAAGAATAATTAAGGACGAGCAATGCAACAGCCAGCAAAAGGTTTGAAACGCGGGCTCTCTGCCCGACATATTCGCTTCATGGCGCTGGGGTCGGCGATCGGCACCGGGCTGTTTTACGGTTCTGCCTCGGCCATTCAAATGGCCGGTCCTGCGGTCCTGCTCGCTTACCTGATCGGTGGCGCGGCGGTGTTCATGGTCATGCGCGCCCTCGGCGAGATGGCGGTGCACAACCCGGTGGCCGGCTCTTTCGGCCACTACGCCAGCACGTATCTTGGGCCGATGGCGGGCTTCATCCTCGGTTGGACCTACGCGTTTGAAATGGTCATCGTCGGCATGGCCGACGTCACCGCATTCGGTATTTACATGGGCTTCTGGTTTCCGGAAGTTGCCCGCTGGATCTGGGTACTGGGCATCGTTTCGGTGGTCGGCGGCTTGAACCTGTGCAACGTCAAAGTCTTCGGTGAAATGGAGTTCTGGCTGTCGCTGCTCAAGGTCGCGGCCATCGTCGCGATGATCCTCGGTGGCTTCGGCATCATGTTGTTCGGCATCAGCACGGCGCCTGGCGCCCAGGCGACCGACATCAGCAACCTCTGGAGCCATGGCGGCTTCATGCCCAATGGCGTGGGCGGCCTGATCGCTTCGTTTGCGGTAGTGATGTTTGCATTTGGCGGGATTGAAATCATCGGCGTGACCGCTGGTGAAGCCAAAGACCCGCAGCGCGTGCTGCCCAGGGCGATCAATGCCGTACCGTTGCGTATCCTGCTGTTCTACGTGCTGACGATGTTCGTATTGATGTCGATCTTTCCATGGCAGCAGATTGGCAGCCAAGGTAGCCCGTTCGTGCAGATTTTCGACAACCTGGGGATCAGCTCGGCGGCGACCATTCTCAATATCGTGGTGATCTCGGCGGCAGTGTCGGCGATCAACAGTGACATCTTCGGCGCTGGCCGCATGATGTACGGTCTGGCCCAGCAAGGGCATGCGCCCAAGGGCTTTGCCCGCTTGTCGCGCAATGGCGTGCCATGGATGACGGTAGTGGTGATGAGTGTCGCGTTGCTGCTGGGCGTGCTGCTGAACTACCTGATTCCGGAAAACGTATTTCTGTTGATCGCCTCCATCGCCACCTTTGCGACGGTGTGGGTCTGGTTGATGATTCTGTTCACCCAAGTGGCCATGCGTCGCTCCATGAGTGCCGACCAGGTCGCCCAACTGAAATTCCCGGTGCCGTTCTGGCCCTATGCGCCGATGGCGGCGATTGCCTTCATGCTGTTCATCTTTGGCGTGCTGGGCTATTTCCCGGACACCCAGGCGGCTCTGATCGTCGGCGTGGTCTGGATTGTATTGCTGGTGCTGGCCTACCTGACGTGGGTGAAGCCGGCGGCAGGCAAGACAGTACCGGTGGAGCGGGAACCTTCTTTTTCTCATCGATAACCTAACGGAGGCCACGGATGAAAACTCTCTGGCAACACTGCCACGTCGCAACCATGGCTCAAGGCGCCTACTCGATCATCGAGGATGCGGCCATCGTGACGTCAGGAGCGCACATTGAGTGGATCGGCCCACGCGCTGAACTGCCGGCGGGCGAGTACCCGGCAGTCAATGATCTTAAAGGGGCCTGGGTGACGCCGGGCCTGATCGACTGCCACACCCACACAGTGTTCGGCGGTAACCGCAGCGGTGAATTCGAACAGCGTCTGCAAGGCGTCAGCTATGCAGAAATCGCAGCGGCCGGTGGTGGCATCGCCAGCACCGTGCGCGCCACTCGCGCGGCCACTGAAGATGAACTGTTCGCCAGCGCCGCCAAGCGTCTGAAGAGCCTGATGCGCGACGGCGTGACCACCGTCGAAATGAAATCCGGCTACGGCCTGGACCTGGCCAGCGAACGCAAGATCCTGCGGGTCATCCGCCGTCTCGGCGCCGAACTGCCGGTCAGCGTGCGCAGCACGTGCCTGGCCGCTCACGCCTTGCCGCCGGAATACGCGGACCGTGCCGACGACTACATCGATCACATCTGCGCCGAGATGCTGCCGGCCCTGGCCGCCGAAGGACTGGTGGATGCGGTGGACGCATTCTGCGAATACCTGGCGTTTTCGCCGGCGCAGGTCGAGCGAGTGTTCATCACCGCGCAGAAACTCGGTTTGCCGGTGAAGCTGCACGCCGAACAGTTGTCGTCGTTGCATGGTTCAAGTCTGGCTGCGCGTTACCACGCACTGTCGGCCGATCATCTGGAATTCATGACCGAAGACGACGCCATCGCCATGGCCAAGTCCGGTACCGTCGCGGTGTTGCTGCCCGGCGCCTTTTACTTCCTGCGGGAAACCCAGCTACCGCCGATGGAGGCGCTGCGCAAACACGGCGTGAAAATCGCCATCGCCAGCGACCTCAACCCAGGCACCTCGCCGGCACTGTCGTTGCGATTGATGCTGAACATGGCGTGCACCTGTTTCCGTATGACCCCGGAAGAAGCCTTGGCGGGTGCAACGATTCATGCCGCTACCGCGCTGGGCATGGCTGAAACCCACGGTTCGCTGGAAGTCGGCAAGTGTGCGGATTTCGTCGCCTGGCAAATCGATCGTCCGGCCGACCTGTCGTACTGGCTGGGCGGTGACCTGGAAAAACGCGTCGTGCGTCACGGCGTTGAAGTGAGCATTTAGGAGAACAGTTGTGGATAAGGTTCTGAACTTCAAACAAGGTCGCGTACCGCTGCTGATCAGCATGCCCCACGCCGGCCTGCGCCTGACCCCGACGGTCGAAGCCGGGTTGATCCCCGACGCGAAAAGCCTGCCGGACACCGACTGGCATATCCCGCAGCTTTACGAATTTGCTGCCGAGCTGGGCGCCAGCACCTTGGCCGCCGAGTACTCGCGTTTTGTCATCGACCTGAATCGACCGTCTGACGACAAGCCGTTGTATGCCGGCGCGACCACCGGTCTGTACCCGGCGACGCTGTTCGACGGTATTCCGTTGTTCCGCGAAGGGCATGAGCCATCGGCCGCAGAACGCGCGACTTACCTGGAGCAGATCTGGACGCCGTACCACACGACTTTGCAGCAGGAACTGGCGCGACTTAGAGCCGAGTTTGGCTATGCGCTGCTGTTCGATGCGCACTCGATCCGCTCGATCATCCCGCACCTGTTCGACGGCAAGCTGCCGGACTTCAACCTTGGCACCTTCAACGGCGCCAGTTGCGATCCACAGTTGGCCACTCAGCTGGAAGCCATCTGCGCGCGCCACGGCGATTACAGCCATGTGCTGAACGGTCGCTTCAAGGGCGGCCACATCACCCGGCATTACGGCAATCCGGCCGAAAACATCCATGCGGTGCAACTGGAGTTGGGCCAGTGCACGTACATGGAAGAGTTCGAGCCGTTCCGTTATCGCCCGGACCTGGCGGCGCCGACGCAGGTGGTGCTCAAGGAATTGCTGCAAGGCCTGCTGGCCTGGGGCGAGAAACACTACAGCGCATAACCCGTGTGGGAGCGAGCCTGCTCGCGATGAGGTCATAACATTCAATATCGATGTTGACTGTTACACCGCAATCGCGAGCAGGCTCACTCCCACAGTTTTGGGTTCTTCTCGATACCTTTCCGGAACAGTCGCCACCGTGCAAAACACGGTCGCTACAGTTCGCTTTTACCCTCTCGACGCTGCGTAATGTTCCGGGCACGGTGCACAAAGACACCGGCCCGACAATAATCCGCTGCCGCACGAGAACCTCCCCAATGAAAAGACTGTTTACCCGCTGTCTCTCAATCCTCTGCGGCACGGCTCTGCTGAGCACCAGCGTCCTGGCCAGTGATGACGCTTCCTGCAAGGCCGTGCGCATGGGCGTGGTCAACTGGACAGACGTGATCGCCACCAGCGGCATGGCTGACGTACTGCTCAATGGCCTCGGCTACGAAAGCAAGCAAACCAGCGCCGTGCAGCAAATCATCTTCGCCGGCATCCGCGACAAGCGTCTGGACATCTACCTCGGTTACTGGAAACCGGCGATGGACAAAAACATCGCGCCGTTCCTGGCTGCCAATCAAGTGAAAGTCATGGACAAACCGAGCCTGGCCGACGCCCAGGCAACGCTCGCCGTACCTGAGTACGTCGCCCAAGCGGGGCTGAAAACCTTCGCCGATATCGCCAGATTCAAGGACCAACTCGGCGGCAAGATCTACGGCATCGAGCCGGGCAGTGGCGCCAACACCACCATCAAAACCATGATCGAGACCAACCAATTTGGTTTGAAGGACTTCAAACTGATCGAGTCAGGCGAGGCCGGCATGCTTGCCGCCGTTCAGCGAGCGGTGAATCGCAAGGAATTCGTGGTGTTCGTCGGCTGGACCCCGCACCCGATGAACATCAACATGAAGATCGCCTACCTGACCGGCAGCGAAGACGTTTACGGCCCGAACGAGGGCGCCGCCACCGTCTCCACTGTGACCGCCCCGGACTACGCCCAGCGCTGCCCGAACGTCAATCGCTTGCTGGAAAACCTGACCTTCACCGCCGCCCAGGAAAGCCAGTTGATGGTACCGATCATGGAGCGCAAGACGCCGCAGGATGTTGCCAAACAGTGGTTGCGCGACCATCCAGAAGATTTGCAACGCTGGCTTGCCGGTGTCAGCAGTCTCGATGGCAAGGATGGCGTGGCTACCGTTCAGGCCAGTTTGAAAAACTGACCACAACCGCAAAACCCTGTGGGAGCGGCGGTGCGACGATTCGACTTGCTCGCGAAAGCGGCGGGTCAGACGACAACAATGTTGACTGATCCGCCGCTTTCGCGAGCAAGCCCGCTCCCACAGGGGGGGGTGACCTACCTATTTCCTTGAACGGGCACCGGCTCATGGCTCCTTACCCGCTTTCTGAACAGATGACGGCTTTCGTCGAGAAAACCGTCAGCTTCAACAGCACCGACAGCAGCCTCGCCGGTTTGCGTCAGGCCTACAGCGACATGTGCCGGGCGTTCACACCGTCACGTCCCGCCGGGCTTTATGTGGTGGATTTCGAATTGGCCGGCGTGCCGGTGCGGTTTTATCAACCGCCGTTTTCACCACCGACCAGCGGTTGCCCGTGCATCGTGTATCTGCACGGCGGCGGTTGGGTGGTGGGGGACCTGGATTCCCATGACTTCATCTGCGCCGAACTGGCGTCGACGCTCGGCGTGCTGGTGATCGCCGTGGATTATCGGTTGGCGCCGGAACATCCGTTTCCGGCGGCGTTCGAGGATTGTCTGGGTGTCTGGCGCGCGCTACGGACCGGGCCATTCCGGCTCGATCCCGAGCGAACGCTGGTGGCCGGGGACAGCGCCGGTGGCAACCTTGCGGCGGCGTTGTGTCTGGCGTTACGCGATGCGGGCGAGCCATTGCCGGCGGCGCAGGTGCTGATTTATCCGGGGCTGGGCGGCGATCACCGTTTGCCGTCGCGCAGTGAATGCACCGATGCTCCCTTACTCAGCAGCAGCGATCTGGACTGTTATCACGCCCTGTACTTGCGCGGCACTGGACAGCCAAGTGCCTATGCGATGCCGTTGCTCGCCGAGGACTTCAGTGGGTTGCCGCCGGCCTTGATCGCCGTGGCGCAATTCGACCCGCTGCGTGATGACGGCATGCTCTACACCGATCGACTGAACGCAGCAGGCGTGACCGCGACGCTTTACTACGGCGAAGGTTTGGTCCACGGCTGTTTGCGGGCTCGGGGGCAGGTCGCCGAGGTCGACGCACTCTATGAAACGCTGCTCGGCTATTTGGCTGAAAAAACGGGCTGAAAAACTCTGACTCTGCAAGGCATGCTCATTGGCGTAATTCGGGTTTATGATGCCGGACGGCAGAATAATAGAAGTCCCCCCAGGGATGACCTCGACCCCTTACGGAGCGCGCAATGCAGACTTTGTACCCGCAGATCAAACCCCACGCCCGGCACGATCTGGCCGTCGATGAAACCCACACGCTGTATGTCGACGAAAGCGGTTCGCCGGAAGGTTTGCCCGTTGTGTTCATCCACGGCGGCCCCGGCGCCGGGTGTGATGCCCAGAGCCGTCGGTATTTCGATCCGAACCTGTATCGCATTGTGACCTTCGACCAGCGCGGTTGCGGTCGTTCAACGCCCCACGCCAGCCTGGAAAACAACACCACCTGGGATCTGGTCGCCGACCTTGAGCGAATTCGCCAGCACCTTGGCATCGATAAGTGGGTGTTGTTCGGCGGCTCATGGGGCTCGACCCTGGCACTGGCCTACGCGCAAACCCACCCGGAGCGCGTGCACGGTCTGATTCTGCGCGGGATTTTTCTCTGCCGTCCGCAGGAAATCGAGTGGTTCTACCAGTGTGGCGCCAGTCGTCTGTTCCCCGATTACTGGCAGGACTACATCGCGCCGATCCCGCTGGACGAGCGCGAAGACTTGCTCTCGGCTTTCCACAAGCGCCTGATCGGCAACGATCAGATTGCCCAGATGCACGCGGCCAAGGCCTGGTCTACCTGGGAAGGCAGGACCGCCACCCTGCGCCCGAACCCGATGGTGGTCGATCGTTTCTCCGAGCCACAGCGCGCGCTGTCGATTGCCCGCATCGAATGTCACTACTTCACCAACAATGCGTTCCTTGAGCCCAACCAGCTGATCCGCGACATGGGCAAGATCGCCCATTTGCCTGGCGTGATCGTCCACGGTCGCTACGACGTGATCTGCCCGCTGGACAACGCCTGGGAACTGCATCAGAACTGGCCGAACAGTGAATTGCAGGTGATCCGTGACGCCGGCCATGCCGCCTCCGAACCTGGCATTACTGACGCACTGGTTCGTGCCGCCGATCAGATGGCCCATCGTCTGCTCGACCTGGCCCCTGAAGAAGCATGAAGGGCCTGCTGCAACGCGTGCGTGGCGCGCGAGTCGAGGTAGCGGGGGAGGTGGTTGGCGCCGTCGATCAGGGATTGCTGGTCCTGGTGGCGGTTGAGCCCGAGGATACTCGGGCGAGCGCCGACAAACTTCTGCAGAAACTGCTTAACTATCGTGTGTTCAGTGACGCCGAGGGCAAGATGAATCTGTCCCTGGCGGATGTAGGCGGTGGGTTGCTGCTGGTCTCGCAGTTCACCCTGGCCGCCGATACCAAGAGCGGGTTGCGTCCGAGTTTTTCGACCGCTGCCCCTCCAGCCTTGGGCGAGGAGCTTTTCGACTATCTATTAGGTAAGGCGAAACAGGTGCATGGCACTGTGGCATCAGGTAGATTCGGCGCGGATATGCAGGTGCACCTGGTCAATGACGGCCCGGTCACCTTCCTGTTACAGACCTGAAAGCGCTTGAAACAAAGTTTTTAAGGGCTTTTCGACTGAAAACAGGCGTTTTTCGCGATAAATACTTTGTTACCCCTGATGCGTTGTAACGCGGCCTACTAGATAATCGCGCGCTACGGGGATCAGCGTTCGTTGGTCCATTTTGACTTAGGTAGAGACTTGTCCTGGACCTCTTGGGGAATCATTTAGCCCCATAGGAGTCGGAACAATGCTCGCCAACTTGGCAAGAGTGGTCTGTAGGGTCGGTTTTTTCATGCCGTAAACCTCACAGGCACTTTAACTGGCCGTTGGTTTTTTGATCTGTTTTCGGCGAGGGTTGCTCGTGATTGTTAGTCCCTGTAATGCAAAATTGTCTGCCAAACGGTTACGAAGCGCTCTGGTAGCGGGCTCTGCACTGCTCTGCCTGCTCAGCGCCGGTCAGCTTTGGGCATTCAATCTGGATGATGTATCGGTCAAGGCAAAAGAGCTGGCCGGGCAGAAATACGAAGCTCCGCGCAGTAACCTGCCGAACGAGTTCCGCGAGATGAAATTCGCGGACTATCAAAAAATTCGCTTCCTGACCGAAAAAGCCGAGTGGGCCGGTCAGAAAACCCCGTTCAAGCTGTCGTTCTATCACCAGGGTATGCATTTCGATACGCCGGTGAAAATCAACGAAATCACAGCTAACACCGTCGAAGAGATCAAATACGACCCAAGTCGTTTCGATTTCGGCGACGTGAAGTTCGATCCTAAAGCCACCGAACAACTGGGTTATGCCGGTTTCCGTGTGCTGTACCCGATCAACAAGGCTGACAAGCAAGACGAAATCATGACCATGCTCGGCGCGAGTTACTTCCGCGTTGTCGGCAAGGGTCACACCTATGGCTTGTCCGCTCGCGGCATGGCCATCGATACCGCTTTGCCGTCCGGCGAAGAATTCCCGCGTTTCACCGAGTTCTGGATTCAACAGCCACAACCGGGTGACAAACATCTGGTGATCTTTGCGCTGCTGGATTCGCCACGCGCGACCGGTGCCTATCGCTTGACCCTGCGTCCGGGCAGCGACACCGTTGTCGACGTCAAGGCCAAGATGTTCCTGCGTGACAAGGTCGCCAAGCTTGGCGTTGCGCCACTGACCAGCATGTTCCTGTTCGGCGCCAATCAGCCGTCGAAAGTGCTGAACTACCGTCGCGAACTGCATGACTCCAGCGGTCTGTCGATCCATGCCGGCAACGGCGAGTGGATCTGGCGCCCACTGAACAATCCGAAACACTTGTCGGTGAGCAACTTCTCGATCGAGAACCCGCGCGGTTTCGGCCTGCTGCAACGTGGCCGCGACTTCAGCCACTACGAAGACCTCGACGACCGCTACGACAAGCGCCCAAGTGCCTGGATCGAACCAAAAGGCGATTGGGGCAAGGGCTCCGTCGATCTGGTAGAGATTCCGACTGCCGACGAAACCAACGACAATATCGTTGCGTTCTGGAGTCCGGAAAAACTGCCTGAGCCTGGCCAGCCGCTGGACGTCGCTTATCGCATGCACTGGACCATCGACGAAGCCGCTCTTCACGCACCGGACAGCGCCTGGGTCCAGCAGACCCTGCGTTCCACGGGTGACGTGAAACAGTCCAACCTGATTCGTCAGCCGGACGGTAGCGTTGCCTATCTGGTGGACTTCGAAGGCCCGTCCCTGTCGGCATTGCCGGAAGATACGGAAATTCGTAGCCAGGTCAGCGTTGGCGAGAATGCCGAGCTGGTCGAGAACAGCGTACGTTACAACCCTGAAACCAAGGGCTGGCGCCTGACGCTGCGGATGAAAATCAAGGATCCGGGCAAGCCTACCGAGATGCGTGCAGCACTGGTCAAGAACGCCGTGACTGCCGACCTGGCCAAAACATCGTTGCCGGCATCCAATTCTTCCGTCGCCAAGGCTGACAAGATTGCCGCTCGGCAGCAGGAGAAGCTGGACAAGGAAGCCAAGGACGCGAAGGAAACCAAGCAAACTGAGGCCAAGCAGGTTGAAGCCAAACCGGCTGCAGCCAAGCCAGCCGCAGATTCCAAGGACAAGGACAACAAAGACGCCAAGCAGCCAGTCGCTGCCGAAGCGGTCCCAGCCACACCGGAATCGGTACCGACTGAAGAAGTCTTGACCGAGACCTGGAGCTATCAGTTGCCTGCCGATGAGTAATTCTCAAGTACAGCCAGAGACTCTTGCCGAGTATCTGGCGCATCTGCCAATGACAGACGAGCAGCGCGCGGAACTCGCGGGCTGCCAGTCTTTCAGCGAATTGCATGAGCGCCTTTCGTCCTCGACGTTCGACGCGCCGACCGAGGCTGCTCAAGCCTCAGTCGGTCGTCGTTTGACGCTGAACACCGCCGAAGAACTGGCCGACGCCGAAATGCTGGTGCTCGACGCCAGCGGCCGGGTTTGCCTGCGGGCAACCCCGCCGATTCGTCGGACCAAAGTCGTGCCGGAGCCGTGGCGCACCAACATTCTGGTGCGTGGCTGGCGTCGTCTGACCGGTCGCACCAATCCGCCGGCCCCGCCGAAGGATGAGCGTGTGCTGCCGGCCGCTCGCTGGCGCACCGTCGGTTCGATCCGCCGCTACATCCTGCTGGTGCTGATGCTCGGCCAGACCATCGTCGCCGGCTGGTACATGAAGGGCATCATGCCGTACCAGGGCTGGTCGTTCGTCGACCTGAACGAAGTGCTGCATCAACCGCTGTCGCAAACGGCTACGCAAGTGCTGCCGTATGCGCTGCAAACCAGCATCCTGATCTTGTTCGGGATTCTGTTCTGCTGGGTGTCGGCCGGTTTCTGGACCGCATTGATGGGCTTCCTTGAGTTGCTCACCGGTCACGACAAATACCGCATTTCCGGTAAAAGCGCCGGCAACGAGCCGATCCCCAAGGACGCTCGCACCGCACTGGTGATGCCGATCTGCAACGAAGACGTGCCGCGGGTGTTTGCTGGTTTGCGGGCGACCTTCGAGTCGGTTGCGGCCACGGGTAGCCTGGATCGCTTCGACTTCTTTGTCCTCAGCGACAGTAACGACGCCGATATCTGCGTCGCCGAGCAACAAGCCTGGCTGGACGTCTGCCGTGAAGCCAAGGGCTTCGGCAAGATCTTCTATCGTCGCCGTCGCCGTCGCGTCAAACGTAAAAGCGGCAACCTCGACGACTTCTGCCGTCGTTGGGGCGGTGATTACAAGTACATGGTCGTGCTCGACGCGGACTCCGTGATGAGCGGCGATTGCCTGACCAGTCTGGTGCGCTTGATGGAAGCCACGCCGGACGCCGGGATTATCCAGACCGCGCCGCGCGCGTCTGGCATGGACACGCTGTATGCGCGCATGCAGCAGTTCGCCACCCGCGTGTACGGTCCGCTGTTTACCGCCGGTCTGCACTTCTGGCAGTTGGGCGAATCCCACTACTGGGGCCACAACGCGATCATCCGCATGAAGCCGTTCATCGAGCACTGCGCCCTGGCGCCGTTGCCCGGTAAAGGCGCGTTTGCCGGTGCGATTCTGTCCCACGACTTCGTTGAAGCGGCGCTGATGCGCCGTGCCGGCTGGGGCGTGTGGATTGCCTACGACTTGCCGGGCAGCTATGAAGAATTGCCGCCGAACCTGCTGGACGAACTCAAGCGTGACCGTCGTTGGTGTCATGGCAACCTGATGAACTTCCGCCTGTTCCTGGTAAAAGGCATGCACCCGGTGCACCGTGCGGTGTTCCTGACGGGCGTGATGTCTTACCTGTCGGCGCCGTTGTGGTTCTTCTTCCTCGTGCTGTCGACGGCGCTGCTGGCGGTCAACACGTTGATGGAGCCGCAGTACTTCCTTGAGCCACGTCAGCTCTATCCGTTGTGGCCGCAATGGCATCCGGACAAGGCGATCGCGCTGTTCTCGACCACCGTCGTGCTGCTGTTCCTGCCTAAGTTGCTGAGCGTCATCCTGATCTGGGCCAAGGGCGCGAAAGAGTTCGGTGGCAAGTTCAAGGTGACCCTGTCGATGCTGCTGGAGATGCTGTTCTCCATGTTGCTGGCGCCGGTGCGGATGATTTTCCACACCCGCTTCGTGCTTGCCGCGTTCCTCGGCTGGGCTGCGACGTGGAACTCGCCGCAACGTGACGACGACTCCACGCCATGGAGCGAAGCGGTAAAACGCCACGGTCCGCAAACTTTGCTGGGCTTCTTCTGGGCCCTGTTGGTGATCTGGCTGAACCCGAGCTTCCTGTGGTGGCTGGTGCCGATCGTCGGTTCGTTGATGCTGTCGATTCCGGTGTCGGTGATCTCCAGTCGAGTTGGCCTGGGCCTCAAGTCCCGTGACGAAAGCCTGTTCCTGATCCCTGAGGAATACAATCCGCCACAGGCGTTGCTGGCGACCGACCAGTACACCCACGAAAACCGTTGGCATGCGCTGAACGACGGCTTTGTCCGGGCAGTGGTCGATCCACAGCAGAACGCCTTGGCGTGCTCGCTGGCGACTTCACGCCACCGTGAGGCCGAGCCGATCGAATGGTTGCGGGTCGAACGGGTGCGTCATGCGCTGAAAGTCGGGCCTGAGGGTCTGAACAACAATGAGCGCGTGCAACTGCTCAGTGACCCGGTAGCACTGGGTCGTCTGCATGAGCAAATCTGGAGTGAAGGTCACCCCGAGTGGCTGGAAGCGTGGCGTAAATCGGTGAACGCCGACCCCCATGCGCCGCTGTTGCCGCTCAAACCGCTGAGTGAGCAGCCTCAGTTGGCCTGACAAGAAACCCCGCGAAAGCGGGGTTTTTTTTTGCGCTGCTGATCGGCGTCGAGTAACAAATCCTGTGTAAGCCCTTGTGCAAACGAACGAGTGCGTTAGCATCCGTCCCCGAATTGGTGCGCCCGGACAACTTTCTGTTCGTATCTGCCGGTTTTCAAAGGAAAATCAGCGGTTTGCGCGCCTCACAACGCGATGGTTTTGGGGACTTGAAGATGAAGAAGTATCTCTCGATGCTGCTGGTCGGCGTCACGGCATTGGTTGCAGTCAGCGTGGCGCACGCCGGTGCCATCGATGACGCGGTCAAGCGTGGCACGCTGAAAGTCGGCATGGACCCGACCTACATGCCGTTCGAAATGACCAACAAGCGCGGTGAGATCATCGGCTTCGAAGTCGACATCCTCAAAGCCATGACCAAGGCCATGGGCGTCAAGCTGGAGATGGTTTCCACCGGCTACGACGGCATTATCCCGGCCTTGCTCACCGACAAGTTCGACATGATCGGCAGCGGCATGACCCTGACCCAGGAACGCAACCTGCGCCTGAACTTCAGCGAACCGTTCATCGTGGTGGGTCAGACCCTGCTGATCCGCAAGGAACTGGAAGGCACCATCCAGTCCTATAAAGACCTGAACACCGCCGACTACCGCATCACTTCCAAGCTCGGCACCACCGGCGAGATGGTCGCCAGAAAGCTGATCTCCAAGGCCAAGTACCACGGCTACGACAACGAGCAGGAAGCCGTGCTTGATGTGGTCAACGGCAAGGCCGACGCCTTCATCTACGACGCGCCTTACAACGTTGTGGCGGTTAACAAGGTCGGCAACGGCAAACTGGTGTTCCTCGACAAGCCGTTCACCTACGAGCCGCTGGCCTTCGGTCTGAAGAAGGGTGACTACGACAGCATCAACTTCATCAACAACTTCCTGCGCCAGATCCACGAAGACGGCACCTACGATCGTATCCATGACAAGTGGTTCAAAGACACCGCTTGGCTCAAGGACATGGAATAAGGCCCGGTCAGTTAGACCGCGTCGCTCCCATCGCCAGCAGGCTGGCTCCCACACTGGATCTGTGGCGTACACAAATCCCCTGTGGGAGCCAGCCTGCTGGCGATGACGGCCTTCCTGGCGACACAACTTTCGGATTTTGTTAAACCCATGAAACAGAAAAAAGCCCAATGGCCGTGGCACGTTTTAACCGTGCTGCTGCTGATCGGCCTGGCCGGCGCGTTGTATTACGCCACCTCGCTGATGTCCTACGAATGGCGCTGGAACCGTGTGCCGCAATACTTCGCCTACCACGCCGAAGAATCCCAGCGTGCCGCCGACATCTCCACCGTCAGCGAACTGGTGCGCAAAGGCGACAAGGCAGAAGTCACCCTGCGCAACGATGCCGGCGTCGAGCAGCACCTGACCGTCGATGACAACAGCCTGCAAGTCGCCCAAGGTGATGACGTGGCCGAAGGCGACGTGATCGGTGTGACCCGCCATTGGGCCGCCGGACCGCTGATGTGGGGGCTCTGGACCACCTTGTGGTTGTCCGTGGTTTCAGGTGTGCTCGGTCTGCTGATCGGCCTGGCCACGGGCCTGTGCCGACTGTCGAGCAACCCGACCCTGCGCGATCTTTCGACGATCTACGTCGAGCTGGTGCGCGGTACGCCGCTGCTGGTGCAGATCTTCATCTTTTACTTCTTCATCGGCACGGTGATGAACCTCTCCCGGGAGTTCGCCGGGATCGCTGCGTTGTCGCTGTTCACCGGCGCTTATGTGGCGGAAATCATCCGTTCCGGCGTGCAATCCATCGCCCGTGGCCAGAACGAAGCCGCGCGCTCCCTGGGCCTGAGCGCGGGTCAGTCGATGCGCCACGTGGTGCTGCCGCAAGCGTTCAAACGGGTGCTGCCACCGCTGGCCGGTCAGTTCATCAGTCTGGTCAAGGACACCTCGCTGGTGTCGGTGATCGCCATTACCGAGTTGCTCAAAAGTGGTCGCGAAGTCATCACCACCTCGTTCTCGCCGTTCGAAATCCTGTTCTGCGTGGCCGGTCTGTACCTGTTGATCAACCTGCCGCTGTCGAAAATCGCCAGCCGGCTTGAGCGGAGGCTCGCGCAAAGTGATTGAAGTCCGCGATCTGGTAAAAGTTTTCGACACCCGCGGCCACGTGGTTCGCGCGGTGGATAACGTCACCACGCAGGTGGCCAAGGGCGAAGTGTTGGTGGTGATCGGCCCTTCCGGTTCCGGCAAGTCGACCTTTCTGCGCTGCCTCAACGGGCTGGAAGCGTTCGACTCGGGCTCGGTGAGCATCGACGGCCTGCAACTGGCCGACCCGAAAACCGATGTGAATGCCTACCGCCGTGAAGTCGGCATGGTGTTCCAGCATTTCAACCTGTTCCCGCACATGACCGTGCTGGAAAACCTCTGCCTGGCCCAGAAAGTCGTGCGCAAGCGTGGCAAGAAGGAGCGCGAGTCCAAGGCCCTGGCGTTGCTGGAAAAAGTTGGTATTGCGCAGAAGGCCAACGAGTTTCCGTCGCGCCTGTCCGGCGGTCAGCAGCAGCGCGTGGCCATCGCCCGGGCACTGGCGATGGAACCGAAGGTCATGCTGTTCGATGAGCCAACTTCGGCGCTCGATCCGGAAATGGTCGGCGAAGTGCTGGACGTGATGAAAACCCTGGCAGTGGAAGGCATGACCATGGTGTGCGTCACCCATGAAATGGGCTTTGCCCGGGAAGTGGCGGATCGGGTGCTGTTTTTCGATCACGGCAAATTGCTGGAAGACGCTTCACCGGCCGAATTCTTCGATGCACCGAAGGATCCGCGGGCTCAGGCCTTCTTGCGCCAGGTCCTCTAACCTCAGCGCCTGTCGAACCGCTATCGCGAGCAGGCTCGCTCCCACAGGGTTACGTGTCAGACACAAATTATGTGTCCGCCGCCGGTCAATGTGGGAGCGAGCCTGCTCGCGATGGCGTCACCTCGGTCCTGTGCGAACCGAGGCATTCACATCACCTCAAACCTTGAACCTGCCCACCAGCATCTGCAGATGCGTCCCCAGCCGCGCCAGCTCAACGCTGGACGCCGCGGTCTCTTCACTGGCTGCCGAGGTCTGCTCGGATACGTCGCGCACGTTCAGCACGCTACGGTTGATCTCTTCGGCCACGGCGCTCTGCTGCTCGGCCGCCGCTGCGATCTGCTGGTTCATCGACTGAATCGCCGAGACGGTGCGGGTAATGCTTTCCAGCGAGCCACCGGCGCGGCGGGTCAGTTCGACGCTGCTGTCGGTCAGGCTGCGGCTGTTGTCCATGATGGTCGCCACTTGCTGGGTACCGGTTTGCAGGCCGACGATTAGCTCTTCAATCTCTTCGGTAGATTTTTGGGTGCGCTGGGCCAGGCTGCGGACTTCATCGGCAACTACCGCAAAACCACGTCCGGCCTCACCGGCGCGGGCGGCCTCGATGGCGGCGTTGAGGGCCAGCAGGTTGGTTTGCTGGGCCACGGATTTGATCACGTCGAGTACGCTGCCGATCTTGTCGCTTTCGCGCTTGAGATGGCTCATGGCCTCGGTGGAGTTGCCGACCTCCTTGGCCAGGCGCTCGATCTGGGCGATGGCTTCGCCGACCACTTTGTCACCTTCACGGGCCTGCTGGTCGGCGGCGACGGCAGCTTCGGACGCTTCTTCGGCGTTACGCGCGACTTCCTGCACGGTGGCGGTCATTTCGTTCATGGCGGTGGCCACTTGGTCGGTCTCGACCTTCTGGCTGTTGACCCCGGTGCGGGTCTGCTCGGTGACTGCCGACAGTTCTTCGGCAGCGTTGGCGATTTGCGTGACGCCGTTACTGATGCCACCAATCAATTCGCGCAGGCCCAGGGTCATGCTCTGCATGGCGCGCTGTAGCTGGCCGAGTTCATCCTGACGCTCAGAGATCAGGTTTTGGGTCAGGTCGCCGGCGGCAACTCGCTCGGCCACTTTGAGGGTCTGGCTCAGGGGAATCACGATCTGGCGAGTGATGGCCCACGCGGCAAGCATGCCGAAGGCTAGCGCCAGGGCGGTGGCCATTAGCAGCGTGTTTTTGGCGTGCGCGGCGTCAGTGTCCCGGACGATGGTTTGCGACACGGTGAGTTTTTTGCTGGTGTCGCGCAGGATCTGACCTTGATCGGCCATGCGTTGGAGGGCTGCGGCGCTGGCAACCTGAGAGTCTCGGAACTGGCTGACGGCGGCGCGATAGGCCTTGAGCGAGTCAGTGGCCTGCTGCAGGTTGGCGATGTGCTGTTCCGGCAGTTTGGAGGGCAGGCTTTCGAGGTTTTTCAGCGCGTTGTCGATGGCGTCCAGAGCCGGTTGCTCGGCCTCGGTCTTGCCGCTGTAGGTGTAACCGCGCACCTGGAAGCGCGCTTGCTGGATCAGTTTGCTCAGGTCGATCACGCTGTTGAAATCGGCGACGCTGTCACCTTGCAGCATGGATTTTTCGACTTCGGCGACACGAGCCACGGCATTGTCGGCGGTGGCGCCGAGTTTGCCGCGGGCGTCTTCGCGGTTGGCGCCGGCCTGGGTCATGGCGGTGAAGGCTTGTTTGTACTCACTGACGGCGGCCAGTTGCTGGTCGATCATGGCCACGTCGGCCGGTTGTTCAATCAGCGTGCGTGCGGTTTTCAGACCGGTATCGAGTTGGCCGAGCAGGTCGTTGACCGCACCGGGGCCTTGTTCGCCACGGCGCATTTCGTATTCCAGGCGGGCCACGCGCAGGTCTTTGGTCAGGTCATTGAGGCTGGCAATGAACCCCAGCTTATCGCCGCGACTCATCACGCCGCTCAGGCCGGTCCAGCCGGTGAAGGTGATCAACAAGGTAAGCAGCAGCACCAGACCGAAGCCGACACTCAGTTTGCGATTGACGCTGACGTTCCCCAGTTTCTCGGCTAGCCATCGGTGCATGTGCTACTCCCTCGAACCATTTGTTGGTTTTATGGGGACTGTATCGGCTGGCAGCCGGGAATCTGTAGGTGCAGCACGATGGGCGGGGGAGTAAATACCTGTGGTGAGGGGATTTAGCGAAACGTCGCACCGCCCCGTTCGGCTGCGAAGCAGTCGTAAATCCAGACAACTTGGTTTGTCTGAAAAGACGCTGGGGGCCGCTTTGCAGCCCAACGGGGATAAATCCCCTCGCCACAGGGGGCGTGTTTAGCCTTAGAAGAGGCGGGCGAGCAGCGCGGTGACGGCGGTTTCGACCCGCAGGATGCGGTCGCCGAGTTGCACCGGTTGCAGGCCGGCCTTGCCCAGCAGGTCGATTTCGTAAGGAATCCAGCCACCTTCGGGGCCGATGGCCAGGGTCACCGGTTCGTTCAGGCCACGAGGGCAGGGCGGGTAATTGCCGGGGTGGCCGACGAGGCCGAGGGTGCCATCGGTAATGGCTGGCAGGCGGTCTTCGACGAACGGCTTGAAGCGCTTCTCGATGACGATTTCCGGCAGCACGCTGTCCCGGGCCTGTTCAAGGCCGAGGATCAACTGCTCGCGAATCGCCTCGGGCTCCAGGAACGGCGTTTGCCAGAAGCTCTTCTCGACGCGATAGCTGTTCACCAGAATGATTCGTGGCACACCCATGGCCGCTACGGTCTGGAACACCCTGCGCAGCATTTTCGGCCGTGGCAGGGCCAGCACCAGGGTCAGCGGCAGCTTGGTCGGTGGTGGCTGGTCGAGGGTGACGCGCAACTCGGCTTCATCGGCGTCCAGGCGCAGCAGTTCGGCCGAGCCCATCAGCCCGCCGATACGCCCGACCCGCAGGCTGTCGCCGACAACCGAGCGGTGGACTTCCTGCATGTGCGTCAACCGGCGATCACGCAGGATCGCCCGGTCGGCCGCAATGAAGTCGGCCTCTTCGAGCAGCAGCAGGTTCACGGTTGAGTCGCTGGCGGCTGGTCGTTGTGATCGTCGGCCGGTTGGTCGTCAGGGTGCTCGCCGCGCTTGCTGACCAGGCTGCCGAACAGGATGCCGATTTCAAACAGCAGCCACATCGGTACGGCCAACAGTGTCTGCGAGAAGATGTCCGGTGGCGTCAGGATCATGCCGACCACGAAGCAGCCGATGACCACGTACGGGCGGATTTTCTTCAGGTAAGCGACGTTGACCACGCCGATCCACACCAGCAGCACCACGGCCACCGGAATCTCGAACGCTACGCCGAAGGCGAAGAACAGCGTCATGACGAAATCGAGGTAGCTGCTGATGTCGGTCATCATTTCCACGCCGGCCGGGGTGGCGGAGGCGAAGAATTTGAAGATCAGCGGGAACACCAGGTAATAAGCGAACGCCATGCCGGTATAGAACAGCAGGATGCTGGACACCAGCAGCGGCACCGCAATGCGTTTCTCATGCTTGTACAGGCCTGGCGCGATAAAGCCCCAGATCTGATGCAGGATCACCGGGATCGCCAGGAACAGCGAGACCATCATCGTCAGCTTCAGCGGCGTCAGGAACGGCGACGACACATCGGTGGCGATCATCGTCGCGCCCACGGGCAGGTACTGACGCAGCGGCGTGGAGACGAAGGTGTAGATCTGCTGGGTGAAGGCAAACAGCCCGGCGAAGATGATGAAGATCGCCGCTACACAACGCAGCAGACGGGTACGCAACTCGGTGAGGTGCGAAACCAGCGGCATGTGCTGGTCGTTTTCGGGGAGATCGCTCATGGGGCTCGCGGCGGCAGTGTTGGGTCATGAGGGGCCGACGCAACAGGCGCAGCCGCAGGCGTAACAGGTTCAACCGGTGTTGCTGCAACAACGGGCGCAGGCTCAACGGCTGCTACAACAGGTGCAGGTTCGGCAGCGACTGGAGCATGAATCGTCTGCTCCGCCACAGGCTCAACCGGTTGAACCGGCGTGGCCTCCTGCTGAGTCGGCGTGAAAATCTTCCGCGCCTCCTGCTCAAGCGACAGAATGTGCTCGTTGTGCAGTTGCCGACGAATCTCGTCGGCACCGATTTCACGTTCAACTTCCTGTTTGATCGCGTTGAAGCTGCGCTTCAACCGCCCGACCCAAAGGCCGGCGGTGCGCGCAGCACCCGGCAGACGCTCGGGACCCAGCACCAGCAGGGCCACGAGGCCGACGAGCAGCAGTTCAGAGAAGCTGATAAACATTAGTCAG
>Ga0255334_1000535_pt1 | contig 28260 bp, 24 predicted proteins | sample EtOH5_35cm_T3_12_FD_202080 | JGI IMG/M metagenome (GOLD analysis project Ga0255334, IMG submission 202080) | Sandy soil microbial communities from University of British Columbia, Vancouver, Canada - EtOH5_35cm_T3_129 | ecosystem: Engineered > Artificial ecosystem > Sand microcosm > Unclassified ... | reverse complement strand
CGGCTTCTTCGACGGCGATTTCGTCAAAGGGGTTCATGCTCATCTTGACGTTGGCGGTGTCCACACCGCTGCCGTCCGATTTGACGCGGACTTTCACGTTGTAGTCCACCACGCGTTTGACTGGGACCAAGACCTTCATTGCTGCGGCTCCTAGATAGAGTTGTTGAATTGACGTTTACGTTAACCAGGCATTTTATGCCGCCCGGCAACGAAACCGCTGCTGCCCGCGATACAAAGACATAAAAAAAGAACGATCGTGCTTTTTATGGATTATAGGCGAGTGTGCCAGCCCGCTGTCCAGTCCATGCTGTCATGTCAGGGTCACAAGCGCCCTGGCCCACAAGACGAATGGCCTTCCAGATCAGGCGACGGGTGCTGGACCTCGCGGCGCAGGGTTCCCATTGGCAGGCGCGGGCCACTCCTGCGGATTCAGGTGCACGACGCGCTGCGGGTAGGGAATATCAATCTTGTGGGCCCGCAGCGCCGCAAGGATGGCAAGGTTGATGTCCGAGCGCAAGCCGAGCACCCCGTTTTCCGGGTCGGTGATCCAGAACCCGACGGTGAATTCCAGGCCATCAGCCCCGAAGGCCGACAGGGCCACCGCCGGCCCCGGTTCGCGCAGCACGCGCGGGTTGACCAGTGCCGCCTCACCCAGCAGGCGGATGACCAGATCGACATCGCTGTCATAGCCCACACTGACCACCGTGGACATCCACACGCGCGGGTCTGCCAGCGAGAGGTTCTCCACGCGTTGCGTGATCAGCATCTCGTTGGGCACGATGGATTCGCGCCCCACGCCCGAGCGGATCACCGTGTAGCGCCCGGTGATGTCGGTGATGCGGCCCTCAAAACCATCCACGCGGACGTTGTCGCCAATGCGCACACTGCGCTCGGCCAGAATCACAAAGCCACTCACATAGCTGGCAGCAAGCTTTTGCAAACCAAAGCCGATGCCCACGCCCACGGCGCCGCCCAGCACCGACAGGGCCGTGAGGTCGATGCCCACGGCGGACAGGGCCAGGATCAAGCCCAGAAACATCAGCAAGGCGCGCGCAGCATTGCTGAGCGCCTTGCGCACCGACAGCTGGCTGCCCGTGACGGAGCGCAGCAGGCGTGATTCGATGGCCGAAGAAATCCACAGGGTCACGATCAGCACGGCGCAGGCTGTCACAAAGCCTTCGATCATGGTGCGCACCGACAGCGTGGTCGCCCCCACCTTCCAGGTGATTTCGTCGAGTTGCTGCAGCACCAGCGGCAGCAGGCCCGTGACCCACAGCACCATGGCCAGCCAGGCCAGCCAGGAAATGGTGCGCTCGATAGGGCGCACCCAGGCGGACTGCGGAAAAGCCGCCTGCAGCACCTTGACCCCCACACGGATGACCACCAGCGAGATCAGCACCGGAATGACCACCTTGAACGCCGCCAACGGCACCCACTGCATCAGCACCGCCCGCGCCACATGACCGAAGCCCAGCAAGGTCAGGGGAAACAGCACGCCATCCACGACCTTCCGGCCAAACAGGATGGAGCGCGGCTCATTGCGGTGCAGCGCGCGGCGCAAGGCCGACACCATGAGCCAGGCGAGCACCACGCACAGGGCCAGCGTGCCCAGCTCGATCAAGACCGTGGGATGTGCAAATGCCCGAAACCACTGCTGCACATCAGCAAACATCGGTGAACCAGACTGCACGGGCATCACGCCTTCCACGAAGGAGAACGCTTCTCGGCAAATGCCCGCGCACCCTCCTGCGCCGCCGCGTCCATCATGTTGGTGGCCATGGCTTGGCCGGCCAGCTGGTAGGCCGCATCCAGGCCCAGTTCACGCTGCTGGTAAACCAGCGCCTTGCCCATGGCCACCGCCACGCGGGGCTTTTGCACAATGGATTGCACGAGTTTTTCCACCTCGGCATCCAGCAGCTCGGGCGCCACCACGCGGTTCACCAGGCCTTGCGCCAGCGCCGTGGGGGCATCGATGAAATCACCGGTTAGCAGCATCTCCATGGCGCGCTTGGTCGGCACATTGCGTATCAGCGGAACACTGGGTGTGGCACAGAAAAGGCCGTAATGGATGCCACTGGTGGCAAAGCTGGCGTTATCTGCCGCCACCGCCAGGTCGCACTGCGCCACCAGCTGGCAACCGGCCGCGGTGGCCATGCCCTGCACCCGCGCAATCACGGGCACCGGCAGCTTGTGGATGCTCAGCATCACGCGGCTGCACTGGGCAAAGAGCTGTTGATACCAGGCCAGCTCGGGGTGGGCCGCCATGTCCTTGAGGTTGTGGCCGGCGCAGAACGCCTTGCCCTCGGCCGCCAGCACCACCACGCGCGCGCCGTCGTCGCGGGCAACGGCGTCCAGCGCCTGCTGCAGCGCGGTCAGCATCTCGGAGCCCAGTGCATTGAATCGGGCGGGGTCGTTCAGGGTCAGTGTCACCACACCGCGCGCATCGCGCGCTACAGACAGCGGTGTATCGGTAGCAGTCATGTCAGGTTTCATAGAAATCACAAATCAGCCAGCACGCGCACATGGGCTTCCACGCTGCGCGCCAGGGGGCCCATCACGTAGCCGCCTTCCAGGCACGACACGATGCGGCCCTTGGAATAGCGGCGGGCGATGTCCATGATCCGGTGGGTGATCCAGGCGTAGTCGGCCTCGACCAGGCCCAGCTGCCCCATGTCGTCCTCGCGGTGGCCGTCGAAGCCCGCGCTGATGAAGATCATCTCGGGCTTGAAAGCCTCCAGGCGGGGAATCCACATCATCTCGATGATTTCGCGGATGTCCATGCCGCGCGTGTACGCCGGCACCGGCACATTCACCATGTTGGGCGCCGGATTCTGGTCGCCGCTGTAGGGATAGAACGGGTGCTGGAAGATGCCCACCATGAGCGCACGCGGGTCGTTGGCCAGGATGTCTTCGGTGCCGTTGCCGTGGTGCACATCGAAGTCCACCACCGCCACGCGCTGCAGGTTGTGGCGCTGCAGCGCATATTTGGCCGCCACGGCCACGTTGTTGAAAAAACAAAAGCCCATGGCCTTGTCGTGGCAGGCATGGTGGCCAGGCGGGCGCACCGCGCAAAACGCGTTGGTGATCTCGCCGGCCATCACCGCGTCGGTGGCGGACAGGGCCGCGCCGGCGGCGCGCAACGCGGCCTTCCAGGTGTGCGCGTTGATCGAGGTGTCGGTGTCGAGCTGCGAATAAGCGGGGCCGCCCGCCAGCAGTTCTTCGTTGAGCAGGTCCGACAGGCCGCGCATGGCCGCCACATGGAGCCGGTCGTGCGCCAGCTCGATGTCGGCCAGCGAGGCCTCGGGCGCTTCGTAGCGATCCAGGGCGTCGGCCACGCCGGTGATCAGCAAACGGTCTTCGATGGCGTCCAGCCGCTCGGGGCATTCGGGATGCCCCGGCCCCATCTCGTGCTTTCGGCAGTCGGGATGGGTGAAATAGCCTGTCTTGCTCACAGTGAAATCCCCGTGTCTCTTTTTTCGGATAACGTGGCGCCATGCATGCACAGCCAAAAATCAAATCTCTTCTGGATCAGCTTAACACGGTGATTGTGGGCAAAAGCGCCCAGGTGCAGGACTGCGTGGCGTGCCTGCTGGCGGGCGGGCATCTGCTCATCGAGGATGTGCCGGGCGTGGGCAAGACCACGCTGGCCCACGCGCTGGCGCGCACCTTCGGCCTGCAGTTCTCACGCGTGCAGTTCACCGCCGACCTCATGCCCAGCGATCTCACGGGCGTGTCGGTGTACGAGCGCGGCAAGGAAGCCTTCGTGTTCCACCCCGGTCCGGTGTTTGCGCAGGTGCTGCTGGCCGATGAAATCAACCGCGCCAGCCCCAAGACCCAAAGCGCCCTGCTCGAAGCCATGGAAGAAAAGCAGGTGTCGGTGGAAGGCGAAACCCGCGCCCTGCCCCACCCGTTTTTCGTGATCGCCACGCAGAACCCGCACGACCAGCTGGGCACGTTTGCGCTGCCCGAATCGCAGCTCGACCGGTTCCTGATGCGCATCTCCATCGGCTACCCCGACCGCGCCGCCGAGCGCCTGCTGCTGGCCGGCAGCGACCGGCGCGACCTGGTGGACAGCCTGCTGCCCCTGCTGTCGCAGGACGAACTGGCGCAACTGCAGCATCAGGTGCTGGCCGTGCACACCGCCGAGCCGCTGCTCAACTATGTGCAGGACTTGATTGCCGCCACCCGCACGGGCCGCTGGTTCTTGCAGGGGCTATCGCCGCGCGCGGGCATTGCGCTGGTGCGCGCCGCCAAGGCCCAGGCGCTGATCAGCGGGCGCGACTATGTGGCGCCCGACGATGTGCAGGCCGTGCTGCCGCAGACCATTGCCCACCGCCTGGTGCCCGTGGGCGACGCGCGGCGCGGCGCGGTGGAACAGGTGCGCGCCATGGTCGAGTCGGTGCCCCTGCCTTGACTGTCTTGAGCCCGCACGCCATGCCGCCCGTTTCCGGCGCCTGCGCCACTGCTGCCGATATCCCCGCACCCACGCCATCTGCACGCGTTGCTGCCACGCCGCATTGGTCTGGGCTGAATCCGCTGGCCCTGGCGCGTGCGCGTTTTCAGCGCTGGTGGGAGGCGCGGCTGCCGCTGTCAGACACCCTGGTCCTCACGCAGCGCAATGTGTACATCCTGCCTACCGGGGCGGGCTGGATGCTGGCCTGCACGCTGCTGGTGCTGCTGGTGGCCTCCATCAACTACCAGCTCAACCTGGGCTATCTGCTGACCTTTTTGCTGGCGGGCAGCGCGGTGGTGGGTATGCATTTGTGCCACGCCACGCTGCGCGGCATCACGCTGCGCCTGAAGGCGCCAGAACCCCACTTTCTGGGTGGCAGCACGGCGTTTGAAGTGCAGCTTTTCAGCGACCGCCGCACGCCGCGCCACGGCATTGCGCTGTCCGTGCACGGCCATGGCAAGGCCACGCACGACTGGGCACTGACCGACGTGCCCGCACAGGGCAGCGCCAGCGTGCAGGTGGCGTTCCGGCCCCTGCGCCGGGGCCTGCACCGGGTGCCCACCCTCGTGGCCGAAACCCGCTTTCCGCTGGGCACCTTCCGCGTCTGGAGCTACTGGCGCCCCGCCGCCCAGGTGCTGGTGTACCCCGCCCCCGAGGTGCCCACGCCACCCCTGCCCCCCGGCGAGCCGCGTGCCAGCGGGACGGGCAGCGCCAGCACCCAGGGCATTGGCGAATTCGACGGCGTGCGTGCCTACCGCCGTGGCGACCCGCTCAAGCTGGTGGTCTGGAAGAAGGCCGCCAAATCACTGGCCACGGGCACGGATGACCTCGTCAGCCGCGATGCCCAGCAGTCGCAACGCCACGAACTGTGGCTGGACCTGGCCCATGCCGCCCTGCCCGACCACGAGGCCCGCATCTCGCGCCTGACGGCCTGGGTGCTGCAGGCCGACCGGCTGGGCATCGACTATGGCCTGCGCCTGCCGGCGGTAGAGCTGCCCCCGGACACCTGCGCGGCCCACCGCCAGCGCTGCCTGGAGGCGTTGGCACTGTGCTGAGCGTCGCCCCAAAAATATGCATCAAAAAGGCCTTTAGCGCTTATCCATCAAGCGCTGCAAGCTCTATATTTAATAGCAATCGTCCGCCCTGTGCGCGGGCGCTGCGCCTCGCCCCATGACCCTGCGCCAGACCCTTGCCACCTTGCCACGCGACACGCGGGACACGCTGTTCCTGCTCCTGGTGATTGCCTGGGTGGTGGCCCCGCAGATTGCCCACCTGCCGGCGTGGGCCAGCCTGATGGCGGGTGCCGTGCTGCTGTGGCGCGGCTGGCTGGCCTGGAACGGCCGGCAACTGCCGGGGCGCTGGGCCGTGGCCGGTTTGCTGGTGGCGGCGGTGGCCGGCACCCTGCTCACCCACCAAACCATTCTGGGGCGCGATGCGGGCGTCACGCTCATCGTGATGCTGCTGGCGCTCAAGACGCTGGAGCTGCGCGCGCGGCGCGATGCCATGGTGGTTTTTTTCCTGGGCTTCTTCACGATGCTCAGCAACTTCTTCTTCTCGCAATCGCTGCCCACGGCCGTGGCCATGCTGGTGGCGCTGCTGGGCTTGCTCACGGCCCTGGTCAACGCCCACATGCCGGTGGGGCGGCCGCCGCTGGCGCACGCGTTTCGCCTGGCCGGCACCATGGCGCTGCTGGGGGCGCCCATCATGGCGGCGCTGTTCCTGCTGTTTCCGCGCATGGCGCCGCTGTGGGGCATGCCCAGCGACACCATGGCGGGGCGCAGCGGGCTGTCGGGGGTGATGAAGGTGGGCAACATCGCCGAGCTGGCGCTGGACGACAGCGTGGCGTTGCGTGTGCGCTTCGACACCCCCGGCGGTGCCCCGCCGCCGCAAAGCGATCTGTATTTTCGGGGGCCGGTGTTCGCCACCTTTGACGGCAGCGAGTGGCACCCCTTGTCATACCGCGCGGGCAACAACCGCGCGCTGGAGCGGCCCAACAGCCCCGCCCGGCTGCAGGTGCAGGGCGCGGCGCTGCGCTACGAAGTCACGCTGGAACCCCACAAGCGTCCCTGGCTGCTGGTGCTGGACGCCGCGCGCGACAAGCCCAGCGTGGCTGGCATGGGCACCTTCATGACGGACGACCTGCAGTGGCTGACCAGCCGCCCCATCACCGACGTGACGCGCTACCGGGCCGAAAGCTACCCGCAGTTCCGCCACGGGCCCGACACCGCCACCCCCGTGCTGCGCGCCTACACCGAGCTGCCCACGGGCTTCAACCCGCGCACGCTGGCGCTGGCCCAGGAGCTGCGCAACAACCCGCGCATCGCCCCCGACCCGGCCCGCGACGCCACGCCCGCGCTCGTCAACGCCGCGCTCGCGCGCCTGCGCACCGGCGGCTACCGCTACACGCTGGAGCCCGGCGTGTACGGCCAGCACACGGCCGACGAGTTCTGGTTCGACCGCAAGGAAGGGTTTTGCGAGCACATCGCCTCGGCCTTCGTGGTGCTGATGCGCGCCATGGACATTCCGGCACGCATCGTCACCGGCTACCAGGGCGGCGAGCGCAATGCCGTGGACGGCTACTGGACCGTGCGCCAGAGCGATGCCCACGCCTGGGCCGAAGTGTGGATGGCCGGGCGCGGCTGGGTGCGCGTGGACCCCACCGGCGCTGTCGCCCCCGGGCGCACCGGCGCCTTCGAGCGCCTGCAGGCCCCGCGCGGCGCCCTGGCCACCGCCATGGGCACCGTGATGAGCCCCGGGGTAGCGCAGAACCTGCGCGCGATGTGGGAGGCCGTGAACAACGGCTGGAACCAGTGGGTGCTGAACTACACGCAAAGCCGCCAGCTTGACCTGTTGAAGGCGCTGGGGTTTGAATCGCCCAGCTGGCAGGACCTCATCACCACACTGGGCGCGCTGGTGGGGCTGGCCGCGCTGGGCGGCGCCGGCTGGACGCTGTGGGACCGCAGCCAGCACGACCCCTGGCTGCGCCTGCTGGCCCGCGCCCGCCAGCGCCTGGCCCGCAGTGGCCTGACCCTGCCCGACACCCTGCCTCCCCGGGCCATGGCCAGCCGGGTGCAGGCACAATTTGGCGATGCTGCGCAGGGCGTGGCCGACTGGCTGCTGCGGCTGGAGCAATGGCGCTATGCCGCGCCACCCGAGAACACGGCCCACCAGCTCGGCGCCCTGCGCCGCGAATTCCGAACCCTTTCCTGGCCCGCCGCTCCCGCGCGCCGATGAACCCGCCGACATGCTGAAAATCATCTCTAACGCTATTTTATTGATAGCTGCTTGCGTAATACCTGCAAGCGCAATAGCCCAAAAACACCCCAAACCTGCGAAATCCCGGGCTACCGCGCCATTGCGCAACGCCGCCGCGCCCGTCGGCCCCGCCTACGCCACGCGGCCCGAAGCGCTGCTGTTTGCCGACGACCTGGCCGAGCGCCGCGACCTCGACCGCGAATGGGTGCGCCAGGCCATCGGGCAAGCGCGCTTTCTGCCCCAGGTTCCCAAGCTCATGCTGCCGCCGCCCAGGGGCACGGCCAAGAACTGGCGGGTGTACCGCAGCCGCTTCATCGACCCGGTGCGCATCCGCGCGGGCCTGCGCTTCTGGCAGGACAACGCCGAAACGCTGGCACGCGCCGAAAGCGAATTTGGCGTGCCCGCCGAGATCATCGTGGGCATCATCGGCGTCGAAACCATCTACGGCCAGCAGATGGGCAACTTCCGGGTGATGGATGCGCTGGCCACCCTGGCGTTTGACTTTCCTGCCGCGCACCCACGCGCCGCCGAACGGACCGAGTTCTTCAAGCGCGAGCTGGAGCAGTTTCTGAGCCTCACGCACCGCAGCAACGTCGATCCGTTCGAGCCGCGGGGCAGCTACGCCGGCGCCATGGGCCTCGGGCAGTTCATGCCATCGAGCTGGGTGCGCTACGCCATCGATTTCGATGGCGATGGCCGCGTGGACCTGTTCAACAGCCCCGCCGACGCCATCGGCTCGGTGGCCAATTACTTCATCGTCCACGGCTGGAAGCCAGGCATGCCAACGCACTACAGCGTGCAGTTCGACGCCGATCCCGCCCGCGTGCAACTCGACGAACTGCTGGCCCCCGACATCCTGCCCACCTTCAGCGCCGCCAGCATGCAGGCCAAAGGGGCCGTGCTGGATGCCGCTGGGGCCCAACACGCCGGGCCACTGGCGCTGGTGGAACTGCAAAACGGCGGCGAGGCACCCAGCTATGTGGCCGGCACCGAGAATTTCTATGCCATCACGCGCTACAACTGGTCGAGCTACTACGCGATGGCGGTGATCGAGCTGGGGCGCGAGGTGGCCGCAGCGCGCGGCACGCCGTGATCGGGCGCCGCCGGAACCTGCGCGGGTGACCAGCCCAGCGCGGGCGCGATGAACCGCGCGGTGTCGCTCAGGATCTGGGCGTAATCCTCGCCCGTGAAATCGTAGGGCAGCTCCAGCCGCAACTCCTGCACCCGGGGCACGATGGGGTCCCTACGCAGGCTTTCCAGAATCTCGTCCGAGGTGCCCACCAGGTCGCGGGCAAACAGGGTGCGGCGCTCCCCCTGCGGGGCCAGCGTGCGCTCCCACCGCGTCGCGGCCCAGGCCCGGTAGCGCGCGCGGGTCGGAGCATCGGCACTGTCCAGCGGCACCAGCACACGCCCCAGGGCCACGCGGGGTGCGTGGCTGGCCGACCAGTGGGCATGGAACAGATCGAGCTGGCTGCGCTGCGCCTCGAAGAAGTTGTCGGTGGCCTCGCCCCGGTTCAGGTTGCCGATCAGCAGGTGGTAGCCCTGCTCGCCCGCCCACTGGGCCGACCGCAACGAGCCCCCGCCGTACCACAGCCGCTGGGCCAGGCCCGGCGCATGGGGCTGCACACGCGGGCGCTGCCGGCCAGCTGGCGAATCCACATAGGTATCGTCGTCCCCGATGAGGTCGCCACGCAGGTTGCGGCGCAGGCGCTCCACCCGCGCGTGCGAGAAGTCAATGCCGCCCGGGTCCCCATCAAACAGGCGCGCTCCCAGCAATGCCCCATATGGCGGCGCTCCGGCGCTGAGCCCCACCTGCAGACGCCCACGCGCGAGCACGTCCACCGTCGCCAGGTCTTCGGCGAGCCGAAAGGGGTTCTCATACCCCATCTGGATCACCGCGGTGCCCAGCCCGATGCGCCGGGTGCGCTGCGTGGCCGCCGCCAGCAGCGTGGCGGCGGACGAAACGCCCCGTTCCAGATGGCGCTGGCGCACCCAGGCGCTCTGGTAACCCATCGCTTCGCCCTGCTCGAACAGGCGCAGGGTGTCCTCCAAACCCTGCAGCGGGCTGGCTTCGGCGTAGTTGCCGGGCGTGAGGAATGCGAGGTGAGCAATTGCCATGGATAGAAAAGTGCCAACAGGTTTCAGGGGTGCCGTCATCGGCCTGCAGCCCATGAAACCGGCGCGGCCCAGGCCAGGGCCACCGTGCAAGGGCGGCGTTCCCCTTCAGAGGGCTGAGGGCCGCGGCTCCAAGCCTGCCTGCGCAGGTTTGGACGGCCTCGAAGGGCCGCCGCCTCTGGCCGCTGGACTCTGCACCGAGGCACGAAGCGACTCAGGGGATCTTCAAAATTTGGGCAGGCCCGGCGGGTTGGTCTCGGACTTGGGCAAGGCTTCCTCCTGCAGACTCCAGCGCTGCAGGGCTTGTGTGTACTTGCCGGTCTTGATGAGCCCGTTGGTGGCCTGGGTCAGCGCATCGGCCAGGCCCGAACCCTTGCGGGTGGTGATGGCCACGTCGGATTTGAGCGGCCAACCCGCGTTCACCGTGCCCACCAGCTTGATCTTGCCGTCCTTGGCCGCATGGTAGGCCTGGGGCGCGTTGGGGTTGAAGTTGGCATCGGCCCGGCCCGACACCACGCCCAGCAGGCGCGCCGCATCGTCGTCGAAGTACACCACCTCCACGGGCTTGAGGCCCGCCGCGATGTTCTGCTTGTTCCATTCGAGCAGGATGCGCTCCTGGTTGGTACCCGAGCCCGTGATGATCTTCAGGCCCGCCACGTCCTTGGGCTCCTTGATGGCGTTGATCTTGCTGTCGGCTCGCACGTAAAAGCCGTGCAAACCGAGCCGATAGGTGGAGAAGTCGTACTTTTCCTTGCGCTGCTCCGTCACGCCCACGTTGGAGATGACCGCGTCGTACTTGCCCGAACTCAGGCCCAGGGGCCAGTCGGCCCAGGCAATGGGCAACAGCTCCAGCTTCAGGCCCAGCGCATCGGCAATCAGCTGCGCATAGTCGGGATCGAACCCCACCGCCGTCTTGGCGTCGGTGGCGTAGGTGGCGATGGGTGGTGCGAAGGGCGCAATGGCCACGGTGAAGACCCCCTCCTTCACGAACTTGAAGCCCTTGGGGATGGCCGCAATCGCGGCGGCATCCTTGTCCGCGCGCAACCGCCCCTTTTGCTCGGGGCTGAAGTCAAACGTCTGCGCCGCCGCCAAGCCACCCCACAGGGACAGGGCGGCCATGGCGGCCACCGCCACGCGCCGAGACAAAGAAGCGCCCGGAAAAACCGAAGAAACCATCATGAAAGACTTTCTGAAAAATGGAGAGCCGGCAGCAATACCGAATCACTTCCTGGGCAGGCCGGGCGGGTTGGTGCGCGCCACCTGAATGGCTTCGGACTGCAGGTTCCAGCGCTCCAGTGCCTTGGCGTAGTTGCCATTCCTGATCTGCGCGTTCAGGGCCGTCGTGATGGCGTCGGCGATGCCCGAGCCCTTGCGCGAGGTGACGGCAATTTCTGCGGCCTGTGGCCACCCGCCCGAGAACGTGCCCACCAGTTTCGTCTTGCCATCGCGTGCGTTGTGCGCGGCAATGCCGTTGGGCGCCAGGTAAGCGTCGGCGCGGCCCGAGGCGAGGGCCAGGTACAGCACCACATCGTCGTCGTAGTACTGGATGTCCACGGGCTTCAGGCCCGCGGCGATGTTCTGCTGGTTCCAGCGCAGCAGGATCTGCTCCTGGTTGGTGCCGGCCCCCACGATGACCTTGAGGCCCGCCACATCCTTGGGCTCTTTGATTGCCTGGATCTTGGAGTTGGTGGGCACATAGATGCCCAGCTGATCATTGCGGTAGGTGGAGAAGTCGAACTTCTCCTTGCGCTCCTCGGTCACCGTGACGTTGGAGATCACCACGTCGAACTTGCCCGACTGCAGGCCCAGCGGCCAGTCGGCCCAGGCCACGGACACCAGCTCGAGCTTGCGCCCCAGGCTGTCGGCCACAAGCTGCGCGATGTCCGGCGCGTTGCCCACGGGCGTCTTGTTGTCGGTGGCGTAGGCGCCAAACGGCAGGCGGCCCGTGGTGGTGCCCACGGTGAGCACGCCCTCCTTGGCGAACTTGAAATCCTTCGCGATGAGCTTGAGGGCTTCGTCCACCTTTTGCGAACGGGGACGGGTGGGCTGCTCGGGGCTCAGGTCGATGACCTGGGCCGACGCATGGATGGGCGCCACTGCGGCGATGAAGGCGGCGGCCAGCGCGAGGGTGGCCAGGGTTTTGTTCACAAGGTTCATGGATGGGCTCCGTGGATGAAATGGATGGGTCAAAAAGAGGCAAAAAAAGCAGGACAAATCACAGCAGCGCCGACGCTGCAGCCAGGCCGGGGCTACAGGCCGGCTGCGATGGGGAGGCCGCTGCGGGCCTGGGAATGTGGGGCGTGGTGGTCGCTCAGAGCACCTTGGCAAGGAACTCCGCAGTGCGTGGATGGTCCGGCTGGTTGAACACCTTGGCGGGCGTGCCGGTTTCGAGCACGCTGCCCTGCTCCATGAACACCACGGTGTCGGCCACTTCGCGGGCAAAGCCGATCTCGTGCGTCACGATGATGAGCGTGGTGCCGGTGCGCGCCAGCTCCTTGATCACGTCGAGCACCTCGCCGACCAGTTCGGGGTCGAGCGCGGAGGTGGGCTCGTCGAACAGCAGCACCTTGGGCTTGAGTGCCAGCGCCCGTGCAATCGCCACGCGCTGCTGCTGCCCGCCCGAGAGCTGGCGCGGGTAGCTGTGGGCCTTGTCCGACAAGCCCACGCGGGCCAGCAGCTCCAGCGCCAGGGCCTCTGCCTCCGCACGGGGCAGCTTGCGCACCGTGATGGGCGCCTCGACGATGTTCTCCAGCACCGTGAGGTGCGGGAACAGGTTGAAGTTCTGGAACACCATGCCCACGTCCACCCGGCGCTGCAGGATGTCTTTTTCGCCCAGTTCGTAGAGGGTGTCCGCATCCTGGCGGTAGCCGATGAGTTCACCGTCGATGGCGATGAAGCCGTCGTCCACGCGCTCCAGGTGGTTGATGGTGCGCAGCAGGGTGGATTTGCCCGAGCCCGATTGCCCCAGGATCACCGTCACGCTGCCGGGCCGTACCGTCAAGGTCACGTCCTTGAGCACGCGCAGGTTACCGTAGCTCTTGGACACGCCATGGATGGTCACCTCGCCCCCGCGGTTGCGGGCACCCGTCCAGCGCGGCACCGCAGCGGTGGCAGGCGCTGGCGCTGCAGCAGGCGCGGCCACCGCGGTGTCAGCAACGTCCACGGTCACCCGCCGCGCAGGCCACAGGCGCCGCGCCATGGTGCTGAAGATCGACGGTGGCGGGTTGCGCAGCGCGCCCTTGGAAAAATGGCGCTCGATGTAGTACTGCGCGAGCGACAGCCCCGTGAGAATCACGAGGTACCACACGGTGGCCACCATCAACAGCGGGATCACTTCCAGGTTGCGCCGGTAGATGATCTGTATGGTGTAGAACAGCTCCGGCAGCGCCAGGATGTACACATTGGACGTGCCCTTGGCCAAGCCAATGATGTCGTTGAAGCCCGCGGGCAGGATAGACCGCATGGCCTGCGGCAACACGATGCGGAACGCCTGACGACGGCGCGGGAGGCCCAGGGCGGCGGCGGCCTCCAGCTGCCCCTGGTCCACCGACAGGATGCCCCCGCGCACGATCTCGGACGCGAAGGCCGCCTGGTTCAGCGTGAGCCCGATCAGCGCCGCCACGAAGGGGCTGATGAGCTGGGTGGTGGGGTACGAGAAGAACGTCCAGTCGGTGAACGGCACGCCCACGCTCAGCGTCTCGTACAGGTAGCCCAGGTTGTTGATGATGAGCAGCAGCACGATGACCGGGATGGAACGGAATATCCAGATGAAGGTCCACGACAGCCCCGCCAGCAGCGGCGAGCGCGAGACGCGGGCCAGCGCCAGCGCCGTGCCCAGCGCAAAGCCGAACAAGGCCCCCAGCGCCGTCAGCAGCAGGGTGCGGCCCAGGCCCACCAGTACGGGCTCCGAGAAGAACCATTCGCCGAACACCCCCCAGCCCCAGCGCGAGTTGGTCAATACGGAGTACAGCACCAGGGCGATGACCACGGCGGCAAAGGCCGTGCCGACGGCACGCGCCCGGTAGCGCGCCGGCACGATGCGGTAGTGCGAGTAGTCGCCCTTGACGGGTGCAGGCGAGGGTGCCGCCGGCGGCACGCTGGCGGGATGCGCCGCGGCAGATGGCGCCGCAGACTGGGCATGGCCCAGCGGCAGGCTTGCCGCAGCGTTCAGGGTGGTGGTGGTGGACATGGTGGGAAATCTCGTGGAGGCAATCGGTCAGGCGGCGCGCGCCAGCTGGGCAGCGTTGTCGGGGGCATGGCGCCATGAGGCGTCGGCCTCTGTCTGTGTTGACGGCCGCCCCTCCACTGCGCGCAGCCACTTCTCGAATGGCAGGTGCCGGTAGGTCTCGTGTGGCAGCGAGGTGTCGAACAAGGCGGTGTAGCCATGGTCCAGGTACAGCCCCACGGCCTCGGGCTGGCGAAAGCCCGTGGTGAGGTAAAGGCGCGCGTAGCCCTGGCGCAGGGCCTGGGCTTCCAGCTCCTGCAACACCTGGGCGGCGAGCCCCTGGCGACGATAGGCCGAATGCGTCCAGACCCGCTTGAGTTCTGCCGTGTGGACATCGCTGTGGCGCTTGAACGCGCCGCCGCCAACGGCCTGCCCACCCCGCAGCAGCAGCACGAAGTTGCCGCCCTGGTCCGGAGAGAACAGCTCGGGAGGGTATTTCTCCATCTCGCGCTGCCCGCCCTCCTGCCGGTAGAAATCGCCATAGCGGGACTCGTACTCGTACGACAATTCGTCAATCAGGGGGCGGGCCAGCGGGTCCAGCGGCGTGGTGTAGATGAATCGGTCGCTCATGGGAAACAGCTCCTTGAACCTTGGCGGATTCAGGCCAGAAAGCGCTCGGCCAGCCGCGCCCAGTACGTGGCCGATGGCGCCAGGATGGCGTCGTTGAAGTCGTAGTAGGGGCTGTGCAGCGAAGCACCATCGCCGTTGCCCACGAACACATAGCTGCCCGGGCGCTTGAGCAGCATGAAGGCGAAGTCCTCACTGGCCGTGCGCGGGCGAAAGCCGGCATCCACGCGCGCGGCGCCGAAGGTGTCCACGGCCACTTTGCGCGCCAGCGCCGTTTCGGCTTCGTGGTTCAGCACGGCCGGGTAGCCGGGCCGGTACTCCACCTCGGCCGTCGCGCCAAAACTCTCGGCCTGGGCACGGGCGATGGCCGCAATGCGGTCCTTGAGGATCGCGCGCACCTCGGGCTTGAAGGCCCGTGCAGTGAGCTTCAATTCCACGCTCTCGGGCACCACGTTGGGTGCCGCACCGCCGTGAATGGAGCCCACGGTGACCACGCCCATGTCCAGCGGATCGACGTTGCGCGAGACCACCGTCTGCAGCGCCGTGATGATGTGGGCGCTGGCCACCACAGGGTCCACCGTGTCCTGCGGTGCGGCGCCATGGCCGCCCTTGCCGCGCACGGTGATGGTGATCTGGTCCACCGATGCCATGGCCGGCCCCGTGACGCAGCCGAAGTGACCCGCGCCCACGCAGGGCCAGTTGTGCAGGCCGAACACCGCATCGCAGGGAAAGCGTTCGAACAGGCCCTCGGCGATCATGCGATTGGCACCGCCGCCGTTCTCCTCGGCAGGCTGGAAGATGAGATTCAGCGCGCCATCAAAACGGCCCGACTCCGCCAGGAAGCGCGCCGCCGCCAGCAGCACGGCCGTGTGCCCGTCGTGCCCGCAGGCGTGCATCACGCCGGCGTTCACGCTGGCGTAGGGCAGGCCCGTGGTTTCTGTGATGGGCAGTGCGTCCATGTCGGCACGGATGCCCAGGCTTTTGTGGCCCCGGCCCCGGCGCAGCGTGCCAACCACCCCGGTGCCCGCAATGCCGGTGGTCACCGCATACCCCCAGGCCGCCAGGCGCTCGGCCACAATGGCCGAGGTGCGATGCTCCTGGAACGACAGCTCGGGGTGCTGATGCAGGTCCCGGCGCAATGCCTGGAACTCACGGATAAAGGCTGCAATGCCGCCCTCCACGCGTTGCACGTCATCCAACGAGGCGGCGGGCAATGCAGCCCCCATCACGCCACCTTCTGCTCGGGTGCGGCGGCAGCTTCGGCGTCCGCCTGCGCATACCGGCTTGGCTTGCGTGGCAAACCCAGGTGGTCGCGCAGGGTGTTGCCCGGCAGCGTGCGCTGGTAGCGGCCACGCGCCTCCAGCACGGGGATCACATGGGTGACGAAATCATCGAGCCCCTGCGACAGCACCGGAAACCCGAGGATGAAGCCGTCGGCCGCGCCATCGTCCACCCAGCGGATGATCTCGTCGGCCACCCGCGCCCCCGTGCCCACGAACTGCGAGCGCGGCGTGGCGGCCTCCAGCGCCACCTGGCGCAAGCTGAGGCCGCGCGCCTTGGCGTCGGCCTTGATGCGGTCGGTGGTGGAGCGGAAGCTGTTGCGCCCAATCTCGCCCAGCTCGGGGAACGGCTCATCCAGAGGGTACTGGCTGAAATCGTGGTGGTCGAAATACCGGCCCAGGTACGCCAGCGCCTCCTCCACCGTGAGCAGTTCGCGGATGGCCTGGTACTTGGCCTCGGCCTCCTCCCGCGTGGCGCCCACCACGGGACCGATGCCGGGGAAAATCTTCACATCATCGGCCTGGCGTCCATGCACCACCGCGCTGGCCTTGACCTTGCGCAGGAAGTTGCGCGTCTCATCGATCGAGGGCGAATGGGTGAACACCGCATCGGCGTACTTGCCGGCCAGGCCGATGCCCGCATCGGACGAACCCGCCTGAAAGATCACCGGTTGCCCCTGCGCAGAGCGACCGATGTTGAGCGGGCCGGCCACCTCGAAAAAGCGCCCCTTGTGGTTGAGCGCATGCAACTTGGCGGGGTCGAAAAACTGGCCCGTCTCGCGGTTGCGCACCACTGCATCATCGTCCCAGCTGTCCCACAGGCCCTGTGTGACCTGCAGGTACTCGTCGGCAATCTCGTAGCGCAGCGCGTGGTCGGGATGGTCGCGGCTGTAGTTCCTGGCCGTGCCTTCGAGCGGCGTGGTCACCACGTTCCAGCCCGCGCGCCCGTTGCTGACGAGGTCCAGCGAGGCAAACTGCCGCGCCACCGTGAACGGGTCGCTGTAGGACGTGGAGATGGTGCCCGCCAGCCCGATCTTCGACGTCACCGTAGCCAGCGCCGACAGGATGGAGATGGGCTCGAAGCGGTTGAGAAAATGCGGGATGGACTTTTCGTTGATGAACAGCCCGTCGGCCACGAAAGCGAAGGCGATGCCGTGGGCCTCGGCCTTCTGTGTGGTGCGGATGTAGAAGTCGAGATTGACACTCGCGTCGGCTGGGCCGGCCGGGTGTTTCCACGAATTCATGTGGCCGCCTGCGCCTTGCAGCATGACGCCAAATCGGATGGGAGTTTTGCTCATGGGGGTTGCTCCGGAACAGGTGGCAAATCAGGCTTCGGCGGTTTCGTAGGCGCCCGCCAACAGCTCGACACAAGCCAGCCGCTCCGCAAAACCGGTGACGGGGACATCCACCACAAACTCGCCAATGCCGTAGCGTTCGCTGAGTTCGTCCAGCTGGCCGCGCACGAATGCCTGGGAGCCAGCGATCACGTGGGGCCGCGTCTCTTCGAGGCGGTAGTCCACCACGCCGGCCTGCCTTGCGAATTCAGCGGCCGCCTGCACGCTGGGCAGGTTCACGCTCTGGCCCGTGGGCAGATGCAGCTTGAAAACCCGCAGCGCGCCGACCAGCCGCTCGGCTTTCTCCTGCGTCTCGGCCACCAGGGCATACAAAGCAAGCGATGGAGCCTGACCCGAGGCTTCGCGGTACACCCGCAGCGATCGCTCGATGTTCAAAGGGTCGCCATTGAAATGGCCTGCGTAGGTAAAGCCCCAGCCGTGGCGCGCGGCCAGCGCGGCACTGTCAGGGCTGCCGCCCAGCAAATAGCGCTCCGGCAGACTCGGCGGCGCCGGAAACGCCACCGCCCCCGCCAGCGCATGGTCGGCCGCGAGGGCGTTGTGCAAAAAAGCGTCCAGCTCCGCAAACCGCGAAGCAAAATTTGCCTGGCCGGACTTGTCATGCAGCGCCTGCAACGCCCGGGTGGACCACGGCAAACCACCGGGTGCCTTGCCCACGCCCAGGTCCACACGGCCTGGGGCCAGGGACGCCAGCACCTTGAACACCTCGGCCACCTTGAACGGGCTGTAGTGCTGCAGCATGACGCCGCCCGAGCCGATGCGAATGCGGGAGGTGCGTGCCAACAAGTGGGCCACGAGCACCTCCGGCGCAGAACCCGCCAGCCCCGGGTTGCCGTGGTGCTCGGCCACCCAGAACCGGCGGTAGCCCAGTTGCTCGGCACGCTGGGCCAGCGCTACGGTGCGCTGCAGCGCCTCGGTGGCCGTGGCCCCTTCAGGGATGGGACTTTTGTCGAGCAGTGAAAGGGCGTAAGACACGTTGGGAGCAATTCGCGCAGGGATGAACAATGCTGCAAATTCTGTGACCCGCCTGCCCCCAACGGTTGCGCTAACTTCTCATATCGATATGCGACGCACGCCACGCCGTGTCCGTTTTTCATGCCACTGGCGCACCCACTGGCGCACCACCCACGCCCCATGAAACTGGCGCGATGCAGGCTGGTGCCACCGTCGAACCGGCTATGCCGGGCCGCTGGAAGCATCCACCCCCGCGGGGGAAGACGCGAAGCGGCCCAGGGGCGCTTCACGGCCGCTGCATGGTGCAGCTGTGCGGCTGCTGTGCCTTGGCAGCGGCGATCTGCCGCACCACGCGAAAGCCATAGCCAGAGCCTTCCACGTCGAACTTCACGCCGGGTGCGCCCTTCTTGTCCATCACGCCCACGGCCAGGGCCTGCTGGAACTGGTGGTCGGCCGCGCGCATGGTGCCGCCCTGGCCGGCCAGCTGCACGCTGGCTTTTTCCATCTGCCGGGCCACGGCCACCACGTCGGTGCTGCCCGCGCGCTCGATGGACTGGGCCAGCGCCTCCACCATGAGCTGCATGCGCATGTGCACATAGTCATCCTCCGGCCTGGGAAAGCGCGCCCGGAACGACTGGTAGAACGCCTCGCTTTGCGCGCCCGGCACATTGGGCAGCCAGTCGGCCACGGCCACCACCTTGCCCACGCCGGCGTCGCCCAAAGCGGCAGGGGCGCCCAGCGCGTTGCCATAGAAGGTATAGAAGCTGCCGTCAAAGCCCACCTCGCGCGCGGCCTTGACCAGCAGCGTCAGATCGTTCCCCCAGTTGCCGGTGATCACCGCCTGGGCGCCGCTGGTCTTGATCTTGACGGCGTAGGGCGCGAAGTCCTTCACGCGGCCCACGGGGTGCAGTTCGTCGCCCACCACGGCCACGTCGGGGCGCTGCGCGGCCAGCTGCCGTTTGGCCTCGCGCAGCACGGCCTGGCCGAAGCTGTAGTCCTGGCCGATGAGGTACACGCTCTTGAGCGCCTTGTCCTCGCGCACCACTTCCATGAGCGCGGCCATGCGCATGTCGGCATGGGCATCGAAGCGGAAGTGCCAGAAGCTGCACTTCTCGTTGGTGAGGATAGGGTCCACCGCCGAATAGTTGAGAAACAGCACGCGCTTGCCCGGCTCGCGCTCGTTGTGCTTGTTGATGGCTTCGATCAGCACTGCGGCCGTGGCCGACGAATTGCCCTGCAGGATGATCTGCGCGCCGTCATCAATGGCCGCGCGCAGGGCCGACAGGGCCTCTTCGTTCTGGCCCTTGCTGTCGTAGCGCTCCAGTGCCAGCGGGCGCGCACCGCCAGCGGCTGCGGGCAGGCGCACGCCGCCGCGCGCATTCACGCGCTCGATGGCCCAGAAGATGTTGCGAAAAACCGCCTCGCCCGTGTTGGCGAAAGGGCCCGACAGGCTCTCGATCAGGGCCAGCTTCACGGGTTTGGCCTGCGACACGGCAGCCCTGGATGCGGAGGCCTGCGCCCAGCTGGCAGACGCTGGGGCCAGCGTGCCGGCCACCACGGCTATCACGGCCAAAACGGATTGACCCAAGAACGTGTTTACGATCTCCCAGAGGCTGCGCAGATCGTAAACACGTTCTGATACCGCTGCGCCTGATTTCAAGCCCACCGACTGCAATTTATTCATGCCATTTTTCCCTTGAAATGCGGCGTGGCCGCACACACCTCTCTGGCATGCGGCGACCACACCGGGAGCCGCGCAGTGTATAGGAGCTACTCCCCATGATCTTCGCCCCCGTGATCCGCCGCGCCGCCTACGCCAACGCACCCCGCTCTGCCGATCTGGCGCTGCAACGCTTCCTGATGGGCGCCCTTGCAACACCGGCCCGCGCCACCGCCACCGCCACCGCCGGTTGCACCGTGACCCAGGGCGACAAGGCCACCACGCTGCAACTGGACGTGCCCGGCCTGGCGCGCGAACAGCTGCAGATCAGCATCGAAGGCAACGTGGTCAAGCTGCAAAGCGTGGCAGGTGCGCCCCGCCAGGTGCAGCAGGCCTGGGAGCTGGCCGATGAAATCGACGCCTCGGCCAGCACGGCCAAGCTCGAAAACGGCGTGCTCACGCTGATGCTGGCCCGGCTGGCGCCGGCCGACAAGTCGGTGCAGTTGGTCGTGCATTGAAAGGCTGAGAGGGGCAACCCTCGATTGCTACATATCAAATAGCAAAAACCGCTTGGAGCGCGCGCACTTCAGGCGGTTTTTGTTTGTCCGGCGCCGCATTCACGGCGTGTACCGGGAAACCGGTTTCAAGCCCGGGGCGGTGCATGGCCGTTGGATACTATTGATCCGGCATGGTTTATTGCGGAGACCGAATCCCGTTCACCCTGAGCCCTTCGGCGGGCTCAGCCCGAACGGGGGTTACGAATAAATGCTGCCGGATCAATAGGCGGGCATACCGTCCACAGGACCGATGGCGGAGATCAACGACCGGCACGGCCATGCCGCCGGCGACCATGTGCTGCAGACACTGGCCGAGCTGCTGCAAGAGCGCGCCCGCGCCACCGACCTGGTGGCCCGCTGGGGTGGCGAAGAGTTCCTGGTGCTGCTGCCCGGCACCCCGCCCGCAGGCGCGCACGAGGTGGCCGAGCAATTGCGGCGGGCGGTGCAGAACACGCCGATTTGCTGGCAGCAACACGCAGTGCCGGTCACCGTCAGCATCGGTGCCGCCACCTGGAGCAGCGGCCCCCTCCAGGCCAACGCACTCATAGCCAGCGCCGGCAGCGCGCTCTACCGCGCCAAGAACAGCGGCCGCAACCGCGTGTGGATGGCGGCAGACAACGCACTGCACCTGGCGGTGCCTGGCGGCAGTGCGGCCGAGGCGATCAAGGCTTGAGATGAAATCAGGCCCTGGCGCTTATCTGGCAAGCGCCAACAGCTTCACTATTGATAGCAACTGCAGGCAAGGGGCGGTGTTTACCCCGCTTCATTCATGCCGCAGCGCGTCGATGGGGTCCATGCGCGCCGCGCGCCGCGCCGGAAAATAGCCAAACACCACCCCGATACCGGCTGAGAACACGAACGACAGCAGGTTGACGCCCGGGTTGAAGAGGTAGGGCACATCCATCAGGGCCGACAGGCCGATGGATGCCGCCGTCGCCAGCACGATGCCGATCAGCCCGCCCAGGGCGGCCAGCACCACGGCCTCGATCAGGAACTGCAGCAACACCTCGCGCTCCAGGGCCCCAATGGCCAGGCGCAGGCCGATCTCGCGCGTGCGCTCGGTCACGCTGACCAGCATGATGTTCATGATGCCAATGCCCCCCACCAGCAGGCTCACCGCCGCCACCGCGCCCAGCAGCATGGTCATGACCTTGGTGGTGCCCGAGAGCGTGTCGGCCAGCTGCTTGGTGTCGAGCACGTTGAAGTTGTCCTCATCGGTGTCGGCGAGCTTGCGCAGTTCGCGCAGCAGCTGCGTCAGGCTGGTCTTCACCCGCTCGGGGTCGCTGCCGTCCTGCATCGACACCAGCAGTGTGTTGACGCGGGTGTTGCCGGTCACGCGGCGCTGCAGCGTGCGCAACGGCACCAGCACGGTGTCGTCCTGGTCGTTGCCAAAGGCGCCCTGCCCCTTGGATGCCAGCACACCCACCACCTCGCACGAAAATGCCTTCACCCGCAACTGCTCGCCCACGGCGTCGCGCGTGCCATAGAGTTCCCGGCGCACGGTTTCGCCAATCAGGCACACGGCGGCACCGGCGCGCAGCTCGGCGTCCGAGAAAACCCGCCCGGTGCGCACGGCCCAGTTGCCCGTCTGCAGCCACGCATTGGTGCTGCCGATGATGCTGGTGGTCCAGTTGCGCCCGCCGGCCACCACGGTGGCGCTGGCCCGCGCCTCGGGCGCCACGGCCAGAATGCCGCCGATCTGCTGGGCAATGGCGTCGGCATCGGTGTCCTTGAACGCAGGGGCGCCCGAGCCGCCGCCGGGCCCCATGCGCTGGCCGGGACGCACCTGCAGCAGGTTGGTGCCCAGGCCGGATATCTGGTTTTGCACCGCCATGGTGGCGCCATTGCCCAGCGTGACCATGGTGATGACGGCGCTGACCCCGATCACGATGCCCAGGATCGTGAGAAACGAGCGCATCAGGTTGCGCCGGATCGAGCGCAGTGCCAGAAGAAGGGTGTTCAAAAGCATCAGGCCACCTCCGCCTGCGGTACTGCAGGCACGGGGGCACGCAGGCCCGCCGGGTGCGGGTTGGGCGCATCGCTGTCCACCTTGCCATCGACAAATCGCACGATGCGCCGGGCGTAGGCGGCCATGTCGGGCTCGTGGGTGACCATCAGCACGGTGATGCCCTGGTCGGCATTAAGCCGCCACAAAAGCTCCATGATTTCCTGGCTGCGCTGGGTGTCGAGGTTGCCGGTGGGCTCGTCGGCCAGCAGCACGGCCGGCTCGGTGACGATGGCGCGCGCAATGGCCACGCGCTGCTGCTGGCCGCCCGACAGCTCGGACGGGGTGTGGTGCTCCCAGCCCTTGAGGCCCACGGCATCGAGCGCGCGGGCCGCAGCAGCATGGCGCGCCGTTGCCGACTCCCCCCGGTACAGCAGGGGCAGCTCGACGTTTTCCTGCGCCGAGGTGCGCGCCAGCAGGTTGAAGCCCTGGAACACGAAGCCGAAATATTGCCGGCGCAGGCGCGCACGCTCGTCGCGCGAGAGCGATTCCACATGCACGCCCTTGAAAAGGTATTCGCCCGCGGTGGGCCGGTCCAGGCAGCCCAGGGTGTTCATGGCGGTGGATTTGCCGGAACCGCTGGGGCCCATGATGGCCACGAAGTCGCCCTGCGTGATGTCCAGATCCACGCCCTTGAGCGCCTGAAAGGCCAGCGCGCCCTCGCCATACACCTTGGTCACGCCGCGCAGGCGGATGAGGGGCGGTGCATCGCTCATGGCGCCGCCCCGGCGGAGCGCTGGTCGGTGATGACGGCCATGCCCTCGGCCAGGCCTTCGCCGCTGACCTCGGTGCGGCGGCCATCGCTGATGCCCACCTGCACCGTCACGGCGTGGGCGGCGCCGTCCTTGAGCACCCACACCTGGCGCACGCGGCCCGCGCCGTCGGCCGCATCGCCACTGCCGCCCGCCCGGCGCGTGCCCGAGCGCGGCATGCGCGGCATCAGCTGCGACATGATGCCGCCGCCCGACGACGCCGGTTTCGCCGCCGCCCCGGCCGTACCCCCTGCAGCTATAGCCGGTGTGAACCGCAGCGCCGTGTTGGGCACCAGCAGCACATCGTTGCGCTCGGTGGAAGTGATGGTGGCCGCCGCGGTCATGCCGGGGCGCAGGCTCAGGTCGGAGTTGTCCACCTCCAGCCAGGTGATGTAAGTGACCACGTTGTCGGTCTTGGTGGAGCCAAACGACACCCGCGTGACCTTGGCCGGATAGCGGCGCGAGGGATAGGCGCTGACGGTGAAGCTGGCCTTCTGGTCGAGTTTCACCGAGCCCACGTCGGCCTCGTCCACGCTCACATCCAGCCGCAGCCGCGTGAGGTCTTCGGCCAGCGTGAACAGCGTCACGGCCTGCAGCGAGGCGGCCACGGCATTGCCGGGCTCGACCGAGCGCGTCAGCACCACGCCGTCGATGGGCGAGCGGATCGAGGCCTTGGACAGGTTGGTGATATCGGTGGACAGCGCCGCCCGGGCGTCGTCCACCGAGGCGCGGGCACTGGTTTCGTCGGCCCGGGCACGGTCGAGCGTGGCCCGGCCGCTGTCGAGCTCGGCGGCCGATGGCACCTTGCCGCCCGACAGGCGCGCCACCTCTTCCAGACGCCCAAAGCCGGCCAGCGCCTCTTGGGTGGTGGCCACCGCTTGCGCCAACCGCGCCTGCGCCGCCGCCAGCGAGGCGCGCGAGCGCAGCACCTGCGCATCGAGCTTGGCGGTGTCGAGCTCGACCAGCACCTGCCCCTTTTTGACCTTGTCGTTCACGTCCACCAGCACGTTTCTGACCGTGCCCGACAGCTCACTGCCGATGGTCACCGCCCGCGTGGGCTGCAGGGTGCCATTGGCCGACACGTTGAGCGTGAGGTTGCCCCGGCGCACCTCTTCGGTCACATACACCGGGGCTGCGCTGGCGCGCTGCTGGCTTTGCCAGTAATAGATGCCGCCGCCCGCCAGCGCCAGCACCGCCACGCCCAGCCACAGGGTCGAGCGCTGCCACCAGCGGCGCGGCTTGCCCCCACCGATCAGCGATTGCAGGTCGGCGGCTGTGGTGGACGGGCTGGCTGGGGGGGTGATTTTTTCAGGAGAAGTCATGGCCATCGGATTCGGTGGGAGGGTTGCGGGCGTTCGTGAGGCAGGCGCGGGCTACTGCCAGCCGCCGCCCAGCGCCTTGTACAGCCGCACATGGTCGGCAGAAACGCTGGCCACGGTGGTGGCCACGCTGTCCTGGGTGGACAGCAGCGTGCGCTGGGTTTCCAGCACCGACTGAAAGTCGATCAAACCGCTGCTGTAGCGCTGCTGGGCCAGCAAGGCGGCATTGCCTGCGGCATCGGCCGCAGCCTGCAGCCGCACCAGGCGCTCGCGATCGCCGCGCAGGGCCACCAGGGCGTCCTCCACATCCTTGAGCGCCGTGAGCACCGACGCCTCGTAGGCCACCCGCGCCTGTTCCAGTGCCGCCTCCTGCACGCGCACCTGGGCACGCGCGGCGCCGCCATCGAACACCGGCATCGACACACTGGCCAGCAGGGCGCTGGCAATCGAGCTGCCGTTGGTAAGCGCGCCCAGCGTCAGTGCGCGCAGGCCCAGATTGCCCGAGATGTTGAAGTCGGGGTAGCGCGCGGCATCGGCCTGCGACACCCGGGCCAGTGCTGCGGCAATGCGCTGCTCCGCCGCGCGCACGTCGGGCCGCTGCCGCAGGGTTTGCGCAGGAATGGCCAGCGCCAGGTCTTGCGCGGGTTGCGGCACGGCAGCCGTGTCGGCCAACAGCGCATCCAGCGCCAGCGGGGCCTGCCCGGTCAGCACGGCCAGGCTGTGGCGCGACTGGGCCAGGCTGGATTCGAGCGCCGGAATCTGCGCGGCCGTTTGCTCGGCCGCCGCACGGGCCTGCTCGGCCACGAGCGAGGTAGTGAGCCCGGCCTGCAGCCGCCATTGGGTGATCTGCAGGGTTTCCTGCTGGCTGGCCAGATTGCTGCGCGCAATGGCCAGCCGCTGCTGCAGGCCCCGCAGCTCGATGTAGTTCACGGCCGTTTCGGCGGCCAGCGACACTTGCACGTCGGCCAGGCTGGCCTGTGCAGCCTGTGCATCGGCCTCGCTGGCATTCACGCCACTGCGCAGGCGGCCAAACACATCGGGCTCCCAACTGGCATCAAACCCCGCCTGAAAACTGTTGCCCGTGCTGTTCGACGCCCGGCTGCGCTGCGCCGACGCCGAAGCCCCCACGCTGGGCAGCAGGCCGGCGGCCTGCACATCAACCTGGGCACGTGCCTGCTGCAAGGCGGCTTGCGCGCTGCGCAGGCTGGTGTTGGCCTGCAGGGCCTGTGTGACCACCCGCGTGAGCTGCGGGTCGTTGAACCGCTGCCACCATTGCGCCAGCGACGTGGCGGGCACGGCCACAGGCGTTTGCGCGGACCAGGCCGCCGGAACCGGTGTCTGCGGCAGGCGGCTGTCGGGCGGCACCAGGCTGGCACAGCCGGCCAGCAACGCCACCGCCGACGTCAGCACCCAAAGCCCGGCAAAAGCAGTCAGACGAAAGGGCGCGCGCGGAGGATGCCCTGCGGTGGCAAAAGAACGGTCATTCATGGGAAAGAGGCGGTGTGCATGGCATGCCCCATTGTGCGGTGCGGTCATGTCCTGCCCGATACCGAAAAGTGAAGCCCGCGTAAAGCTGCCGCCCATTGCCGCCCATTGCCGCCCATTGCCGCGCATTGCCGCGCACAGGGCGTCCAAAACGCGGGTGACGGGCGGCGCTGCTCAACGCCCCGCAACTGAGGACGCCAGCGCGTCGAGTGGCCAGCGGGGCTTGACATCAAATGCATAGTCACGGTTGGCCGTCTGCTGGCCAGCCTGCAGCCGCATGGCCGCCGCCATGGCAATCATGGCGCCGTTGTCGGTGCACAAATGCAGTTCGGGGTAATGCACACGCACCTTGTTCTGGGCGCAGGCGGCATTGAGCTGGGCGCGCAAATGGCGGTTGGCACCCACGCCGCCAGCCACCACCACGCGCTGGAGGCCCGTCTGCCTGAGCGCGGCCAGCGTCTTCTTGACCAGCACGTCCACAATCGCCGCCTCGGTGCTCGCAGCCAGATCGGCTTTGCGCGCTTGCAGCTCATCGCCCAGCTTTTTGGCCTGCGTCAGCACGGCGGTCTTGAGGCCGGCAAACGAAAAATCGAGGTTGCCGCTGTGCAGCAGCGGGCGCGGCAGCTTGAATGCCGTGGCGCTGCCCTGCTCGGCCAGGCGCGACAAGGCCGGGCCGCCCGGGTAGCCCAGGCCCATGAGCTTGGCCGACTTGTCAAACGCCTCGCCCGCCGCATCGTCAATGGTTTCGCCCAGCAGTTCGTAGCGGCCCACGCCGTCCACCCGCATGAGCTGGGTGTGGCCGCCCGACACCAGCAGCGCCACGAAGGGAAACTCAGGCGGGTCGGCACTCAAGAAGGGCGACAGCAAATGCCCTTCGAGGTGGTGCACGCCCAGCACGGGCTTACCCAGTGCCGCGCCCAGCGCGCAGGCCACGCCCGCGCCCACCAGCAGGGCCCCCGCCAGGCCCGGCCCCCGGGTGTAGGCCACCACATCCACGTCCGCAAGGCGCTGGCCCGCTTCGGCCATGACGGCCTCGGTCAGGGGCAGCACCCGGCGAATATGGTCGCGGCTGGCCAGCTCGGGCACCACGCCGCCATAGGCCTGGTGCATCTCGATCTGGCTGTGCAATGCATGCGCCAGCAAGGTAGGCACGGCCACCCCGCCAGTGGAGCGGACCAGCGCCACGCCGGTTTCATCGCACGAAGATTCAATACCCAGGATCAGCAAGCTCATGCCCCGAGTGTAAAACCCGGGGCCATCGCGGCCACGCCTGCAGCCCGAACGCAGGCGCAACGCCCGGCGTGGCGACCGCCAGGTTCACCCCGCGCACCAGCGCTGTGCACCATACCGGCGCACCAATATGTGGCGTAAATCTTGCTTAACGCCTGTCATGACCGACGCCCTGCGCATTGTGGTGGTGGCCCCCGACCTGGCCATTGCCGATCCCGACGACGAACACGCCGCCACACAGGCCGAGCGCTCGCGGGCGCTGCGCATTGGCCTGCTGGAAAACAACTTCAACCTCGTTGCCACACTGCCGGCCGACGTGTTCCTGAGCGAGCGGCTGGCCCAGCTGCAGCCCGACCTGATCATCGTGGACGCCGAAAGCGAGGCCCGCGACGCGCTGGAGCATGTGGTGATGGCCACGCGCGACGCACGCCGCCCCATCGTCATGTTCACCAACGACGAGGACACCACGCATGTGAAGGACGCCGTGGCCGCCGGTGTGTCTGCCTACATCGTGGCTGGTCTCGCGCCGCAACGCATCCGCCCCATCCTGGATGTGGCCATGGCGCGCTTTCAGCACGAGCAGGCGCTGCGCACCGAACTGGCCGACGCCCGCACCGAGCTCAAGGACCGCAAGACCATCGACCGCGCCAAGGGCCTGCTCATGCAGCGCCAGGGCCTGAGCGAACAGGCCGCCTACGAAAAACTGCGCAAGACCGCCATGGACAAGGGCCTGAAGCTGGCCGACGTAGCGCAACGCATGCTGGATGTGATGGACTTGCTGGGGTGAGGCGCGGGCCCTTGAGCGCGTTGGGGAACACAGCGGTTTGGACAGGCATCCGTCCTGGCAAAAAAACGGCCCGAAGGCACAATGCCGCTCAGTTAAGCCTGAGCGGCATTTTTTTGATGGGATACCGGGTCTTGGAAGCTCGAACTGTACGGGCATAGCGCCGCTCGGATCGACGTGGGGGTAGAAGAAATCGACGAATGTTCTGGCGCATGTTGGCCAGCTTGGCGGGAATGGCGCCCGGTGTGCGACTCATTGAACTCCACA
>Ga0255334_1000533_pt1 | contig 28275 bp, 20 predicted proteins | sample EtOH5_35cm_T3_12_FD_202080 | JGI IMG/M metagenome (GOLD analysis project Ga0255334, IMG submission 202080) | Sandy soil microbial communities from University of British Columbia, Vancouver, Canada - EtOH5_35cm_T3_129 | ecosystem: Engineered > Artificial ecosystem > Sand microcosm > Unclassified ... | reverse complement strand
TACATCATTTGCCATGGCCCCAACTTCGTATGCAGCACTGGGCCCTCCCGCCGGGTACCAACCGTTTGGGCCCTACCAAGCGCCAACGACCTTGGGAGCCGCGGCTCCGACGGCAGGCCCAGTGGCGCCGACCAACAACAATAACAACAACAACAGGCCCCCATCAGGAGGGGGGACCAAGCCCGCGCGCGTGGACCAACAGATCACGATACAGAACGCGTTGGGCGAGCGCGCTCGTGGCGTGTGGATGACACTACCGGCGACGGGCACCAGCGGCACACCGACCCAATCAGTGTTTTTCACGATCGACGACCAGCACACATTCAACGTGACGCACATGGGGACACCGCCCATCATGCTGGTCGACGTCGCCAACGAGGAGGGCAAGACGGTCTATTACAACAACAATGTGCAACCTAGTGACACGATCAATGTGAGACTCACCCCAACGGGCACAGAGCCCCTACAACCCACCGTCGGCATATAGTCGCTCTGAACGATGACCTTTTCTCTTTTCACCTAGGTTCCCCTCCCCTCCCGATCCTTATCAGCGATGACGCGTTTCGCTCGCACTAGATGAAAACAAAGCGGGCGAAAACACGAGTGTCTCTTTCAAAGGTGTTTTCTAAAAATAGGGGGCGTGCAAGAGAAACGAGGCGCGTCTCGAAAGAATCAAGGGTTAACAAAGGGGCATGGCGTCGCTGCCGCCCGAACTGTGGTCGATGATCATGGAGTGGTGCCAGGGGTCCGTGCTCGCGCTTGCCCATGCGCGCGCGACATGCTTTCTATGGCGCGCCCTGAGCGACCACCTGATGGCGTCGCGCTTGGCACGCGCGCGAGCGGCACTGGACATTGCGGTCGACCAGTGGGAACAGGGCACGGCGGTGTACGACGCACTATGGCAGAAGCGCACGCGCTGCGGCATGTGCGTGTGGCGGCTGTCGCGACGACTCCTCTCGGCCTCGTCGCACGCTCCCGGTGGTGACACGCGCTCGCTGCACGACGGCGGGCGCCCGCATGCACAAGAGCCACAGGCACATTGCGATGAGGATGTGCATTTGCGCGCACACGCTCGAGCAATGCACGAGCAGGCCGGGGACGAGCGTTCGAGGTGGAAACGCCAGAGAGCGACGTGGATATGCGACGAGGGCGTGCCCGCCGGCCGCCATGTCAGGTGCGTTTGCGACGTCTGCGCGGTGTATGTGGTCGTGCACTTTTGCGATCCCAACCACGACAAGTGGCCCATGCGTCGCGTTTGTTTGGATCAGCCTCATGCGTGGTCCATGCGACCATGTCTGGACTCGATCGACACCTTTCTACCGACGGGCGAGGCACGGTTTGTGGTGCCGACAGTGGCGACCTACTGGGTCGACACAAGCGGCCTCGCGGCAGAGGCCATCTACCGGTGGGCGTCGGCGTCGCGACCGACGCTGAGCATGACGGACGTGCCCGCGTCATGGATCACGACGGTGCGCGCATGGTTGCCCTTGAGAGGCGTGCGTCGCCAGCAGTCTTTGTGGGGTCGCTCGGCTACTTGCTCCTATCGCACATGTCTGTCGCCTCTGTTTGCGCACATGCTGGCCGCGCGCTCTTCTGGCCGGTCGCGGTCCTCGCGCTCCAACACGGCGGTTGCCACCCGCGCGCTCTTTGGCCATGACAACGCCAATACCAACGACAATAAGAGCGATAGCGACGGTGCCAGGGATGCGAGGGCACGAGGGACGGTCGGCCGGCCCCACGTGACTCGGATGCTGCTTTTATGTTGCGACAGGGATAGTCCTCTGTGGGGTGCCGTGGTGCTGGCCGAGTACGGCGTGGGCACGCGCTTTGCCGACTGGTTTGGCGTGGAGGACTCGCTCGAGGCCCTGCTCACGAGGTACCGCCTACGCGCCGCCCATCAACGGCATCTCGATCTCGTGACGTGGACCTACGAACGGGCGGTCGAGATGCCCATCCGGGCCTCGCACGCATGGCGGCACTCGGCGCACCGCGAGGTGCCACCCCTCTACTGATCCTCTTTACACCGCCCCCCTGGGTGATCCACATGTACGGGTCCCTCTCCGTGCACCTCATAAGCAAATATACGACCCATTGGCTCGCATTGGTCAAGACAAGAATTCCATTTGGCGCATTTCGGGCTCTCTACAATACTGCCGCCAATCGTCACTACCAAAGATCCTTACTCTGGTTTGCAAGTGCAAGGCCGGTGGCTTGTTCGATTGTTATGTTATCATTGATGTGTTATTGTGAACTAGCGCCCTTTGCCGTATTGGCATTATGCCCACTGGTCCATGATATGTTGCACGCACGCACGCACGCATTACCCTTTTTGTGATAAGGCATCGATTCCAGAATATGAAAATAGGGTTACAACAAGAATGGGAACAGGAAAACTCTAGATATCACTACCGATGAGATGCAGGGTGCCCGAGAACCCGCAGTATGTGCCAAACGTCGCCAGTGCATCAGACAACATCGAACCGTCCACATGGTTGGGCGTGGCGCTCCCTATAGAGGCGAGCGCGCTCTCGACGAGGCAACACGCGGCGGCCGCCGAGAAGGAGGCCGGCCCGACATTGCTCTCGTGGACCTTGTCCCAGTAGCAGGCCTCGAATTCAGACAATGCGTGCCAACGTTCGTGCGACAGTTGGCGTGCGTCTGCGCGTGTCGTCCAGGGCCCGTCGTCTGGCAGACGCCATACGTTCTTGCTTACCCTCTGGGCGTGCGATTCGGCTCTGTCCTCGTGCGCACTATCACCACTGCGGGCAAGCAACACGACGAGGGTCGTACCTTCATGTGCAGCGCCGATGGCGGCATTCGTGCGCGCGGGCGTGTCGGCATGGGCAAAGACCACACGAATCTCGTGCGCGCCCGGCAGGGCCCGATCAGGTGCGGGCACGGGATAGGGCGCACCATCCCTGACAATAGAGGCCAACGTATTGCCCGACTCGTCGCATTCTAGATCGGCATACTCGACCACGACGGCCACCGGAGGACCGTGAGGTGGGTGCAGCAGACCTCCGTCACACTCGACCGAACGCCACCAGGTACTCGCACCGTAGATGGCGCACGAACCGCGGTCGCCGTGGCGCCCCGGCACAGACGGGCCCGACATGTCGACCGCAATGGTCAGGCGCAGCAGCAGTGGAGCACCCATGGTACGTTGGCCACCAACGATCGGATCTATTTGGATGATGTCGGCGGGCACCAGGGCAATGCCGTTGGGTCCCGGCAGGGTGGCGATGCGCCGCACGGCAAATGTTTCCAGATCGATCTCGGTAACAAAGGTGTCAAACGCGCCCGTCGCATAGGCTCTGTGCGAGTCTGGCGTGACGGCGACATGGATCGGCGCCAAGCCCGTGGGTATGCGCCGCACCAGGGTGCCCCTATGCGCGTCGACGACGACCAGGAGGTTGTTCCACACGGCGGGCCCGAGGATGTAGCGCCCGTCGGGCGTCGCCACCGAGTAGAGCAGCTGACCGACGCCGAACCCGGACCATATGTTGACCCACGCGATACGCTCCGTATCGACCGTGGCCAGCGTGTCCCTGCCGCTGGCCAACAAGAGCGGTGCACGTTCCTCGGTTCCCGGTGGGGGCAGCGGCGACCAGCAAAGGCCCCTGATGGCAACGGACCCGGGGGGAGGCGCCAGCACGGCCTCGTCGTGAAGGGCCTCACCCGTCGAGGCGTCGACGGCCGCGAGCCCCTGCGCCCCGGCCATCATCCACAGCACCTTGCCGTTGGACGCAGCTACCAGATGGTGTGCTGCCGCGCACCTGTGATCAAGGTCGGCGCAGGAAGAGGGCCCGTGGCTGTCCTCGAGCAGGGACAGCGTGCTCTGTGTCCCTTCCATCACGCGCGGCAGCACCAGATCGGGCGATGTCAGGTCATAGGCCAGCAGCTGGGGTCTGACGCCCGTTGCGTCGTTGACGTACTCGCAGTTAACGTAGAGGGTGCGTTCATCGGGTGACAGTTCGATGCCGTGCGGGGCGCGCGCTACACCGTCCAGCGCGGTCGCGCCCTCGACAAAGGTGCGCAGGCGTTTTTCGATCGAGAGCGTGCACACGTTGATCTTGAACACAACGGTGCCGGCGCTCCCCACCGGCGAGTCATAGTCATGTAGGCCAAACTGCGACACCCAGGCCGTGCGGCCGTCACGTGAGACGCGGATCTCGTGCGGCAGCGGGCCCGTGTGGAGGCACGCCAAGCGCGCGCCGTCGCTGGCCCTGTAAAAGGACGTCGTGCCGGCCATCTCTTCGACCACCGCCAGCACCCACTCCCGTTCCGTGTGCGTGTCGGCCATTATTGTCGTGCTGCACGGAAACGCCCCTTTTCGATGGGGCCCGTGCGTCGGTCGCTGTCGTCGTTTCAATGATGACCGAATACGGGCGCTGCCTTTTCATGCCTTTTCCTTTCTTTCTCTCTTTCTCTCACGCCCTCGCAAACGACCATCGGCTATCCATGTGATTGCGGCCATATGGTTGACCGTTACGCCCGGAACGGTTTCCTCGCCCTAAAAGGAACTGGGCAGGGTGGGGTATCTCCTTTTATGTATAAAAAGAGTCCGATCCAAGAGTGCAACAAGGGCGCCATAACAGATGGGCTCCAAAAAGGAAAAGTAGATCTATGCCAGGCGACGGTCGCGGAGAACGCTCGCCGTGTAGGCCTCGGGGTCGCGATTGTAGATGGCAATCTCGATGCAGGCCCTGTGCTGCTTGCCGCAGTAGTAGCCCAGAGGGTTCCTGTTCTTCCACACATAGGCATCGGCGCGATCGTTTACGCATTGGACCATTTTGTTCATGCACACGCCCACATTGGCGGCAAACTTTTCGTCTCGAGCGGATGTCTTGTTCTTGTCGTTGTCGGCTTGCATGTTTGTATCGTCAGAGATTGACTATGTGCGTGGACATGTGCTCTCTGGCGGTGTCGCCCTTTACCCCGAAAGGCGTGGAAGGCCATTGGCCCGTTTCTGACACCTTTGCCCAAACGGTGGCGCGCAAACCCACCGGCCTGGTTGCTTCCAGGTGGAAGCAAATCCAGACGCGAACTTGCCGTTGCGTCCTTGTCCCTCGTTCCTTTCAGTGGTCGGCCGCTGCGCAGGCAAATCCGAGTGGTCCGGGGGCCTTTCTGGTTCGCCATTCGCATAAATTCCGTGACGCAAAGGGGAAATAGGGGGAAAAATGTAGAGGAAAATGGTGCGCTTTCTTTTAGGAAACACAGAGAGAAAACGTCCCGACTCAATCGAGGCTCGATGCGTGCACGACGCCCTCGGCCAGGATGCCCTTTGCCCACAGGCCTCTCAAAGGAAACACCCTTTGCCCCATCGAGCACGTGATGGGCTGGATGGCGCCATCGTTGGCGTCCCATTTCATGTCAAACCAGGCCGAACCGCTCTGACGGTCGCCCAAAAGGGCCGATGTAGTACGCACGCGCGCCGTCGTCTCTTCCGGCCGCATTGTGTGGGGCACGCCCAAGCGCGCCAGGTCCGTTACCGTGCCACACCCGTGACGCTCTCCCGCGCGCCACTGCCCGTCGTACCTCCATGTATCGCCACCAGACCATCTGCCACCTCCCGATCCGTCAGGCAGCAGGATCCACCTGCCCTTACCATAGACCAAGGAGCCAACGCCATGCAATCGGTCATTCTGCCACTGGCCCTGGGCGGCCGCGCGTTGGGCCATGCACACACGCGTGCCGTTACCGCATCGTGTCCCCCGATGCCACTGTCCCTCGTACCACGAGAGGACGGCATGGCCTTCCCAGTGCGGGTGATCCGCCTGGTGCGTACACACGACGGTTTTGACACTGTCACCGCCATCACCGTCATCCGGCGGCATGGGGTCACTAGGGTGGAGACGCGCCGCCACCGCCGACAGCCCACCGGGGGCCATCATGCACCTGGACGGCGCCAACCATACCATGGTACCGTAACCGTGAGGCAGTCGCCATTTGGTATCAACATCGCCCATGTAAAACCGCGTCGGGCCGTAGGCAACACGGCCCACGCTTGGACCCGACGTATCATCGTTGGCGTCAAGAGGCATACGTGCGTTGGCCAACCACGCCCAGTCCTTGTTGGCCCTGGGACGCGCGCCTACGAGGAAAAAGGGAACGCCCGGCCCATACTGCATCACATAGAGCCTGCGGGCCATATCGTCACACACGGCAAAATCATTGTCTTGCATTGTCTCTCAGAGTCTCTACTATCGCGCTGAACCTTGTCGCTGGTGTTACTGCTGCTGCTGCTGCTGCTGCTGCTGCTGCTGCTATACACACTAGAGGGACAAATGCGGTATGCTGTTTCCACACTGCCCCCCCGCGTTCTGTAAAATGGCAAAATGAGCACGGGGTTTGTGACGAAAAAAGCAGACACCTATTGGTCGAGCGCCAAGCCGTAGCATAACCATACGGTAATCGCCCCGCACCGCGGTCGTCATCGAGGTCTCCCACCGACGGCTCTCTGCGACGGAACCCCGCAAAAGGCCAACCTGGGCTTTCTATGCAGCCGGGCAACCTCGCCTAGAAACAAAACACCTTAAAGGCGGGATCCAGTTCTATGAACATCTGCCCTTTGCAAACTGTATCGCCGACACCGACCTCTTGCTGGCATACACGTTTGTCACAGGTGCCCAGATGACGCAAAGCACGGCCCGCGCGCGACGGCCAATGGCGTGCCAGGTAAGCAGAGTAGTAGTATCGTTGATCACACACAGATGGTGCGGTCCGTCCAAATCCATGCCAACGCATGTGTGCCGGCATGGTCGCCTTTTGTCTATCAGCTTGGGGTGACATCCAGCACACACACCCCAGCAGGCCTTTGTCATTACCGTCAAGGGCGTGACCGTCAGTAAGACGCTTTGACTACTCCCCCACCATCTCTGCTCTCTCGACGCCGACATCTGGTTTGTATGGCGTAAAGGCTCACCCCGTGCATTATCTAGAGAATGACTGGCGCCGGGACTCGATGGAGTTATCCACCTCGCTGCATGTATCGTATAACAGCATATCCAATGTGGAATCGCTTACGTTGGAAACAGAGCGGAATTTGTACGATAATCTGGAAAACGGGTTGAAACAGTTTATCTTGATCAACTTGATCGAGTCGCGGCCCCCGTCATTCTCCTGGTACACTCTCTACCCAAACGACGGTATCCACCGGGTAAAGGCCGATCCTTTGCCAGAGACCAAAGGTTGTTGCTTTCTTCAGGCGGTGATTGCGAGCCGCCCACTGTCTCGCGGCAAAGCAAGGCGCGTTTCGGACGAAAGCAGAGCGGGGAATGCGCGGGCGTGCCCCACCGACCACCAGAGTTTGTGCTTTGCGCACCGCCAATGGCGAAAAGGAATGCGTAGAGTGGTGAACTTTTGTTTGGTGTCTCTGCATCATCCGTTCCCGTGTGGGGGCGCCCAACATAAACTGCTTCGATACGTCTCGGTATTGCCAGAGCGAGGCCGACCGTGTTTTGGCAACGATGCAAACCCTCCTACCCAACGAAGTCATCCATCTCATTCTCAATGGCAGTTGCGGCAAGAGCGCGCGTCCGCTGTTGGATCGGCGCCATCGGTTCATGGCCAAGCACGCGTGCCGCCAATGGTACCTTTGCGTGACCCATCCGTCGACCGTCGATGCTGCCAGCATGCGCGCTCAAGCGCCTCCTGGACTGGGCGACGCATGGGTAGAAGGGCGCCTGGCTCGCGTATCCGTCCTCGTCGATCGCCTTGCTCTCGAGGGGTACTCTGCCCATCTCTCAGAGTCGTGGTCCAACTGCGTAACAGATGGTATAGAGGCATTAATCGGCATGACCGTCGGCGACGGTGCCCAGGCCGCGGACGCCTTTCTGCGGTGGGCATCCTGTCTGTCAAAGTCGCTAGCTACACGCGACTGGTCGCTCCCCCTGCGTATGGACGAAATGGAGCGCCAGTCGTTTCCCTCTGCGTGCGCAACCGAGACCGATGACGAATATCACCGTGAGAGGCGTGCCAGACGTTGCCTCGCGCGCCTCGCCTGCCGCTTTGGGCGCACCGACATCGTGAGCGCTCTCTTTGATCGTTACAACCTGATCCATGCGAGCACCGTCTTCCGGTGCGTGGATGATGCTGTCGCGGGGGACCATTTGGACGTGATCGATACCATACTGTGTGCGATCGCCGTCCATGCATCTGACACGGTCGGAATCACGGGCGACGTCACAGAACGTATCACGGGGGGACTCTTGTTCTTTGCCGTACGGCGCGCGCTCTACGCGGCCGCCCGTTTGGGTTCGATTGCAGTGCTCCGATGGCTTCTTGCCGACGACGGCAACAATAAAGGTCATCTGCGGCCCCATGATCCATCGGGCCAACACGCTATCGCGATACGCCGCGCGGCTTTGCACATCCAAAGAACGAAAAGGCCATGGGAGACGCTCGCCGCGGCGCACTGCACGGATGCGGGCGTCTTTGACCGCAGTGGACTCGCGTACAGTCCCTACCATGTGGGCGCCGCCGCCATTGCTGCAGGTCGAACCGATGTCATCGACTGGCTCGCAGGGAGCGCCCACGCCTCCATTCTGCGCGACCCCGATGCGCTTCGGAAGCTGCTCTGCACCGTCAACAGGCTAACCATTCCGGTCGACGGAACGCTGGCGCTTTCTAGGGGTGACTTTATCGAGGCCCTTGATGCTCCCTCGTTTGAGAGGGGTATCGCGTATGCGATCGACGTTGTTGGCGTGAGAGAGCCAACGCAGGCGGAAGCGAGCGCAATCTTTACTACGGTCAACATCCTGATTCGCACCCATACGGCGCTGCTGGCGTGCATCGTGAGAAGGTGGCTGGCTCCAGGGTGGAATAGCCTGCGGGCTGAAAGCCAAGGTTGGATACTGGCGTCCATGAAAACGTACATGGCACACGGACAGTATTCGTCGATCGAGCACATCGTGGGCGGCCCCGCCGCACCGTTTTGCAATCTGTGGGACGTAACGGGAGGTCTCGTATGCCATGTTTATGCCGACGTCATCACGGTGGACAAGGGTATTTCGTGGGCCAAAGGGCATATCCGCACGGCCCTTTGGGTGGCCTGCCTCTGTGGCGCCATTCCGCGGTCGAAAGAATCCGATGACCTGTGCAGGGACATGGGCGTACCGACCGAATCGATCCTCACGACAGAGACGTGGCGGTCGTGGTGCACGCTGTCACGGATTACTACCGTCACCTACCAGAACACTCGTCTGCCCATCGATCCCGATAATACTCATGCCGATGCAATTGCTGAAAGGCGCCTCATGGACCGCATGGCGCTCTTGTTTTCGAGCGCTGGTCTCATCTGAGCCACATCGCGCACCTTACTCTGGTTGCCTGTTTGGCAGTGCCTGGTTCGCTCTGGACATGATCCTTTTTCATTTTACATCCGGACAGTGCTATGCAAACTCGCGACGAATAGAGGGAATCACCAAAGGCATTGATCTTGCCAACGCCTGTTTGAATAGAGATACGGGAGATGCGGGGAGAACAAAGCGATTTCCCCAACCTACATACATGTGTGTAGATCGCGTGTGGGGAACCGTCGAATGAAGCACCAGGCTTTCGCTCACGGTTGGGATGCACAGGGGTGGAACCTGGCCCGTGTTGTCACGGCGACCAAACAGCGACGGGCCTTTCATTTGGATCATGAAATGAACCGAACAAGGATGGACCATTCGGAGCACTCGGCAACAGTGGATCGATTTCGTTGGACAGATGAGGCCACAGAAACCAAACGCCCTTCTTGCAGAAGGAGCCAGCAACAACAACAACAGCAACAATGACAGACAGGGGAGCCAAACGCAAACACGAGGAAGCAGGACCCATGACCGGCGCCGAGAGCCTCCTTTCACAGAGCATAAGATGCGTCATTGGCGCAAAACGAAAATCAATGACGGCCGCCATCGACGCCCGCATGGAGCCCGTGCGCGAGATGGAGCGCCAGTGGAAGCGCGCCAAACAAGAGGCCAAAGCAAAGACCGAGGCACTGATCTCTATGGAAGCAGCCCTAGGGGTGCTGGCCGAGATATGGGGCCCGCGGTCCGAGCGTCGCAGCCACAGAGACGATGACGACGAGAACCTGCCCTGGTTCGTGCCCTTGGAACTCACCAAAGCGGCAGAATGGATCCTTGCCATACGCAAGGGCGAGAACATTGGTGCACTGGGCGAGGCAACGTGCGAGGCCATGCGCGCGAATATGGCCAAAGTCGAAAGGGCCACCCTCTGTGTCCACATGAAAACGCGTTCTGATACCTTTGCCAGGAGCGCCCTATTCTCCATATCTCGTGATTACGCATCGGTCGAAAATGCCAACAAGATCACCGTGCGCGATCCAAGGTGGGTGGAACCGCTGACGACAAGACATCGCACGACCGTGTCGAGAGAGGTCATGGAGGCACACCTCAACAGCACACGTAATCTGTACAAAAGCGCGCGGTCGTCGTGTCAGTCGAATGCTCTGTACACAAAGACGATTGTGAGCGTTGAGGGCATACTCGTGTATCTGTGGCCCCGCGGTTCGAGAGAGTCCCCGTGAGGCTCTTGTTTTACCACTGCTACTCCCTTTGCTTCTCTCTCTCTCTCTCTCTCTCCCTCCCTCCCTTTCCCACCAACCGATTTCTTTCAATAGACAAACCTCGCACAAGCCATGTCCCGTTTATCAACATGCCGTGTATGTGTGTGTTGTGGGTATGAACCAAACAGTATGGCGAACAGGATGCAACGCTGGGAACAAGGGTGAAACGGTGAGGGTGGGGAGTGGGTCACCACAGACGCGGCCCCATCGAGACCACCGAGTCAAACAGAAAGCCGGCGGCACCCCCGACGATGCCGCCGACGGGTCCCCCCAGGTAGAGGCCCACCAAGCCGCCCGCAACGGCTCGCCTATAATCGCCATTGGCCTGCTCTGCGGGTGCCGGCAGAGGTTGCACCCCCGGTGGCGTGGCTTGCGGCTTTGGGCGGATGCGTGCCAGCACGGGCTTGTCTCGATCGTCGCCACCACCATTTCCAGCAAAGCGCACAGCCTGAGCGACGATTCCCGTTCCCTTGCTCTTCTTCTTTTCAGGAGACGAGAGCGCAGCGGACCGGTGGCGATGGTCGTGCTGTAGGTACGCTTTATCGATGGGCGGCGGAGAGCCCCTCTCATCGCGATAGTCGGCATAGGTGAGGGCCGATTGACCCAGCGCCACCCACATGGCAAAGTCCTCGCTCGCGCGCGCATCGCCCATGCGACCGGGTACCTCCCATTCGCTGCCGACGCGCTCGATGGCGCGGCGCACGCGCACGGCCGCCGGATGCTCGGAGCGCGTGCGAAACCACTCGTCCGACGTCAGGGTGCGCCCCGCGGCAAAGTCGTGCACGGTCTGTTGCACAATGTCATAATACACCTCATTGGCGGCCTTGCTCGCAAACAGGGTCGGGCACCACTTTGACGATACGCGTTCCTTGTTGTTGTTGCTCTTTTCATCGTTGTCGTCGCCGTCATCATCATGATCGTCATCGTGGGCCCATTCGGCGCATACGCTATCGGCAGATTTCCTGACATGGCGCACGTGTCCCTGATCGGTGGCGACGGCGGGCCTGCGCGCCGCATGAACGACCCATCCGTCGCCGATGTAGACACCCATTCGGGCCGTGCGACGTGCGCTCGACGAGGCCCCGTGGGCGCGGCACGTGAGTACGTCCCCCTCCATGATGAGAATAGAGGGCCGGCCCACGCCCAGGGATACATTGTCCTGCAGCCCGCCCGACGTCGCGCGCACCGCCGTCTTGGCATCGTGGGCGATGCGATCAATAGCGAGCACCGTAGGGGGGGCCTTTGGACGTCGCGGTGTTGGCTTGCTCGGTTCGATCGTCTTTACTACGCCATCCACGGGCACTGTACCCACAAGCGGCTTTGCAGGCTTGGGTTTGGCAGATGCAGAAGAGGCTCGATCATCGATCGCTTGCCTATCCTTGGCGATCGACACACGCGACGAAGAACATGTGCGCGTGTCCGCTACGGGACCAGCGCGAGCGCGCCGTCCAGTGGGATGGGGCCGTGCGGCGATGAATCCCGAATCGTCCCCACTGTTGTCATCACTTTCGCTGTCACTGTCGGATGATAGAGGAGGCACATTTCGATTTCTACGTACGCCTCGGCCGATAGATGACGTCGCCCGGTCAGATGGTGCCCTGGCGAAATCACGATGGGGAGCCCCATTCGTGTCGCCCCCACGGGGCGCGCTCTGTGTAGAATCGCGAGCGCTCACGACATGGTTGCCCGGCACGTCTTTTGTTGTGCTTTTTGGGTCGCCACCGCCACCTCTGACACCCTGAAACGCATCATTTGTCTCTGTCTCGTCCAATACGGGTTCGATCGTGTCGCCGTAGGAGTCGCCACTGTCGTCATCGTCGCCGCCACCAAGAGCAATCTCTCCAGGGTGGGCTTGGTCTGATGTGCCGACGGCACTGGCCGGGCGGCCATCTGGGACACCTTGGACACGACCACCGGACGGATCGGGGTCGACCTCTAGAGTTGGTTTGCCGCACTCGACCATTTTAAACGTGGCCTGCGGCAAGTCTCGCGTTTGCGTACCCTGCCGCCACTTCTTTCGAGTGTCTACGGGGCCCTCGTCCTGGGCAAGGGGTTCGTCCCCGGGCAGAGTAACCTCACTGGTTGCGCGCTCTGCGGTAGCGATAGCGTGCTTGCCGTCGGGGTCTGGTGAGACGGCCCCACGGCGGCGCTCGCGGCGTGCGCGATTCTTGGAGGAGTGACCCTGCTGTATGGGTGACGTGGGCGGTGACGCGAGAGGATCGGCGCGCTGCATCTGCAATGGCGAAAGCTTTGCAGCACGCTGCGTTTGTTCACGTTGACCGGCCCTTGCAGTCAGAGGGGGAGGTCCCCATCCGGACCACGCGCTTCTGTCATCGTGCTGAGCGATGGGCACGGCCGCCGTTACGGGCGAGGCAGGACCGACAGTGCCCGACCACGTGGATAGGGGCAAAGCCTGCATGATCGTCTCTTTCTCTTGGGGGTATCTTTTTTGCAGACAGGCGTTCCCTGTTTCACAAAGCACAGGGCGGCGTCGTCGGGGCTCCTACATACAGCACCCGTTGGCACTACAGGCCGTCCCTTGCTGAATCTTGCCGCCGTTTGTGGCACAGAGCGCTCCTCGTGCCCACTTTTTCTTTTTGCCGCCACGCTACGGGACCGTGCATTTGGTTCTATGGGCGCGGGCCAATCACACACACACGTGCGCTTTGCGATTTCGCGAGAGCCCCCTCTGGACCAAAACATCCATTCATGATCTAGTCATGGGCAGAAGCAAAAGGGAGAGACGCCACAGACAGATAGGGGCATGCAAAGCAGCGGTAGGAGAAAGAGGCCACCTCCAAAGGCGGTCGCGCACAAACGCCCGCGCGTTCTGGTTCAGACGCAACTCGACCCCGGTCGCCGTCGTGTACAGCCCATCCAGGATGCCACCGCTGGTTGCGTCGATAGTGGGGAAGCGGTCGCCGTACTGGCGTGTTTGCCCGTTGAACTATGGTGCCATATGTTTAACGGTCGCGACATCCGGGGTCACCCTCTGATGGACCCCCGATGGCGCGCATTGATCGCCCTCGTATGCCGCACGTTTGAGGCGTGCGTGTCGAGCGTGTCGCGGGCCCAACAGGCCGCTCTCCTTTGCCACAGACCCCACACGGCCGACCCGCTCAAATGGATCCGGGGTCGCACCCTGTGCGCGTCTGCCATAACCTGCGCGTGCACCCTCGCTGGAAGCGAACCCAAGATCGATTCGTGGGCCGTGCGGTGGCGTCCCCTCTGTCTCGACGCCCTACGCAACGGAAGTGCGTCGCGAGGGCACACCGATGACCATACGCTTCTGGCCCTTGCCGCTGCCCTGCTGGTCTCTCGCCATCCCGACGCATGGGACTTTGTGATGCGCACATGGTTTCCCACAGGGCCCGCACGCATCCGCCAGCACGGGCGTATGTGGCACACGTTGCCCTGCATATACAAGGGAATAACGGATCAGTCGGCATCGTCGTCAGAGGATGTCCATATGACCGCGTGCGGCAGGGGCGAATCGTGCGTGTGGAGCGGCGCCATGGTAGGCGCGGCCCTTTTGCGCACGGCCGCAAGGGTTGGCCGCACAGACGTCTTTCAGAGGCTCGTCAACGAGTGGGGCACCGCCATCAGGGCGAGCGCCTACAGGGGCCGCGCGTTTGGTTGGTGCCAAGAGTGCACGGCGAGCGGCGTAGCGTGTTCGCGATGTTCGCGCGCCCTCGAGATGCAGTGTCTGGGTGCGCTCGTCGAGGCCACGCGGGCCGGCAACGTCGATCTCGTGATGTGGTTTGTGCGCAACGCCGAACGCGTCGCCTACCTGGACTTTGCCGGCACTTGGGCCTGTGCTTTCAAGCACTGTGTACACGCGCCCGGTGACAGCGCGATGGACATCGCCATGGACCTCGCCCTTGTGTACGAACCCTACATGCATCTAGCATCAAGCGAACCATCGGCGGCTCTGCCTGTACCTCTGGAACCACAAAATGCCGAACGTGCGCTCGCCTGCCTGAAGGAGTCGCCACCGCTGCAAAACGCCACGCGACCTTCGTGGGACAGGTACACGGCAAGGCCCGTTTCCGATTCAGTGTGGCGCGACAAGGGTATCTCATGGTGCCGCCGCGCCATCAAGGCCGACCGCCCTAATCTCTATGCGATGCTGGCTGGCCGGTGGGATTTTCCGCCATGTGGTCGCTCTCACGTCGCCAGCGGCGGCGGAAGCGATGCCTTTGTGCGGGGCACGCTGGCATGTGCCATCGCCGCCAACGCCAGATGTTCCCTCTGTTGGATCTTTGGTGATTGGGGCTTTGCGCCCCATGGAGGTAAGCTTGCATGGGAGCGCATCGTCGACGCGTGTCACAACATGAGGTTGGCGACCACCGTATGGGACGGCATCATGTGGGTGTCTCGACACATTGGAATCGAACGCCCTCTCACGAGCACGCAACCGATCGATGCGTGGGACGTGACGGTGGGCCTTACGAGCGACCAAATGGTCGCGTTGGTCGCGCTCTATCACTTTCCCGAGGGGCCGGCGGGCGCCACGCGCTCGTGGGTCGTGAAGCGCGTGCGTTCTCTCCTGTGTGGCATCATCGCTCTACGCAATTGGCACATGCTCGACCTCTTGGTGCTCGCCCTAGATCGCATGACTTTGGCGCACCCCTGGATGACATGCCCTAAAGACGACCCCAATGACGATGGCGCCAACACCATCGATCTGTGGGGCATGGCCGCCGCCCACTATCGTTCATGCCACGCAGAGAGGTCGTCCTCGCTATGGGGCAATCAGGACACGCACATTGTGACCTCTATCGTGGACGGTCTATGTATCATGGGCGTGCGCACGGGCAGCATCGCACCCGATCAGCTTGCCGAGTGCACCAACGGTGGCAAGACGAATGGAGGCGCCATCGCCACCTTTGTCGCCAAACACCCCGTGGCGCATGGGCATCCAATGGACGACCAACAGGTGCACGTTTTGGGCGCCGACGGTCTACCCCATCGAGGGCAGGACACTGTTTTGGATGGTCGAGGTAATGGATGGTGCCGTTGGTGCCGCCCGCGTGCGCTCCCTTTACAAACCGTGTCGGCGAGACAGGCACTCACCCTGGACGCAATGCTGGTGCCCCCATCACAGGCCGTCCTCGTCCGTGCGGGTCTCTTTACATCCGCCCCACCGGTCTAGTCTGCATCCGTGCCATGGCACTGATCCTTATTCTCCCTTTCACACACCCCCCCCCCTGCACAGTCAAGTGTACCCGTATCGTCTCTCCAAAATGGTAGGATATTATTGTGATATAGATGGGCAAAATGGGGGCCCCCGCGACACAAGTGCTTATGGGAAAGGACCGGAACCGAGTCTGTCGGCGGCATGGGGTAGGGCGATGGTGGCATCGGTACCCTGACTCTTGGCCACAACAGCACACGCGAGGCAGGGGCACGCGCGGGTACAGCCGCCGTGGGGCGAGTGCGTGAGGGCGACGCAAGAGAGGCACACGGAGCCGCGCCATACACCGTCGATCCGCGATCGGTCAATGTAGGTGCATATACCGCGCCCGTCCGACCCATTGTCTGACCATTGGCCTTCATAGCGCGTGCCATCCGCGCTCGTGTAGATAACGTGGCCGTCTGACTTGCCCCCTTGCCATACGCCCTCGCAAGAGTCACGGTTGGCCCAGGTCAGGGTGCCATGCCCGTGCCAGCGATTCTGCTTCCATTGGCCCTCGTAGACGGATCCATCGGATTCCCGCGCGGTACCGTACCCGTGCCGTTGATCAGAGTTCCACTCGCCAGTGTACGCCGATCCATCAGAGCAGCGGCAGGTGCCCCATCCGTGCCACTGATCGTCCTCCCACTGCCCGTCGTAGGTATCGCTGCCGCCAGGTGCCGTGAGAACACCGTGACCATGCCTGCGTCCATTTTGCCAGTCGCCCTCGTATGTCGCGCCGTCGGCAAAGGTGTATGTGCCAAAACCATGACGCGCACTGTGTTTCCACTCTCCCCTGTAGGTGGCACCTTCGAGCGACGGCCCATAGGCCCCATATCCGTGTAACTGGTCATCCGTCCATTGGCCATCATAAACTGCGCCGCTGCAGTCGACGTATCTACCGTGCCCATGTCGCAGACCGTCGGACCACCAACCCCTGTAGATCGAACCGTCGGGACACCTGTGAATACCGTAACCGTGTGCCCTGCCCTTGTACCATTCGCCATCATACACCCTGCCGTTGGCCCAAACGTTGGTGCCGCGACCGTGGCGCTTACCATGGCGCCACTCGCCTTCGTAAAGGGTGCCATTGTGTTCCATAGAGAGGCCGCGACCATGCTTTTCATCCGCACGCCATTCTCCATGGTAGGTGGCGGCAGAGGTGCCGGAACCTGTCAAGGTACCGTGACCGCATCTCTGGCCCCGGTCCCAGAGGCCCGTGTAGCGCTCGCCGTCGGCGTAGGTGCGCACACCAAACCCATGTGGTCTACCGGAACGCCACATGCCCTCGTACTTTTCCACATCAGGGAAGGACGACTCAGTAGGATGCTGAGCACCGTCCTGCTCAGTACCCATGGGCACGGCCACGCCGTATCCGTCGGCGCGACCATATGCGACATCGCCGTGGTAGCGCCATGGGGACGTTGCACCATCCATTTCTCGGCCACAAAAGGGTTTGACGGCGAGCGTGCCGGTCCCCGCCATTCCCACAACAGGTGCACTGCAGGAACGGGCCCGATAGACCCAACGGTGGTCCTTGCCAAATGCGACGGGGTGCTCGTGTATGACGGCCGCGCCAAAGCGCAAAAGGCACATGCGACTCCATAGGGCGTCGTCTTTGGCAATGGTAGAGTGGCGTTTGCATGTCAGCGCCCATGATGCCACGGCATGGGGTTTGTCGCCCAACGCCACCAGTATGGCCAGGAGCAGTTCGTCGGGGAGCGACGTTATTCCCTGCGCACGCCCACCGATGTTTATCTCTTTGGTGACTCTGTCCATGGCCGTCTGGCGTTGCCTCTCCCGGCACTGCCCAGTGCTATTGCCCATGATCCAATACGGAGCGTTTTTCATATTGGCACAGAAATGGCAAATGACCTACCGGGTCTCTTGTAGAGCCGAACGGCAAAAGGCTCTGCGACCGCCCTTTTGGGATAGCGGGATTCTCGCGGCGTGCTTTAGGCCTATCCCGCCCATTCCCCACGACGCAATCCTCTTCTTTCCTTGCGATTTCCATTCTGTGCGAGGACAGTATTTGAGGGGGCAAAGCATGGTACTGATCTAGGGCCACTGCAATGGTTTCGTGGACCCGACCTACCTCGCGATCACCCTGGTGCCTCTAATAACCGCCGACGTCGTGGCAAGGACTGTGCGCCTATCCAACGGCCGCAACCCTATACTATCCTGCTCCCCCCCCCCCAAACAAGAGACCATGAGGCAGGACGGACACCCGTCCAATTTAGTAAAAACACCCTGAATAAGAGAGTGACGGAGTGTGACTTGATAGAGCCAACAAAGTTGATTGATTTCGTTGCGCGTGATCGTAGAGAATGACCAGCACCGTGACCCGATGGATTTCGTTGCGTGTATCGTATGGCGCCCTGTCATGCGTATGGAATCGCTTGTGTGACATAGTGTCTTGTGCTGTAAACAGAGCGGAATTTGCACGATAAACTGGAAATGTGCCTAAAGAGTTTATCTCGATCAACTCTATCGGAGCGCACGCCCCTAGTCACTCTCTAGGAGGCCTCCAAATGCAATGGCACAGGAGCAAAACGCGCGCGTTGGCTCGTCGTCTACGGCAACGCCCAACTCGACGAGCGTGAGGGCGGCACGCCGTAGGCCGCGCGTGTGATAACGCTCATCGGGCGTTTCGGTCGGCAGAGGGGGCCCCAGAGCCGTGAGACCCAGTTGGGTCAGCGAGATAGGCGTGATGCGGCACCATCTCTGCCACGCGCGCCCCAACAAAGTACGATTGATGTAAAAGACGTTGCGGCTGTTGGCCGCGACCCCTGATTGACCGTCATAGTGCAGATGAAGAGCGGCATCGTCAACGAGTACCATTTCGTAGGGTTCGTGCGTGTCATGGGTGCCTCCCATCACCAATGATGGTGGTGGTGGTGTCTTTTCCAGTCCGCGGCAAAAGCAGGCAATGCGCGCCATCATCTCAAGGGCAAGCTGTGCCGTACCCATGTTGGCCCAATGGACGGTGCCACAGACGACGAGCGATCTGAGAATGTCCCACACGTTGACGGTGCAGGCGCGGCCCGCGGTCGAAAAGGCATCGTCCAGGTGGGCCACCAAAATGTGTACGGTGTCCATGGCCGAATGGCGCAACAGATGAGATGTCAACGTGACCCGAATCATAAGATCGGGTGCCAACGCCGGCCAAGTCAGCAACACACCCGTGATCGATAAGGAGTAATGGTATGACATTACTCTAGGGTGTTTAGAGTGGCTCCCGAGTGAGGCCGAACCGATGGCGGGCGTCTCACGATCGATAGCGTCGAGCGCCGTATTCAGGTCACGGTCGAGCGCGGCGAGGGTGCGATTATCGTACTTGCGTTCGTCGATCCACGAGTCGGACTCGTCCATGGCCGGTTCCCAGTGAAACTCTCTATTCAACCATTGCAGGATCGGGTAGATGGCACTGGCATTACGGCAGCCCGAAAGCGCAATATCGGCCAAGCGGTCGACGTCGGTAACGCGCCCGCCGTGGACACCGTAAATGTGACGGATCATGCAGAGAGCGCCAGAGCGCACGGCCGCGAGGAGGTGTCGCTCGGGATCGTATTCTATGCCGTGTGCGTCAAGAGCCCTGAAGAGGGCCACATTGTTGTCGTGCCGAGCATACTCGTCGAGGGCATCATCGGCAAGAAGGAGCGAGGCCAGAGTGCTGTAGCGATCGCCCAGTCTCATGACAGAGAGCGGGGTCGATTCACAATGACGAGGACCGCGCTTTCCGTTAGCCGTATTCTCGACACTGTTGGTGATGAATTTTGCCGTGATGGGTTGGGTGCCAAACACGCCCCTATGATGTCTGATGATGGTGTCTATGATGCGATACGCCGACGCATAGTGCCACCCACGGGATGGGCAGAGAACGAGTTTGATCAATTGCGCCGCAGGTGACATGGCATCCATCGACATGCGCTCGATCATCTCCATCATGAGGTCGCAGTACCCCTGCGTCACGCAAATGTCGATGCATTCACCGAGCAACGCGTCAAACACCGTTCCGCCCACCCAGGCGAATCGCTTAAAGTCTGCGATGGACGACCACGCGGGCAGAGAGAGGAGGCGTCGCGCTGATGCGGTCGCGCCCAAACGTACAGACGCCAAAAGCATGCCCGAGAGCAACGCACACACAACCTGGTGGGCGCCCTTGCTATATTCGAAATCGACGAGACACACCGGCACACGTGTCCAGCCGCACCACTCTGGCGGCGCACTCTCTCCATCATCGCCTCGCGGTGGAGCGCCCTCGCCAGGATTATAGTGGCAAGCGTTTCTCACCGTGTGTGCGTCGAACGCGGCAAAAGCAGTGTTCCATAGAGGGCCCATGACGTGCTCAAACGCATGGGAATCGTTTGATGCAACGAGGCTCACGGCGAGTCAGTCCATCTTTGACGGATCGCACACAGATAGGGCCCATTCGATTGCCCCTTGGGAGCGTTCTCCTGGTCGTCCGTTGTGAAGAACGTGGGGACCACCCCTCACGGTGCGCGCGACCGACGAAGCACACAGGATGCGCCCGCATGCCCACGCGCTCGGTGGACGCCGAATCCTCATCGGCACTACGTTGCATCTGCGATAGTTTGGTAGAGGATTGCACTTTTCCAGGATGTCGATGACACCGTGGGAGGGATGCGTGATGATGTCGTACCACGTGCTGCATACAGGGGGCATGCACGCGCGCAGCCGCGCGTCCAAGAATCGCTTTCCCCAAACATCGACTCCATCCAGAATGTGGGCCCACAGTTCGGGAGGCAGTCCCGCGTGAGTCGCGCTCATGGCCTCGCACCGGGCAAAACGCGCAGACGACAATGGCAGCACTCGTGCCCGGTTTTCGGCCGTCTGCCACAAAATTTGGGAACCTTGGCCAATCCCACCGTTGGTATATTACTGGGTGGCAACGGTGGGGTCTTGACAACCTTGCGGTCGGCGGCCACGCGGACACAGATAAATGGCCGCGACCATTCGCCATCGAGGGATGATGTGGTAATGTATTCCATTGGCCCAATCGATACGCGTTCGGATAGGAAAACAGCAAAAGGCGCCCAAACGCTGCGGCACTCTTTCAAGCAGACGCTGCAACATGAAGCGCGCACGCGAGCCATGCATCGGGAACAAAGAGTGGCCACACAAGTCCGCCCGTGCAGGAGGAGGAGAAGGAGGACATGAACCTGTAACGTTCAGGTCCCTGCCCACCGAGATCGCCGACATGATCCTCGGCATGTTGACGACCACCGAGGACTTTAAGGCCTGCCTCGCCGCGCAGCTGTTTGCCGTGGACGCCAAGGCGCAGGAAGCGCGCCGGCGCAGCTTGCAGATCAAAAAGCGGCGCCTCTTGGAGATGGGCGACATATTGGCCCTACAGCATATGGACGCGCGCAAGCCGCGTCGCTTTGCCTTTCGCGACGTCAGGACAGCCGTCGACGCGGGCAACGTGGACCTGGCCGAATGGGTGTGGAGCAGGACCGACGTTGGGCGTCCGCGTCATCTCTTTGGCAAAGCCGTCAAAAAAGGCAGGCTCGGCGTCGTCCGGTGGCTGTGCCAAAAGATTCCCCCCTCTGTGGACAGGGTCGATAGGCTGATCGAAAAGGCCGCTTTCAGCGGGCAGTCTGCCGTTATCGAGTGGCTATGTGAGCATTACGGGCGCATGGGCACGCCCTATGCCTTGATACGAGCGGTGAGCGGCGACCAATTTGACGTGGCCAGGTATCTCTACCTGCGCTGTCCTGCCAATGCGCGGGTCCTCTACAAGTCGCCGCACGCGAGGCGCAATATGCACGTGTTTAGCGAGTCCAACGCCTACGTTACCGCGCGCTACAGAGAACTCCAGTTTGGTCACATCGGTCTCCTCGATACCGTTTGCAAGGTGGGCAACGTGGACATGTTTGACTACTTTTGGGAGCCTTCTATGGAAGGCCGCGTGCTTTATACCCACAAGTTGCTCAAGCGCGCCCTCTCTGGTGCCAACAGTGACATCGTCGAGGTCTTGATCGCTCACAGGGAGGCCCTCGAAGGACGCATCCGCCCGCTGGCCTTTGTTGCTCCCTCCAAGGCCAAAGAGTGCAGCACCCATGCGTCCAGACTCATGAGATGCGCCATACGAAAGGACAAGATCACGAACGTGCTCGCCCTGATCCACGTCTTTGACGTGAAGCCCACGCTCGACGATCTCACCACGGCTATCACATTTGATGCCGGCACCATAGCGTGGCATTTCCTGGACAAGTGCGGCCTACGCCCCAACGGCAGGATCGTCGATGCGCTGTTTGAACATGGGAGTGCGGACCTGGCCATGCGGCTCATGGACGACAAGTGGGGCGCGGTCTATACGGACAACCACGTTGACGCTGCCGCTCGGAACAATAACGCGTCACTGGTCGCCATGCTCTGTGGACTGTGTGGGCTAAAGGGCACCGTCAGCGGCCTGCGTGCGGCGATAAACGAGGGCAACGAGGAGATTGTGCGCATCATGCTGCCGCGCCATGCGACGACCGAGGAGATCGAGCACGACCTGATCCACGCCGGTTGGCTCGATATTCTCACCGAGAGCGTGTGGAATGGCTGGGCACCGTGCAGACGCACGGCCAACGAAGCGAGCCTCAGAGAGGCAATCGGCGCTTGCCAGCCTGAAGTCATCAGATACCTATGCGAGGAGAGGCACTTTGTGTTTCGGCCCGACATGGTGCCCGTTCGCGTCCAGACCCTTTGGCTCAATCGCTTTGTCCGGATGATGTCCTTTATTGCGCCGGGATCATCAGACGCCATTGACGCCCTGTTTTACGATGCCGTCCGCGCGTGCTGCTTGGATCTGGCCTGTGCTCTCGCGCCCCGCTGCTCCTTTGCCGCATTTCTCGACACAAACTGCGGCCCCACAAAAGCCTCTCCTGCGCCCCTTTCTCCTCCCCCGGAACGGGCGTTTGTCGTGGACTGTGTCGGGTACGATTCCCTATCAAAGCGCGACGCCTTTCGGCGCGTAAAGCGCGTGCTCACGCTGGTGAGGTACCACATTGACTGGTCATCGTCGGGGCTCATTGACTGGGCGATCACCCACGGTGTCGTTTACGTCATGGAGTGGCTCGAGAGGCACAACAGACTGGAGGGTGCCATGCCTTGTGCAGGCGAAATCGCTCGTGCCTTTGACACGTGCATTACCCTCGACTATCGCAGAATGGCAGAGTGGCTTTTGGGCCACGGGTTCCGTCCCTCTAGTGTGCCTCTGGCCGGTAAGCGCAGCAGCGCCGTGGGCGATATTGTGCGCCGGCATCTGCAAACGATCTAGGCTCGGCACCTATCCTCCTCCTCAACCATCGTGGCCCTTTTGCACGTCATTATACCATTATTCCTATCCATCTCTCTCTCTCTCGAGGTTGTTACAAGAGACACACACGGCACAATCAGTGATTCCCTTGTTTCTTTGCCAACCGCCCACGGGACGAGAGAGAGAGAGAGATTGCATAGGATGGACCTGTGCTGATTTACTGTTCCTTTGCGCCAACAGCAATAGAATCGCACGCCGCGTCGGGTGCTGCATGCGTTGATACATCTCGGGGTTTGTGGCCGCGGTGCGTCATCCCAAATGTATCCCGGACAGTCATCCTGGAAAACGCCCCATAAAGTAGGGTGTCAACGTGCGCCTGATGGCTATTGCACACGCTCACGGGTTGCTCCTCTTGCTAGAGCACCTCACATGGAGTGACACCTACCCATTTCGTAGCCAAACGCACACCGACCGATGATCATTCTCGTGCGCATTGTGAGGACATGATTCAAAGGGAACGTTCAGAGTGTATGTTACGACATGATCATGGGCGACGACTGCGCAACGGTGGGTCGTGTTCTGCCCCAGACCTCACACGTTTGTCGCACGACTCGAGTATCGCGCATAGATTACAGGCACAAGAGAGAGAGAGAGAGAGAGAGAGGAACAAACCATCGCGTTCTTGCAGTCCTTTGGGCGAAGTGCGCACGATAAACAACAAACGGCCGTCCCCCATATTTACACCAAATTTCATCTTTGTTTCTTGACCGTAACGGGCCAATGGCATGCATGATAAATGGTAATGTGCCTGTGCGAGGGGTCGCCGTCAGGCAAAACACCCTGGCCCGAGGGACGGTCGTGGTGGCGCTTACACGCATGGCAACTTGCGTGCCACCACAGGGGAAAACTTTATGATAGGACCGCGCAGAGTGCATTTGCACCCGGCCCGCACTCATTCCAATAGGAACCAATGGGAAAACGACAAGAGCGTGAGGTGGGTTGCGCACGATGCAGCATGGGCATACCCTAACCGAAGATGGCCGGCACCACAACTGCCGCGAAACGTGACCGCATGCAGCTTGAGGCATCGAGGACGGTGGGCCCCCACGACCTTCCCGCCGAGGTGGCCTGCATGATTGCCTCGTACCTCTTGGACCAACGAGACTTTGACGCGTGCCTGGATGCGCCCATGTTTTGCGTGTGCGAGGCCTCGATGCGCGCACGGCGCCGTGGCCTCTCCCTCGCGCGCATCGACATCATCAAGGCGGGCGATCTCGATGCGTTGCGCAGCGTGTACAAGCGCCGTCGGTGGCGCTTTGCCTACCAGGACATTGAGCACGCCATCGATTCGGACAATCTCGCGCTCGTCAAGTGGCTATGGAAACGTGCAGAGTGGGGTCGTACGGATGATCTCTTGGAAGCCGCCGCGGCGCAGGGCAACTTGGACATTGTCAAGTGGCTCCACACCGTGCTTGCCCCTTCGATCAAAGAAATCGACCGCGCCATCAGGTTGGCCGCCCTCAGACGACGATTCGTTGTGGCCGAATGGCTATGCGGCCACTGCCACGGGCATCCCATCAAAGGGCGGATGCATCTCTTGTATGCAGCGGTCAAATGTGGTGACATGGCCCTCGTGCAGCGCCTCCATGATGCGAATCCCCACGAATCGCACTTTCTCTACGAGCAGTCTACGCAGGATGTGCACTTGGTGGCGCGCACCTGTGATCCGTACCATGTAAACCACGCATTATCCCGTCACCATGGTCACTATGGTCTCGTCGATATGGCCGCACGCAAGGGCAACTGGCCCATGTTTGAGTACCTGTGGACCAACTCGATCGGCATCTACACGTACCGCATTCTGTTGTGCGCGCTAAGAGGCGCCAACGTGCGTATTATCGAGCACATTTGGCTGTACCAGGAAGAGACCCGGTCGCGCATTTATCCGTGGGTATACATGTTTAACCTCCCTCACCATCCAGGGGATCTAGGCGGGGACATCGAAAGTGGACCCCAGCCCAGGCCGCATCCCTACCAAGCCCAGTTCAAAGACGTGACCCCCGAGGCCATGTCTGTGGCGGCCGTGTTGACGGGATCGCTGTCGGTGCTTATTCTCGTCAACGATCTGTTTGGAGGAGCCTATGGTGCGTCCACGCTGTGCGCCGCCATTCGTCACAAGCACTGGACTCTGGCATCCTACCTGCTTTGCAAGGTACACGCACGCGACGCGACAAAGGATATCGCCATGGCCGCGTTCGAGTCGGGCAGCGTGGTACTTGTGGTCGATCTCGCCGTCAAGTATGGTCTCGCCTATGGGCCCAGTCACGTTACGGCGGCTGTCAAATTGGGACACTGTGCGGTGGTCGAGTGGGCGCTCTGCACTATGCCCTCGATCACGATCACAGAGTCGATGATGACCGAGGCCGCCGCCAGTGGGAATATTGCCATGGTCGACCTATTGTTTCGCATGGGCGCCCATAGAGGAATCAGCACGCTCCTCACGCGCTCTGCCGAGGAGAGGGTGCTCGCAGCGAGTGTATCGAGCATGTTTGGCCGCATGTGGGACCCGTGGTATTCGGCCGTCACTCCTGATCCACGCACGATGCGGTACGCCATCGAGCATGCCAACCTCGATACAGTTGTCTTTCTGTGCGAAACCAGGCACCTGCCCATAACGCCCGACATGCTCGCCATCACCTTTGACGACCACCGTGCGGGTATCATACGCTACGTTGCCGAGCGCGTCACGGGCGCGCCTCATGTAAACGTCGACTCTTTGTTTAGCAGGACGTTTGCCCGTGGCTGGTTTGGAGCAGCGCGCGCCCTCGTGCCTAAACTGGCCTGCGTTTTGGAGCGCCCCGAGTTGGCCGAGGCGCTCGGCGAGGCCCACGGCGCTGCCCTCCCCTACGATCCCGTTTGGCAAAAGCACGGTACCACGTTGGGCCAGTTGTGGAATCGGCGCACGGGGGCTCCACCGTTGACCATCGATCGACTAGCGGTCTCGCTCGAGGTCCCCAAGAGAGGTGCCCTTTCGGTGCTCCTGGACATGTGCGCTCTTGTGGGTGGGCCCGACGAGATCAGCTGGCAACGGTCACCATTGGATACGTCGGCCATCGAGCAGGGCCAACGCAAGGTCGTCGACTGGCTCCACGGGCGCGGCCTCCTCAATCCATCTGACGGTCGACTCGCCTCTGCCGTAATGCATGCGCTGCGCAGCGACAAGCGCCGCATTGCCGAGTGGGTCTGCCAGCAAAGGCTACCTATTCCTGTCGATGAGTATTCTGTGTGCACCAATGCGGCATGCGATTATGTCGCTACGTTTATCTAGAACAGAGGCCCCCTGCCACATTATATGGAACGATGCCTTCTATCGTGTCAAACAATACCTGCTACGTTGCTCATATGTTTGGGGAGGGTTGCCTCGCGGGATGTATCTGCAAATACGCTGCAGAGAAAGACCCAAAACGCTCGTGGGTCGCAAGGACACCTCCATGATGGCGGGGGAATGTCGTTCTTTAACCAAACCATGAAATAGAAAACGTCACCCTAGATGGAGGGGCGAGGGGGGTGGGGGAAGAGAGGGATAGTGAGGAGGAGAGGGATGCGATCCTAATGGATGAATATGTCGGCGTCGGCCTCGGTGGCCTTTTGGGCGGCACTCTCGGAAGCAACGACCACCTTGCGCATGCGCTCGACGAGGGGGTCTTGCACGGGGCCAAACTCGGCGGCAAGCTGCACGGTGGTCAGCTTGAGTCTGTGGGCCACCACGCCCGGGTGGCCGGGTGACCTGACGCACTCTCCCAACAAGACAGACCATATGTCGATCGCCTTGGAGTTGGTGGACAGGGGCCCACCGTGCACAAACAGGGTCGGGTACTTGGTGTTCAGTTGCGCCTCGGTGTAGGCGCGCGGGAGGATGCCCGATGCGGCCTCGCTCGCATCGTCGTGCGCCAGATAAAGCGCGACCTGCGGCGACTGCTGCGAATGAGTGCTGGCAATGTGGATGAGCGTGTTGGTCGTCTCCAGGTCGAGCACGGCGATGGGTGCCACAAAGTCGATGATTCTACGCAGGAAGGCCCAGTCCCCCCCGGCAGGGACTATGGGGGTCGCACATCTTGGCGCGGGGGTCTCGCTCCTGGGAAGCGGCTGGCATGTGGTCTGGTCGCGCATGATGGAGCACATGATGTTTGCCAGGGAAGGCATCCCATAAAGGGGTTCGCTCGCGCCATTGTTAGAGGGCCGCCTGGAAGTAGTCGAGCCGCGCAATAAAGTGGATGTCACGAGCGTGCTTGCAATCTTTGCGAAACAGTCGATCCAGTTGCACGCTTCCGTCGTTGGGCGGTCGTTCCTGCCGCGCGCACCCGTGATCGATTCAGTGAGCGATTCGATAGCAACGGTCGACAGCTGGCGCGTGCACTTGCGCACATACCACCTGGCGCATGCGTTGGCCAAAAGGCCGGCGGCGGCCAGCGCCACAAGGCCTGCTCCGATGCAGCCCACACCAAACGCGAATCCTCCGCATACAATCGCGATAAACACACTTAGCATCGTCTTTCCGTTTCTTTCTACTGCTGCCGCCGGTGTTGTTGTCGCCGTCGTGCAATTGCGATATGAAAGGACTCGCATGAGCGCTATTTAAGGGCACGGTCCCTTTTCCTTCTTTTTTTTTTTGCTATCCATCGGGCAGCGCTTCGTTTCGGTTGGTTTCTGGGCAAATTCATTCTCGGTGGCGGGGCTTTGACGACCCTTTTGCGGTGGGCAATCGTGCCTTTGGAATGCGTCCAATATTAACGTCGGCGCGCACTAGGACGCGCCTACAGTCTGTGCAGACTGCCAAACACGAGCAGAGCCGAGTCTTGTGCCATTAGCCCGTGAGGGGTGAAACTGACCTACCAAGGTCACCTTCCCAAAAAGTGTTGGTAGGGCCGAGCGTGGCGACATGACTCTGCCCCGCTCGAGCCTGGCATTCGACTAGCAAAAGCCTGGTCGAGACTCTGCCCACTCGGCACTCTCGACAAAAGCGAACCCCTGCGATTCTGTCCCCAGAGTCGCGGCGCTCGAAAAAGCCAACAGGGCGTCCCAACAATGTCTGCGGGACGCGTGATTGCCCCCCCCCCCTCAACGATTTGGAGAGTGTCAACAACAACGTCAGACATGTTTCACTCATGGATCGTCCAAAAGTCCAGATAGCGAAAACAGCGCGCCCCCGCCCTGACCTTTCATGGATCCGTTCTCACTTCTCTCGGTGTAGTGTGGACT
>Ga0255334_1000532_pt1 | contig 28276 bp, 32 predicted proteins | sample EtOH5_35cm_T3_12_FD_202080 | JGI IMG/M metagenome (GOLD analysis project Ga0255334, IMG submission 202080) | Sandy soil microbial communities from University of British Columbia, Vancouver, Canada - EtOH5_35cm_T3_129 | ecosystem: Engineered > Artificial ecosystem > Sand microcosm > Unclassified ... | reverse complement strand
GCTCCTGCGACGCCGTCCTCAGCGCCATCGACCGGACGCTCAAAACCTATCCGCCCGACGAGTGCGGAAACTACTTCCGTAACTCCGGTTATGGAGTCGTCTAATCCCAACCCGCTCTAGGCGGTCGCCGCCGGCAGCACCTCGACCGTGACGCCGGCCTGGGTCAAGGCATGGACCAGGGCCGGGTCGATGGCGTGGGTGATCAGCCGCACGATCTGGCGACCTTCGCGCGCCAGCTGCACCAGGCGATCGGCGTCGGCTTGTGACGGGTCGAGCCGTTCGACGTCGCGGCGGGCCATCTTCACGACCTCCGGCTCGGCGTCGCCATCCAGGACCAGCACGTCGGCCGCGCCGAGGGCCCGGCTGGCGCGTAGCGTCAGCAGATCGGCGGGGCCCTTACCGGCGATGAAGCGCACAACGCCCTTGCGGGCCGTGCCCTTGGCGAGGGCCTCGCGGAACAGCTGGCCGGCCTTTTCCATGTCGCCGTCGCGGGCGGCCTGGGCGGCTTCGCCCAGCACCGCGTCGCGCAGGAAGGCCCGGCGCTCGTGCAGGGCCGGCAGGGCGCCGCGCACCTCGCTCTGGAACTTCCGCAGCAGGGCGGCGACACGACCCATGCCCTCGGGCACCTGGGCCTCTATGTCGTTGCGCAGCATGGTGGCCAGCACCGGGGCCGAGCCGCCGGTGCCGACCGCCGCCACCACCTCGCCGCGGTCGATCACGGCGGGGGTGTTGAAGTCGCAGAGTTCGGGCCGGTCGACGACATTGACCAGCACCCGCGCCGCCCGCGCCGCGCTGGCGGCGGCCTGGACGAACACCTCGTCCTGGCTGGCGACGAAGGCCAGGATCGCGCCGGTGTAGGACCCGGGGAGATAGGCCTCATGGCCGTCCAGGCGGATCACCGTGGCGGGCGAGCCCTCGAACAGGCGGGCCTTGGCGTCGGCGGCGTCGCCCGAACCGGCGATCACCACCTTGCGGCCGGCCAGGGGGAAATAGGCGGGAAAGGAATCCAACGGGAACCTCGGAACTATTGCGAGCGGCAATCGGCGTAAGGACCGCCGGGGAAGCCCTTGAGCATGGCGTCCGCGCCCTTGCTCCACAGCTCGGCTTCGCCGGCCGCGTAGCGCGCGCCGGAAGCCGAGCGGGCCAGCTTCAGCGTCTTGGTCGCGCCGCCGGCGGTGACCACCACCGTCTTGCCGTGCAAGGCGTAGGCGCTGGTGAACCGCTTGCCGGCCTTGCAGCTGTAGCGGATCGGCGCGTCCGTGGAGTCCATCGGAGCCACGGTGGCGCAGCCGGCCAGGATGACGGCCAGGACGGCGAAGGAAACGAGGACGCGGCGCAAGACGGAGATCTCCACACGGGTGCGGCCAAAGCATAGCGGGTTTCGAAGACGGCGCCCGCCCGCCTTCGCATCCGCGGAAGCGTTTTTACAATGCCGCGCGTTTCCCTGCCCGCCCCCCCCTGGCGAAATCCCCTGGTCAAGCCCGGAGTGAACGGTGTTAGGTTTCGATATCGGCGAGACCTTATCGTTGGAGACGAAGACGCATGGCCGTGACGCTCGATATCAATGGCAAGCCGACCGCGATCCAGGCCGCGCCGGAGACACCGCTGCTGTGGGTCCTGCGCGACGAACTGGGCATGACCGGCACCAAGTTCGGCTGCGGCGTGGCCCAGTGCGGCGCCTGCACGGTGCACCTGGACGGCCAGCCGATCCGCTCCTGCGTGACGCCGATCGCGGCGGTCGGAACAGCCAAGATCACCACCATCGAGGGCCTGAGCGGCCAGCATCCGGTGCAACAGGCCTGGGTGCGCCACGACGTGCCGCAGTGCGGTTACTGCCAGTCGGGCCAGATCATGTCGGCCTGCGCTCTGCTGGCCCAGAAGCCCAAGCCCTCCGACGAGGACATCGACAACGCCATGGCCGGGAATATCTGCCGCTGCGGCGCCTATCAGCGCATCCGCGCGGCGATCAAGGACGCGGCCGACTTCGGCCCGCCGCAGGGTGACAAGCACGCCGACATCGACGAGGCCATCGTGGCCGCCTCGGGCGCGACCAATCGCGGAGCTGGCCGATGAACGCGCCCGTCAGTCCCAAGGACCTCGCCCAGGCCCGGCCCAGCCGCCGCGACGTGGTCGTCGCCTCCGCCCTGGTCGGCGGAACGCTGCTGGTCGGCTGCTCGCCGGCCGACATCATGAGCGCCGGCTCCAAGGTCGAGGTCGGGGCCTTCGGGCCTTTCATCAAGATCGCGCCCGATGGCGTGGTGACGGTGATCTCCAAGCATGTCGAGTTCGGCCAGGGCAATCACGCCGGTCTCGCGGCCATCGTCGCCGAAGAGCTGGACGCCGACTGGACCAAGGTCCAGGTCGAGCAGGCCCCGGCCAACGCCAAGCTCTACGCCAACGGCGCCCTGGGCGCGCAGCTGACCGGCGGTTCGTCGGCGATCGCCAACTCGTGGGACCAGCTGCGCAAGGCCGGCGCCGGCGCACGGGCCATGTTCGTCCAGGCCGCCGCCAACAGGTGGAACGTCGCGGTCGGCGAGGTCACGGTCAAGGACAGCGTCCTGACCCACACCTCGGGCAAGACCGCCGGGTTCGGCGAGCTGCTGGCCGACGCGGCCAAGGTTCCCCCGCCGACCGACGTCAAGCTGAAGGACCCCAAGACCTTCACCCTGATCGGCACCGACCGGGTGCGCCGTAAGGACGCCCAGGCCAAGAGCGACGGCACGGCTCGCTACACCCAGGACGTCCGCCTGCCCGACATGCTGACGGCGGTGGTCGCCCATGCCCCGCGCTTCGGCGCCAAGGTCAAAAGCCTTGACGCCGTCGACGCCAAGAAGGTGCCGGGCGTGGTCGACGTCTTCGAGATCCCGACCGGCGTGGCGGTGGTGGCCCAGACCACCTACGCCGCCCGCATGGGCCGCGAGGCGCTGAAGCTCGAGTGGGACGAGGACAAGGCCGAGAAGCGCGGTTCGGCGGCGATCGCCCAGCTTTTCCATGACGTCGCCGCCGGCAGGAATACCGAGACCAAGTGGGAAGCCTTCGACCAGCGCGGCGACGCCACGGCGCTCGCGTCCGCCAAGGGCGAGAAGGTGTTCGAGACCACCTACGAATTCCCGTATCTGGCCCACGCGACCATGGAGCCGATGAACTGCGTCGCGGCCGTGGACGGCGGCAAGGTCAAACTGACCTTCGGCTCGCAGGGCCAGACCCTGGACCAACTGGCCGCCGCCAAGATCGTCGGCTGCCTGCCGGGCTCGGTGGAGATCGAGACCCTGTTCGCCGGAGGCTCGTTCGGCCGGCGCGCCAACTTCCAGTCCGACTACGTGGCCGAGTGCGTCCACGTCGCCAAGAAGGTCGGCAAGGGCCGGCCGGTGAAGCTGGTTTGGACCCGCGAGGACGACATGCGGGCCGGCTATTTCCGGCCGCTGACCATCCACGCCGTCAAGGTTCAGCTGGACAAGGACGGCTATCCGGCGGCCTGGCGCCATCGGATCGTCAGCCAGTCGATCATGAAGGGCTCGCCGATGGGCGGCAAAGGCCCCGACCAGACGGCGATCGAGGGCACGGCCGGCTCGCCGTACCTGAAGGCCACCCCGATCGTCGACGCCCAGGTGGCGCTGCCCGATGTCGGGGTGCCGGTGCTGTGGTGGCGCTCGGTGGGCGCGACCCACACCGCTTTCGTCATGGAGCACACGATCGACCAGCTGGCCGCCAAGGCTGGCAAGGACCCGATCGAGTACCGACGAGCGCTCTACACCAAGGCCGGGGCCGACCGGCACCTGGCGGCCCTGAACCTGGCGGTCGAGAAGGCCTCGGCCCCGACGGTCGGCTGGACGCGCGGCGTCGCCGTGCACGAGAGCTTCGGTTCGGTCGTCGCCCAGGTGGCCGAGGTCAAGCTCGAGGACGGCGTCCCGCGCGTTGGCCGCGTGGTCACCGCCATCGACTGCGGCGTCGCCATCTCGCCCGACCAGATCGCCGCCCAGATGGAGGGCGGGACCTGCTACGGCCTCTCGGCGGCGCTGTTCGGCGAGGTGACCCTGACCGACGGCCAGATCGACCAGACCAATTTCGACCGCTATCGCGTGCTGCGCATCAACGAGGTGCCCATGGTCGAGACCAACATCGTGCCGTCCGGTAATCCGCCCAGCGGGGTCGGCGGGCCTGGCACGCCGGTGATCGGTCCGGCTGTGGCCAACGCCCTGTTCGCCCTGAACAAGACGGCGACCACCCGCCTGCCGTTCGTGCGCTCGGAAAGCTGATCCACTGCAATTACCCGTTTCGCTCGCTAGACGGGAACAATTGGGCCGCCCATCCTAGGCGCATGGTTCAGGGCGTCAGTACCGCGTTCGAAAAGCTTACCCCGCGCGAGCGGGAAATCCTGCGGTTGGTCGCGGGCCATCTCCAGTCCAAGGAGATCGCCCGCGCGCTGGGCCTGTCGCCCAAGACCGTCGAGATGCACGTGCTCAGCGCCCGCCGCCGCCTGTCGGGCCTGAGCCGCCGCGACGCCGCCCTGGCCTTCGTGGCCTGGGAGGGCGGCGACCCCGGCAATGACTACCGTAAGCAGCCAGACGGTCTGGCAGCGCTTGCCGGCCTGCCGCCTTCTGAGCGAGAGGCAGGGAGCGGCGATGCACGACCAAGACCTGAGTTTTCTAACCCCTCGACACGCGGCGAACACGACCGGCTTCGTGGCCAGCTGGGTGTCGCTGGAGGCGTGCCTGACCTTGCTGGCGGTCACGCCGGAGCGAGGCGCCCTGGTGCCGGAGACGGTGTCGGCGCTGCGCAAGGCCCAGGCGACTGGCGAGCCGCCTTCGCGAACCTTGTTGAGGGTCCTGGCGGCGACGGCGTTCCTGACGGACAACCGGCCGCTCGGCGGGCCAATGGGCGGGCCAATGGGCGGGCCAATGGGCGGGATTGGCGCCATGAGTTGACCAACGTCCAGTGGCTCGGCCTGCTCCTCGTGGTGACGGCCGTGACCGCGGTGTTGCTGGCGGTGACCACCATCGGGCTGCACCAGTTCATCAAGGCGGTCGAACGGATCATGGCGCCGCACTACAGCTAGGCGCCTGTCCGGTCGTCTCTCCGAAATCCCAGCCTCCCCAACGCGCGGCCGGCGCCGCGCGACAGGATTTCCTTTGCATGAAACGGTCTAGCGCCAGATCATCGGCCCTCCGCGACCACGGGGCGTGGCGCTCTTCGGGATCAGCGTTTGTTCGAATATCTCGCGTCGGTCACCTACGTCCTTATGTGGGCGATCTGCGGCGTGGCCTTCTGGCTGGGCGACCGACCGCTCAAGGCGACGGCGGCGGTCAGCATCTTCTTCTGGAGCATCACGCCGCTGGTCAGCCACTGGTGGCAGGGCTGGAACCTGCCGACGATCGTCGTCGACCTGAACGCCACGCTTGCCTTGGCCTGGATCTCGCTGCGGTGGCGGCGATTGTGGAGCACCGTGATGGTCGCTCTGAGCTTCCTGCAGGTGTTGACGCCGTTTGTCGCCTACCCGGCGCATTTCCACCGGTTCTACTGGCAGAGCGCTTACAATGTGCTGGGCTACCTGCTCCTCGCGGTCATGGTCGTCGCCACCGTGCTGACCGTGCGCGCCCGGGGACGGGCCGATGAGGGAGCAGTTCGATCCTGACCTCGACGCGATCGCCGACGCCGAGGACACCGCCGAGTTCAAGCGCAACCTGGTTGGCGTCAATGCCGACCATCGCCGGATTCTGCGGGTGCTGCTGCCCAGGTTGGCCGCCCTGCAGGAGCGCGGCGACTGCTCGGCCGCCCTGCGGCTGATCGCGGAGATCAAGCGCATCGTCATCGGCGAGGAGGAGCCGCTGCATTGAACCTAGCGGGCGAAGGTCGTGGCCGGGTCTCGGGGGAGAGCCCCGGCGTCAGCGGCCTTCAAGGGCGCGGGCAAGGTCCTCGGGTCGATCCACGTCGAGGTGGATCCCTGGGTCCTGCACGGGAATCCGCGCCAACCGGGCGCCCGCGTTCTCCAGGAGGGCGCGGGCGCCTTCGTCTCCGGACAGCGCCCGCAGGGCCGGCAGCCAGGTCGCGCCGAACAGCACCGGATGGCCGCGACGGCCCAGATGCGTGGGCGCGACGATGTCGTATGGGCTCTTCAGGGACCGGGCAAGCAGCGCCGGCGTGGCCGGATCGACGGCCGGCATGTCGCCCAGGAACACGAAGACGCCCGCCGTGTCGTCGGGCAGGGCCGACACCGCCGCCCTCAGCGAAGCGCCCATGCCCTCATCGGCGTCCTCGACCTGAACCATCACCAGCCGCTCCAAGGCCTTGAGCCGCTGGGCCGCAGCCTCGGCCGCCGCGCGCACCGCCGGATCGGCGACGGCCACGAACACCCGCCGCACGGGCGACAGCAAGGCGGTGCGCAGGGCGTGGGCCACCAGCGGCGCGTCCTCCAGCATGGCCAGCAATTTGCCGCCGCCAAAGCGCACGCCGCGGCCAGCCGCCAGCACGACGGCCTCCAATCCGTTCGTATCGCTTTGCGTCATGGGCTCCAGCGCCTATTCTTACAGACAGACATGACGCCCTATGACGACAGTCCCGCGCAAGCGGTTCACGCGCCCGCCCCCTCGCCGAGCCCGGTCTTGATCGACGGGTTCGGGCGCGCCGTCACCTATCTGCGCGTCTCGGTCACCGACCGCTGCGACCTGCGCTGCCTCTACTGCATGTCCGAGCATATGACCTTCCTGCCGAAGGCTGAAGTGCTGACGCTTGAGGAGCTTGATCGACTGGCCTCGACCTTCGTCGGCCTGGGGGTGCGCAAGCTGCGGCTCACCGGCGGCGAGCCGCTGGTGCGCAAGGGCTTCATGACCCTGGTCGCCGGCCTGTCGCGCCACCTGCGCAGCGGAGCGCTGGACGAGCTGACCCTGACCACCAACGGCACCCAGCTGGAAGGCTACGCCGCCGACCTCGCGCGTCATGGGGTGCGCCGGATCAACGTCTCGATGGATACGCTGAAGCCCGACCTCTTCCGCACCCTGACCAGGGGCGGGGACCTCGACCGGGTGATCGCCGGCGTCGATGCGGCCCTGGCGGCCGGGATCGCGGTGAAGATCAACGCCGTGGCCCTGAAGGCCGACAACGCCGCCGAACTGCCCGAACTGATCCAGTGGGCCCACGCGCGCGGCTGCGACATCACCCTGATCGAGACCATGCCGATGGGCGAGGTCGATCAGGACCGTACCGGCCAGTATCTGTCGCTGCAGGATGTGCGTCGCGATCTGTCCTCCTTCTGGACGCTGGAGGACATTCATCACACCACCGGCGGTCCGGCTCGCTATGTCCGGGTGGCCGAAACCGGCGGGCGGTTGGGCCTGATCACGCCGCTCAGCAACCACTTCTGCGACACCTGCAACCGGGTGCGCCTGACCTGCACCGGCACCCTGCACACCTGCCTGGGCCGCGACGACGCCAGCGACCTGCGCGCGGTGATTCGGGGCGGCGCGACGGACGCGGAACTGCGCGCGGCGATTTTCGCGGCGATCGGGTCCAAGCCCAAGGGCCACGACTTCCAGATCGCCCGTCCCGCAGTGGCGCGCCACATGTCCCAAACGGGCGGTTAGACGATGGCGCGGGTGCTGCTGTTCGGACGCCTGGCCGACCAGGCCGGCTGGCGCGAGCGCGTGGTCGCGGCCGGCGATCTGGCTAGCTTGCGCGCGACGCTTTCGGCCACTGACCCCGAGCTGGGCGAGGCTCTCTCCGGTCCCGGCGTCCAGGTCGCCGTCGACAAGACTATCGTGCGCGGTGAGAGCGTGCTGACCGCCGCGACCGAGGTGGCCTTCCTGCCCCCCATGAGCGGCGGATGAGCGTCACGCCCACGATCACCTTGGCCGACCAGCCATTCGAACCCGGCGCGCTCGTCACCGCCTTTTGCGCGGGTCGCCAGGAGACCGGCGCGGTGGCCACCTTCGTCGGCCTGGCCCGCGCCGAGCGGGGCGCGGCGGCCGCGCTGGAGCTGGAGGCCTATCCCGGCTTCACCGACGCGGCGATCAGCGAGATCGCGAAGGACGCGATCAAGCGGTTCAAGCTGCAGGACGTCCACATCGTCCACCGCACGGGACGCATCGCGCCGGGCGAGGCCATCGTCTTCGTCGCCACGGCCGCCGGCCACCGGCGGGAGGCCTTCGAGGCCTGCGACTTCCTGATGGATTATCTGAAGAGCCGCGCGCCCTTCTGGAAGAAGGAGCATGGCCCGGACGGCGCGCGCTGGATCGAGCCGACGGACCGCGATAGGACCGACGCCGAACGTTGGGACGGATAGGAGAGACGGAATGACCGAAGCGCTGAAGCCGGGCGGCGGGATCAAGCCGGGCCTTCCGTTCAAGCCGGTCCGCGTGGCCGTGCTGACCATCTCCGACACCCGCGATGAGGAGAGCGACACCTCGGGCCAGATCCTGGTCGACCGCGTCAAGGCCGCCGGCCACGACTTGGGCGGCCGGGCGGTGGTCCGCGACGATGTCAAGCAGATCCGTCGCCAGGTCCGCGACTGGATAGACGCCAAGGCCGTCGACGCCATCGTCACCACCGGCGGCACTGGCCTGACCGGCCGGGACGTCACCCCCCAGGCCTTGGAGCCGCTGTTCGACAAGAAGATCGACGGCTTCTCGGTGATCTTCCACCTGATCAGCTACGCCTCGGTGGGCCTGTCGACCCTGCAGTCGCGAGCCACCGCCGGGCTGATCGACGGTGTTTTCGTCTTCTGTCTGCCAGGCAGCAACGGCGCGGTGCGCGACGGCTGGGACAAGGTGATCAGCGCCCAGCTCGATAGCCGCCACAAGCCTTGCAACATGGTCGAGCTGATGCCTCGACTGCTGGAACAGTGAGGCCGCCGCGGCCGTGAGCAAGCTTACCCATATCGACGAGCAAGGCCGGGCTCGCATGGTCGACGTTTCTGACAAGCCGGCGACGGCGCGCGAGGCGGTGGCGACCGGCTTCGTGCGGATGCGCGCGGAGACCCTGGCTCTGGCGGTGTCGGGTTCGGGCCGCAAGGGCGACGTCCGCGCGGTGGCGGAACTGGCCGGGGTGATGGCCGCGAAGAAGACCTCGGACCTGATCCCGTTGTGCCACCCGCTGGCGCTGTCGAAGGTGGTGGTCGAGGTCGAGCCGGCCGAGGGCGGGCTGTCGGTGACGGCGCGGGTCAAGACCACGGGACCGACGGGCGTCGAGATGGAGGCCCTGACGGCGGCGTCGGTGGCCTGCCTGACGATCTACGACATGCTGAAGGCGGCCGAGAAGGGCATGGTCATCGAGGCCGTGCGGCTGCTCGAGAAGACCGGAGGCAAGTCGGGGGACTGGACGGCCGACTCGCCGGCCTAAGCCGCCCGCCGCGGCGCCGTCTCACCCGCGATCCGCAGCTCGCCCATCCGCTGGGCCAGGCGCGTGGCCTCCTGCGCCAGCGCATGGCTCGCCGCCGTCGTCTCTTCCACCATGGCCGCGTTCTGCTGGGTCACCTGATCCATCTGGTTCACGGCCACATTGACCTCGGCCAGGCCCCGGGCCTGTTCCTGGGCCGAGGCGGCCATGGCGCGAACCAAGCCGTCAATCTGCTCGACCTCGGCGGCGATGGCGCGCAGGGCCTCGCCGGCCTTGCCGACGAAGTCAACGCCCTGGTCGACCTCGGCGGCGCTGGCGGCGATCAGGCTTTTGATCTCCTTGGCGGCGTCGGCCGAGCGTTGGGCCAAGGCCCGCACCTCTTGCGCCACGACCGCGAAGCCGCGGCCAGCCTCGCCCGCGCGGGCCGCCTCGACCCCGGCGTTCAGGGCCAGCAGGTTGGTCTGGAAGGCGATTTCGTCGATCACCCCGATGATCCGGCCGATCTGGCTGGAGGACTTCTCGATCGCGCCCATGGCCCCGACGGCCTGGTCGACGATGTCGCCGCTGGCCCCGGCCGCGTCCCGGGCGCGCTGGACCACGGCGCGGGCGCGGTCGGCGCCCTCGGCGGTCTGGCGTACGGTCGAGGTGATCTCGTCCAGGGCGGCGGCCGTCTCTTCCAGGCTGGCGGCCTGTTGCTCGGTGCGGCGGGACAGATCGTCGGCCGCGTCGGTGATCTCGCGCGCGCCGCCGTGGATCATGCTGGTGGCCTCCAGGGACGCCGCGATCACGCCCGACAGTTTCTCGATGGCGATGTTGAAATCGACGCGCAGCCGTTCGTAGCCGGCCGGAAACGGACGCTCCAGGCGTTGCGTCAGGTCGCCCTCCGACATCGACCTCAACGCGCCGGCCAGGCTCTCGACCACGGCCTTCTGAGTGGCTTCGGCCTCGTCGCGGCGCGCTTCGGCTTCGGCGCGCTCGATCTCCAGGGCGTCGCGGACGTCGGCGGCTTCCAGCTCCTTGCGGCGGGCCTCGACGGTGTCGTGAAAGGTCTGGAGGGCCTCGGCCATCTGGCCGATCTCGTCCTGGCTGCGCTTTTCGGGCAACACCACCGACAGGTCGCCGGCCGCCAGGCGGCGCAGGGCGCGGGTAATCTCGACCAGCGGCGCGACCAGACCCTTCTGGGCGGCGATCATCAGGATGGCGGCGAAGGCGGCGGCGACCAGCAGCAGCGCGCCCATCACCACCTGGCCCAGCAGGCCTATCGTCTTGGCGGCCTTGGCGTCGCGGATGGCGGCGGTCTCGATCTTGGTCGAGGCCTCTTCCATTTTGGTCTCGAGGGCGGAGAACTGCCTGGAGAAGTCGGGCAGCCCGGCGCGCGCGCCGGCCGCATCGGTGTCGGCTCGGCCGACGATCGCGTCGGCCGAGCCGATGTAGGTCGCCAACGGTCCCTCGACGTCCGCGAGGGCGGCCTTGATCGCCGGATCGCGGGCCAACTGGCCGCTCGCGGCGATGTCGCTCTCGAAAGCCTGGATGTGCTCGGCGAGATCCGCTTGGACGGCCTTGATATCGACGCCCAGGGCAGGGTCGGAGGACATGATCCCGCCCATGACGTCAGCGCGCAGAGCGTCGTGCATCATGTCGGCATGCATGTGAAGCCGCAGGATCTTGGCCGAGATCTCGGAGCGGGTGAGGGCAGAGTCGAGGCTCATCGCCACCCAAAGGCCCGTGCCGGCGGTGGCCGCGCACAGCAGCGCAGCGCCGGCGGCCGCTCCTATGACCTTCTGACCCAAGGACGCCATATCGGTATCTCCCCGCGACGCATCGCAAATTCGCGGGGCAGGATGCGGGGATAGTTATCTAACGGCCCTTAACCTTGGCCGTATCGAGCCGGCGACATAGTGTCGCGTACCGGCGATATCTAGCGCGGGATTTCGGCGGTCTTGACCAGGGCGACCTGACGATAGACGGCCGCGACCTCGAAATAGCGGCCGAAGGCGGCGTGGAACTGATCGACGGCCTGCTTCACGCCCGGTCCGCCGATCTCGCTGATGTCGTGCCAGTAGTCGTCCAGCACCATCATGCCGCCGACGCTGAGCAGACTGGCGCAGAAGCAGAGATCGATCAGCACGGCCAGGGCCGTGTGGCTGCCGTCGACATAGATCAGGTCGAACTGTTCATTCCGCTCCAGCATCTGGGGCAGGACGTAGGTCGAAAAGCCCTTGTGGGTGTCGAGGCTCTTGAAGCCGCACTTGGCCATGTTGCGGGCGAAGCGTGGCTCGACGGCGTGGTATTTCTCTTCAGGGTTCAGGGCCTCGTCGAACCAGGGGTCGATGACGGTGACGGCCAGGCGTTGCGGCAGCAGCCAGTCCATGAAGGCCAGGTTGCGGCCCTCATAGGCCCCGATCTCCATATAGCGGATCGTCTCGCCCTCGGGGCGCTTGGCCGCGAAGTCGCGCAGCAGCGGGGCCACGAACGGGATGTTGTTGCTGGCCCAGGTCGAGGTGAACTCGAAGCCCGCCTGCTCGGCGTGGGCGTTGAACGCGTCGACCACGGTCGGGTCGCGCTGCCCGCCCAGCATGGTCCTGGCCAGGTTCGAGGCCAGGCGCGGATTGATCTTGGTCAGCGAGCGCAGCTTGGCGAGACCGGCGCGGTGGGTGACCGTCTCGGCGTCGAAGTGCATGTCGGCGGCGGCCATGGTCCGGTTCCTCGCGATCGTTGGCGAGACCGTACGGGAAAGGTCTTAAGCGACGATGATCTGGCCGTCGCGGACCTCGACCGGCCAGGGGAACAGCTTGTCGCCGGGGCAGGGGCCCGCCACGCAGGCCCCGTCCTCGATCTTGAACAGGGCCGCGTGACCCGCGCACAGGATCAGGTCGTTCTCGCGGGTCAGGTAGCGGCCGGCGAAGCCCGCCAGCGGCCAGCCGGCGTGCGGGCAGCTGTCCAGATAGCCGACCACCCGTTCGTCCTTGCGGACCACGAACCCGGCGAACATCGCGTCGCCCGCGCGCCAGCGGAAGCCCTTCGCGCCGGGCGAGGCGATCTCGTCCAGCGCGCAGAGCACCGTTCCGGGCGTGGGGCGGGCGGGGTTGTCCGGATCGGCGCGCAAGCTAGCCGAGCGAGCCGACGCCGACGCGCCAGGCCTGGATCTCGGCGCTCTCGAAGATACCGGCCAGGGTGTAGGGGTCGTTGTCGAGGAAGGTCTGCACGGCGGCCTTGTCCTCGGCTTCTACGATCAGCAGCGAGCCGATCGGATCGCCCGCGTCGCTCAGCAGCGGACCGGCGGCCTTCACCAGGCCCGCGGCGTTCAGATAGTCCAGGTGGGTCGGGCGAGTGGCCATGCGCGTCTCGAGCGCGCCGGGCTTATCCTTGCAGTAGATGACGAAGAGGGCCATGCGGCGGTCCTTTTTAGGTTTCTGATTGCTCTTAAATTTCAGACTTCAGGGGGCGAGACAGCAGGCGCGCGATGGCGGCGTCGACCTCGATCTCGCCGTCCAGGATGGCGGCGACGGCCTCGCAGATCGGAACCTCGACCCCGACCTTGCGGGCCAGGGCGCGGACGGCGGGGGCCGAGGCGACGCCTTCGGCCACGGATACCTTGCCGGCCAGGGCCTGCTCCAGGGTCAGGCCCCGGCCCAGCGCCAGGCCGACGCTCATATTGCGCGACTGCGGGCTGGAGCAGGTCAAAACGAGATCGCCCAGGCCGCAGAGGCCCGACAGCGTCTCCGGCTTTGCCCCAAGGGCCACGGCCAGGCGGGTCAGTTCGGCGAAGCCCCGGGTGATCACCGAGGCGTGGGCGTTGCGGCCCAGACCCTTGCCCTCGACCACGCCGCAGGCGATCGCCAACACGTTCTTGACCGCCCCGCCCGCCTCGGCGCCGATCAGATCGCTGGCCGTGTAGGGACGGAAGGTCGGGGTGGCGATGGCCTCCGCGATGGCGCGGCCCAGGGCCTCGTCCGCGCAGGCCAGGGTGACGGCGGCCGGTAGGTTGCGGGCCACCTCGCCGGCGAAGCTGGGCCCCGACAGCACCGCGATCGGCGCGCCCGGCAGGGCCTCGGCGGCGACCTCCGTCATCAGCTTCAGCGTGCCCTGCTCGACGCCCTTGGCGCACAGCACGATCGGCGCGCCGGCCTGACGATGCGGGGCGAAGGCCGCCAGCGCGGCGCGCAGGTGCTGGGCCGGGGCCACGGCCAGGATCAGGTCACAGCCGGCGAGGGCGGCCAACTCCGTCACGGCCGTGATCCCAGGCTCCAGCCCGACGCCTGGCAGGAACACCGCGTTCTCGTGGCGCTCATTGACGGCCGTCACGACCTCGGACTCGCGGGCCTGCAGGGTGACCTGCAGACCGGCGCGAGCGCAGACCTGGGCCAGGGCGGTGCCCCAGGCGCCGGCGCCGATGACGCCCACGTGCTTAAAGGTCATGCCTTGGCTCCCTTGCGTCCGTAGGCGTTGGCGGGGTTGGCCAGCGCCGCGGCCTCGTCCAGCGGCCAGCGCGGTCGGGCGACCGCGTCGAGATCGTCGAAGATCCCCAGGGCCAGCCGCTCGGCCCCCGCCAGGGCGATCATGGCGGCGTTGTCGGTGCAATAGGCCAGCGGCGGCGCGGCGAAGGAAAAGCCGTTCTTCTCGCAGTCGGCCAGCAGGGCCGCGCGCACCGCGCCATTGGCGGCCACGCCGCCGGCGACGACGAAACGCAGGTCGTCCGCGCCGTGGCTATCCCTGTAGAGCTTCATCGCCCGGTCGACCCGTTCGGACAGCTGGCGGGCGATGGCGCCTTGGACGGCGGCGGCCAGGTCGCGGCGCTCGTCGTCGGTGGTCAGGGTCTCGGCGATCCGCGCCGCGGCGGTCTTCAGGCCCGAGAACGAGAAGTCGCAGTCCTTGCGGCCCAGCAGGGCCCGGGGGAGGCTATAGCGGGTCGCGTCGCCGCCGACCGCCAGTTTCTCCAGGGCCGGACCGCCCGGATAGGGCAGGCCCAGGCTCTTGGCGATCTTGTCGAAGGCCTCGCCGGCCGCGTCGTCTATCGTGGTGCCCAGGCGCTTGCAGGCCCCGACGCCGGAGACCTCCAGCAGTTGACAGTGACCGCCCGAGACCAGCAGCAGCAGGAACGGATAGGCGATGTCGGCGCCGAGGCGGGCCGAGACCGCGTGGCCTTCCAGGTGGTTGACGGCGACCAGCGGCACGCCCCGCGCCAGCGACACGGCCTTGCCGAACGCCAGGCCGACCATCACCCCGCCGACCAGGCCTGGACCGGCCGTGGCGGCCACGCCGTCCAACTGGTCGAAGGTCAGGCCCGAGGCGCGCATGGCCTCGGCGGCGATGGCGTCGATCGACTCCACGTGGGCGCGGGCGGCGATCTCGGGCACCACGCCGCCGAACGGCGCATGCTGCTCGAACTGGGTGCCGATGACCGAAGACAGCACTTCAACCGTCCCGTCCGGCGCGCGCCGCACGACCGAGGCCGCGGTCTCGTCGCAGCTGGTTTCCAGGCCGAGAATGGTGAGGGTTGAATCCGTAAGGACAGTCATTCGTTGCGGGCTTCCCGCCGCTCCTGTAGCAGCGAAGATGAAATCTTGTCTCCGCAGGTAACGTTCCGACCGTGTCCCGGCAACCTCCCATCCGTATCGGCGCGCGTGGCTCCAAGCTCTCCCTGGCCCAGTCGGGGCTGATGCAGGCGCGGATCGCGCACGCGCTGGGTGTCCCCAAGGGGGCCTCGCAGGCCGAGATCGAGGCCGCGGCTCCGCTGATCCCGATCGTCACCAGCGGCGACCGCATCCAGGACCGCCGCCTGATGGAGATCGGCGGCAAGGGACTCTTCACCAAGGAGATCGAGGAGGCCCTGCTGGACGGTCGCATCGACTGCGCGGTCCATTCGTTGAAGGACATGCCGGCCGAGCTGCCGCCGGGCCTGATCCTGGCCGCCACGCCCGAGCGCGAGGATCCGCGCGACGCCTTCATCAGCCATGTCGCCGAGCGGCTGGAGGACTTGCCCAAGGGCGCGCGCCTGGGCACCGCGTCCTTGCGTCGTCAGGCCCAGGCGTTGCACGTGCGGCCCGACCTTGAGATCATCATGCTGCGCGGCAATGTCGACACCCGCCTGGCCAAGCTGGAGCGCGGCGAGGCCGACGCCATCCTGCTGGCCCAGTCGGGCCTGAACCGCCTGGGCCTGGGTCACCTGACCCGCAGCTGGCTCGACCCGGAGGCCGCTCCGCCGGCCCCTGGACAAGGCGCGCTGGTCATCGAGACCCGCCTCGAAGACGCCCACGCGCCCTGGCTGCAGGCCGTCAGCTGCCGCGAAACCACGCTCGCCGTCGCCGCCGAGCGCGGGGCGCTCTACGCTCTGGAAGGCTCGTGTCGCACGGCCATCGGCGCCCGCGCGGTGCTGGACGGTTCACGCCTGACCCTGATCGTCGAGGCCCTGACTCCGGACGGCGCGCAGCGCTTCCGCCGGCGGGGCGAGACGACCCTTTCGGGGGTGGATGATATCGCCGACGCCCGCGCCCTGGGCCTGGAGCTGGGCGCCCAGGTCCGCGTCGAGGGCGGCGACGCCATCCTGCTGCCGGAGTAGCGCTATGGACGCGGGCGCGCCGGTCTGGATTACCCGCGCCCGCCCCGGCGCCCTGGCCACCGCCGAGCGCGTGCGGGACCTGGGCTTCGAGGCCATCGTCGATCCTCTGCTGGCCGTCGAAATCCTGGACGCCGAGTTGAACCTCGCCCACGTTACGGCGCTCGCCTTCACCAGCGCCAACGGGGTCGAGGCCTTCGCGCGGCTGTCGGACGAACGCGGCCTGCCGGTGTTCGTGGTCGGTCGGGCCACGGCCAAGGCGGCGCAGGGCGAGGGCTTCGCGTCGGTCTCCAGCGCCGACGGAGATGTCGAGGACCTGTGCGCGCTGATCGCCGCCGGGGCTTCCGGACCGGTGCTGTGGGCCGGGGCCAAGGAACCGGCCGGCGATCTCGTCGGCATGCTGCGCGGCCACGGGGTGATGGCCAGAGGCGTGGCCGTCTACGAGACGCTGGAGCGCGCCCCTTCCGATGACACTCTGGCGCGGCTGGACGCGCCAGCGGCGGTGCTTGTGCACTCGCCCCGCGCGGCCCGCGCCTTGGCGGCGCTCCTGCGTGAGCGGCCCGCGCCGGCCGTGCGATTCCTGTGTCTCTCCAAGGCCGTCGCCGCCCCTCTGCGCGACGCCGCCGAACCCGGGTCTGTGACCTTCGCGTCGCGTCCGGAGGAATCCGCGTTGCTGGATCTGCTCAACACCACAGGTCTGTCTGAACAGACAGACCTGATTTCCTAGGGGGAGCGCGACGGTCGCCAAAACCGGACGCCACTTTTGGCTGTCGCGCTCAAGCGCGCCGTTGCGAAGCGCGGCGGCGTGGGGCACGAATGGACGTCATGAACGCCGCTCCCGATCCCGCTGAAATCGTCGCCCCCAGCGATCCGGCGCTGTACGCCCGCCGCCGTGTTATGGGACCCGGCGTCTGGATCTGGCTGATCCTCTGCGTGCTCTGCATCGCCCTGGGCGCGGGCGTCGCGCATTACGGCCCGACTCTGTTCAAGACCAAGGCCGCCCCAACCGACGGCGTGGTCTCGGCCGAGCCGAGCCCGCACGCGGTCGCCGATCGCGTCGCCACGGGCTCGGCCCTGCCGGTCGACGCCGGGACCAGCGCCGTGGCCCCGCCGGCCGCCGATCTCGAGCGCCTGGACGGCCGAATCGCCGCCCTCGAATACAGCCAGAAGGGCGTGACCGCCGCGGCGGCCGCCGCCTTGGCGGTTTCCGCCCTCGCGGAGGCCACCGAGACCTCGCGCCCGTTCGGCCAGGAGCTGGCCGGCCTGCAGCGCGTGCTGCCGCCCTCGCCCGACCTGCGGGCGCTCGGCGAGCTGGCTGACAAGGGCGCGCCGACCCGTGCCGGCCTGGCCGTGCAGTTCAGCGCCCTGGCTGGCCGCGCCGCCAGCGCTTCGCGCAATCCCGGTCCGGACGCCGACCTGTTCTCGCGCATCCGCTACGCCCTCTCCAGCATCGTCTCGATCCGCCATGTCGGCTCGACCACCGGCTCGACGCCTGACGCCATGCTGGCCCGCGCCCAGGCCTTGCTCGACGACGGCGATGTCGAGGGCGCGGTCCAGGCGCTGGACCCGCTGCCCGACGCGGCCCGCGTCGTCCTGGCTCCATGGATCAACGCCGCCAACCGCCGCATCGAGATCGACCGCCACGTCGCCGCCATCCGCGCCGACGCCCTGACCGGCCTGTCTCGTGTCACGCGGACGGGCTCCGAGGGCCTGCCATGACCCGCGTCGCCTTCGCCCTCTTCCTCGTCGCCGCCGTCGCGGTCACCGTCCTGGCCCTGACCGGCGAGCCGGGTCGAGCCGCGCTGGATTGGATGGGCTGGCGCATCGAGATGACCGCCGCCGCCGCGGCCCTGCTGACCCTGTTCTCGGCGTTGGCGTTCACCCTGCTGTGGCGCGGCGTGATCTGGATCGTCGAGGCGCCGCGCCGGGCCGCCCGCGCTCGCGCGGAGGCCAAGCGCAAGTCGGCGATCGAGGCTCTGTCGCGCGGCTTCCTGGCGGTCGCCGCCGGCGACGGCTCCGAGGCTCGCCGCCTGGCCCAGAAGTCCGCCGAACTGGCCGAGGACGCTCCGGCCCTGGTCCGCGTGCTGGCCGCCCAGGCCGCCGAGGCGGCCGGCGACCTGGGCGCGGCCAAGAGCGCCTACAACGCCATGCTCGGCTTCCCCGAGATGCGTCTGGCCGGCCTGCGCGGCCTGATGCAGGCGGCCCAGGCCGAGGGCGACCGGCCGACGGCCCTCCGTCACGCCGAGACCGCCTACGGCCTGGCGCGCACCGCCCGCTGGGCCTGGCGCGCCCTGCTGGAAGCCCGGCTGGAGGTCGGTGACTGGGCCGCGGCCCTGGATCTCGTCCAGGGCGCTTTGGAACGCAAGATCGTCTCGCCGGTCGTCGCCGATCGCAGCCGCGCCGCGCTCCTAGCCGCTTCGGCCGCCAGCCTGGAAGACAGCCCCGAGCCCAAGGCCCGCGTCCAGGCGCTCGACTTCGCGACTCAGTCGGTGAAACTGAAGCCCGACTTCGCACCCGGCGTGGTGATGGCCGCCCGCCTGCTGGCCGACGATGGCAAGGTCGCCAAGGCGGGCCAGCTGATCGAGACCGCCTGGAAGGCCGAGCCACATCCGGCGCTTTGGCTGGCCTATCGCGACCTGAAGACCAACGAGACTCCCAAGGTCCGCGCCCAACGCCTGACCGCCCTGGCCGCGATGAAGCCCGAGCCGCGCGAGAGCCGCATCCTGCGTGTCGAGAGCGCCCTGATTGGCGGCGACCCCATCGCCGCCCGCGCCGCCGCCCGGCTGCTGGACGCCGAGGCCCCGACCGCCCGCTTCGCCGGTCTTATGGCCCGCGTCGCCGCCGCCAACGGCGAGGCCGACGAGGCTCGCGCCTGGATCGCCCGCGGCGTGGAGACCCCGCAGGAGCCCGACTGGTCCGACCTCGACCCCGAGGGCCGCGCCTTCGCCTATCGCCGCGAGGACTGGGCCCGCCTGGTGGGCAGCTATGGCGAGACCGGCCAGTTGATCCACCCACGCCACGAGCGCCGCGAGCGGACGATGAACGACCTGCCCGAGCTGCCTTCGGCCTATGCCGACTACGCGGCGTCGACGCCGTTCATTCGCGCGGCCGAGACCGGCGGCCCCCTGATGCCCGTCCCTGACGATCCCGGCGTCTTCGACGCGCCGCCGATTTCGGACCCGCCGGAAGGGCCTCTTGGGGGAGGGTCGGCGCCTCGTCGCAATTCTGGTGCAAGACGGCGCTTGGCAAGCGGCTCGCGCGCCGCTAAATAGGCGCTCCCTTCGCCCTGAAGCCCTGCTTCGGGGTGCGTGGGCCGCCTTAGCTCAGCCGGTAGAGCGGCGCATTCGTAATGCGTAGGTCAGGTGTTCGAGTCACCTAGGCGGCACCACTTCTTCTTTCCTTTTTGAAATCCGGAACTCTCGCCACGACGGCTCCGTTCGTGTCTCGAAGGAGTTCCGTATGCCCAACCGCGTCGACGACGATACCGCCCTTGAGGAAGTCATGAGCTTTCTCGACTCACCGCCAGAGGAAGGCAGCGCCGACGACGAACGGTTCGGGGAGCGGTTGAGGCAGGTGATCGCGGCGGCGATTCCATTGGATGAGGGCGAGGATCCGGCGGACGGGCCGACCTTGCAGCTGGACGACAGCCTGCGGGGTCGTCTGGAAGCGCTGGCGAAAAAGCGGGGCGGGAGCCACTATTTTGGCGACCATCCGGACGGCATTGGCCCGACCCTGGGCATGGATGTGAGCAAGTCCTAAGCGCCGCTCAGTCGTCCCAGCCCTTGCGCTTCTTCTTCTTGCCCAGGGCGAAGATCCCCGGATAGGGGCCCTTGCCGACGCGATAGAGGCACCAGTCGTCGTCCTTGGCGCAGTCGCCGTCGAAGGCGGCTTTCTTGTCCGGGTCGATGGCGGCGTACATCGGGGCGGTGCGCGAGCGCTGGCCATCGGCCTCGGTGCAGGCGGCCTTCTGATCGCGGTTCAGGGCGACGGTCTTCTCGTGCCGGCAACCGAGGCTTTCGCGCAGGCTCTCGCGGGTCTGGTCGCTCTGCTCGACCAGCTTGCGAGCGGTGAAGCCGGGCGGAGCGACGATGGCCGGCGGGCCTGTGGGCTTGGCGGCGGCGGGCGGCGCGGGAATGGTCGTGGGTGACGACAAGACGGCGCTTGGGCGGCCTTGGGCCGGCGCGACGGCAGCTGACGCGGGCTTATCGACCGGACGAGACGGCGGGTCGAGTAGCTCGGCTTCGATGACCGGTGGTTCGATCAGTTGGGGCAGCCAGCGCGCCCCGGAGACCAGGGCCAGCAGCACCAGGATGTGCGCGGCCAGGACGGCGCCCAGGACCGCGAGGTTGCGCCGCAGCTCCCGCCGCGAGGGGCGCCGCCAGGTTCCGATGGCGATCGCCGTACTCATGGTTTCTCCAGGCGCTGCGGCGCTAAATATGGGTAGGTCGGCGATACGGCGCGAGCGTGGCCGTACGGGACAAGAAAAAGGCCCGGTGTTTCCACCGGGCCTTTCCTTGTTTCAGCGATGAGGCTGGAAGCTTTACGCCGCCGCCTTCGCCTTGACGCCGAAGCGGCCGTAGAAGGTCTCGCCCTTTTCGGCCATTTCGCGCAGCAGGGCCGGCGGCGCGAAGCGCTTGCCGTACTGCTGGGCCAGGCGGTCGCAGGTCTCGACGAAGGCCTTGGCGCCGACGCCGTCGATCAGGCTGATCGGGCCGCCGGTCCAGGGCGCGAAGCCCCAGCCCAGGATGGCGCCGACATCGGCCTCGCGCGGGTCGACGATGACGCCTTCCTCGAAGCAGCGGGCGGCTTCCACGGCCTGGCGATAGAGCAGACGCGTGCGGATCTCCTGGATCAGCGTCGCGTCGGCGTCCTTGGTGGTCACCGGCGCGAGGTCGGCGAGACCCTTCCAGATCGTCTTCTGGCCGTTCTCCGGATAGTCGTAGAAGCCCTTGCCGTTCTTGCGGCCCAGGCGGCCCAGCTCGACAACCATCTTCTCCAGCACCGGGGCGAACGGACGCTCCTCGTACTTATCGCCGAGGTCCTTCTTGGTCTGCTCGCCGATCTTGTAGGAGAGGTCGAGGGCGACGTCGTCGTTCATCTCCAGCGGACCGCGCGGCATGCCGGTGGCGCGGCCGACATTGTCGATGATGGCGGGGGCGATGCCCTCGGCCATCATCTCCAGGCCTTCCTGCACGAAGGTGCCGAAGCAGCGGCTGGTGTAGAAGCCGCGGCTGTCGTTGACGACGATCGGGGTCTTCTTGATCTTCAGGACGTAGTCGATCGACTTGGCCAGGGCTTCCTGGCTGGTCTCCTGGCCCATGATGATCTCGACCAGGCCCATCTTGTCGACCGGCGAGAAGAAGTGGATGCCGATGAACGAGGCCGGACGCACCGAGGCCTTGGCCAGACCGGTGATCGGCAGGGTCGAGGTGTTGGAGCCGAAGATGGCGGTGTCGGCCAGTTCGGCCTCGGCCTTCTTGGTCACTTCAGCCTTCACGTCGCGGTTCTCGAACACGGCTTCCACGACCAGGTCCGAGCCCTTGACCAGGCTGTAGTCGGTGGTCGGGGTGATCAGGGCGAGGATGGCGTCGCCCTTTTCCTGGGTCATCTTGCCGCGCGAGACGGCCTTCTTGACCAGGCCCTCGGCGTAGGACTTGCCCTTGTCGGCGGCTTCCTGCGTCTGGTCGATCAGCACGCTCTCGATGCCGGCCATGGCTTGGACATAGGCGATGCCCGCGCCCATCATGCCAGCGCCCAGGACGGCGACCTTCTTGACGTCATAGTGCGGGACATTGGCCGGACGGCCCGAACCCTTGCCCAGCTCCTGCAGGGAGAGGAACAGGGTGCGGATCATGCCCTTGGCCTGGGGCGTCATCATGGTCTTCAGGAAGTAGCGGGTCTCGATCCGCAGGGCGGCGTCGAACGGCACCTGCGTGCCCTCATAGACCGCCTTCATGATGTTCAGCTGGGCCGGATAGTTGCCATAGGTCTGCTTGCGCAGCATGGCGTTGCCCATGACGAAGACCTGGCTGCCGGTCGGGGTGTAGGGACCGCCGCCCGGAAGCTTGAAGTCCTTCTTGTCCCACGGGGCGACGGGATCGCCCTTGGTCTTGACCCAGGTCTTGGCGGCTTCCACCACCTGATCGGCCGGGACGACCTCGTGCACGACCTTGTTGGCCAGGGCCTCGGCCGGCTTCATCGACTTGCCTTCCAGCAGGTACGGCGCGGCGGCCATCACGCCCATCAGGCGCGGCAGACGCTGGGTGCCGCCGGCGCCCGGTAGCAGGCCGACCTTGGCTTCCGGCAGGGCCAGCTGGATCTTCGGATTGTCGGCGACCACGCGATAGTGGCAGGCCAGGGTGATCTCCAGGCCGCCGCCCATGGCCAGGCCGTTGATGGCCGCGGCCACCGGCTTGCCGCAGGTCTCCAGGGCGCGGAACGCCTTGTTCAGCGCGAAGCCGGCCTCGAAGGCGGCTTTCAGGCCCTCTTCGCCCGGCTTGCCGCCGCCCAGGCCGCCCGAACCACCGAGCTCACCCAGGTCGGCGCCGGCGCAGAAGCCGGTCGTCTTGCCCGAGGTGATGACGGCGCCCTTGATGGCCGCGTCCGACTTGATGGTCTCGACCACCTCGCCGATTTCCTTGATGACCGAAGCGGTCAGGGTGTTCATCGAGCGGCCGGGCACGTCGAAGGTGACCAGGGCCACGCCGTCGGAATCGACCTCGATCTTGAAGTTTTCCATGGTGCTAGCTCCTCGGCCTTAGACGCGTTCGATGACGGTGGCGGTGCCCATGCCGGCGCCGACGCACAGGGTGATCAGAGCGGTCTCCTTGTCGGAGCGCTCCAGCTCGTCGAGCATGGTGCTGATCAGCATCGCGCCGGTGGCGCCCAGGGGGTGACCCATGGCGATGGCGCCGCCGTTGACGTTCATCTTGTCGTGCGGGATGTCCAGCGCCTGCATCATGCGCAGGACGACGGCGGCGAAGGCCTCGTTCAGCTCGTACAGGTCGATGTCCTTGACGCTCATGCCCAGGCGCTTGAGCAGCTTCTCGGTGACCAGCGACGGGCCCGTCAGCATGATCGAGGGCTCCGAACCGATCGAGGCGCCGCCCTTGATGCGGCCGCGCGCCTTCAGGCCCAGGGCCTCGCCCATTTCCTTGGTGCCGATCAGCACGCCGGCGGCGCCGTCGACGATGCCCGAGCTGTTGCCGGCGTGGTGGACGTGGTTGATCTTCTCGACCTGCGGATAGCGCTGGGTGACCACGGCGTCGAAGGCCATCTCGCCCATGCCCGTGAACGAGGGGTTCAACGAGGCCAGGGTCTGCATGGTGGTCGAGCCGCGCACGGTCTCGTCATGGTCCAGGATGGTCAGGCCCAACTGGTCCTTGACCCCGATCACCGACTTCTTGAAGCGACCGTCGGCCCACGAGGCGGCGGCGCGGCGCTGGCTCTCGACGGCGTAGGCGTCGACGTCGTCGCGGCTGAAGCCATAGAGCGAGGCGATCAGGTCGGCCGAGACGCCCTGCGGCGCGAAATAGGTCTTGAAGGCCGAGGACGGGTCGGTCGGCCAGGCGCCGCCGTCGCTGCCCATGGGCACGCGGCTCATGCTCTCGACGCCGCCGCCGATGGCCATCTGGGCTTCACCCGAGGCGACCTTGGCCGCGGCCATGTTCACGGCTTCCAGGCCCGAGGCGCAGAAGCGGTTGATCTGCACGCCGGCGACGCTTTCGGCATAGTCGGCGGTCAGGACGGCGGTGCGGGCGATGTCGCTGCCCTGCTCGCCGACGGGGGCGACGCAGCCCAGGATGACGTCGTCGACCTTGCTGGTGTCCAGGTTGTTGCGGTCACGCAGGGCTTCCAGCACCTGGGAAGCCAGGGACAGGGACGTGATCTCGTGCAGAGACCCGTCCTTCTTGCCCTTGCCGCGCGGGGTGCGCACGGCGTCGAAAATGTAAGCGTCAGCCATGGAATGGCTCCTTCCTGCGAAGTGGTGTTCGTGTCGTTGAAAGCGGCGGCCGGGGTGTTTTCCGAAGGAAAATGCTCCCACCTTTGAAGGGGTGTTGGAGACCGGCCCTATTGTTTCCAGTTGCCGATCGGGTACTTGCCGATGGGCTCGCACTTCAGGCCGCTGGCGCCGGCCTTGGCCCGATAGTAGAGGCGCGAGCCAAACTCGGGCGGGGGCAGCGAGCAGGCGGTGAAGCCAGAGGTCGTGACCTCCAGCCTCCACTCGGCGATCTTCGAGCGCAGCAGCGTGTTGCAGACGTCTTTGCCGGGCGGCGTCAGCGGCAGCTTGAAGGCGCCAGGTTGCGGGCGCTTGCCGACCAGCTCGCCGGAAAAGGTCAGGGGGCGCGGACCGGGGGCGGCGCGCACGCAGACCACGGCCGAGCGGGCGTCGGCTTGAGCGGGAGCCGGCGCGGCGGGGCCGGCCAGCAGCGCGATGAGAGGCAGTACGATCACAGCGTCCTCGCGATCAGGAGTTTCATGATCTCGTTGGTGCCGCCGTAGATGCGCTGGATGCGGCTGTCCTTGTACATGCGCGCGATCGGATACTCGTTCATGAAGCCGTAGCCGCCGAACAGCTGCAGGCAGCGGTCGACGATCTTGTTTTCCAGGTCCGAGACCCAGTACTTGGCCATCGAGGCGGTGGCCGCGTCCAGCTTGCCGGCCAGGTGCTGCTCGATGCAATGGTTGGTGAAGACACGGGCCACGGTCGCCTCGGTCTTGCACTCGGCCAGGACGAACTGGGTGTTCTGGAAGTCGATGATCGCCTTGCCGAACGCCTTGCGGTCCTTGACGTAGGCGATGGTCAGCTCCAGCGCGCGCTCGATCGTCGCCATGCCCTGCACGGCGATGTTCAGGCGTTCCTGCGGCAGCTGGCCCATCAACTGGAAGAAGCCCTGGCCCTCGTCGGTTCCCAGCAGGTTCTCGGTCGGGACCTTCACGTCGTTGAAGAACAGCTCGGAGGTGTCCTGGGCCTCGTGACCCAGCTTGTCGAGGTTGCGGCCGCGCTCGAAGCCTTCGGTTCCGTCGGTCTCGACGATCAGCAGGCTGGTGCCGCGCGCGCCGCCGGCCGGGTCGGTCTTGGCGACGACGATGATCAGATTGGCCGTCTGGCCATTGGTGATGAAGGTCTTGGAGCCGTTGATGACGTACTGGTTGCCGACCTGCTTGGCGGAAGTCTTGATGCCTTGCAGGTCCGAACCGGCGCCCGGCTCGGTCATGGCGATGGCGCCGACCAACTCGCCGGTGGCCAGGCGGGGTAGCCAGCGCTGCTTCTGCTCTTCCGTGCCGTAGTGAAAGATGTACGGCATGACGATGGCGTTGTGCAGGCTGATGCCGAAGCCGTCGACGCCCTTGCGGCCCAGCATGTCCATCAGCACGACCTCGTGGCGATAGTCGCCGCCGGCTCCGCCGTACTGATCGGGCGTGGAGAGGCCGAGCAAGCCGGCCTCCCCTGCCTTGGTCCACATGTCGCGATCGACGCAATGGTTCTTGCGCCACCCCGCAACGGTCGCCTCAGGGGCGTGCTCATCGAAGAACTTGCCCACCGCGTCCTCGAAGATCGCGATGTCCTCTTCGGCCATGAAGGCGGGCTTTTCGACGTTGAGCACGCTCATGATCAGAAGGCCTCCGCGGGCAGCGCCATCAGGGTCGCCGAACCGGTCTTCAGCTTGGCCAGGTGTGCCCCGGCGTCAGGCAAGATGCGTTCGATGAAATAGCGGCCCGTGACCAGCTTGGTCGTGAAGAACGGGTCGGACGAGCCGGCCGCGATCTTGGCGTTGGCCGCCTTGGCCATCAACGCCCACATGTACGCTAGGCCGGTCAGGCCGAAGAGGTGCATGTAGTCGGTCGAGGCCGCGCCGGCGTTGTCGGGGTTCTGCAGGCCGTTCTGCATCAGCCACATGGTGCCGTCCTGCAGCTGCGCCTTCACGCCCGCCAGGGCTTCGATAAAGGGCTTCAGGCTCTCGTCGGCGTCGTTCTCGCCGATGAACTGGTCGATTTCCTGGAAGAAGGTCATGACCGCGCGGCCGCCCTTGGAGGCCAGCTTGCGGCCCACCAGGTCCAGGGCCTGGACGCCATTGGTGCCTTCGTAGATCAGGGCGATGCGGCAATCACGCATGAACTGGCTGACCGGGAAGTGCTCGGTGAAGCCGCTGCCGCCGTGCACCTGCACCGCGTTGGAGCAGACCTCGAAGCCCTTGTCGGTCAGATAGCCTTTCAGCACCGGCGTCATCAGGCCCATGTAGTCGGCCGACTTCTCGCGCACCGCCGCGTCCGGGTGGACGTGCGAGAGGTCGCCGTGCAGGGCGGTCCAGAACAGGAAGGCGCGACCGCCCTCGATCAGGGCCTTGCTCTCCAGCAGCATGCGGCGGACGTCCGGGTGGACGATGATCGGATCGGCCGGGCCGTCGGCGTTCTTCGGACCAGTCAGCGAGCGGCCCTGCAGGCGGTCCTTGGCGAAGGCGACGGCGGCCTGATAGGCGGCCTCGCCCTGGGCCACGCCCTGCATGCCGACGCCCAGGCGCGCCTCGTTCATCATGACGAACATGATCTTGAGGCCCGAGTTCTCCTCGCCGATCAGATAGCCCTCGGCGTCGTCGTACTGCATGACGCAGGTGGCGTTGCCGTGGATGCCCATCTTCTCTTCCAGGCCGACGCACTTGACGCCCTGGTTACGCTCGCCGACCGAACCATCTGCCTTGGGGAAGAACTTCGGCACGATGAACAGGCTGATGCCCTTCACGCCGGCCGGGGCGCCCTCGATGCGGGCCAGGACGAGGTGGACGATGTTGTCCGACATGTCGTGCTCGCCGGCCGAGATCCAGATCTTCTGGCCGGTGATCTTGTAGCTGCCGTTCGCCTGCGGGACCGCCTTGGTGCGCAGGAGACCCAGGTCCGTGCCGCAGTGGGGCTCGGTCAGGTTCATGGTGCCGGTCCATTCGCCGCTCACCATCTTGGGCAGGTAGGTCTGCTTCTGTTCGTCGGTGCCGCCCGTATGGATGGCCGAATAGGCGCCGTGGGCCAGGCCCGGATACATCGAGAACGCCATGTTGGCCGAGCTCGACATCTCGCTGAAGGCCAGGTTGACGACGTGGGGCAGGCCCTGGCCGCCATAGGCGGGATCCGAGCCCAGGCCGGTCCAGCCGCCTTCGCACAGCTGCTTGTAGGCGTCCTTGAAGCCCGGCGGGGTGGTGACGACGTTGGTGGCCGGATCCAGCTTGCAGCCGGTCTTGTCGCCGACCGTATTCAGCGGGGCCAGGACTTCGCCGGTGAACTGGGCGGCGGCCTCGAGGATCTGCTCCACGGTCTCGAAAGGCGCGTCGGAGAAGCCGGGCAGATCGCCGTGCTGATCGATGTTGAGCACGTCACGCAGGATGAAGGCGTGGTCGCGAACGGGCGGCTGGTAAGTCATGGAGCGGTCCTGCCAGGGAACTGAAAAGAGTGATCGGGAGGAAAAACGGATGTGCGGTCGCCGTCTCTCGCGCGTCTTGCACGGAGGCGGCGTCGCGGAAGGTCTTACTTGCCCAGCATGGCTTCGGCGTGACCGTCGAGGCGGGCGCGCAGCACCTGTTCGTAGTCGGCCGCGCGGGGCAGCAGGTCGGGTCGGATCTCGGCGAGGCGACGTTCCAGGCGGTTGCAGGCTTCGCGCAGCTCGATCAGGGCGTTGTCGATGTCTTCGCGCTGTTGCTCCAGCGCGTTGGCGCGTTCACGGAACTTCTTCAGCGAGCGGGCCATCTGCGCCGCGCCCTCGTCGTTCTCGTCATAGAGGTCGAGCAGTTCGCGGATCTCGGTCAGCGACAGGCCCACGCGCTTGCCGCGCAGGATCAGCTGCAGGCGGACGCGATCCTTGTGGGAATAGACGCGGTTCAGGCCCTCGCGGGCCGGATTCAGCAGGCCCTTGTCCTCGTAGAAGCGCAGGGCGCGCGGCGTGGCTTTGAATTCGTTGCAGAGCTGGCGGATCGTGAAGGTCCGCTCGGGGCGTCGCAGGTCGGCCATGGATGGAAACCTCCCAATGAAGAGGGCCTGGCTACCGCGGCCGGGCCGCTTTGTTATCGCTGATCACCCTAAACCCGATCCCAGGCAGACGTCAACGCTTACGTAAACGTCAATCTAAGGATCAGCGATAGGTTTACTTTCCTAGCCCGCGAGGCGTATTTTCCTCGGTAAGACAGCGCTCAAGGAGGCGTCAGTGGCGACCCTCTCTCACGGCGAAATCTGGCGCGCCATCGACGCCCTGGCCGAGCGTTTCGACATGACGCCCTCGGCCATGGCTCGCATGGCGGGCCTGGACCCCACCAGCTTCAACCGCTCCAAGCGCGGCTCGGCCGAAGCCGACGGCCGCGCGCGCTGGCCCTCCACCGAGAGCCTGGCCAAGCTGCTGGAAGCGACGGGGGT
>Ga0255334_1000531_pt1 | contig 28331 bp, 16 predicted proteins | sample EtOH5_35cm_T3_12_FD_202080 | JGI IMG/M metagenome (GOLD analysis project Ga0255334, IMG submission 202080) | Sandy soil microbial communities from University of British Columbia, Vancouver, Canada - EtOH5_35cm_T3_129 | ecosystem: Engineered > Artificial ecosystem > Sand microcosm > Unclassified ... | reverse complement strand
ACCCCACTTGCTGTGCGTCCGACCACGCAGACACAGGTTCGTCCTCTGCAGACGGCCCCGCAACGCCCTCTCGTTGGACAGGCGCTTCTTGCGTTGCAGCCTCTTCAGAGCCCACCCGTTGGCGTACCCTCAACGATCTCGCCCGTTCGTCCACAGCATCATGCTGGGCCCGCCCGCGCACAGGGGCGCAGCATTCCGGGTTCGCTTCCAAACAATGTGGCGCAACCCAGTCGGGCCGTACAGCCTGCAGCGCAAGTTCACACCATTGTTACGGAGCAACGGCAACCGAGCCAGCAGCGACAGAGCAATCCGACGCCCTCCCCGACAGCGACCGAACCTGTGGCCGTTCCCGCAGGTATCGATAAACCGCTGTCCTGCACCGACCCATTGGCCGTGCCCGACGTCGTGCCAGACGTGCAACGCGAACCCATTCGCGAGCCCTTTGCGGACGTACACCGCACCGATGAACCCTTGAACGAGTGCGTCCTCCCCGATGACTCGCCTCAGTCATCAGACCCACTCGCCGTGGACGATTCGCCTATCGGAGCGTGTCGCCAGACGCCAGACGCCGGGCGCACGCCTTACGGGGACGACGACTCCCCTGGCCATGCCTCTGCCCCTTTCGATCGAGACAATGGTGGCAGCGAGGGTGCCGTGGCCGCCGCGCCTCTTGCGTTGGTGCCCTATGATATGGTGCTGGAGCCCTATGGCAGCAATGCCGCGATCGCAAGCGTTCTCGTCCAGGGGGACCTATTTGATTACCCATCGGAATCAAAGGGCGAGGCCGATCCCATGATCCTTGGGACGCCTCGGTGCACAAGCCCTCGCCCATCCGAATCACCCCTGCCAGAGGATGATGGTGATAGTGAACAACACCATTCCCTGCAGGAGCACGAACTGCAGTCTCTGTGGCGCAAGCGCGTCGTCGTTACCAACGACGACGCGCCGCAACCGCTCCTGTCCCCGCTGGAAAACATTGCCAAGCGTCCCAGATGCCTAGAGGACGCGGGGGAGAGGTCCAAACAAGGGCAGCAAGAAGACGGCAGGGCGGCACCAATCACGGGTTGGCGAGACGACACCAACAAAATCGCCCCGTATCGTGGACGTAGGGCTGGCTACAAGCACGTTCCCGGACGCGCAACCACGCGTCGCTCGCCGACCGACGGCGCAATCTACATCCCACACACAAAGTCTATCAGTGTCACTGGACCGTGGACGCTTCCCGTGCAGTCCGCTGCGAGTGGCGAGGATGATTCGACGCGCACCGTCGTACGCTTTTGGGTCAAGCGACCAGTGTCGCGCATCCGCATCGTGGGCGTGGAGGGCGTCGAGTTTTGTCTGGCCATCGACGGCATCGCCCTCGAGCCCTACTCTGAGAATGGCGTGCTCGACATGGGCGACGTGTGCGACATTGAAACCGTGGGGCTGCTCCACGTGCCTGGTCGCCGCGACGCCCTCTCCCAGCAGTCGCTGCACGGCGGTACCCTCCTCACGACGGCCTCTACCATTGCGTCCATGAGCGGTACGAGCGTGCAAATGTGCACCACGCTCTGTCTGGTCCACATTGCGCGCACCAACGGCCACCTCATCACCGAGGGCGTGCTCGATCTCGCGGCAGCCATCCAGGCGGGCGGCGGCAACACATCGACCTCGCTCATGTTTCGCACCAAGCTGTCGCGCGCGCAGCTGGACCGCCTCGTCGTCGAGTTTTGCGCCTATAGTGTGTGGCGCGAAGAGCGCGATCACAACGGCCACATTGTCGACGGTCGCTGGATCTACTGATGGTGCTACTTTTTTGCTCCCAATTGCATACACCAAAGGGCGACAAGTGCGTATCAGTGTCCTTGTCTCTTTTGATAAACGACCGTCTACCTTGTGCTCACCGTCGAGGGCGTCGCGGTGCGCGCGTCGCAATTGATCCTGTGCGGCGCTTGTTCGTTCCAGCTAGCCGCCATATCAGTCTGAAAACGGCCACAGTTTGCGCACTCTCAAAGGGGGGGGGAGAGTGGAGCAAAAGTGAATCATAAAAGTCAGAGAATCGCCCTGGCACACTTTGCAAAACACGCGGTCCCCCACTGCTCAAACAGGTCAGAGAGCGCCGACAGCGACAGATGTATGTTTACTTCCCCAAATCGTCTTAGAGTCCAAGCAGCGAAAACAACGTATCGTCGACACGATTAGAACGCCCCTTTGATTCTATGTGGCCCACCTTTGCTCTTTCTTCCTCTGAATCACGCTGTTTTTCATCGCACATGCCATTCAAGAGACTGCCCAATCGTTATGTTTCCCCACCCGTTTTGGTACACATACTGTCGCTTGCTCGTTTGGCCGATCTCTCGACGGTTAGGGGTCCTCGTCCTTGGTATGCATCGTACGCGCCCTCTAGCCAAACTTCTCTTTGTCGTTCGTTTGTTTTCGCAGCACTTGTGTTCTCTTTTCCTTTGGCAAAGCACACCAATGGACGATTTCCTGCCCTATTTTAATTTCTCGATCCTTTTCCTTGTTTCGCCACGATTGCATGAGAAATCCTCCCCTGCACCATGGAACTATCAGAGACTCTCTCGAGCACCGTGTGTATATGTGCAGACCCCCATCTGCCACAACCGTCAGGAATGGGTCACTATATGATCGTGATGTCCCTTCCGTCTATCGACGTTTCAGGGTAGCTACAATTAGATCGGCACCTGAGCGTTGCGTTGTAACAAGTGTCGTTGGCGTGCATTTGGTTCATAAAGTAGTCATACTTACAGACCGTCGCAGGTATGGTTGCGCACAGTCAGGGTGTCTAGAGCCACTATGACGCCAGCGCACTGGGCAATAACATACGAGGGTCACAGGAGCATATGGGGTGACCATGAGATCTGGGTGGGACATGCCTGTTGCGAGACCGTCATCGGTGCTCGCTGGTCAATTCTTGTGCGTGTCCCTTTTGATGATACTCTGCGAGAGGCACGGACGCAGTCTCTTTCTCGGTAACGACCTAGTCTTTGTCCCTTCCGAAATGCGCTCCGTTGCTGCTCGGGCGTACTCGCTTTCTGCCATGGCTGGCAGACCGCCGGCTTGCTCATTTCATCTATGGCCTCATAGACATCCATTCTCTCATCGCTCAAAGTCTTTATTCTCAAGAGCGCAAAAGGCGATCAAAACGTGCCCTTTTAGAGAGGGTGCAAGTCACGTGCGAGGAGCAAAGGTGTGGCGCCTCCGGCCCTGCCTAGAGCAGGACAAAGTGGAACGATTCCCATGTGCTGACCGAGGAGCGGTTGCACTGAACGACGCCATTGTTTTGGGTGCTAGGCTGGGCCGAGCACCAGCCGCCGCTAAAGACGTTCTTGAAAGCCACCCAGCTGTAGTTGACGTGGAGATATCCGTCGGCCCACGGGCTGGTGTTGACAAAGCTAAACTGGGTTGCCGAGTCCGTATCGTATTCCATGTCGCACTGGACGTTGCCGTCGGTGTTTGCCGTCGCCCTGCAGTAATAGCGGTTGTTGTAGGGGATGTCTCCATCGCGCCGACGCAAGCTGGCCGTGCTTCCCGCCGCGGTGGAGACCGGGCCGCTGCCGCCGCTGATTACAAACGCCGTCGCGTTCGCAGAGTCGGTGACTCCGACGTCGCATTTAAGGTACACACCGCTGGCGAAACTCGAAAGACAGTACGAGTTGAAGCTGTCCGACCAGAGGGCAAAGGCCTGGCCATAGTTGATGATAGGGTCGCTGGCCGACGCGCTGACGACGACCACGGTCCCCGAAAGGCCCAGGAGCAGCAGGGCGATGGCGATGCGCGCGGTCGTGTTGAGCATTGTGATAATGAAACGTGCTGCTGCTGCTGCGGTTGTGCGTCAAGTGGTGCACTTTGACAAAGGGTGGTTGTTCGCGAGCCAGTGCAGTCCTTCTGCTTCTTTTTTTTTTCAGAGTCATCACCGCAGACCCGGTGCAGCAAGGGAGGGGGAGGGCATCGAGAAAATGGGATCGGCGCCGTTTGGGTGGGACATTAATACATGGATTTCGTCATCGAAACAGGGCAGGATCGTGTCGCCTTTATACAAACGGGGGAGTGAGGATGCAGAGGAAAGAAAAAAAAAAGGAAAAGATCAGAGGGGAACGATATGGAACGTCTCCCAGCCGCTGACCGTGTTGCGGTTGCACTGGACGATGCCGCTGTTGGTGGCAGAGGGCTGGGCAGAGCAGTACCCGGTGTTGTGGCTCAAAAAGGCCACCTCGCTCGGTCCGATGTGGACGTAACCGTCGGCGCGCGGCACCGTGTTGACGATGGCAAACGCCCCCTGGGTGGTGATCGGCACGGTGCTGTTGCACTCGAGATTGTACGTGCCGCCGCTGCGTATCCACGGTATGCAGTAGGTGGCGTTGGTGATCGGGTCGCGATCGCGCGTGCGCAACTGCAGGTTGGTGACGGGCGCCGAGGGCACCAAGGCGGTGCTCGTGCCGTTCTCGGCGATCATGGCTACCGCGAGGGACGCGTTGCGCACGCCCGCGTCGCATATGAGGAACGCGGCCGGGGTGCCGCCAAGCACGCAGTACGAGTTGTACGCATCCGAGTAGATCACAAAGGGCTGGCCAAAGCTGAGGATCGGATCGCCGGGAGTCGCCACGGCGATCCCCACGACGAGGGCGGCCAGCAGCAGCAGCACGATGAGACGAGGACGCACGGTGTCGGGCATGGTTGTGAATGTCAAAGTCGGGCGCCTGTCTGGAACGAAACGGGCGTGCGCGCCTATTTAAGGCCGCGCAATGTCGCGCTTTTTCAGAACAGATGGGGAGGCTCGACGAGAGTGGGCCGCCGTCGCGATTTCCCCTTTTTTCCTCTCCTGACGTCTATTGTGGTGCTTTCTGGTGGTTTGCATGCTACCATCACGAATTGGCTAGGTTGTATTTCAGACGGGGTTTGCATCACTTGGGGAAGGCCTAAGCGCTCGTGGGCGCCGCCGGCCGTGATCGCTTGATCCTGCGCGTGGCCGTTGCTGTTTAGTTGGAATCGCTATCACGTATCTCGAAAGGGCCCAAGTGCGTCCGCCCCCCCTAATTCCGACAACAACATATCGCCACAATCGGGCGTGCGCCTGTGATGGTCAGCGATCTTGATCGCATTGACGCCGTCGGCGTTGCGCATCAACACGGCTCTGGGCTCCATCGGCAGTTCGTCCACCCGCGGTGCTGTCGTCGCGAGGTGTCGGGACGTGATTGTCACTTTTCAGGCAGTTGCCATCTCTCTATTCATGTCGACCGCAAGAGGTGGCGTCGGCCGTTGCAAAGGCAGAAGGTGCGCAGCAGGGACACGGCCCACGACCACGCTGCCTTGCGCGATGCATGCATCTGGCGCGGCCACTCTTTGTGGTCCGAGTTTTGAGTATTCGGCCCTGCCGCACGCGTGCACCCTGTTTTGGCTTGCGACGCTTTCTCTAATAGTACGTTATCGACTGCCCAACTTCGCCTCGTTCGTTTACGGCAGGTGCTCTTGGTCCAGCGCGAGAGATGCACCAACGCCACGGGCTCCCGATGACGTGTGCGTATCGATGGGTGCTCGGGCACACCCCCTGCTCTGGCCAGGCCCTTCGAAAAATAAAACGTTTTGTGTTTGTTTTTAGCGTAAATCGTACTGTTGCAGCACTGACCGAGCCGGCTCAAGCTTGCCCAAGCCGGCTCTGCGGCGGTCGGCCATCAAGGGGCGTCTCGCAGAAAATGGATCGTAGTGGAACTCGTGGGTTGGTCAAAAATTACGATTTGGCGTTTGGGAAACAAATTTCTGCGGGAGTCAATCAAAAACGCTAAAACATGACAAAATGCGGTTTCTCGCCAGTATTGTGGAATCCCCATTTGCTCGTCCGGACGAGTGCCATGCATTCCAGTTTGTGGGTTTACGAAAGCGTACTCTACAACGAGGGTCGACAATCGAGTAGTTTATGGAACACGCCAAATCCACAGTCGTTGAGTTTCTGCGAGACGCCGCCTTAAACAGCATCAGCCACAACCCTCTTTGTCCGCCAGTATGTAGTGGTTCCCAGAAAGGGAAAAACCAGTCAAATAGACGAATGGGGGAGATGCCATTTGGGAGAGGGCGGCAGCGCGTAGGGCGCGTGCACTGCCCTCTCTTTCGGAAAACACACCATTTGTTTGCAAACAACATACACGCGCACGCATACGCATACCCACAGAATCGCGAAAGCAATGGGAGACGCGAAAGCGGCACAAAACGTTACTCCCTGGGGAGTCAAGGATGTCGACTATGATCGGATCGTCAACGAGTTTGGCTGCACGCCCATCAATACGGCACTGATCGAGCGCGTGGAGCGGGTGACGGGTAAGCCGGCTCATCCGTGGCTCAGGCGTGGTCTCTTTTTCGCGCACCGCGCCCTCGACGAGATGCTCAATGCCATAGAGGCCGGCGAGCCCTTTTACATCTACACGGGACGCGGTCCGTCGTCAGACTCTCTCCACCTGGGCCACATGATTCCGTTCATGTTTGCCAAGTATCTCCAGGACGCCTTTGGCGCGCCCCTCGTCATCCAATTGACCGACGATGAAAAGTTCCTGTGGAAAGACATGTCGCTAGAGGACGCGCGCCACTTTGCCCGCGAGAACGCCAGGGACATTATCGCCGTCGGGTTCGACCCCGCGAGGACGTTTATCTTTGTCGACACAGACTATATCGGGCGCATGTACCCAAACGTCGTTAAGATACAGAGGTGCGTGACGGCGTCGCAGGTCAAGGCCATCTTTGGGTTTGACGGCGCCGACAATATCGGCAAGTACGCCTATCCGGCGGTGCAGGCTGCGCCATCCTTTTCGAGTTCGTTCCCGGACCTGTTTGGCCTCGATGCCGATGCGCGCTGCCTCATACCCTGCGCCATCGATCAGGACCCATTCTTTCGCATGACGCGCGATGTGGCGCCGCGCATTGGCTACCGCAAGCCCGCCGTCGTGCACTCCAAGTTCTTTCCCGCTCTGCAGGGGCCCAACACCAAAATGAGCGCCAGCGTCCCGGCGTCGGCCATCTTTATGAGCGACGAGCCTGCCGTCGTGCGTGACAAGATCGTCAAACATGCCTTTTCGGGTGGCCGAGCGACTCTCTCTGAGCACAGGCGGCTGGGCGGCGACTGTAGCGTCGACGTCCCCTATCAGTACCTATCCATCTTTTGCTTTGACGACGCGCGGCTGGCGCGCATCCACGATGACTACTCGAGTGGTCGCATGCTCACCGGAGAGATCAAGGAGGAACTGATCGATGTCATCACGCCCCTGTTGGCCGACCACCAGCGTGCGCGTGCTGCCGTTACCGACGACGTCGTTGATGCGTTCTTTTCTCGTCGTCCCATCGAGTTGCGCGGACGCACGGCCGTGACTGCCGACGCCCCGTGATCGCTCCCTCTCCCCTATGCTTTGTCACGCTCCATGCGTCTTTGCACAGGACCGTTCTTTTCAGTCCTTTTAAACACCAGAAATGCCTTCTCTGCATCACATGCGTTTTCTGGCTTGCCCATTCCTCTTGCCGCGAAACCACGAGGTGGGCGGCACCGCGCCTCCCTTCTCTCCCCCAATGTGTCCTCTGTTTGCCAGACAATGATCAACGAGAGCGATACGACCCTGCTTTGCCCCCAACCACATGTTATGCTGATAGGCACCAACAGGTCCAAACGCAGCAGAATTGGGCCAGCCGTGCGCACAAGTACAAAGAGAAAAATAAGGCTCAGTAAAAGGAAATGCCAAAGAAAAAGAAACAGGGCTTTTCTTTTTCCCAGTGCGTATATCGTTTCCCCCAGTACGGTCCCTTGCTCTGGCATACGTACCTGCCGCGCACACATTGAGAGAGAGAGAGAGAGAGAGAGAGAGAGAGAGAGAGAAAAGCGAGGATGGAATCAGAGCCGCCGCACAAGCTGGCCATCGCGTGCCTCTTTCGTGACTCTGCCTTTTACTTGCGCGAATGGGTCGAGCACTACCTGAGCATGGGGGCCACCCGGCTCTATATGTGCGACAACAACAGCGTCGACGATGGATGCGAGGTGCTGCGGCCCTACATCGAAAGCGGCATCGTGATCCTAACGCGCTGCGAGCGCCAGTTTGTCGACGACTTTGAGGGCGAGATCCATACGCCCTTTTTCGACGTGGTGCTGCGCGCCGCCAGGGGCCACGCCAAATGGGTGGCGTGCCTCGATTCAGACGAGTTTGTCGTGCCCGTGCACCCCGACGACTCGAACCTGCTGTCGGTGCTGGAGCGCTACGAGCATGAAGGAGACAATGCCGAGTCCATTGTCTACGCCCACTGGCAGCTGTATGGGACGTCGGGCGTGCAGCGCAAGCCCGCCGACAGGCTCATCAGCGAGACCTTTGTGAGGCGCGCGCCCAGCGACTACTCGGGCAATCGCCTGCTCAAGGCCTTTGTGCGCACGGACCGCTACGTGGACATGCAGGACGTGCACACCATCCTCGGCGCCGATGGGTACGGGCGTGTCGCCGGCGGGGCGCGGCGCGACGTGACCATCCCCGAACGGGTATGCGTCAGCCAGCTGCGCATCAATCACTACAACACGGGCGACGTTGCCTACTATACAAAGTACAAGGTGCCCTTTTACGAGCGGTTCGTGCCCCTGAACCACCCCGGGCGGGAGGAACTGCTTACGCGCGCCACGCGCATGGCCAACTGCGAAATAGAAGACCGCTCGGCGGCAGAGCGTTTTGCCCCGGCCATCCGGCGCAATGTGTTGGGTCCTCGCGTGTGTGTTGTCCTGCACATGGACAATATCGCTACGCAATGGACCAACGTGCGCGCGCTGCTCCACAATATAAGGAGAGCGAGCGTCGTGTACGATCTCTACGTCAGTGTCGCAAACCCACTCGACAAGGAGTGGACTGATCGTCTAGAGGCGTTTCACATGGAATGCGGCACGGTCGCGCCGGGAAGGGGCGAGAGGCCTGTCGAGATCATAACGGTCGATCAGCGCGACACGCACGAGGCCGCGTGGCTTCTCACCGTGCAACGGATCATCCAACTCGACCGGGCCTATGACTATGGCCTCAAATTGTGTGCCGCCTCGTCTCCTTTGGAGAACGGGGAGCACGTCGCCTGCGAGGCCCTTTTGGGGTCGCCCGAGCGCATCTCGCGTTGCATCCGACTGCTCGATAGTGATCCCAAGGTGGGGATCATAGGCATTGCGCCACCTCCTGGCGGCACTGGAAAGGCAAACGCCACGCATCTCGATGGCGGGGCCTTTTGGACGAGGTATGCGCCGTTTGCGCGTGCCCTGCCGATGATACCAGATCTCGACGCGCTCGTGAACCTTTGGAGGAAAACAGAGAATACGAGTCATGGTTCCTCAACGGGACAGACAGCCGTCTTGGTCAACACGGTCACCCAGTGCGGCCTTGCCAGGCACACTGTCGAACATTTGGGCCCAGTAGATACAGTGTCGAACGACATCATCGGTGCGCTCGAAACGCAAAACATGAACCTGATGGCTGGACAGCGTGCCGTCGATCCCGCCAACAAAGTGCCCGGCCTGTGGGACCCAGTCGTCACGCGTGCCTTGCGTGCCGCCTTTGAGGAAGCCACCGGCGATCTGTCGCCCATGGCGCATCTTGCCAAGGCCATTTATGACGAGGCCCGGGACGCCGTCCATGTCACTGAACTGACCCTCTGGTGCACGCGTGGGATCGCGTGGTCGGTCGCATGTGCTCTCGTGCACAGCCTTATGGTTCCTGGCCAAAAGGGCGAAGCCATGGGCACGACCGTCCGTCGATGGGTCGCCGTCGATATGGCGGGACCCAATACCGAACGAGCGTCGATCGTCGACCTGTGCTCCAACGTAGGGCTCTCGATCGAAACGCGCGCAGGCGATACGGCCCGCACCACTTTGGAAGAGACCGATCTGCTCATCATTGACTCGTGGCACACATGCGATCATCTCGGACGCGAACTGGCACGTCACCATAGTAAGGTGAGGCATTCCATCCTAATCGTGGGCACGACCGCGTACGCCAAACGTGGGCAGGCACCCTGCAGGGCCACCAGAGCCATCCCTTGTGCAGGACACGAGGGCATCGCCCCTGCCATCGGTGCCTTTTTAGAGGAACACACAGGTGACTGGCGCAAAACCCTAACGGACGACCACGGCGACGGCTTTGTGTTGCTGACTCGCGTAAACCCCCTTTGATCATAAACAACAATCGTTGTTCTTGCATTAAAGGACACAAGGAATGGACAGTGGGTGTTATTATATGCTATCCAAGAGGAGCAGATCAGGGAGAAGATGGGTCAGAGAGGGGCCACGGTATTGTCGTGCAGGGCTGCAGGATGGGGACCGCAGAGGGAGGCGCGTGGCGATCAATCCACGCCACGAGTGCATGGTGACCGGCCTGCGCGGCAGCGTCGCGTGATGCTCTCGGTATGCAGTCGATGCCGTTTTCGACGCCCCATTCGAAAATACCGAGGAGGTTGTTCTTGGCGGCTATGCACCACGCGTGCCAACAGTGCTCAAACAGAGTCGGTCTCAGCACGTGCAGCAACTTGATCACATCCATGTGGTTCCCCGCAAAGGCGAAATCGACTGCATTTGCTTCGACGGGGCAACCTTTCTCTAGCATCCATTGCAGCAGGACCTCATTGCCATTATAAGCAGCCATCCTAGAGGCTCTGGCATCCCAGGGGCACCCCTGATCGCGTGCCCATGCCAGCGCATCCATGTCCCCTTGTTCGGCGGCCGCGCTTGTGGTCCATTCGTCCCAAGGACAGTCTCGCTCGCGGAGCCATCTGACCGTATCCCAGAGGCCCGCGGTGGCCGCACCGGCGCAGGTCATTGCGTCCCACGCGCACCCCTGCTCGCGGAGCCACAAGAGGGTCTCGCGGTCGCCGATGCGCGACGCACCCACACAGGCCATTGACGTCATCGGGCAGCCATTGTCGCGCAGCCACTGCACGATATCGCGCCTCTGTGCGCTCAGGGCGGTCACATAGGACACCGTGTCCATGGGGCAACCGCGCGCGTGCAGCCAACGGAGGGTGTCCCAGTCGAGCGTGAGCGCTGCCTCACCGGTGACCGCACTGCCCCAGGGGCAGTTTTGCGCAAAGAGCCACTCGATCAAATCGCGGTTCTTGGACGCGACTGCGCGCCGAAACGTGTCACCATGGAGGATGTCTCTGTGGGCATGGAGCCACTGCACTGCTGCAAGATGGCCCTTGGTGGCGGCAAATACACATGCGCCCACTCGCAATAGAGTGCCATCAAAGGGGAAGCCATTGTTGTGTATCCACTCGAGTACGGCGACGTTGCCACCTTTGGCCGCGGCGATACAAATCTCGTCGTTCCGCGGGCAGCCGTGTTCGTGCAGCCACTGCAGCGTGTCCAGGTGGCCCCCGCGGGCTGCGGCATCGCAGACACCCTCGTACAGTGGGCAGCCACGGGCACAGAGCCATTCGAGCATGTCGATGCGACCTACTCGGGCGGCCCCTCTGGCGACGCTGGGCTCCCAGAGGGGGTTTACCTCGTCGGCAGTGTCCCTGTAGCGATCGTGCCACCATTCGAGAATATGCAGATGACCCCCTCGGGCGGCGGCGACAGCTACATCCATCCTGGGGGTGATCCCACTGGCGAGCCACTCGACAATGTTCAAGTGACCGTAATACGCAGCATACCGGCAGGCATCGTACATCCACTGCTCCGCAGTCTTGTTACCATAGGGAAGCCATTCCAAGAGCGCGAGATGGCCCGCACGCACGAGGGCCATCGCAAAGCGTTCGATAGGGGTCTTGGCGCCATAGGGCTTGCCGTGACGATAGGTGATTGGCACCGCCCCAGACAGCTGCTTGGCTGTGGGAAACGGTTCCTCTTGTTTGCACACCCATCTGGGGGCGTCGGTGGGTGTCGCTGTATCCATTTGCATGCGCAAGTGCAGCAGAGGCCACGTAGCTGACCACTCTTGGCGCCTGCCAATGGCCTCCCGGAAGCGCCGGTTCGTGCGCGCCAGTATGGGCCACATTACGGGACCGGCATAGAGTGCGACAAGGCCAACGAGTTCGAGATCTACACCATCGATCGTGATGCCCGTCATGCTTTCTCTGGTAATGGTGGTTTCAGTGGCTGCGAGAGCGCCCGTATCTCTTCTTGCCCCCAAACGCCAGGGGAAAAACACTGGGAAATTACATCCTAAAGATGCCCTTTATGGCCGGGATCATTTCATTTAAGAGAGCCAATGATGCTTTGGTAAAAGTGCACTTTTGGTTGACACACTAGGCACGAACGAGACTCTTGTGGTCAAGAGTGCATAGAGACGTGGGGATACATTGTCGGGATTCGATTGTTCTTGCCGTCGTGTTGACGTTGGGGATTGCCTTGAATACGAAAGCGTGCCGGGGGAGGGACGCAAGAGGTACGGGTGGATGATGCGGAATCGATCTTGAGGCGGAGCGCGCAAAGACTATGCGTCAACGAGAAGGTGGGACGCATGGTGATGTATCCACGCGACGAGCGCATAATGGCCAGAACGTCTGGCAGCATTGTGCGACACACGCGGCGCCCAGTCGATTCCGTGCGTGTGAGCCCACTCGAAAACCGTTTTCTGGTTGTGCATGGCGGCCATGCGCCAAGCCCATGCGCCCTCAAACGATTGCGGTGCAATCGAGTAAAGCAGTCTGAGCACGTCTACATGGCCTCTGGCTGCTGCGTCGCTGGCTGCATGCAAGTCGATAGGACAACCTTCTTGAATCATCCACTGCAACAAGTCGGTGTGCCCGTTGCGGGCGGCCTCTCCAGATGTTGTGACATCCCAGGGACAACCGCGAGCGCGCAGCCACAACAACTCACCTGCGTTGCCCTGTCTGGCAGCTGCAGTTGCCGTCCAGCTATCCCAGGGGCATCCCCTTTCATGCAACCACTTGACGACGTCCCACAGTCCCCTCGCCGCCGCAGCCCTGCACGTTGCCGGGTGCCATGCACACCCTTGTTCCTTGAGCCACAATAGGGTGTCGAGATCGCCGATTCGCGCTGCGCCGACACAGGCCGATGACTCCATGGGACAGCCAATGTCGCGGAGCCACTGTACAATGTCGTGCCGCCGCGCGGCCAAGGCCGCCATATAAGAATGCGGGCTCAACGGACATCCGCGCGCGTGCAACCACCGAAATGTGTCCCAGTCAAGCATGTGCGCTGCCTCGCTGGTCACCGTCTTGCCCCAAGGGCAGTTTTGCGCATAGAGCCATTCGAGGAGGTCGCGGTTTTCAGAGGCAACGGCGTAGCGGAAGGTGTCTATGGATAGGTTACAACCATGACGGTAAAGCCACTGCACCGCTCTGGCATTACCCTTGTAAGCTGCATGCGCGCACAAGAGCGCACCCCGCTCCTGGCCATTGAGCGGGACACTATTGCAGTGCATCCACTCGAGTAGGGCAATGTTGCCTCCCTTGACTGCCGCGATATAGATCCTATCGTCCCATGGACAATCATGTTGGCGCAGCCATTGCAGGGTGGCGAGATGGCCTCCGCGTGCGGCTGCGCCACACACGCTTTCGTGAAATGGGCAGCCATGGTGGTGGAGCCACTCGAGTAGATCTATGCAGCCCGCGCGAGCCGCCTCTCGAGCGACCTTGGGTTCCCACAACGGGTTGGTTTCGGTACATGTGTCGCAGTAACGTTTGTTCCACCATTGGAGGATGTGCAGGTGTCCTCCTCGGCTGGCTGCCGCGGCGACGTCCACGTCGGGTAAGATTCTGTCGGTGAGCCATTCAACAACAGGAAGGTGACCGCATAATGCTGCGCATCGACAGGCATCGTGCATCCATTGCAGCGAATCCTTGCCATCATAGGGTAGCCACTTTAGCAACGCAAGATGGCCCGCACGCACGAGAGCCGCGGCAAAGCACTCTAAAGGGCTCTTGGCGACATGGGGTTTATCTCGACAGTAGTGGAGTGGCATCAGTCCCGACAGCGGATCGGGCGATGGCGCCGTCCATTCACGCAGCCACTTGGGGGCGTCTCGGAGGATGGCCGCCGTTTGCTCTATCACTTCACGCATCAGAGGCCACATGGCGGTCCACTCTCGGCGCCTGCTGACGACCTCGCGAAAGCGCCGACTGGTGCGCCCCAGTACGGGCCACATGACAGGGCCCGCGTGGAGCACAACAAGGCCGACCAGTTCGACATCCAGTGAATCAATCGTGCAGTGTGCCATGCCCTTTTCCTTGCACACGCTTTGTTGCTTGATGGCACTGGCAAGAGTGCGATGCCCTCTCGGACCTCTCCTCCGCGTGCTCAAAAAGGTGAGATGCCCATTGGTACAGCGCAGGATGGGAATGTCGAAAGATAATACATTTCCTTTATGTTTTCCATTTGGCAAGCATTACCAGGACACTGCCAAGCGAGCAGATGCACGACGCACTCGTGCAGCATCCCATCGGGTTTCTTTTCCACAGTGACTCTGATGGTGAATGTCTTGCAAAGATATGTCGTATAAACAAAACATACGTATGTCATGGTGTATCCATCGACAAGGCCCATGCTCTGCTTTCTTGTTGCGCGTTGTGCGAGATCGGTGTAAATCGATCCACTGGTCCGCCCACCACGCACTCTCAATGAATGCCGCTCACACCACCCGCATCGTGATCACTCATCGCGGGGGTCGACAGCAGATCCCGTTTTATGTTTGGGAATGACAATTGCCATTGGTCCCTCTTGGGCGCTGTCCTGCCACACAACCAGAATGAGGTCAGGAGATAATGAGAATGCGCGTGTGCATCATCCGCCCATCCATTGACCATAATGGTGAGGTCCTGGCAATGTATCATCTTTGCGGTGCCAACATCCGCACGGGGGCCAACGGCATTCACCTTTTGCAAGAGCGGTGTCTCGTCCAACAATAGAATAGTAATGGGACATGTTTTATGATGCCTGCGGCGAGCATACTGTATCGATACCGGCATGTTGGCGAAACAGAGAGAGGCGCGTGCGTGGCGACGGCGTGCTGCTCAGACCCGTCGGCACTGGGCGTTGCTCAAAGGGAATGTGTCGCGCCGGGCGGCGATGCGTAGGCACCGGTACCGGCTTGGACCCCTCACGCGGTCGCTCGACGGCCTCGGCTGCTCGCGGCACACTGTGTTCCGGGCGCCCGTGAGGTGCCATTGGGCCACTTGTATCACACGAAGCACACTGACCCATTTCTGCTCTCGACCCTTTCTATGCCTGATGAACGCGTGCGCGCGTGCAGAGCGACGCAAGAGAAAGCCCCTTTCCTTTGTGCCAAGCCAGGAAAATCAATCCCCTTTCCTCACTGCAGTGCAAGATGTCGCTCCCTCCCCTCTGGGACGGCAAAGAGGGAAAAGGGTCTTTTCAGCGGGCGACAAAGGATCGGGGGTGCATGCTCTGTAAACAAGAGAGAAAGAAGGAGGGAAAGGCTAGTGTGCGCGCTCCACGTGGATGGTCACCTCAAAGGCCCCAATACCTTTGATCTCGTCGCGGTCTGAGAAGGCGCCACAGCGATCGTTCGTGGCTTCCCATACGACAACGTGATGTTCGACGGGACCATGGCACAGATCCCGCCCGTTCTCGGGCACCACCACCTCGGTGCTGTCCAGGACACGGCATATGTCGCGCCATACACTATAATCGTACCTGTCATGCGCACCTGGCGGAACCGATCGTTCGGCCTCGTGCAGGTCTTCATCCATATAAAGCATGCGCCCGTCGGTGCCCAGCAGGGGGTGGTAGGTGCGCACGTGAAAGCGCGCCACACGCCCTTCGATGGTGCGATGAGAGGTGGGCGGTTCAGGATCATCGCAGTGAGGCTCGCAGCGTATCGTGAGAACGGAACTGCCAAACGAGGCCTCCTTCCATCGGTACGCCTTGCTGCTGCAGCGCGCATGCCACGCCACATAAAAGTCGAGATCGGCGTGGGTCAGCGTCACGGCAAAGTCGGCCTTTGTGTGGTTCCAATCGAACGAGAACCGCAGGACGTCCCACGTGCGCCCGCCATCGTCGTCAATGTGAACCTCACCGCCCTTTGCGATACCGGGGCGATACCAGTTGAGCGGTTGCCTCACCGTGTCTGGGAACTGGGCCGCCAACAGCAGATCGCGTTCCCTGGGATCGAGCACACCCATTGTGCGCGCAATCATAGACTCTTTCCAATCGCCGGGAATGCCGCTCGCGAGCATGTGCTGGAGAAAGGCACACAGATCGCTTGCCGTATCTTCTCCATCGTCTGGCGTAGGCGGCAGTCGTTCACCAGAAACGGCAGTGGGCCATTGTGGCGCAGGTGCCATCATATCGACCGCGTGCCTGTCAAGAAGCACTCTCAAAGCATCATCGATCAGGATGTGGATGTATTTGGTCGAGAGGCCCATATAGAGTGCGCACGCCACGACGTCGGCGGGGTCGGTGTTGGACGCCGGGTGCCACTCGGCGTGCTTGGGGGGCTCATAGAGGAGTTCGATGACAAACGCCAGCGTGGGCTGGTCAAAGGGCAGATTGAGCCTGTAGACCATGAGGCAGCTGGCAGGAGAGTCTGCCTCGGGCACGGCGTCGCGCTCCTCGCGGTCATAGTGATCCCTCACAAAGAGGCGCTCCATAAAGGGGGCCCGCGCGAGAAAGACCCTGTGGGCCTCGATCGTGTACACATCATCGGTTTCCGACACTATACCGTCGCGCGTTTGGTGAACCTCTAGAACACAATCGCACAGCGCGTGCCGCTCTCGATGGTTTAGCATTTCTGTATTGCTGCTGCTGTTGTTGTCCAACAAATAGGGTTTTTGTTTTCCCCCCGCAAGACTGCGTCCAATGGCAAGAAAGGGAACCGAGAACGAAATGGATACGGCAGAGCCACGCAGGCCTGACAAAGGACCGGCGAGTGCATCGGCGGTGATGTAAAAGTGCGCCGAAACCTTTCGGTGATACTTTGGGCCGCGCGTCCACATCCATCAGACCAAGAGAGAGCGAGTCTCGCACTTGCGTTACGTTCCAGCATATTCTTTTATTGTTGGTCACGGTTGGACATTGGGGCTTTAGGGATCAGGGAGGACGGCGAGGTGCCGCGACAGCACATCGAGTTTGGCAGAATCGACGGGAGGCATGGGGGGAAAGGAACGCATGTGCTTCAGAGTAGTCCTCGGGCGGGGCATGTAGCCTGTGAAAGCGAAAACGACAGGTTGGCGAGAGCGGTGGGATAAAGTTGGGGGCATGTCTAGAGCGGTACGCAGTGCGAGAGCAAAATACCTGGAGGAGCATAGTCCCTGGGGAGCGGGTACAGACGATGGCGGCGCGCGACGCGGTACTGAGCCTCGGCCTCGGTCGCTTGAGGAGTCGAAGCGATCGGGTCCCATTTGTCGCGCCAACCTCCTCCCCACGAGCGGACCCCATCGACCGGGCGTCTGGGCTCTCGCTCTGGAAAATCATCCCCTTGATGGTCGCCCTCGCTGTTGCTGTCGTCGCCACTGTCGCCATCATCGTCGTCACTCGATGAATGGGGCGAGGGCAACGTGTATGTGCGCAACGGACGTTTCAAAGACGGCAGAGATGCTGCTGGCGCCTGCTTGGGGCGCAACCATGAACAAAGGCCGACGAGAAGCAAAAGCGCACATGCGAAGCCCATTCCCAGTAGTAACATGAGCACCGCACCGTTGATAGAGTCGAGCGCGTCAATCACCAAACGAATGTTGGTGTCGGCCGTCTGTCCGAAACGAACAGCCCAGGCCGGCGGAACGTGTGGCAGCGCGAGACCCATGAGCGTTGTTACTGTCTATCCGTCTGTCTGTGTCTTGACCCTGTCCGAACGGTCTGCATGACGACAGTTTTCTCCTTACGTGAAGTTAGGCCTCTGCGTTGATTGGATGACATTTTATTTTGTAGACACCACTCCCCGTGGTTGTTTGAATACACATCGGCCTATCATAAATCAGATATCGCACCAGAGTCGTATCGTCCAATGCGGCACGGGAGCGGGCGGGCTTTTTAAGCTGCAAGTGCCCCCATCTGTGCTTTATCTTTGCACGCACCATCCATTCGTCCGTCCGTCCGTCCGTCCGTCGGTCGCCACCACTACCGCCACCTCTTCCTCTTCTTTAGGGCAACCCATTGGCTATCGAAAAGAACTCGCCAGTTTGACGACAAAAGAGAGATGGAAATGGAGAGAGAACAAGGACAGGGCACGAGGGAAGGAGAAACGCCGGTACAGACGCGCGAGCCCTTTGTGGTGCCCTTTTCGCAGGACGACCTGTCAGAGGTCATGAGAGCCCTGGGCGGCCCCCACGACCAGAGGCGTATGAGCATAAACTATGGCGGCGCGTATGACGACGACTATGTTGGCGACCTCGACAGTGCCGACGTCGCGCGCAGCGGCACCAGGTCGCTCACAAACGCCACCGACAGCGGCACGACCCTGCTCGAAAACGCCACCCTGAGCGACGATAGCGACAGCGAGAATGAAAACGAAGAGTCTCTGAGCGCGCCCTCGCCCGCTCTTGACACTGACCGCTCGCCAGAGGCACCCTCATCACCAGAGTCTGAGACGGTCACGGTCGCACAGGGCAAGCGTCCTGCAGCACCGATGGCGCTGCCCCCGCCGCTAAAGCGCGCGCGACCCAACCCTCCTCTCCAGCAGCAGCATCAGCAGCATCAGCAGCAATCGCCCGCACAGCCCGTACCTTTACCGCTTTGGACGACAGTATCTGCCCCGACGGGGGCGCCGTCTGCTGCCCGACCCGTGCCCTATCTCGTGCCCCTGCGGCCGGCGCCATCGAGGCCCAACTCGTCGGCTCCACAGCATCTAGCTACTGCCCCGGCGAGAACGGTAGCGAGCGCGGCGCCACACGTTGCGGCGAGGCGCGGAAGGCCACCAAAGAATGCCGCACCCGCTCAGAGGCAGGCGGTATCGCGATGCATCCCCGACGTCTTCTTTCCCGGCCACGTGTACCACACGCCGCAGGTCGTAGCGCTCAACCCACACGACTTTAACCTCGACGAGCCGCCCATCACCGACACCAGTACGACGTCTGACTTTGACGCTCTTGAGGGTGATACGACCGTACCCATCATCCAGTCGTACCCGCGCTGCCTCACCCTGGAGCAGTTGATGGACACGTACAACTGCGTTGGGTGCTCATCGCGGTTCCGCTGCACCACGCAGAACCTCATCATCGGCTCGACGGGCAACATTGTCTCGCGGGACGCACTGCGCGTCTTTAATATGGCCTCTGCCGTTGTCAAGTCATACATTGACAAGAGGAATAGGGAACGCCGACAGCAGCAGCAACAACAGCAACGACAGAGTGGATCGCCTCTATCGGGAGCGCGCTCACCGTCGGCTCGCGACGATGATATGACCCGAGGGGGTGAGTGCGTGCGGGATCGTCTCGATGCACTGCCCGTCAATGCCCAGGTTACCGATCATCCGCAACAGCAACAGCAGCAGCAGCAGTATGACCGTAATGCGCTCGCGGCGTTGAACGCGGCCATGTGCGGCGACACAGAGGGAGCCGAGCAGCTAGAGCGCATTCTGCGGGGCACGCTGGCACCTGCCGTGGTCGATGTTCTCATACGCGAGGACAAGTTTGTCGTCGAGGGCTTTGTGTGCCCCAACCACGGTGCCCGGCATGCCTACTGCGCGCGGTGCATCCTTGAGGGCCTCGACATTGACTCGCTCTATGGCCCCGACGGGAGGAAGCTGTCGGACAGAGACCTTGCGCAGCATTTGCCCATGGTGGACATGCGCGATGCGCCCACCGTCAAGGCTCTTGCGCAGCGGTGGCCGGCACGGTGCCTCGGCACGGTCAGGCGCTGGATTGGCGCTCCCAATCCACCGATCCCCGTTGCAAGTGGCGATGCGCCGCCGTCTTCCTCTGCGGGGATGCCACCGGCGCACGTCCTACGTTGCGACTTTGCGTTGCCGATGCGCTTTCTGAGGGCCCTCATCGAGCGGGCGCCCACGGACGCCATCTCTGCCGCCCTGCCCAACACGATCAAGCACATTGAGAGTCATAATGGCGCTCTCGTAGAGGTCAGGCCGCGTTACGAGACTGCGCGCACCGCTGTCACGGGCGGGCGCAACACGATCCGTCTGCCGGACGACGACGAAGAGAGTTTTAGCAGCCGAGCCGAGGAGGCGGACGCCCACAATACCCGACAGCTTCGTGCGGTGCGTGTCGCTGCGTTTGCCTCTGTGACGAGGCTGTCGCGTGCCGATGCGTTGCGTCGCTCGCTCGCGCGTAGCCCGCACGCGTGGGTATCGGCGTGCCCCGAGTGCGGCCACAAGACGACGATGGACAGACGGCGAGACATTGATATCGAGCCCGCACGCTGGTGCCCAGGATGCAGAGGGGCCTACTGCGCGGTATGCCTCGATCGACTCGTCGTCTCGCCGGACGTTCAGCAAAGGTGCGAACAGTGGCTACGCGGAGAGAACGCAGCAAACAGGCTTATTCTTCACACGCTGCCGCTGGAAGGTGGCGACCGCGATGATCCGCACACGCCTCTCCACCATCGGCTCGCTCACTTGTCGTGGTCATCGACCCCGTGGCTCGACAATGATCGGGAATTTCTCGAAAACTATGTCGACGGCAGACACTCGCGAAAGCCTGCCTTTATTGAGCGTCTCCTGACGACCAAGATGCCGGGCGCCACGCTGCCACCCGGGTGGGACATGTCTAGGCTCGATCCGCTCGACGCAGCCCACAGAAGGGGAGGCGCCGATTCGGTGCACGTTGCGCTCGCCATGCGCATCGCCGAATGCCTGAACCGCGCCTATGTGAGGGGCTCGACACAAGAGTGCCCCACGTGCCTCAGGCGCGTGCGCCTCGACGAGCGCCGCGGCGCCAATGGCGACCCGCGCAGTTACACCCTGTGCGCGCCCACCGATGACTCGATCGTCAACGCCGCGACCTTTGCCAGCGCGTTGTCGCCCGCGCTGGCGCCCGCGCCCGAGTCCGTGCAGGCCGGATCGGTGGCACTGTCGACCGTCGTGGACGACTGTCCCTGCGGCACCCTGTGGTGCTACCTGTGCGAGAGGGCCACTACCGTATCACGCTGCCAACACGAGATCGCCAAGAGACTGGGAGGCGCCGTGGCTCCCGGCGCTCCCCCGGGGACGATAGCCTCTCTGGCCCCGTACGACTTTGCAACGAGCGTGCCCGCTCGGGGATCGGCCCCCGCTGGGCCACACCCGTCGGACGCGCCCTGGCTTCACACTACTTACTGGCACGAATCGCCCGACCACGGTCCGTGGCGGCACCATAGCCAGTGGCGCACGCTCGGCGGACATCCCGGCTCTGCGGGCTTTTACAACCCCCTCACCGCGCGCAGCACGAGCAGATGCTGTCCGCCCACGATGGCCCTACTCGGCGTCGTCTGCCACCCCAATGACGAGTACCGCAATCCGCTTGCCGGACCTCCGCCGCACGGATCGCCCGATGACCAGGTGGTAGAGACTGCGACGGCGCGGTCCTACGATGCCGACAGGGCCAACCTCGAGATCTTTCATCACCAAAAGAGGCTCGGTCTCATGATGGATGTCATCAGGCACATTGCCGCTTCTGCGTGGGTACGGGGCCCCACGTGGAACTGGATCGTCGAGCGCACGAGCGCCGATGTATGGTGGTACGCGAGTCAGGCTCTGCACAGGGTCGACGACCCAAAGCCGCTTGCCGTGCTCTCGGCGATGCCTTTTGTGGCTCCGCGTCATCACAACATTACGCTCCCACGAGACCTGGACGGTGCATCAATGCTGCTGTCGTCATCGTCATTGTCATTGTCGTCGCCCCCGCAGTCGTTGGAACGCCAGCAGTATGCGCCTGCGGCTCCCGCCCATGGGCAGAACCTATCCGCCCGGGCCTTTGACTATGCCGACCAGCAGCAGCAGCAGCACCCCCAGGGACGACCGGACGAGTCTGCCGACGGCGCCTGCTCCGCCGAGAGGGAGGACGCGCCCACGCCTCAACCGACGCTGCTCTCGACAACGAGCGATGGCGGCTTCCTAGGGCACATGAGGGAGCGCTACTCTTTCGGAGGCTTTGTCGACAACCTCGACGGACAGCTTCCCACCTATTTGCTCGGTTCTTATGAACACGACGGCGGCGTGCAAGGTCAACTGTTTGATCAGTATGACGATTTCGACTTGATGGCGAACCAATATGTCTTTAGCGCGGTCGAGTATGGCGACTCTGCAGAGGACGCACAGCATCAGGGAGTCATCATGGACACCCACCAGGCCGACGAAATGTCCCTCGATCCCAATGGCTTTCTCACCGTCTAGACATATCCTGCCCTCCCCCCCCCTCTCTCTATCCTCTGCGGTGTTTGTACATTCTTTGCCCCTTCCCCTTTCTTATCAATAAAACGCCAAAGCTTTGCAAAAACGCTTGGTGGAAGAGACATACGCACACACACCCCAACGTTGGAACTGCGGCGCGCCCCACGGCACACTGAAATGCTCGCGACTTTCGCCGCCCCCCCCTATAGGACATAAAGGAAATGACGTTTGTGTGTGCTTCGTGTGCATTTTGTAAATGGGGCGCACGGCCTGCCATCGCAAAGGGGCGACGCCATCGGTGGCCATACGCTCACCAGGAGCCGTACGGATTCTGGGGCGCGGCAGACACGTAGCCGCCGCTCCATCCGGGCACGCTCGGCGCAGCGCCCTCATCCTCATCCTCGGACCATCCCTCGCCCTCAGAGACGTCGCCGCCGGATTCACCGCCGTCGGATTCGGCACCGTCGTCCTGGGACCAGTAACCACCGTCATCGTCGACGCCACCATCGTTCTGCACAGGCCATCCAGACGCCGCGCCTACCGCCGCGTAAGGGGAGACAGCAGACGCCCACCCGGCCATCGGCTGCGCGGGCAGGGTGCGGCCCAGGGGCTGCGTCGGGGGCATGCCATTGCCGTGCCACACAGAGGGCGGCGCGTAACCGTAGCCGCCACCCGCGTTATAGTAGGGGTTGTGAGACGCCATTCCTTGCTCTCTTTCTCTCTCTTGCTCTTCCTTGCTTTCCTTCCTTTGGAGGGGGAGAATGGAGGACGATCGCTCGCTGTTACCGCTGATTGCGCGTGTTTCCGTTGCTGCCTTTCTCTAGAGGGCAGGTGCACGTATGCGCGTGCGCGAGAGCGGTTCCTTGTGCTGTCCGCTTTGGCTGCGTGCGTCTTTCGGCGTGCGCGGGGAAGGAAGCGCGCGCTCTTTTCTCACCACAGGGGGACGCAAACGATCAGAACAGCCAGCATAAGGGAACGGGCGGGGTAGTGCCTCTTTTCGCGCCCCCCCCCCGCGATCTCGTCGCGCGCACGTGGATATATGCCGCACGGCCAAACGGTTTCCCTCCCAGCCAGAGGCTCGCTTTCGCGCGGTCCCATATGAAAGGGGCCACCACATCCCTGCCGCCGGCCCGCACTTTCCTACCAACCGCGGAAGGATTAAGAGGAAGGGGCGATGTGGGAGAGGCACTTGATGTGCGGACATCGTAACAAGGTATACGGTCCCGGTCTGGACATGAAATGGTCCCTCTAGGAGGAGGGGAGGGGGTTGTTATGATCCCATACACCTATACGCAAGAGTCCACATTTATTGTTTCCAACTCTTGTCGGGAGGCGCAATCAAAGGGGAACAGCACACGGATCAGCCAGAGCAGGAGCGCGCGGGCCCAAAGGCACCTTGCAAAAGGAGAGGGCCACACGCGTCCGTCGTCGATGCTGGCGCACAGCCGTACCGCTGCTGCCGCCATCAGGCTGGATAGGATCGGTGTGAGCGACTGTGACAAACGACTCGTGCACCAGCGGATCGTCGCGGTCATCATGAATATCGTCATCGTCCTGGTGGTGATGGTCCGATGCGACGTCACGTGGCGGGGAAAATGTGGGATCGCGACGCCGTACGCTTAGGCCCAACGCGCGCAGATGGCTTTCGATGACACGCGCCCTGCTGGGCGTATGTACGGGTCTAAACAGCATGTGGGTCTCTGAAAGGCGCCGGCGTAGGGGAGCACATCGCACGATTTTGGTGCGCACCTGCATGGACACATCGCGCACTCGATCGGCGCCCGACAACGACGCCATTGTCTCTCTGTTTACGACGTGGACGCAAAAGAACACTGGACAAAGAAGACGCCACCACGACGTCGAGAGCCGTACCTAGGAAAAAAAAAAGACCTGCACTCGCCCTCGTGTTACCATTGCGGTCGCGCATAGCTGGAAGGGATGGGGCCCCTATGCGCGTGTCGATATGGCCTATGAGAATGGCCAGCACTGGGACTCGATAGAGTTGATCGATTTGGTTGCATGTATCATATGATGGCCCATCCTATGTGGACATGCTTGCGTAGCACTGCATCTCGCGTTGGAAACAGACCAGAGTTTGTACGGTAAGCTGTAAAAAGCGGTTGAAACAATTTACCCCGACCAACTCGATCAACTCTATCGAGTCCCGGTGCTGGTCACTCTCATAGGCGGGCACGGATGGACGGGCAGGCGAACGCATCGACAGAGAGGGTAGAAAAGTAGAGAAAATGATCATGAAAACAAACGGTTTCCCTCGTTTATATTTTGCGGACAAACCCAGGCGACCAGCGACCGCTCGGCCAAGGGGGAAAAGGGAGCCAATAGATGACGATGGAAACCGTTGACCGGAATGCGCGCGCGCACACACATATGGATGAGACCTCGACCAGACACAAAGAGATAGATAGAGTACCAAAACGCGGCGAGACAGGGCAGAACGTTGACCACGCCAACTGCGGGACAGACATGTCGCACGAGCCTGACGCCGACAATCAACGGAACGAGAGCGTGTGCCTCGTCTTTCGCGATATCCTTGACAAGCCCACGGCCATGCGCCTGCCTCGGGCTCCCCTCGTTGCGCACAGCACCTACTTTGCCGCCATGTTGGACGGACCCTTTTGCGAGGCAGCCGAACTGCATGGGACAGCGCCGTCCGTCACCGTGTTGCTCAGTCCGCTGGTCAGCATGCTTCAAGATAGGTGCGTCGCGGCCGACGTCAAAGAGCGAGAGCGCCTTTTGTACGTTTTCTTGGTCCTGCTCATTGACCCGCAGCGCGTGTGGGACCCTGCGTTGGACCGCGACGCTCCCCGAGAGTTTGACGGGTCGTGCGGGGGCTACCGTGACACGTTCCTGTCACGTTGGGCGCGCATACTGTATGGACCCACTCTCGAGCACGCCAGAGGCGGCGGCGTCGCCGATAACGCGAGAGAAGCACGCTGCCGCGACACGGAATCGGTCGCAGTCGACCTGTCCCACTTGTGGACGACCCTGTGCTTTGTCGGCTATAGTCCCGCGCTCATGAGGGCGTGCGGCGCCATCGTCCATGCAGCGATGTGGCCCTGTGCCAAGCACGCTCGCGGTAACGGCAAAGGTGATACATTCCGCCCCTGCGCGTGCACATCGTTGGTGCCCAAGACGCGTACGCAAACCATGGCGGGCAAGGGACTGATGACCATCACCAGCGATCGCTTCACGCTACCGTCGTTCCACATTGTGCTGGCCCTCTACCGTGGATGGCACGCAGAGGCCCTCCAAGGGGGTATGATCGACCGTGCGACCAAGGCATGGCTCCCGGCACCGTGGGAGCGATTCGCCATCGACTGGGCGTGCGATCAGGTGCGCATGTGCGTCGACCACTATGAATCATGGGGCCGTTCCCTTGTCAGGTGCGCCAACGCACTGCCCTTGGAGGCCTTTGTGACCATGATGCGCGACTGGGCCGAGCCGCTGTGGCCCCTGGAGACGCACGGCTCGACAGACACCTACAGGCTGCACGTGCGCTCGCTCACTCTGTCGGCCTATGCTCGTTACTCGTGCGCCGCCGCCGCTCCGTCGCGCCTCGGCGAAACCGCTTCCGTCCCAAGTTTCCACCGCGGTACAGACAATCGCGATAACGAAAGCGACAGCAGCGACGGTAATGGTGATGGAGATGGAGATGGTAGCGCCACCGACAGCGACGACGCCATGTCTGACGATAGCGCAGCGGTGATGGATAGCGATCGCGATAGCGGCGACGACGGCGATGTTCTCCACGCAAGCAGCGGCATGATCAGCAACGATGGCGACAGTGACAACGACGGCGGTGGCAATAATTCTGCGGGGGATATCGTGTCTCTTCCGCCCGTGGCCCCGTTGGGCTGGCACACCGACACGATCGGCATCGCCGGCTACTCGCCGCGCCGTTTCGAGGCCGCCATCCGCGAACGTTTCCCTGTGCTGGGAGGTGTGTTCTTTCCCCACCCGTCGGCGCCCCACTATCGCCGACCCGCAGAGCACGAACGCGATTATGTGGGACTGCACATGCCCTCGGGCCTCGTGCTCGCCGGCGGATGCGCGGTGCATGCGCTGTGCCGTTCCGTCTCGTGGCTGCGTCGTCGGACAAAAGGACAGGCGGACCGCGACGAACCTGGAAGCAGGTTCGAGGGCGATTGTAGAACGGGCAAAGAACGCTGTCGGACCGACAAACGGGCAAGGGACAAAAGGAGAGAGGATGACGCCGACCTGGCTGTGCCCGACGACATGGACATGTGGATTACGGGACCGTCGGAAAGGGCCCGACGGCACCTGCTGGCCAAGACGCTCGCCATCATTTACAGGATCGTACCGGACGCGCGCGCCATCATCGAGGGCAGCGTGATTACGATCCGTGCCCCGTCGGCGCCCACCGAGTCCATCCAGTTGGTCTACACGGACAAGACCTGCCCGACACACGTACCTTTGGCCTTTAATATGGCTCACCTGGTCGTAAACTGCACGTCCAACTATGGCTTGCGCGTCTCCTGGGCATCCCTGTGCGCGCTCGTGCGTGGCATCACGTGGGCCATGCCTGGCCGCGGCATCGGTGCCGATCGCCTGGCAAAGGCTCGCGCGCGCGGCTTTATGCTGGAGGAACCGCTTCACCGCTGTTCATACCAAGCCGACCCCACCGTGGCCACGGTGGGGGCACCGGGTGTCCACCCCGACGCATCGATACTGCCCTACGAGATCCATGCAAACGATTCGGAACAGTATGGCCCGATGTGCGACGTCCGCCAGGCCAGTAACGATAACAATGATGATGGTGATGATGATGATGATGATGATGACGCCAAGCAAGACGAGGCGTACTATACCGACCCCGAAAGTATCTTACGCGAATTTACCTACGGGCCCATCGTATCCGGCGGCTACCGCTGCGCAGAGACCCTCGCCTTTGCTGATCAGCCACGCGAAGCGATGACTCTCTTGGAACAAGCCGCTGGCGATGGGGGACCCGCGGACAAGGACGAAGACGCGGGCGACGTACATGGCAGCGTCATATCTACACCCTTGCCGCTGAAACTGGACGAGGACGAGACCGTGCGCACCGTCCTGCTGCAGCGCTGGGACCTGGTGATGGAGCGCAAGACCGATGTGCTGCTGTCGTTTCGCCCGCGCGTGCCCGTGACCGTGGTCCTTCCGGCATCGATCATGACCGTGGCCTCGAACGATCGCATGTCGCCGGGTCACGAGACCATCGGAAGGCCGCACAATCGCATGTTTCGCATGAGGCTCGCCCGTGGGCCTCGTGAAGTTCAGGCTGCGTTTGCCTCTGCCGTGAGCGCCCTGCGCCATGCCGAGGCCGATCTCGTGCGCAGAAGCATGCAGGCACGCGCGTGGCTCGTCGCCCATATGGGCGGCGCTCGGTCGCCGTACTATGAACGCGACCCCTACGATCCCGACGGCAATCTCGATGAACTGCTGGACAATGTGAGCGGTGCCGGCGCTGCTTCGCCTCCCTGGGGGTCATTCTTTAGCCTCTCTGTAAGGACGGTGCCAGACGGTCTCGACGATTTTACTTCCTCATCGTCCTCTGGTTGCTCTTCCTATGGGTTCTCCTACGCGCGCAAGACGCGCACGTCGCTCACCGCGATGGACGAGGAGTTTATGTCAGTCGAAGGCGGCGGTGCGTCGTCTCCCATCCAACACTCTGACCAAGAGTGCGAGGTCCATACGTGCAGGCTTTTGCTCAACGGATGCGGTGATCCATGGGCGCCCGTTCAGACTGCTCCGCGTCCCGGAGCAAAGAAGCCCGTGGACGGTGCGCGCGAAAACATCTACATCTCATGGGACGAGCATACCGAGGCCTCTGTGTGCGTCATCGCCAATGAGACGGCTCACTTTGGCGACGGCATCACGGGCCATAGCATCTCGTTTGACGATGCCGTCGCTAGAGGGGGTGCTTCGGTGCGCGCCACCATTTCGGTCGGCTCCCTCATTGCCCTGATGCCTGACGGCACGTTTACCACCTATGCCTCGCTTGTTGCGGCCACGGTCTACACCGCCGCCATGGCCAAGGCCAACATACCCGACACGCGCATGCTGTCCCTGTGCTGATCCCGCGCT
>Ga0255334_1000530_pt1 | contig 28354 bp, 25 predicted proteins | sample EtOH5_35cm_T3_12_FD_202080 | JGI IMG/M metagenome (GOLD analysis project Ga0255334, IMG submission 202080) | Sandy soil microbial communities from University of British Columbia, Vancouver, Canada - EtOH5_35cm_T3_129 | ecosystem: Engineered > Artificial ecosystem > Sand microcosm > Unclassified ... | reverse complement strand
CACCGAGAGGACCCAGAGCCGGTCCGGATATTCGTCGCGGACCGCCCTCAGATGGCGGCGCAGATTCGGCGCGATCGAGGGGGAGGCACCGACCTGAGTGAAGAAGCACAGCACCGAGGCATAGCCGCCATCCACCACCATGCTGCGGGTGAAATCCTCGACCATGGTCATGTCGTTGAAGATCTGCGCGGTGCAGTCGACCGGGTTGCGGGGGCTGCTGAACGGGATCTTCGCCCGCAGCAGGTCCTGCGCCGCCTGCGGCATCGGCGGCATCAGCAGCCCAAGGGTTTCGGCCGCATCCGAGATCAGCACCCCGGCGCCGCCGGAGACCGTGACCACGCCCAGCGTGTTCACCACCGGATAGACGCGCTGGGTCGCGGCATAAGCGATGTCCAGCAGCTCCTCGGTGGTGCGCGCCCGCACCACCCCGGCCTCGCGCAGCACCGCATCGGTGATCGCGTCGTCGCCGGCGACAGAGGCAGTGTGGCTCTGCGCCGCCGCCTGGCCCAAGGCGCTGCGCCCGACCTTCATCATCACCACCGGCTTGCGGTTGGTCCGCGCCAGGGCCAGCGCCTCGAGGAAGCGGTCGCCGTCGCGGATGCCCTCGGCATAGGCCATGATCACATCGACCTCGGGCGCCTGGGCCATCCAGCCGATCACCTCGGCCAGGCTGACATCGGCCTCATTGCCGGTGGTGACCACCAGCGGCGTGCCCATGCCGCGCTCACGCGAGATGGCGAAAAGATGCGTGCCATAGGCGCCGGACTGGCTGGCGATGCCGATACGCCCGCCATTGGCGCCGGCGACCCGCGGCCAGCCACTTTCGAAGCTGGAAGAGAAGATCGCGTAATGTCCGATCGCGGCATTGAAGACGCCGAGGCAGTTCGGCCCGAGCAGGCGGAGGCCGTGACGGCGGGCGATGGCCAGCAGGTCTTCCTGCGCGCGGGCGCCGGCGGCATCGACCTCGGCGAAGCCTGCGGTGAACATGATCGCCGCGCGGCAACCCTTGGCGCCCAGCGCCTCCAGCGCCTCGGCGGCGCCGACGGCGGGCACGGCGATGATGGCGACATCGGGGATGATCGGCAGATCGGCGACCGAGGCGAAGGCGGGCAGCCCCTGCACCGTCTGCCGCCGCGGGTTCACCGGCAGAATCGGTCCGGCAAAGCCCTGGTCCAGCATATAGGCGATGGGCCGGCCGCCGATGCGGGTGGCCTCGTCCGAGGCACCGATGACGGCCACCGATTGCGGCCGGATCAGCGGATCAAGCGAAGCGAAGCCGAAAGTCCCGCCCGATACGTCAGCCGCCATTCTGCCTGTCCCTACCGTTTCCCTGCCCTCTCTCTGCTCCCAAAGGGGCGGGATGGGCAAGGCGGGGTCAGTTCGCCGTGGAAGGAAACAGCGCGGCGAGCCGCGCCGCCGGCATCGGCGAGCCGAGCAGGAAGCCCTGCGTGGCGGTGACGCCCTCGGCGGCCAGGAAGTCGAGCTGGGCCTGGGTTTCCACCCCCTCGGCGATGGTCTCGATCGAGAGTGCGTGGCCAAGCTGGATGATCGCGCGCACCACCGCCTCCGCCCGCTCGCCGGATTCCAGCTGGCGGATGAAGCCGCGGTCGATCTTCACCGTGTCGAAGGGAAAGGCGTTGAGATAGCCAAGCGTGCCATGGCCGCCGCCGAAATCATCGAGCGAGATGCGCACTCCGGCCGCGCGCAGCCGGTCGAGCTGATGCCGGACCGCGTCCGGGTCCTGCAGCAGCACGGTTTCCGTCACCTCGATCTCCAGCCGGCGCGCCGGCAGGCCGCTCTCGGCCAGGGCCGACATCACGATCGGCACCAGATCGGAGAGGTAGAAATTCGCCGCCGACATATTGACCGAGATCGGCAGATCCCAGGACCAGCCGGCCGCGGTGGCGCAGGCGGTGCGCAGCACCCAACGGTCAAGATGGGTGATCAGCCCGCTCGCCTCCGCCACCGGGATGAAATCGCCGGGCACCAGCGGCGCGCGGCGCGGGCGGGGCCAGCGCACCAGCGCCTCGGCCGAACGCAGGCTGCCGTCGGCGGCGTTGAAGATCGGCTGCCAGGCCAGCACGAAGGGCTTGGGCACCGGCCCGGTCAGGCTGGCGCGCAGCGCCGATTCGATGTCCTGCCGCCCCGGCAGCCCGTGCATGGTCTCCCGCGCCGTCGCGCTGGCGCCGGTCAGGCGCAGGGTGCGTCCCCGCCCCTCCCGCTTGGCGCGATAGAGGGCTGCATCGGCGATGCGCATCAGCCCGGCCGGGTCGATCGCATCGAAGGGCGCGACCGCGACGCCGATGGAGCAGCGCAGCGTGACCGGCATCCCGTCGATCAGGCAGGGTTCGGCCAGCGCCCCATGCAGCCGCGCCGCGATCGCCAGGGCCTGGGCGGGGCTGGAGAGATCCTCGACCAGCACCCCGAATTCATCGCCGGCCAGCCGCGTCGCGGTATCGCGCTCGCGCAGGGTGTGGTGCAGGCGCCGGCCGACCTCGCGCAGCACGAGATCGCCGCCGGCATGGCCAAACAGCTCGTTGATCTCCTTGAAACGATCCATGTTCAGCAGAAGCAAGGCGGTGGTGCTGCCGGTCCGATGGCCGAGCCCGGACAGGGCCGTCTGCAGCCGGCGTTCGAGCACCTGCCGGTTGCCGAGCCCGGTCAGCGCGTCCTTCGCCGCCAGGCTGTCCATCTCGTGCAGGGCGGAGCTGAGCTGCATCGCCTGGCTGACGCCGGTGGCGAGATCCTGCAGCATCTCGAGCGTGGATTTGCACGGCAGCCGCGGCACCCGGTCGATCACCGAGAGGGTGCCGAGCGCGAGGCCCGAGACATGGCGGATCGGCGCGCCGGCGAAGAAGCGTATGCCAGGCTGGCCGGTCACCAGGGGGTTGTTGGCGAATCGTTCGTCCCGCGCCGCATCGGGCACCAGCAGCATCTCCTCGCCGGCCAGCAGCCCCTCGGTGCTGAAGGCGAGGCTGCGCGGCGTCTCCCGCAGGTCCATCCCCAGCCCATAGGCGGATTTGAACCATTGGCGATCGGCATCGAACAGCGCAATCAACGAGATCGGCATGTGGAACAGCCCGGCCGCAAGCCGGGTGAAGATGTCGAAACGTTCGTCGGCGGGGGTATCGAGAATATGCAGGGCGCGCAGCGCGGCGAGACGCTCGGCTTCGAACGCCGGAAACAGGGGCTCTGCCACTCAAACAACTCCCGGCTGCATCGACGCCCGAACACGCGAACGAATGCTAATCTCAGGGGAGTATTGAACAACCTATGCGTGCAAATCAACCGGCCTCACACCGAAGTTCCATGGGCGAGGCGACCGCCCTCACCCCTGGGCGTCGGGGGTGAGGATCATGCAGTCCCCGCGCGACCGCAGCCGTCCGCAGGCCGCCTGGGCGGCGTCGCGGGTCAGGCCGGTCACTCGGGCGCGCCACAGGGTGGAACGCCCCTGCGCCACCGGCATCACGGAGAGCCGGGCGGCGCTGCCCGGCACCACCGAACGGGCCCGGGCGGCAGCGTCCCGGGCTTGGCGCTCGGAGCTGAAGGCCCCGACCTGGACCGCCCAGTCGCCGCCAGCGGGCGCCGCCGCCGGGCTGCGCGCGGGCGGGGCGTGCCGCGCCAGTACCGCCTGCAGGCCCCCCGGCAGCGTGCCGGCGGAAGCCGAAGGCACCAGGCCGAAGCGGCGGGGCGCCTCGGCATGCGTGGCGGGTGCGGGCGTGGCTTCGGCCAAGCGGATCGACGATGCGGCGCCTCCGCCGCTGCCGGCCGGCGGCACCAGGGGCTCGGACAGCACCGAGGCCGAGGCGAGCATCGGCTCCGAATCGGCCGGGCGGTCGCCGGGGTTGATGATCGGCATCATGCTCATGGTGCCGGCAGCGGCCAGCTGCGACGAGGAGACGCTTGGCGCCGCCGCCGTCGAAGGTGCGGCGTCCCCGGATATGGCGCCGCCAGCCGCGCCGCCATAGGTGCTGCCATCCGCGATCGGCTCCATCCGCGCCACCGGCCCGGCCGGCAGGCTGGCAAGCTGCACATTGGCATCAAGCCTGTCGCGCTGTTCGCGCAGGGCCAGCATGGTGTTCCGATCCATGCGCCGCGGCCCCGGCGGAATGGAGGTCGGGATCTCGGCCGCCGCGTAGATCTCGGGCGCCGCCCGACGGCGCGGGCTGGCGTCGACCACGCGCGGCCCGATCCGGGCGACATAGTTCCGCGTCTCGTTGGGCAGGCCGCGGCCATTCCAGAGGTAATCCTCCAGCCGGCGCGGGCCCGCGTTGTAGGCGGCGAGGAAGGCCGGGCTGCCGTAGAGGTCATACATCTGCCGCAGATAGGCGGTGCCGGCCATGATGCTGTCCCAAGGGTGATAGGGATCGCTGCCGAGGCCGTAGCGCGTGCGCAGCTCGGCATAGGTCCCCGGCATCACCTGCATCAGCCCGATTGCCCCGGCCGAGGAGGTGGCGGTGACGCGGCCTGCGCTTTCCTGGCGCATCACCTCGCGAATCCAGCGCTGCGGCACGTCGAAGCGCCGCGATGCCTCTTCGATGTAGGGGCCCCAAGGGTCCCCAGGCGGCCCGGGCGGATCATAGGAGGTGGGCCTCGTCGGCGCGGCGGCCCCGAAGGACGGCGCCGCGGTGCGCTGCTGCGAGCCGCAGGCGGCCAGGAAGAGCAGGCCGAAGAGCACGGCCGACCGCCATGCTCCGGCGGAGCCGACCCGTGTTCCGCCAGGGCCTGCCTTGGCAAAGCATGTCTTGGCGAACCATGTCGTGTCGAACCATGGGCGCGGGCCGGACGGAATCGGATACACTGGCGACATCCCCTTGTTGTGTCCGGCCCCCACGCCTTGGAGGCCGAGCCGGGGCGAGGCAGTGGGCCCAACTGGACCTGCATCGGGCACGTGCCACCCCCCGGCACCGCGTACCAAATGTCTGGCCCGGCTGACCGGGACCACTGCGGATCGCCCGCCAGGGTTGCTTATCCGAAGCCGCTACGCCTCAGCAAGCACGATCGATCACATCATGCTTCAGAGCATGGCTGTAACATGCTGCTCACGCGGGGTTGCGGTGGGCGCGGCGGGGGGCCAGGTCACTCTGCGCCTGGAATTCGCCGCATTGTCGGCCAACATCCCCGCAGCCCAAGATTTGGAGAACCCCGTCCATGTTCCACGTCACCTCTGCCGCCCCGCTGTTCCGCGCCCCGATCTTCCGCGCGTTGGGGGTCGTGCTGGTGATCGGCAGCGGTGTCGTGGCCTGCGCGCCGCACAACACCGGCTCGACCTATACCGCAGCCGGGCTGGGCCGCGCGGCCTCGGTCTCCTATGGCACCATCGTCGGCGTGCGCCCGGTCGAGGTCGCCGGTTCGCAGAGCGGCCTCGGCGCGCTCGGCGGCGCGGCGGTCGGCGGCGTCGCCGGCTCGCAGGTCGGCGGCGACTGGCGTTCGCAGACCCTGATGGGGATCGGCGGTGCCGTGCTCGGCGGCCTGGCCGGCAATGCGATCGAAGGCGGCGTCACCCGCACCAACGCGGTCGAATTCGTGGTCCGGCAAGACCAGGGCGGCGACATCGCGGTGGTCCAGACCAATGAGGAAGGGCTGCAGGTCGGCGACCGCGTGGTCATCAATCGCGGCGACCGGACGCGGCTGTCGCGCGCCGCGGGCGCGCCGCCGGCGGGCAGCTACGCCCCGCCCCCGAGCGGCTATGCCCCCAACAGCTATGCTCCGGGTACGCCAGAGGCCGCCGCCCCGTCCGGCGGCAACTACCCCTCGGGTGCCGTCCTCACCAAATAGCATCGGCAGGAGGCGCTGGCGGCGATGGCGCAGGGGCGGTATAGGCGCCCGCATATGCTGGCGAACTCCCCCCCGCACCTCGCGCCCCCCGTGATCCACGCGATCGATGCCAACCATCCGGCCGGCCTGGCGCGGGCGCTCGACGACCTGCGTCAGGGCTTCCTGACCTGGCGCTTGGCCTTCACCCTGGCACGGCTCGATCTTCGCAACCGCTATCGCGGCTCGGTGCTCGGGCCGTTCTGGTTCACGCTTTCGGCCGCGGCGATGATCGGCGGCCTCGGCGTGCTCTATTCGCAATTGTTCAAGACCGATCTCGCCGGCTACCTGCCGCATCTCGCGGTCAGCCTGATCGTCTGGCAGGTGATCGCCGGGCTGGTGAACGATGCCACGACCTGCATGACCGCGGTCGATGGCGTGATCCGCCAGCTCAAGCTGCCCTATACGACCCATGCGCTGCGCTGCACCTTCCGCAACGCGCTGACCGCGCTGCATCAACTTCCCTTGATCCTGATCGTCTTCATCATTCTGGGGCACAATCCGGGATGGGTAGCGCTGCTCGCCCTGCCGGGGCTGTTCCTGCTCTGCGTGAACGGCATCGCCGCCTCCATGCTGCTCGGCATGCTCTGCGCGCGCTTCCGCGACATCGGCCCGATCGTCGGCAACATCCTGCAGCTGGCCTTCTTCATGACCCCGATCATGTGGCGGCCGGAGATGCTGGGCGAGGTGAAGGTCTGGCTGCCACTCAACCCCTTCTATGCCATACTCGAAACTGTCCGCGGCCCGCTGGTCGAAGGCGGCGGCGACCTGATCGCCTGGGCTGCGGCGCTCGCCTTCACCTTCCTGCACATGGCCATCGCCTTCAGCTTCTTCGTCCGCTTCCGCGGCCGGATCGCGTTCTGGGTCTGACGTCATGACAGCGAGCATCGAGGCCAAGGGCCTCACCATCGCGTTTCCGCTCTATCACGCTCCCGCGCGCAGCCTGAAGAAGCGGCTGCTGGCCAAGGCCGGCATCCGCGTCCAGACGGATGAGAGCAACCGCGTCGTGGTCCAGGCGCTGCGCGGGCTGGATTTTTCGATCCGCCGCGGCGAACGCGTCGGGCTGGTCGGGCACAATGGCGCCGGCAAGACCACGCTGCTGCGCGTTCTCGCCGGCATCTACGAACCGGTCTGCGGGTCGCTGCGGGTTGAGGGCGAGATCGGCAGCCTGATCGACCCCGGCGCCGGTATGGACCCGGACAGCACGGGGCGGGAAAACATCCGGCTGCGCGCGCTGTACCGCAACATGGACCCGGCCGGCGCCGCCGCGCTGGAAGAGGAGGCGGCGGCCTTCTCCGGCCTCGGCGAATTCCTCGATGTGCCGATCCGCGGCTATTCCGCGGGCATGGCGGTCCGGCTCTCCTTTGCCATGGCCACCGCGATCCGCCCCGAGATCCTGCTGATGGACGAATGGTTCCTGGCCGGGGACGCGGATTTCGTCGGCCGCGCCGAGGAACGCCTGGCCCGGCTGGTCGCGGAAGCCGACATACTGGTGCTGGCGACGCATGAAACCTCGATCATCCGGCGCTGGTGCACCCGCGTGCTGCGGCTCGATGCCGGGCGCCTCGTGGAAGACGGGACACCAGACGAGGTTCTTGGCAGTCTGAACATCGCCGAATCGGACGCGTGACCCGTACGTATGCAGAGAGGGGACCAGACCATGGCCGAGGTGCCTGATCCGGACCGCGGCCCCGCCTCCCCCAACACGGTCTTCCTCGACATCACCTTGAGCCTGCTGCACGGCCCGCGCCTGCCGGTCGGCATCCTCCGGGTCGAGCACGACATCGCCCGGCGCTTCCTCGCGCGGCCGGACATCGACCTGCGCTTTGTCACCTTCGACCGGACCGCCCGCGCCTATCGCGCCGCGACCGGGCCCGAAACCCTGATGATGGCCGACATCCTCAGCGGCGCCTTCGCCAGGGCGCGGCCCGCCGCCACCATGGCCGGAATCGATCTGCTGGAGGATGCCCATGTCCTGCGCGCGGCGCGGCTCGGCCTGGCCTCGGCCGCTGCGCTGTTCGGCGGCATACGCCGCATCGCCATGCGGGTGTCGCGTTCGCCGCATCGCGCCGTAGCCGCGCGTGCCGCCGGCTTCGCCGCGCGGTGGTGGCCGCAGCCGGCGCCGGCGGAGCATTGCCGCCCGATGGCGCGGCTGCTGCGCCCGGTGCTGCGCCCGGTGCTGCGCCTGGGCTTTGTCGGCGCCGTCCGGCTCGCGCATCTGCTGCTGATCGCCCTTGCCCTGCTGGAGGGCTGGCTGGCGCGGGGGGCCACGCTGCTCCGGCATCGCCGCGTCACCGCCCCGCCCGCGGATCCGCGCAGCCCGATCAGCCAGGACCTGCCGCCGGATGCCGTGCTGATCATGGCGGGCAATCCATGGGACTGGCTGGATTTCGACCATTTGGACCGTATGGTCCGGCAGCGCGGGCTGCGGGTGATCGCCGTCATCTACGATGTGATCGCGGTCGACATGCCCTGGGTCACTCCCGGCACGCCCGACATCTACCACCGCTTCTTCCTGGAGATGGGGCATCTGGCGCGGACCATCGTGACCATCTCGACCTATACCGCCGACCGCTATCGGGCGGCGATCGCCGAACCCAATGACCTGGACCCGGAGATCAGCCCCTGCCTGCTGCCGGCGGCCCTTGCCGATGGCGACATCGGCGCGCCCATGGCCGTTCCGATGTTGGAACAGTGCCGCTTCGTCATGTATGTCTCGACCATTGAGAGCCGGAAGAACCATCGCCTGCTGATCGAGATCTGGGAGCGGCTGCGGCAGGAACTGCCGCCAGACGTGCTGCCCACCCTCGTCTTCGTCGGCCAATGGGCCTGGGGCACGTCGCATGAGAGGCAGATGGTCGAGCGCAACTGGCGCCTGCAGCCGCATCTGAAGGTGCTGAGCGGGGTCGGGGATGCCGAGCTTGCCTGGCTCTACCGGCATGCGCTCTTCACCGTGTTTCCCTCCCATGCCGAAGGCTTCGGCCTTGGCGCGGCGGAAAGCCTCGCACTCGGCACGCCCTGCCTGATCAGCGACTGCCCGGCGCTGATGGAGGCGACCGATGGGCTGATGCCGGCGATCGATCCGCTGGATTTCGCCGCCTGGCATGCGGCCATTTCCCGCCTGCTGACCAAACCCGAGGAGCTTGCGGCCTTGCGCACCCGGGTCGGCCGCTTCCGCCGTATCCCGAGCGATGCCTTCGCCGAGCACCTGGCCAGGGTCGCCGAGAAGGCCGCCGCGTGACGGCTCGCCCGAGGTGCCTGCACATCGCGCCCTTCCCTTCGACGACCCCCCGCGCGGGTGGCGGCGTCCGGGTCGCGGCGATGCGCCGGGGGCTGGTGGCGGCGGGCTGGGACGTCACCAGCTGCGCGATGTTCCTCGACAGCATGTTCCCGGCGGACCGTGCCGGTGCCGCCGACCTTGCCCTGACCGATCCTGAGGTCGCCGCGGCGGTGGAGGCCGACATCCTCTTCGCCGACCTGACCGTACATGAAGCCATGGCCGGCAGCGCCGCCACGTTGCGCCGGCTCGCGACATTGCTCGAAAACACCGCGCCGGATCTGATCCTGCTGGAGCACCCCTGGGCCTGGCTGCCGCTGGCCAAGGTGATCGGCGCGAGCAACGTCCCGATCCTCTACGACTCGCACAACATCGAATGGCGCATCCGGCAGGAGATGGCGCAGGGAGCTCTGCGGGCCCCCGATGCCGGACAGCGGATCGCGGCGGTGCGGGCACTGGAAGCGGAGCTGTGTTCGCGCGCGGCCCTGGTCTTCGCCATCTCCGATCTGGAGATCCCCGAACTTGCAGCCGCCGGCGCCGGGAGGGTGATCCATCTGCCGCCCTGTTCCGACCTCGCCGATGGCGCCCTGCCGCCCGATGGCGGCGCCTTCGCGGCCAAGGCGGCTGCGGCGGAAGTCGCCTATTGCGCGCTGATCGGCAGCGCCTACTGGCCGAATGTCAGCGGCTTCTTCGACATCTTCCCGACCGGTATCGGCTTCCTGACGCTGCGCCAGCAGATCTGGGTGGCCGGCGCGCTGGGGCCGGCGCTGCAGGCCGATCCGCGCTGGCGACCCTTCGCCGCGACCAATGCGGCGCGGTTCCAGGCGATCGGGGTCATCTCCGCCGAGGATAAGGCCCGCCTCTTTGCCGGTGCCCGCGCCGCCATCGTCCCGGTCACGCAGGGGGCGGGCGCGAAGCTCAAGACGGCCGATGCGCTTGCCTCCGCGCGGCCGGTGATCGCGACCAGCTGCGCACTCGAAGGCTATGGCCCGCTGCTCGGCGATGCGACCGACAATGGCGTCTGGGCCGCCGATACCCCCGCCGTCTTCCGCGCCCTGGTGCGCAGGGGCGTGAACGGGGATCTGCCATCTCCGCCGCCCTGCCTGCGGCAGGCGCTTTCGCCCGAGCGCTTCACCAGGACGCTCGCCGAGGCGCTCGGCTCCTACGCGCCGGGTTAGCTGCTGCCGGCGGGAAAAGGATCGGGAGGCTGTTCGCCCCTCGAGCACCCCAGCAGAAACAAGGTGTTTCTGCACTTCCCGCCAAAAGGAAGGTCCAGGAAACTCTCAATTTCCTGGCGGGTGGGTGTGGGAGGGCAAAGCCCCCCACGGCCGCGCCAGTTTCAGCCTTCGGCGAGCCGCCCGCGCCAATCGTCCAGCACATCAGCCAGCGTCTGCGCCCAGGGGATCGCGGGGGCCCAGCCGAGTTCGGCCCGGGCGGCGGCGGCATTCGGCACCGCGCGCACCACATCGGTGCTGCGCAGCCGGTCGGCCGCCTGTTCGATCTGAGGAGAAATGCCGGCAATCCGCAGCAGATCGGCCAGGACGTCGCCGACCCGTCGCGGCGTGCCGCTGGCCAGGTTGAAGATGCTTCCGGGCGCAAGTTCGGCGCCGCGGGCGATCACCGCCGCATAGGCCGCGCAGACGTCACGGACGTCGAGGAAGTCGCGCCAGCGGTCGAGCGCCCCGACCTGCAGCACCGGCGGCTGCAACCCCGCGGCGATGCGCGCCGCCTGGCGGGCGAAGGCGGGAACGGCATAGGCCGGCGTCTGGCCGGCGCCGGTGTGGTTGGCGGGGCGCAGGCGGATCGCGCGCAGCCCGCGCAGCGCCATTTCGCCGATCGCGAGATCCGCCGCCGCCTTGCTGGCGGCATAGGGACTGGCCGGCCGCGGCAGCGCCGTCTCGTCGAGCGGCAGTCCGGGCTGGAAGCTCAGCCCATAGATCTCGACCGTCGAGACGTGGACGAAGATCGCCTCCGGCGCCTCCGCCAGCACCGCCTCGGCCAGGGCCAGGGTGCCGCCGAGGTTCATCCGCCAAGTGGTCGCCGGATCGGCGAAGGAGGCGGGGACGGAGGCCTGCGCCGCCAGATGCAGCACCGCCGTCGGCGCCGCGGCGCGCAGCGCCTGCGGCCAGCTCTCCGGCTGCATCAGGTCGGCGATGACCGCGGCATCGGCGCCGGGCGGCACCGTGCCGCTGCGCCCTGCGGCGATGATCCGGGCGGCGGGAAAGCGCAGCCTGAGCAGCGGCAGCTGATGCCTGCCGACGAAGCCGTCGGCGCCGGTGATCAGGATGCGCGGGGACATGCCGGCCGCTCAGCCCATGCGCGCGCGATGCCGCACCAGATCCGCCTCGACCATTTCGGCGATCAGCGCCTCGACCGTGGTTTCGGCTTCCCAGCCGAGCTTCGCCTTGGCCTTGGCGGGATTGCCGTGCAGCACATCCACCTCGGCGGGCCGCAGGAAGGAGGGATCGACCTTGACGTAGTCCATATGGTTCAGCCCGACCGCTTCGAAGGCCATCCGGCACATCTCGCCGACCGTGGTGGTACGGCCGGTCGCCACGACATAGTCGTCGGCCACGTCCTGCTGCAGCATCAGCCACATCGCTTTCACATAGTCCCGCGCATGCCCCCAGTCGCGCCTGGCGTCGAGATTGCCGAGCGCCAGCGTGTCGGCGAGGCCGAGCTTGATGCGCGCCGCCGCATCCGTCACCTTGCGCGTCACGAATTCGATGCCGCGCAGCGGGCTCTCATGGTTGAACAGGATGCCGCTGCTGGCATGCATCCCGAAGGATTCACGATAGTTCACCGTCATCCAATGCGCGTAGAGCTTGGCCACCGCATAGGGGCTGCGCGGATAGAAGGGCGTCGTCTCGCTCTGGATCGGCTCCTGGATCAGCCCGAACATCTCCGAGGACGAGGCCTGGTAGAAGCGCGCCTGCGGCGCCGCGATCCGCACCGCCTCCAGCATATAGGCGGCCCCGAGGCCGGTGACTTGGCCGGTCAGCAAGGGTTGGTTCCAGGAGGTCTTCACGAAGGACTGGGCGCCGAGGTTGTAGACCTCGTCGGGCTTCACCTCCTGCATCGCGCGGATCATCGAGGACAGGTCGGTGAGGTTGCCGTCAATCATGCGAACGTCGCGCTCGATGCCGAGCCAGCGCAGCCGGCCGTCCACGACCTCGGCCGAAGCGGAACGGCGCAGCAGCCCCCAAACCTCGTAGCCCTTCTCCAGCAACAGCTGGGAGAGATAGGCACCATCCTGTCCGGTTATACCGGTAAGTATCGCACGCTTCATTTCGGCTCACGTTGTCTCGTGTGGAGTTACTAACCTTTCGGCCGCGGCGCCGCCAGCCGTGCCGAGGCCGAGCGCCGCGGCATAGTCGGGGGCCGGGAAGGCGACCGGCGGCGGGCGGCGCAGCGCGGGGGCATCGGCGATGCGCCGCATCGCCAGGGCGGCGGCGTCCAGGTCGGGATCGGCCCAGGACATGCCTGGAAATTCATAGGTTGCCTGCGGATCGCGTGCCGGGACGAGGCCGGCGGGCACTGGATGGACGCCCGGTCCCGCCATGAAGTCGAGGTTGCCCGACCAGGCCGTGGCCACCACCGGGCGGCCGAGCGCCATGGCCTCGGCGATGGCGAACCCGAAGCCTTCCGCACGGTGAAGTGACACCACCAGATCCGCCACCGCCATCAGCGCCCAGCGCTCGGCATCGGGCAGGTCGGCGTCGAGGATGCGCACATTGGGCCGGCTCGCCGCCAGGGCCGCCAGCCGGTGCCAGCTCTCACCTGCCGTCGCGGTGCCATGCGTCTTCAGCAGCAGGATGCGGTCGGGCCGGTCGCCAAAGGCGCGGCGATGCGCCTCGATCGCCCCCATCGGGTTTTTGCGCGCAAGCGAGGAACCCGCATCGAAGAAGCAAAGCGAGACGAAGGCATCGGCCGGCAGGCCAAAGGTTTCCCGCGTTTTTGCTGCCGAGGGGGGCGCCAGCACCGGCACCGGCACCGGCACCGGATGCGGCATCAGCCGCAGCGGCGGTGCGCCGGGCCGGCTCATCGCACGGAGGCAGAAGGTGGAGGGGGCCCAGATCTCATGGGCGAAGCGCAGCCCGCGCAGCCAGTCCCGCGGCAGTGCCGGCAGTTCCCAGGCCCAATAGGCGATGATCCGCTTGCCCGCGACCACGCGCCGGCCGAGTGCGAACAGCCCCCAGGGCAGCATGGGGCCATTTACATGGATCACGATGGTGCCGGGCCCCTCGGGCAGGACCGGCGGCGGATGCCGCGGCGCCTGGCGATGCGCCCAGCTGAGGTCGGCCGGCAGCACCGCGAGCCCTTGTTCGCGCATCGCCGCCAACATCCGCCGCGCGCCTTCGCCAAGCCCGGTGGGCGCGCTCAGGTAGCCGGCCAGGATGACCGGGCCGGAAGGCTCGGGCACGGGCCGCGCCGGCCGCGGCGCTACCAGCGCCATGCCGCCGAACAAGACGCCCCGCCGCAGCCCGCGCGGGAGCGCACGCCAGGCGCGACGGCCCAGGCTCACGCAAGCCCCCGCAGCGCCGCGACCAGGGCGGCGGCCTGCGCATCCCAATCGGACAGCGCCGCCCCCGCGCGACGCGCCGAGACCGCCAGCGCGGCCCGCGTCGCGGGGTCCATCATCCGCGCCATGGCGGCGGCCAAAGGCGCTGGTTCGGGCGGCACGAGCAAACCGCCCTCCCCCTCCGCCAGCTGTTCCGACAGGCCGCCGACCCTGGTCGCCACCACCGGCACGCCGCAGGCCAGCGCGATCGGCAGCACGCCGGACTGGCTCGCCTCTCGATAAGGCAGCACCAGGGCGCGGGCGCCGGCGATCAGCATGGGCATCTCCGCCTCGGCCACCCAGCGAGCCTCGATGGTGACACCGGGCAGGGCCGCGAGGCCGGGGGCGACGGCTTCCGGATCGCCCTCCCCCACCACCCGCAGACGGGCCTCGGGGTGGGTCGTGCGCAGCAAGGCCCAGGCATCGCGCAGCAGGTCCAGCCCCTTGTAGGCGCGCAGCCGGCCGAAAAAGAGGAAATCCGCCGTCGCCTTGGCCGGCTTGGGCACACCATCGGGCAGATGCGCGCCAAGCGGCAGGCGGATCAGCGGCAGCGCCGGGGCTTCGGCCGCGACCAGGCCGGCGACCGCCTCCGACAGCACCACCGCCGCCCGGGCCGCGCCGAGTTCGCGCCGCATCCGCCAGCGCCAGAACAGCGCCGGATCGCCCGGATGCGGCCGCGCATCATGGATGATCGGGACGAACCGCACCCCGTCCCGCGCCAGCGCCGGGGCGGCCAGCGGCGTCCAGACATGGCTCATGACCGAGACCACCACATCCGCGCCGAAGCTTGCCGCCTGGCGCCGGAGGTCGGCGACGATCCCGGGCAGCCGCAGCGTCGCCGCGGCGAAGCCGAGCGCGCCGTCGAAGGTATCGACCAGTCGCAGCGGCACGCCGAGACCGGCGAAGCGCCCGGCCAGTTCGCCCTGCGCCGAAACCGAGAGCGCGAGGGCGACATCCGGGCGCGCCGCCAGCGCGCGGGCGAGGCAGAAGGCGTGCTGCGCCCCGCCCCCTCGACGCCCCCAGTACCAGAGCAGGATTTTCACCAGAGCAGGGTCTTCATGTGGAGCCCGATCGGCCGGTGCCGGACATGGCTGCGGCGGCCGGGAAACCCGGCCGCCGCGAAAAACCCGGGCCGCCCCCCGAAGACGGATGCGGCCCGCGGGGGCGGGAAATCAGGCGCTCTTGGCCATGATCTCTTCGGCGATGTTGCGCGGCACCGGGTCGTAGTGATGGAACTGCATCGAGAAGGAGGCGCGCCCCTTGGTCATGCCACGCAGGTTGGAGATGTAGCCGAACATCTCCTTCAGCGGCACATGCGCCCGCACGATGACCGAGGTGCCGGCCATGTCCTGGGACTGGATGACGCCGCGGCGGCGGTTGAGATCGCCCACCACATCGCCGACATGATCCTGCGGGGTGGTGACCTCGACATCCATGATCGGCTCCAGGATCACCGGGCCGGCCTTCTTCATGCCTTCGCGGAAGCAGGCCTTGGCGGCGATTTCGAAGGCCAGCGCGCTGGAGTCGACGTCATGGTACTTGCCGTCCACCAGGCTGTACTTGAAGTCCACGGTCGGGAAGCCGGCCATGACGCCGGTCTCGGCCTGCACCTTGATGCCCTTGTCCACCGCCGGGATGTATTCGCGCGGCACCGAGCCGCCGACCACCGCGTTGACGAACTCGATGCCGGTGTTGCGTTCCTTCGGCTCGAAGGTGATCTTCACCTCGGCGTACTGGCCCGAACCGCCCGACTGCTTCTTGTGGGTGTAGATTTCGGTATGCGGCTTGGTGATGGTCTCGCGATAGGCGACCTGGGGCGCGCCGATGTTCGCATCCACGCCGTATTCGCGCTTCAGGCGGTCGACGATGATTTCCAGATGCAGCTCGCCCATGCCGGACAGGATGGTCTGGCCGGTCTCCTGGTCGGTGCGCAGGCGCAGGGAGGGATCCTCGCCGGCCAGCTTCTGCAGGCCGAGGGTCATCTTCTCGACGCCCTCCTTGGTCTTCGGCTCGACCGAAATGTCGATGACCGGCACCGGGAAGGCCATGCGCTCCAACACCACCGGATCGGAGGCATCGGCCAGGGTGTCGCCCGTGCCGGTGTCCTTGAGGCCGACGAAGGCGGCGATGTCGCCGGCGATGACCTCCTTGATCTCCTCGCGCTTGTCGGCGTGCATCTGGAACATGCGGCCGATGCGCTCCTTGTGGCCCTTGGTCGTGTTCATGACGGTGTCGCCGACCTTCAGCACGCCCGAATAGACGCGCACGAAGGTGAGGTTGCCGTATTTGTCGTTGATGATCTTGAAGGCGAGGCCGGCGAAGGGCGCGTCCACATTGGCGGGGATCACGCGGCGGGTATCGGCGACGCTCTCCTCCTCGCCTTCCTCGGCGGCGACCTTGATGCCGGGGATGTCGATCGGGCTCGGCAGATAGTCCAGCACGCCGTCCAGCAGCGGCTGCACGCCCTTGTTCTTGAAGGCGGTGCCGCACATCACCGGGCGGAAGCTGCCGTCGATGGTGCCGCGCTTGATGGCGCGCTTCAGCGTCGCGACGGAGACATCGCCATGCTCGAAATACTCTTCCATGCCCTCGTTATCGACCGAAAGCGCGGTGTCGAGCAGGATCTGGCGGTATTCCTTGGCCTTCTCCATCAGATCGGCGGGGATGTCGGCATAGTGGTAGGCGGCGCCAAGCTCGTCGCCTTCCCAGATGATCGCCTTCATCTCGACCAGGTCGACGACGCCCTTGAAGGTGTCCTCGATGCCGATCGGCAGCTGCAGGGTGACCCAGTTGATGCCGAGCTTCTCGGTCAGCGTGTCGGCGGCCTTGTAGAAATCGGCGCCGGTGCGGTCGAGCTTGTTGATGAAGATCAGGCGGGGGACGTTGTAGCGGTCGGCGAGACGCCAATTGGTCTCCGACTGCGGCTGCACGCCGGCTACGCCCTCGATGATGAACACCGCGCCGTCCAGCACGCGCAGCGACCGGTTCACCTCGATGTTGAAGTCGATGTGGCCGGGGGTGTCGATGATGTTGATCCGGTGGTCCTTCCACACGGCGGTCACGGCGGCGGAGGTGATGGTGATCCCGCGCTCGCGCTCCTGCTCCATGTAGTCGGTGGTGGTGTTGCCGTCATGAACCTCACCGATCCGGTGGCTCTTGCCGGTGTAATATAGAATCCGCTCGGTCGTCGTGGTCTTCCCGGCGTCGATATGCGCCGTGATGCCGATGTTGCGGATAAGGTCCAGCGAAATGCGCGCCACGGGGGGCCTCCATACGAAAACGCGGGCCCGAGGCGGCATCCTTGCCGCCTGCCCGAGGCTGAAAGACGATTCAATAGCTAGGTCTAGCTAGGTCGGGCGCCTTCTGCGCTGGCGCGCCCGGAATTGCAAGCCGGGCGGCAAATGCAGGCCGGCAAATGCAGGCCACCAAATGCAGGTCAGGCGGAATTGCAAGCCGAGGCGCTCCGTCACAGTTTCTTGCGACCAGCGACTTGGGATTGATGCTATCATTTTTTCCATGTCGATCCAAGCAGCAATCGCCATGCGGCGCTTTGGTCTGGGCGGGCGGGCCGGTGAGGCGCCGCCGGATGATCCTTTGGCGTGGCTCGACGCGCAGACCCGAGGCTTGCCGTCCCCCTTGCCCCCACCCAAGGGCTGGGAGCACCAGCCGAGCCTCGCCGAGGTCATGACCGTCTGGGCCGATGGCGATGCCGCAATGCCCTTCCCGCCCGGCCGGCGCCATCCTGGCGCGATCCTGATGTCCGCCCAAAGGGCGGCATGGCTTGAGAATCTGCTGACCGCCGCGGAGCCCGTGCGGGAACGTCTGGTCCTGCTCTGGACCAATCACCTGACGGTCAGCATCCGGGCCGGACGCGGCGCGGGCATGATGCTCGGCAGCTATCTGTGCGACGCCGTCCGTCCGAACGTCACCGGTCGCTTCGAAGACCTGCTGGTTGCCGCGGTGATGCACCCGGCCATGCTCTATTATCTGGACCAGACCGCCTCCATCGGCCCTGATAGCCCCTACGGGCGGCGCAGCCGCCGCGGGCTGAACGAAAACCTGGCCCGGGAGGTTCTGGAACTCCACACGCTTTCGCCCGCCTCCGGCTACACCCAGGCGGATGTGACGGAATTCGCCCGGCTGTTGACCGGCTGGACCGTGGAGCGGGCGAGGGATCCGGTCGGCACCGTGTTCCGCCCCCAGTGGCATCAGCCGGGCCGCAAGACCATCCTCGGCAAGACCTTCGAGGAAGGCCCCGAAGCGGCCGAGGCGGCGCTGCGCTGGCTCGGCACGCATCCGGCGACCTACCGCCACCTGGCCCTGCGGATGGCACGCCACATGGTCGCCGACGAGCCGCCGCCCGAGGTCGTCGCCCATATCGAGCACGTGCTTGCCGATACCGGGGGGGACCTCGGCGAGGCGACCCGGGCGATCTTCCGGCTGCCGGCGATCGAGGCCGAGCCGTTGGCCAAGCTGCGCTCGCCGGAGGATTACGTCATCGCCGTGCTGCGTGCCGGCGGTTGGACCGACCCGCGACCGGTGCTTGGCTGGATACGGCAGCTGGGGCAGCTCCCATGGGTCGCGCCGCAGCCCAATGGCTGGCCCGACACCGGCGCGGCCTGGGCAGGGCCAGAGCCGATGATGCGCCGGCTCGACTTCTCCTACGACATCGCCGGGCGAATGTCGCATTTGGACCCCATGGCGTTGCTGGATACCGCGGCAGGCCCGCTCGCGCGGCCGGAAACCGTGGAGGCGGTCCGCACCGCGGGCAGCAAGCGCGATGCGCTTTCCCTCGTCCTGGCAAGTCCGGAGATGCAACGCCGATGAACCCGTCCCACCTTCCCAGCCTGGGCCGGACCCGCCTGGGCCGGCGTGGCTTCCTGCTCGGCCTGTCCACCTTCGCGGTGGCCGGCCGGACGAGCCTCGCCCTTGCCGCATTGCCGGCGGCCGGTGACCGCCGGCTGGTGGTGGTGCTGCTGCGCGGCGCCATGGACGGGCTGCACGCCGTCGTCCCCTATGGCGACGCGGCCTATGCCGAGCTGCGGCAGGAGATCGCGCTGCCCGAGCCCGGGGAGGAGGGCGGGGTGCTGGATTGCGGCGGCTTCTTCGGCCTCAACCCGGCCTTGACGAGGCTGCACGAGGGCTATGCCGAGGGCATTGTGCTGCCCATTCACGCCGTCGCCGGCGGGTTGCGCAGCCGCAGCCATTTCGACGCCCAGGATTATCTGGAAAGAGGGTCGGAGCAGCGGCTTTCCTCGGGCTGGCTCAACCGCGCCATCTCGGCCATGGAGCCGGATGAGGGCGAGTCGCTCACCGGGCTTTCGGTCGGGCTGGACCTGCCGCTGCTGCTGCGGGGCCGGCAGCGCATCGGCATGTGGGCGCCGCCGCAGCCGGTGCGACCCGCACCCGACCTTTATGCCCGCATGCATTCGCTACTGCACGAGGATCCGGTGCTGGGTCCCGCCGTGGAGGACGGGTTGCGCGAACGCGGCTATGCCGACGGCATGCTGCCCTCCGCCGAGCGCAATGGGCCACGCGGCTTTGTCGCGCTCGCGTCCGCCGCCGGCCGCCTGCTCGCCGCCGATGACGGGCCGCGGGTCGCGGCGATCGAACTCGGCGGCTGGGACACGCATGCGGCCCAGGCGGCCCGCATGACCCCGGTGCTGGCGCAGCTCGACGCCGGGCTCGGCGAATTGCGCGCGCAGTTGGGGGCGGCTTGGGCGCATACGGCGGTGCTTTGCGTCACGGAATTCGGGCGCACCGCCCGGGTCAATGGCAATTCCGGCACCGATCACGGGACGGGCGGCGTCGCCTTCCTGCTGGGCGGGCCCGTCCAGGGCGGGCGTATCCTGGCGGATTGGCCGGGCCTCGGCCAGGACCGGCTGTTCGAGAATCGCGACCTGCAGCCGACGCGCGACCTGCGCGCGGTCGCCAAGGGGCTGCTGCGGGACCATATGCGGCTGCCCGATGCCGCCGTCGCCGCGGCTTTTCCCGACAGCGAAGGCGTCACGCCACAGGGCGGCCTGATCCGGAGGGCGGCCTGATCCGGGCCTGAGGCGGTAACCGGTCGAAGCCGGTCTTCGCGAATTTCCCGTCGCTGCTCAGTCGTGGCGCTGCTCAGTCGTCGCGGTGGACGCGTTCCATGCGTTCGTGGCGTTCCTGCGCCTCGATCGACAGGGTCGCGATCGGGCGGGCCTCCAGCCGGCGCAACCCGATCGGCTCGCCGGTTTCCTCGCAATAGCCGTAAGTGCCGTTCTCGATCCGCTCCAGCGCCTGATCGATCTTGCTGATCAGCTTGCGGGCCCGATCGCGGGTGCGCAGTTCCAGCGCGCGATCGGTCTCGACACTGGCGCGATCGGTCAGATCGGCCTCGACAATCCCGCCCTGGCCCATCGAGGACAGGGTTTCCCCGGCCTCGCGCACCAGTTCGCTGCGCCACCGCAGCAGCTTCTGGCGGAAATACGCCAGATGCTGGGGGGCCATGTAGTCCTCGTCAACGGAGGGTCGATAGTCCGGTGGCAGCGTCATGAGCATGCATAAGTTCCCGAACATGACCGGTTTGAGGATCGGCACCGGCCCCTGGCTGCGGCGCGTTTATCGCGGGTGGCGGCCGCTGCCAAGGGGGAACCGCACCGGCATAAGTGTGACAACGGCTTGATCTGCCGGGGTTTTCAGTCAGAAGAGAGGCAATCTGCCGCAGGACGCGCCAGTTCGATGCGCGCACGCAGCCGGATCGCCGCCGCGACCTCCGCCAGGCGGGGATCCGAAGGCTCCGGCAGCGCCGCGATATCGGCCAGCCGGGCCCGGTCGAGACCCCCGCCGCGGCCGCCCAGCAGCGCGATCTGCAGCGCCCCGAACCCCTCCAGCGCCGCCTCGGACTGGGCCGCGACCGCGGCGTCCCGCGCGGCAGAGCTGTCGGGCGCCTGCGCCTGCTGCAGGTCGAGCGCGGTCGCCGCCGCGAGCGGACCGGCCCCGGCCATGCTCTCGGCCGCCGCTGCTTCGGGCAGGCGGAAATCGGCGACGGCGCGGCTGCCGCGCCGCGTCGGCTCCCGCGGGATGCGGCCCGTGCCCTGAATGCCCCTGGCGAACATGTCCCGCTCCACCTCCTGCCCATGGACGGCAGATTCTGCCTGGCCCGTCGCTTCCCTGCCGGTCGACGGGCAAGGCCTGCCGCCGATCGGGCCGATCCGGCTGGCACAGGCTTCGCCTCTGCCATCCCGACCGCCGGCACCTTCGCCGCGCGGCCCGGAGAGCATCGTGCCCGGCAATACTTTCGCAAGGATCAAGGCGGCGGTGTTCCTGCTGCTGGCGGGCGCGATGCTCTGCCCGCTCGGCTCCCCCCCGGCGCTGGCCCAGGTCCGCATCAAGGACATCGCCGACCTCGAGGGCGTGCGCGACAACCAGCTGGTCGGCTATGGGCTGGTGGTTGGCTTGCCGGGCACCGGCGATCGGCTGCGGAACTCAATCTTCACGCGGCAGTCCCTGGTCGGCATGCTGGAACGGCTGGGCGTGAACACCCGCGATTTCGAACGCCAGCTCGACACCAAGAACATCGCCGCGGTGATGGTCACCAGCGACCTGCCAGCCTTCGCCAGGCCCGGCAGCCGGATCGATGTCGCGATCTCCTCGCTCGGCGATGCCCAGAACCTGACCGGGGGGATGCTGCTGGTCACCCCGCTGCTCGGCGCGGATGGGGAGGTCTATGCCGTCGCCCAGGGCGCCGTCGCGACCGGGGCGATCGCCGCCCGTGGCGCCGCCTCCAGCGTGCAGCGCGGCGTCCCGACCAGCGCGCGCATCTCCAACGGCGCCATCGTCGAACGCGCAGTGCCCTATGTGCTGGCGGCGCAGCAGTCGCTGCGCCTGGCGCTGCGCAACCCGGATCTGACCACCGCCCGGCGAATCGCCGCGGCGATCAACCGCGCCAGCGGCGGCAGCGTCGCCACCGCGACGGATCCGCGCACCGTGCTGCTGGTCCTGGCCGGGCGCGACCCCATGAGCTTCCTCGCCGGGATCGAGCAGCTGCGGGTAATGCCGGACCAGATCGCCCGGGTGGTGATCGAGGAAGCCTCCGGCACCATCGTCATGGGCAATGACGTCCGCATCAGCACCGTCGCGGTCGCCCAGGGCAACCTCACCATCCGCATCACCGAAACGCCGCAGGTCAGCCAGCCCAACCCGCTCTCCAACGGGCAGACCGTGGTCACCCCGCAGACCCAGATCGAGGTCGACGACCAGCGCGAACGCCGCGTCGGCCTGCTGCCCGGCTCGCTGACCCTGGCCGATCTCGTGCGCGGGCTGAACAGCCTGGGCGTCGGGCCACGCGACCTCATCGCCATCCTGCAGACCATCAAGGCCGCAGGCGCGCTGCAGGCCGAGCTGGAGATCCGCTGATGACAACCCTGACCATGGCGACCGATCCCGCCGCCATCGCCCGCGTGTCCCGCCAGTTCGAGGCGCAGGCGCTGGGCGCGCTGCTGCAGCCGATCTTCGCGACCGTCGACACCCCCCAGGGGCGTTTCGGCGGCGGCGCGGCGGAAACCACCTGGCGGCCGATGTTCGTGGAGGCGGTCGCCAAGGCCATGGCCGGCGCCGGCGGCGTCGGCCTGGCCGCCGCGGTGCAATCGGAATTGCTGCGCGCCCAGGCGGCGCAACAGGACAATGGAGACACCGCATCATGATGCATGCCCTTCTGACCGCCGGCCTGCGCCTCGCCGAGGCCTTGCGCGCGGAAAACATCGCCCTGGCTGCCATGGACCTCTCCGGCGCGGCGGCGGTCACCGAGGCCAAGACCCGCGCCTTGGACGCCTTCGCCGCCGCCTGGGCGGCGGCGCAGAAGACCGGCGCCGCCGCGGCCGGCCGGGAGGGGCCGGGCGGGGAGGAAGCCCATGCCGCCGCGACGGCGCTGGCCGACCGGCTCGCCTCGCTTTCGGCCGAGAACCGCCGGCTGCTGGAATATGCGATCCTGCTGCAGGCCAAGGTGATCGAAACTATCGCCGGCGCCGCCTTGCCCCGTTCGATGCCGCCGACCTATGCCGCCTCCGGCCAGCGCCCGGCCTCGCGCAGCACGCCCGCGGTCGCCTTCGTCTCCCGCATCTAGGGTACGCGGCCGCCCTTCCGATGCCATGATGGCTGGGGCATATACCGGCCGCATGATGCAGCTTGCCCCCGATGCCGCGACGGAGAGAGTCTGGGCGGCGCTGCTCGACCTTGCTGCGGGCGGCGGCGGCGCCTTGCCGGACCATGGCCTCGGCGCGCTCTTCGCCCCGCTCTTCGCGGCCCCGCGCCAGCCCGGCGGCGCCGTCGTGGTGGGGCGGCTCGCGCAATCGCTGGACGGGCGTATCGCGGCCAGCAACGGCGCCTCGCAATGGATCGGCGGCGCCGGCGACCTGCGCCATACCCATCGGCTGCGCGCGCTCTGCCACGCCGTGGTGGTCGGCGCCGGCACCATCGCCGCCGATGATCCGCGGCTGACGACACGGCTGGTCCCGGGGCCCGATCCGCTGCGGGTGGTGCTGGACCCGATGCGACGCCTCGGCACCGGCTACCGGGTTTTCACGGAAGCGCCGCCGACCCTGCTCGTCGCCGCGACCGAGGGGCCGGCGCGGCACGGCCGGGCGGAGGTGCTGCGGCTGCCGCCCGATGCCGATACCGGCTGCGACGTGCCGGAGCTGGTCGCGGCGCTGGCGGCGCGCGGGCTGACCCGGATTTTCGTGGAGGGCGGCGGCGTCACCATCTCCCGTTTTCTCCGCGCCGGCTGCCTCGACCGGCTGCACGTCACCATAGCGCCGCTGATCCTGGGCTCCGGCCGTCCCGCCTTCGTGCTGCCCGAGGTGACCTGCATCAGCGACGGGCTGCGCGCGCCCTGGGCCGTGCATGCGCTGGGCGACGACATCCTGGTCGACATGGCGATCGACGGCGCCCGGCCGCGGTGCTGCGGGGCATGACCGCCCGCGCCTTCTGGACCATCGCCGCCGGCGAGGGCGTGCTGCGCGAGGAGATGCTGCCACCGCCCGCGGCGGATCAGGTGCTGGTCCGCACGCTGGCCTCGGCGATATCGCGCGGCACCGAGCGGCTGGTATTCTCCGGCCGGGTGCCGCCGTCGCAATGGGCCGCGATGGCCTGCCCGCTGATGGCCGGCGCCTTTCCCTTCCCGGTCAAATACGGCTACGCGGCGGTCGGCGTGGTCGAGGCGGGGGCCGAAAACCTCCTCGGCCGGCGGGTGTTTGTGCTGCATCCGCATCAGGACCGGTTTCTCGCCCCGGCGGCGATGTGCATCCCGGTGCCGGATGCGGTGCCGGACCGGCGCGCGGTGCTGGCGGCGAACATGGAGACCGCGCTCAACATCATCTGGGACGCGCGCCCGGTCCCGGGCGAACGCGCACTGGTGATCGGCGCCGGCGTCGTCGGGCTGCTGGCGGCGCATCTGCTGTCGCGCTTCCCGGGGATGGAGCTGACGCTCTGCGACGCCGATCCCTCGCGCCAGAACGTCGCGGCGGCGCTCGGGCTGCGCTTCTGCCTGCCGGCGGATGCGCCGCCCGAGCGCGAGCTCATCATCCATGCCTCAGCCAATCCCGAGGGGCTGCGCCTGGCGCTGCGCGCTGCCGCCTTCGAGGCGCGGATCATCGAGGCCTCCTGGTTCGGCGATGCCGAATGCGCGCTGCCGCTCGGCGAGGCCTTCCATGCCCGCCGCCTGTCGCTGGTCAGCTCCCAGGTCGGCGCGGTCAGCCCGGCGATGCGCGGACGGCGGAGCTTCGCCGAACGCCTGGCCCTGGCGTTGACGCTGCTGACAGATGCGCGTCTCGATGCCTTGCTGGGCGGGCCCACCGGTTTCGCCGAGCTGCCGGCGCGGATGGCCGGGCTGCTCGGCCTGGGCGGGACGGTTGCCGGCGCCCCCTGCCCTGTCGTTACCTATGATGCCTGAAGGATCGCCTTTGCCATGTTCAGCCTGACCGTCGCCGACCATGTGATGATCGCACATTCCTTCCGCGGCGAGGAATTCGGCCCCGCCCAGCGCGTGCATGGCGCGACCTTCGTGGTCGAGGCCGAGTTCCGCGCCAGCGCCCTCGATCACGCCAACCTGCTGGTGGACATCGCCGCGGCGCGGGTCGAGCTGCGGAAGATCCTGGACAGCTTCGACTACAGCAACCTCGATACGCTGCCGGTCTTCGCCGGGCAGAACACCACGACCGAATACCTGTGCTGCCATATCCACGGCGCCCTGGCCGCGGCGCTGAAGGCGGGGCGCCTCGGCGAAGGCGGGCGCAAGGTGGAAGGGCTGAAGGTGCTGCTGCGCGAAAGCCCGCTGGCCTGGGCCGCCTATGAGGCCCCGCTCGAAGGCGATGCCGCCTGATGCCCGCGCCGATCGCGCTGCTGGTCCCGGGGCCGTTCGACGCCATCAGCGGTGGCTATGCCTACGACCGGCGCATGGTCGAAGGGCTGCGGGCGCTGGGGCATGAGGTCTCGGTCACCGAGCTTGCCGGGCAGCACCCGCTGCCCGATGCGGCCGCCGAGGAGGCCGCCAGCGCGGCGCTGGCGAAAATCCCGCAGGCCACGCGGATCGTCGTGGACGGGCTCGGCCTGCCGGCCTTTGCGCCGGTGCTGGAGGATCTGGCGGCGCGCGGCGCCTTCGGCCTGATCCACCACCCGACGGCGCTGGAGACGGGCTTCTCCGAAGCCGACCGCGACGCGCTGAAGCAGCGCGAACGGGCGATCTTTCGCAGCCTTCCCGGGCTGATCACCACCTCCCGCCTCACCGCCGAACGCCTGCCCCCCGAATTCGGCGCCGATCCCGCGCGGATAAGGATCGTCGAGCCCGGCACCGATCCGGCGCCGCGCAGCGCCGGCAGCGGCGGCCCCGGCTGTGCCATCCTCTCGATCGGCACGCTGGTGCCGCGCAAAGGCCATGACGTGCTGCTGCGCGCGCTGGGGCGGCTCACGGATCTCGACTGGACGCTGACCATCGTCGGCGCGGCACGCGATCGCGCGCATGCCGATGGCCTCGTCGCGCTGGCCGAGGAGCTGGGCCTGTCCAGCCGCGTCACCTTCGCCGGCGAGGTCGATGCCGATGGCGTCGCCGCACTTTACGCCAGGTCCGATCTGTTCGCTCTGGCGACGTTCTGGGAAGGCTACGGCATGGTGGCGGCCGAGGCGCTGGCGCGCGGCCTGCCGCTGGCGGTGACCGCGGGCGGGGCGATCGCCGACCTCGCCACGCCCGGCACCGCGATCGTCGCACCGCCCGGGGATTACAACAGCCTTTCACGGGGAATGCGCCGGGTGATCTTCGATCCCGCGCTGCGCGCCGAAATGGCCGAGACCGCCTGGACCGCCGGCCAAGCGCTGCCGCGCTGGGCCGATCGCGCCGCGCTCTTCGCCGCCGCGCTGGAGGCCGCGGCGTGAGCGAGACCTTCGACCTCGACTGGCTGGACCGGCGCGAGGGCTTCGACGCCATCGCCCGCGACATCGACCTCGCCGAGCATCTGGCGCGGGCGCTGCCGGCGCGGCCGCGCCTGCTGGACCTCGGCGCCGGCACCGGCAGCCTGTTCCGCTGGCTCGCACCGATCATCCACCGGGCCCAGGCCTGGACCCTGGTCGATGCCGATGCCGGGCTGATCGACGAAGCCTTCGAGGCCATCGCCGCTTTCGGTGCCGAGATCGGGCTGACCATCACCTTCCCCAGCCGTCGCACGCTGCTGCTGCACGCGCCCGGCGGCGCCTGGCGGGTCGAGGGGCTGGTCGCCGATCTGCGCGGCAGCCCGGGCAACCTGCCGCTGATCAATGCCGATGCGGTGGTGAATTCCGCGCTTTGCGATCTGGTCTCCGAGGCCTGGATCACAGGCATGGCCGCCGCCATCGCCGCGCGGAAGATCCCCTTCTATGCGGCGCTGAACGTGACCGGGCGCGACGTCTTCTCGCCGCCCTGCCGCGGGGATGCGGAAGTCGCCCGCGGCTTCCGCCGCGACCAGTCCCGCGACAAGGGGTTTTCCGGCCGCGCCCTGGGGCCGACCGCCCCCGCGTTGATCGCCTCGGCCTTCGGCGCGCTGGGCTATGAGGTCGCGACCGCGCGTTCGGACTGGCACGTCCCGCGGCAGGCTTCGGGCATGGCGGCCGATCTCGCCGAGGGCCATGCCCAGGCCGCCGCGCGCATGGAGCGGCGCGCCCAGCCCCGCATCCAGGGCTGGTACGAGGCGCGCATGCGCCAGGCGATGCAGGGCCGGCTATCGGTGCGCATCGGCCATCGCGACGTGCTGGCGCTGCCGCCGGGCAGCGCCGCCGCTTGACCGCGGCGCCGGTCTGGCTCCCCATCCGCCGGGCACAATGACAAGGGAGGAGCCCATGCCGCTGCTGGGCTGTATCGCCGACGACTTCACCGGGGCCACGGATCTTGCCGCCATGCTCGTGCAGAACGGCATGGCGACGGTGCAGACCATCGGCGTGCCGGCGGGGGCGATGCCCGAAGCGGATGCTGTCGTCGTCGCGCTGAAGTCGCGCACCATCCCCGCCCGCGACGCGGTCGCGCAATCGCTGGCGGCGGCCGAGGCGCTGCTGGCGGCCGGTGCCACGCAGCTGCTGTTCAAGATCTGCAGCACCTTCGACAGCACCGCCGAAGGCAATATCGGCCCGGTCGCGGATGCGCTGATGAAGCGGCTGGGCGCCTCCATCGCGCTGGTCTGCCCCGCCTTCCCGACCAATGGGCGCACGGTCTACCAGGGGCATCTTTTCGTCGGCGACAAGCTGCTGAACGAGAGCGGCATGCAGCACCATCCGCTGACCCCGATGACCGATCCCAATCTGGTGCGCGTGCTGGCCGCGCAGACGCCGGGCGGTGTCGGGCTGATCCCTTATGCGACCGTCGACCGGGGGGCCGCTGCGATCCGCACTGCCGTGGCGGGCCTGAGCGAACGCGACCGCCGCTATGCGATCGTCGATGCCGTCACCGATGCGCATCTGATAGCGATGGGCGAGGCCGCGGCGCGCCACCCGCTGCTGATCGGCGGATCGGGCATCGCCATGGGGCTGGCGGAGAATTTTCGCCGCAGCGGCGCGCTGCCTGCGCGCGCAGATGCGGCGGCGCTGCCCACGGCACAGGGGTTCTGCGCGGTGCTCGCGGGGTCCTGTTCGCGCGCGACGCTGGCGCAGATCGGCTTTTCGCGCGACCAGGTGCCGACGCTGGAACTGGATGCGCTGGCGCTGCCGGATGCCGAAGCCCTGGCCGCGCAGGCGCTGGGCTGGGTGGCAGGAAAGCTTTCGGCGGAACGGCCGGTGGTGATCGCGGCCTCGGCGCCGCCGGAACAGGTTGCGGCGCTGCAGCAGAAACTCGGACGCGACCTCGCCGGCGCGCTGGTCGAGGACGCCATGGCCGGCATCGCGCGCGGCCTCGTCGCCGCCGGCGTCGGGCGGCTGGTGGTCGCAGGCGGCGAGACCTCCGGCGCCGTGGTGCAGGCGCTGGAAGTGCGCGCGCTGCGCATCGGGCCGAGCATCGACCCCGGCGTGCCCTGGACCTTCGCCGAACCCGGAGACCTGCATCTGGCGCTCAAGAGCGGCAACTTCGGCGGTCGCGACTTCTTCCTCAAGGCCTTCGCATGAGATACCGTCTCCTCCAGCAAGCGCTTTCTTCATGTGCCGCAGGGGCGCGGGGTTGCGCTGTTTGGTGGCTCCACCGCGCGCCCCTGCTCTGTGGCGACGAAGGGCCTGCGGTATTTGGC
>Ga0255334_1000529_pt1 | contig 28370 bp, 32 predicted proteins | sample EtOH5_35cm_T3_12_FD_202080 | JGI IMG/M metagenome (GOLD analysis project Ga0255334, IMG submission 202080) | Sandy soil microbial communities from University of British Columbia, Vancouver, Canada - EtOH5_35cm_T3_129 | ecosystem: Engineered > Artificial ecosystem > Sand microcosm > Unclassified ... | reverse complement strand
TGGAGCGGGAAACGAGACGTTGACTAGGATAGCAAGTCGTTGATTCCCATGCTCTTTCTTCGCCGAGGTGGCCAGCGAAGACCTAGATTGTAGCCTGATTTCTCGCCCTCGGCAACAAACATCATCCAGAGACTTCCACTGACTTCCAAGGACTCCCAATCAGCACGTCAGAGCAGCGCTTGGCACAAGCGTCGCTCGCGGCCGACTCGAACTCGTCCCCCACGCAGTCGTTCTTCGCTCCTGCATCCCCCACTGCGACGCCGACCAAGCCACGCTTCTGGTCTCGGCACACTTCGGAGCGGCCTCGGCGGTGTGTAAACCGAGCAACCTCCGATCTACACAAGCTACTCAGGAAGAACGCACCCCCTAGCTGCGGCCCATCGGCGAGCGATTCTTTATCGATATATCAGGATGCCGGGACAAGCATGACAGGCGCAGTTCGCGGCGTCCGGCTGGACGTTGGATGACGATTGCCATCCCCTTCGCGCCTCTTGAGACCGCAGGCATATCAGGCCATACCTAGACGGTTTTGCATAAGCCGCAACTTCTTACGACCCTGATAGCGTGAGCGTCGCTGTCGAGTCTGCTTCTCGATGCTCGACCTTCTAGCGATTGATGGATTTTTGCACATCGAGCACACGACGGCTACCAGTAGCGCGACTGGTGAGAAGTACTCATCAAGCCTCATGACGAAGCGAGCCTTGGGCCCCGCTTCCGGCACAGACAACAGGCCGACCATGAGGTCGGCACCAAAGGAGTCGGCCATGTAGTTCTTCTCCTGGAAGGAGATCAAGCATGCACGAGAACAAGAATGATGCACCAACATTAAAGGTGTTCTACCGCCCGATCGAAGCGTCCATCCGCTGGGCCGGGCTGCTGCGGTACGAGCAGGTGATCCTGGCCTCGATTTCGTCGCCGCGGAACCTACCCAATTCGCTGAACTGCCCACGCTGGGACGAACTGCGGCTGTACACCGAACGCATCTACGACGGCATCCTCAATGGGGAACTGCCCTTCGGGCAGAACGGCATCACGATGCGCGACATCGAACTGATCGATTCCCCTGATCTCACCGTTCGCCACGTCGATCTGAAGCGCTGGATGCGTCAGCACTATCCCGAACAGCGGCCCGGCTTTCTCTTCTCCCGCAGCGAGCGAATCGCTCATCCCTTCATCTCTCTGGAAACGGGGCAAGCCATGCTCGTCGAGCGGTGCGCCCTGAAATCCGCTCTGGAGCAGTCCAAGCACCAACTCCGCGAGTTGCAGGAAAAGCATGACGCGCTGCTCAAGCAGTCCACCGTCATCCCGGCCTGCGCGCAGTGCCCGATCAGCGACCGCGCCGAGGCCACCTACCTGAACATTATCGGGGGCATGCTGGAGCTGATGCTCGGCCAGTCCCCCTCGGGCACGCCGTACTCCAGCTTCAAGACCCAGGAGGCGGTGGTGAGCGCCTTGGTCGCCCATCACAGTGGCGTCATGGGGATCGCGGAGCGGACATTGAACGGCAAGTTCGCCACGGCCAGACGCCGGCTGCATAGCGCCACCCTCTGAGATTTTCCAGCTTGTATGTGCAGTCGCGGAGATTGCATTTGCAATGTCTTTCCGCAGCCATGTCTATTGAATAGAGGTCACGCCAACAAACGCCACTGAGCGTTCAGGAGTGACCGCCATGTCGCAAGCACCTGTACTGCCACCGAACGAACGCCGCATCCTGCGGCTCGAAGAAGTCGAAGCGAAGTCCGGCTTCAAGCGCGCCCACATCTACAACCTGATGAAGAAACACCAGTTCCCGCAGGCGCTGCGCCTGGGCGTGCGCGCCGTCGGCTGGGATTCCATCGAGATCGATCAGTGGATCGCCGAGCGCGTCAACAACCGGGCCTGACCCGTTCTCCCGCGGACTTTCCATCCTCACACGGAGAACGCCATGCAGGTCGTATCCATCATTTCAACCAAAGGTGGTGTCGGCAAGACCACCACGGCCGCGAACCTTGGTGGGCTCGCCGCGGATGCGGGGCTGCGTGTGCTGCTGCTCGATCTCGACGTGCAGCCTACCTTGTCCTCCTACTACGAACTGGACCACCGCGCTGCAGGCGGCATCTATGAATTGCTGGCCTTCAACGAGCGCGATCTCGGCCAGCTCGTGTCCCGCACGATCATCGCGGGCTTGGACCTGGTGCTCTCCAACGACCACCGGGGCGAGCTGAACACCTTGCTGTTGCACGCGCCCGATGGGCGCCTGCGGCTGCGGCACCTGCTGCCGGTGCTTGCCCCTCACTATGACCTGGTGCTGATCGACACCCAGGGCGCACGCTCGGTGCTGCTGGAGATGGCGGTGCTCGCCTCCGACCTCGCGTTGTCGCCCGTGACCCCGGAAATCCTCGCCGCCCGCGAGCTGCGGCGCGGCACCATGCAGTTGCTGGAGGACATCGCACCGTACCGGCACCTGGGCATCGAACCGCCGCCTCTGCACCTGCTCATCAACCGCGTCCATCCGGTGTCCGCCAACGCGCGGCTGATCCAGCAGGCCCTGCGCGATCTGTTCCAGGACCACGCCGGCATCCGCGTGCTGACCACCGACGTGCCGGCCATCGAAGCGTATCCGCGCGCCGCGACGCGCGGCCTGCCGGTGCATCAGGTCGAGTACCGCCAGCCACCGGGCAGAGTAGCCCCCGCGGCGCTGGACACGATGCGCGCGCTCGCCGGCGAATTGTTCCCACAGTGGCGGAACCGACTCGCGCAGGTGTCCGGTCGATCCCAGCGGCCTCTTGAAACCGGAGGGGGCCGTGGCGAACGCACATGAACTGGCCCGAGGCCACAAACGGCTGCGCTCCCTGATCGAGTTCGCCGTGGGCGAAGGCTGGCACGTCAAGCGCACGCCGGGCGGCCACCTCAAATTCACCAAGGCAGGCTGCGCCGCGATCTACACCAGTTCGACGGCAAGCGACCACCGGGCGACCCTCAACGCCCGCGCGCAGATCCGCCGTGCCGAGCGCGAGGCCCGCATGGCCCAGGCCGCCAAGGGGTGCGGTCATGACTGAGATGACGTCCCAGGACATGGCCGGCAAGCTGCTTGCCGCCGGGTTCGAGCGCAACGGCCCATCGGCTACGACCTTGAGCGACCCGATTGCCGACACGCCGATGGTCGTGACGCTGGACCAGTTGCGCCCCTACGACCACGACCCAAGGAAGAAGCGCAATCCGGCTTACGAGGACATCAAGGCGTCGATCCGCGAACGTGGCCTGGACGCGGCGCCAGCCATCACCCGACGCCCCGGCGACGACAGCTACATCATCCGCAACGGCGGCAATACGCGGCTGGCGATCCTGCGCGAACTGTGGTCGGAGACCAAGGACGAACGGTTCTTCCGCATATCTTGTCTCTTCCGGCCTTGGCCCGAGCGCGGTGAGATCGTCGCGCTGACAGGGCATCTCGCGGAGAACGAACTGCGCGGCGGCCTGACCTTCATCGAGCGCGCCCTCGGTGTCGAGAAAGCGCGCGAGTTCTACGAACTGGAGACCGGCACGACGCTGAGCCAGTCCGAACTGGCCCGTCGCCTGGGTGCCGATGGCTATCCGGTGCAGCAGTCGCACATCAGCCGCATGGCCGATGCCGTGCGCTATCTACTGCCAGCCATTCCGACCGTTCTCTATGGCGGTTTGGGACGCCACCAGGTCGAGCGGCTGTCGGTCATGCGCAAGGCGGGCGAGCGCACCTGGGAGCACTACGCCAAAGGACGCTCCCTGGTTCAGGACTTCGACGACTTCTTTCAGGAGGTACTGTCGCAGTTCGATGTCCAAGCCGATGAGTTCTCCGCGCAGCGCGTACAGGACGAGCTGATCGGACAGATGGCCGAGCTGCTGGGCATCGACTACGACGTGCTTGCCCTGGACATGACCGAATCCGAGAGCCGTCACCGTGCCTTGGTCAGCGACCCGACGCCGCCCTCGACGCCTCCCGCATTGCCCGAGCCGGTGGCCGTCGCGCGTCCGCCTACCGAAACCCTGCCGCCCGTCGCGAGGCCTGCGCCACCTGCAGGCGGACCAGCGAGTGCGCCCTCGACGCGCGACAGCGACGCGGACGCCAGCCAGGCGGGCGTGGCCAGCCCTCCAGCGGCTGGCGACCTGCTTCAGGAGCACATCGTCTCGCCGGCGCCGACGACCGAGCGGCTCCAGTCCATCCAGCGCATGGTCGCCGACCAGTTGGGCGATGCACTGCCACCCGACTTCTCGGCGAACGTGTTGCAGTCCATCCCGGTGCAGGCCGGTGGGCTCTATCCGATCTCCGATGTCTGGTACATCGACCCTGGCCTGGACACGCCAGACCGCTTGCGCATCCACATCTCGCAGTTCGCCCGCGAGATCGCGGGCGAGGCAGACCTGGACGAGTGCATCGATGATCGTCCAGACGGCATCGGCTTCGCATGCCGTACCCGCAGCCAGACCCCGGCGCCGCTGGGTCGTGCCGTCCTCGCACTGCTGGCTTGCCTGGCTGGCCAGCAGCCCGCCGACGTCGGCCTGGACAACGGGGAAGTCGTCATCGATCTGCCGGCGCTGCTGCATGGCCGGGGGAACGCAACCCGGCGATTGAGCGACAGCGCGCTGGTCAAGCTGTTCCGGCTGCTGCGGCTGGCCCGGCGCCTGCTCGACCTGGAAGCCGGCGCTGCGGACTCTGGAACCTGAGCGAGGGAGGCCAGCATGTCCGCACCACACCCACTCAACCAGGCCGTCATTGCCCAGGCCCTCTATGACCTGCGCAATGGGCAACTGCGTCGCTGCAAACTCATGGGGTTTGGCGAGGAAGAACTGGACGCCCTCAAGCATCCCGCGCTGATCAGTGTGCTGGCCAACGCCAACGTCTCCTGGTGCTCGGTGACGGTCAACCGCGAAGTGCTCCGGCGGCTGCTCAAGCAGGCGCAGGACGTGGAGAAGGAAATCGCCACGGTCGATCGCATGCTGAGGCTGGGTGCGAGCACCGAGATGGTCAGCCGGTTCTATGGCCTGACCCACCAGGAAGTGGCGCTTCGCCGCGAAATCCTCGGCCTGCCAAAGCGCAAGGGTCGCCATCCCGTGCTGGACGAGAAGCAAGACACGGAGCTGTGGCGGCGATGGAAGGCGGCGACCGGCAGCAGGAACGTCGATCTTGACGACGAAACCTCCATCCTCGACGCCGCCATGGATCTGGCCGAAGTCATGTCGCTGCCTCTGTCGGTGGTCTGGGCCGCGATCAAGAGTTGGGTCGATCAGGGATTGGGTTGAGCCATGGCCGTGGATGACACCGCACCACGCCATGGCCCCGTCGCACTCGCAGACCTGTTCGACGCTGCGCTGAAAGACCTTGCGCCCAAGCCCAGCGCGCCAACGTCCACACCTGCACAGTCACCCACGCCCGCCACGTCCGGCGATGCCTTCCTGTTCAGTGGCAACCGGCAGGAGACCGTGCCGCGGCGGCTGTTTCTCGACCGCCGCCTGACGCCGCTGGAGCGCAACGCCTGGCAGGTGTTCCGGCTGATGCAGGGCGACGACGGCGTGACGGCATTCCCGACGTATGAGCAGCTTCGACCCTGGCTGGCCTCGATGCCCTGCGCCGGGCAGGCCTCACATGAAACCGTGGCACGGGCGCTGACGCTGCTGCGCCTCACCCGATGGTTGAGTCTGGTGCGGCGACGGCGCGACCCGAAGACCGGCCGCATCCTCGGCAACCTCTACGTCCTGCACGACGAACCCTTGACGCCGTTCGAGGCGATGCAGCTCGACGCGGACTACTTGGCCCTGGTCAGCCAGTCCCTGGGCCATTCTGCCAAGGCTGTCCAGATGGTCGGTCTGAACACGCTCAGGGAGATCGCGGAAGACCCGCTGCTGTCCGGCCGCACATTGCCGTCGCGGCTGCAGGTGCTCGCCGAACGCCTGGCCCGCCAGGGCACCACGGCCTCCGAAAGTTATCCACAAGAGGACGCCGCGCACGATTCCGAAGAAGGGGTCGTCAGCCATCTTCGGAATGGCGAACGCCCCTCTTCGGATTCCGAAGCAGGGTCGAAACCCGTGCCGGACGCCTCTCTTCGGAATCCGAAGCAGGCCCGTACAGTACGTAGTAGTCGTATTGATGAAGTACGTACTACCGCGCAGGCGCGCGCGTTGGGCGATCTGCAATGGCCCAAGCGCTTCGCGGAACTGAAGGCAGAACAACAGGCAGGTGCCAAGGTGGCATTGCAGCAAGTCGATGCCTCGCTGAGGCAGGCCGTGCTGGACGAATGGGCCACACGATGCAGCGGCCATGGCATCCGCAATCCTGCGGGATATCTGTTCGGCATCATCCAGCGTGCCATCCATGGCGAGTTCAATGCCTGGGCCAAGAAAGACGCGCCGGCAGCACCCGCCACGCCAAACGAGCGGCCGCCACCAGCACCACCACCTCAACCTCAACCACAGGGCAAGCCGGTGCCACCAGAAATCGCCAAGCAGCACATCGAGCGGCTGCGCAATCTGCTTGCCAGCAAGTGATCTGGTCTGCAAGGCAGTGAAAGTAGATGCCCATGGCCGCCAGTGGAGCTATCCCCTGGGGATAGTTCCACCGCTGGGCACGACGTCGAGCAGACGCAGGCCTGGCATCGAACGTCTGCCGCAGCATCGGGGTTGTCCGCCCTGATCCCGGCGCGCAGCGCTCGTTGGCGCTCTATGGAGCTATCCCCTGGGGATAGCTCGCGCCACGGGTGACCGCCACGTTCTAAACCGGGGCCTGGCCCATTTCGGTTTGTTGACTGACTGCCTTCCGCTTCCTACCGAAGCTGGCCGCTCCTTTTCCAACAACGAGCGGACACCATGGCAACCAATGAACCTCTGCAACTGAATCTCGGAGCCCTGCGCAGCGCGATGTCGCTGACGCTTCACACACACCACGCTTCCCGCATCTGGCACGGCCGCGCCGCGGCCGAGGGGCGGCCAGGCATCGTTGGCCTGAATGGTTACATCGCCCAGATGAACAAGATGCGGCGCGGTTCGGAGCAGGACGACCCGTACTCGGATTGGTGGATGCTGCGCATCGAGGAGAAGCTGGACCACACCAAGGCTACGCTGCAATCGCTGCGCGAGCAGGTGGACCAGGCGCTGGCGAGCGTGCCGCCGGCACTCAGCCTGGGCGAAAACCTCAACGTGCAACCCGTCAAGCTGCCGCTGTTCGTCAATGCCCAGCTCGGCTTCGCCGCCGTCTATCTCCTGGCCGACTACGATGACATCGCCCGCAAGCTGATCCTCGCCCACCACACCGCGCTCATCGACCGCAGCACCTTGGAGCGCTGGCTCAACGAGGGTGCCCATGCGCTGCGCAGCCTCTTTTCGCTGGCCCAGCAGTACCGCTACTCGGGCTGCGCCCGCGACGACTTCGCCGCGAAGAACGCTGCAGCGCGGGCGGCGCTGGAGAAGTTCGGCGAGCTGCCGCAGGACGTGCTCGAAGGCACGCGCCGCTCGAAGTTTGCGCCGCCCATCGTGCGCCGTGGCCTGCAGCAGCGCGGCGATGGTCCTGCCGCAGCGCCTCCGCCTGGCGATGAAGCCACCACCGCAGAGCCGACCGAAGCCGCAGCCGGCGAGGACGAGTCGGCATGAGCGATCTGAACCAACCGACCCGCTACTTCCGAGGCCTGCAACAGGAAGCCTTCATGCGGCTGGAACACGCGGCCTCTCTAAAAGGCCTTTTAAAGCCTTTTAAGGGTAAAGGGGACTTCGAGGCCTGGGCCAGCCAGTGCTTCGCCATGCGCGACGAACTGATCGGGTTGGCGCAGCGACAGGTGCTGCCACAGGCTGGCGGGCATCCCTTCCACCTGCTGCCCATTGAACTGGCCCAGCAGACCACTGGCGCAGGAACGGCCTTTCTGCGCTGGCGCAGGCACGACCGCTCGGCCATGGGAGTGGCCCTGTGGCAGGAGTTGATGGCGAGCACCAGCACGCCGGTCAACCTGCTGGCCGATCTGCGCGCGATCGAGCTGCAGCGCATCACGCTGAACATGCAGATCAGCCTGCTGCACACCCTGGGCAGGCAGGCGCAGGAATGCGCCAGCAAGGCCGCCGAGGCGGACGACGCCTACCTGCGCCGGCTCACGTCCGTTCCTGCCGCAATGCGCGATCGGTGATTGCGCCGGGCATCCCAGCACGCGCCCGGCGCCGACGAGGCACGGGTATTTCAACCACCACGGAGATCACACCATGAGCACGCATTTTTCTGGCGAAGGCAACATCGGCTCGCCACCGGAGTACCGCGAATTCCCCAACGGCAATGACGAACCCAGCCGCTTGCTGCGCCTGAACGTCTATTTCGACAACCCCATTCCCAAGAAGGATGGCACCTTCGAGGACCGCGGCGGCTTCTGGGCGCCGGTGGAAATCTGGCACCGCGACACCGAGCACTGGAAGGACCTGTACCAGAAAGGCATGCGCGTGCTGGTCATCGGCCGCATGGAACGCGAGCCCTGGACGGACAACGAGGATCAGCCGCGCGAGACCTGGCAGATCAATGCGCGCAGTGTCGGCATCCTGCCGTACCGCATCGAGTCCGTAGCCCTCAGTCCGAAGCCGCAGGAGGCAGAACCGAAGCCCCAGGCCGCCCAGGAATCGACCGCGCCGAAGGAGGCGAAGCACAGGAAGTGAACCGGCATGGAGGGCGGCCACCGTAGTACTTCGCCGCCCTCCATGCACCCCGCAAGCTATCCCCAGGGGATAGCTCCATCAACGTCCATCGACTTCCACGCGCTCCCGCAGATCGCGGCTCCCGGCCTCAGCACCTGCGGCCACGCGCCATCCCGCTCACGCCATTCCATGCCGTGAAAGCGGTCGCCGCCGCATGCGGCTTGTTTGCTGCTGCCCCAGGTGGCGCTCGGCATCCTCGATTCCAGCAACTCCATGAACAACGGGAATCGGATGGACGGACATGCGGCTGTTCTTGTGCGAGAAGCCCTCCCAGGGCAAAGACATTGGCCGGATTCTCGGTGCCACGCAGCGCGGTGAAGGCTGCCTCAATGGTTCCGGCGTCACCGTCACCTGGTGCATCGGCCATCTCGTGGAAGCCGCAGCGCCCGAAGCCTACGACGAGCAGTTGAAGCGCTGGTCCATCGAGCAGTTGCCCATCATTCCCCAGCACTGGCGGGTCGAGGTCAAACCGAAAACCGCCACGCAGTTCAAGGTCGTCAAAGCGTTTCTGGCGAAGGCGACCCAGCTTGTCATCGCCACCGATGCCGACCGCGAAGGCGAGTTGATCGCCCGCGAACTCATCGATCTGTGCGGCTACCGCGGTCCCATCGAACGGTTGTGGCTGTCGGCGCTCAACGATGCGTCCATCCGCGCCGCGCTCGGCAAACTCAGGCCATCGGCCGAGACCTTGCCGATGTACTACTCGGCGCTGGCGCGCTCCCGAGCGGACTGGCTCGTCGGCATGAACCTCAGCCGGTTGTTCACGATGTTGGGGCGACGGGCCGGATACGACGGCGTGCTCTCGGTCGGCCGCGTCCAGACCCCGACGCTGAAACTGGTCGTTGACCGCGACCGCGAGATCGCAGCCTTCGTGTCCGTGCCGTACTGGGCCATCGACGTGTCCCTGTCCGCAGGCGGCCAGGCTTTCACCGCGCAGTGGGTTCCGCCCGAGACCTGCACCGACGACGCGGGCCGGTGCCTGCAGCAGCCGGTGGCACAGCAGGCGGCGCAGCAGATGCGCGCGGCCGGCAGCGCCCAGGTCGTCTCGGTCGAAACCGAGCGCGTGCGCGAAGGCCCGCCGCTGCCGTTCGACCTGGGGACCTTGCAGGAGGTGTGTTCCAGGCAGCTTGGGCTGGACGTGCAGGAGACCTTGGACATCGCCCAGGCCTTGTACGAGGCGCACAAGGCCACCACGTATCCGCGCTCCGATTCGGGCTACTTGCCGGAAAGCATGTTCGCCGAGGTGCCCACGGTCATCGACAGCCTGGTCAAGACCGATCCCTCGCTGCGACCGATCATGGACCAGCTCGACCGCACTCAACGCTCACGGGCCTGGAACGACGCGAAGGTGTCCGCGCACCACGGCATCATCCCGACGCTGGAACCGGCGAACCTCTCGGCCATGAGCGAGAAGGAGTTGGCGGTGTATCGGCTGATCCGGGCGCATTACCTGGCGCAGTTCCTTCCTCACCACGAATTCGACCGCACCGTCGCGAACCTCTCCTGCAGCCAGCAGACGCTGGCGGCCACCGGCAAGCAGGTCGTCGTCAAAGGCTGGCGCCTGGTGCTGGCGGAACCTCAACCCGAGGAGGATGGCGAAGGCGCAACCCGCAGTCAGGTGCTGCCCGCGCTGCGCGAGGGCCTGGCATGTCAGGTGGCCGGTGTCGATCTGAAGGCGCTCAAAACGCTGCCCCCTCGGCCCTACACGCAGGGCGAGTTGGTCAAGTCCATGAAAGGCGTCGCCAAGCTGGTCTCGGACCCGCGCCTGAAACAGAAGCTCAAGGATACGGTCGGCATCGGCACCGAAGCGACGCGGGGCAACATCATCAGCGGCCTGATCGCGCGCGGCTACCTTGTGAAGAAGGGACGCGCCATCCGCGCCTCAGATGCGGCTTTCACCCTGATCGATGCCGTGCCCGCGGCGATTGCCGATCCAGGCACTACCGCCGTCTGGGAACAGGCGCTGGACATGATCGAGGCCGGCCAGCTCACCCTGGACGTGTTCATCGGCAAGCATGCGGCATGGATCTCGCAGTTGATCGCGCAGTACGGCAGCACGTCGCTGTCCATCAAGGTTCCCCAAGGGCCGGTTTGCCCGCAGTGCGGCGCGCCCACGCGCCAGCGCAGTGGCAAGAGCGGCCCGTTTTGGTCGTGCAGTCGCTATCCAGACTGCAAAGGCACGCTGCCGGTCGAATCCGGTACGTCCAAGCGTGGTGCCGCGCGCCCTCGCCGTAGCACTGGCAGCGGCCGCAAAGGCTCCTGACCGTCCTCCGTTTCCCGTGAGCCGTGTCCGCCATCGGCGGCGTGGCCCGTGTCCCGCATGCCCTGCGGGACGCCCAGCGCGCAATGCCTTCTTGATCCATGTGCGCGTCCCGCCCGGCCGTCCCCGGCCACGGGACCTGAAGGTAGCTTCTCTGCGAGCCGCGCCAAGCGCGCTCTGCTGATCTGGGTTTCTTCCGCCCACTGCGAAGGGTCTCCCGGTGGCTTGCCAGTCTGCGCGAGCCAACGGAAGACCCTTTGTGGTCAGCGGTATTCGGTGCCGGTGCCCACCGGCGCAAAAACGGGCTCCCTTTGTGCGCGGATGTGCGCCAGACGATGCCGGCCCCAGCCACGACATGGGCCGGGTGTGATTGCTGACAGCAGACGGTTCTAGCGACGACCGGGCTTGCTCATCAGCCCACGGGTGGTTCCTTCCTCCCGAGCCGGAGGTCCCTGCGACCTTCGGCGCCTTTCTCCTGCCCATCAACGTCCCGACCCGGCCGTCGGCCTTGGGTCACACGAACAGGAGAACCGACATGCACCATCAACCTCGCAACGCACCACTGCTGTACGGCAGCGTGTGCAGCGGCATCGAGGCCGTGAGCCTCGCCTGGCAACCCCTTGGCCTCGAAGCCGCTTGGTTCGCAGAGATCGAGCCGTTCCCGAGCGCCGTGCTCGCCCACCGTTACCCCCACGTGCCCAACCTGGGCGACATGACTGCCATCGCGCGTCGGGTGCGCGCCGGCACGGTGCCGGCGCCCGACATCCTGGTCGGCGGCACGCCGTGCCAGTCGTTCAGCGTGGCCGGTGCGCGCCAGGGACTGAATGACCCGCGCGGCGCCTTGACCCTTGCCTATGTGGAGCTTGCAAATGCCATCGACCAAACCCGCCACCAAGACCGCCGCCCGCCGGCAACGCTCGTCTGGGAAAACGTCCCCGGCGTCCTCAACGACCGCAGCAATGCCTTCGGGCACTTCCTGGGCGCACTGGCCGGAGAAAGCCGTGCGCTCCAGCCGCCAGGGCAAAAATGGGCGCACGCAGGTTGTGTGTCTGGACCCCGGCGCCGCATTGCCTGGCGCGTGCTCGACGCTCAATATTTCGGTGTCGCCCAACGCCGCAAGCGTGTGTTTCTTGTGGCAAGTGGTGGAGATGGCCTCGATCCCGTCGAAGTACTTTTTGAGCGCACAGGCCTGCTCCGGGATTCTTCTGCGGGCAGCGCGCCGTGGCAAGAAGCTGCCCGTGCTGCTGGATCGGGTGCTGAAGCAGCAGGCGGATACGCAGGACTGAAGCAGCCCTACGGCAAGGTCACGACGACGTTCGGATTCAGTGGCGGCACCGGCCCCGTCGATGTGGCCGCCTGCCTGATGGCCGCTGGCCCCAAGCACGACATCCGCACCGAGACCTTCATGGTGCAGTCGATCGCCGGCAGCATCGCCCATACCCTCGACACCGCCAACGGCGGCAAGGGCAGCAGCGAGGACGGTACGGGCAAGGGTGTGCCGATCATTGCCTTCACCGCCCAGGGCAGCGGCGCGGATGCCACGCTCAACCTGACGCCGACGCTGCGTGCTGGCGGGCATCGCCACAGTCATGCGAACGCCGGTGTGGTGCCCGCCATCGCCTTTGCGCAGAACAACCGCGGTGAAGTGCGCTTCGAGTCGGGCCATGGACAGGTGGCTTGCACCATCCTGTCCAACGGCAAGCCGGGCTACGGGGTGCCGATGGTGGCCTGCGTTGCCCTGCGGGGCCGGCAGCATGGTCTTGCCGCCGAGTTGGGCGGCGGCGTAGCGGCGGTGCTGCGCACCAGCGCTGGTGGCGCGGACAAGCCCCACGTGCTGGCCCCCGACTTTGAGGCGCATTTCCGGTACGACTGGAACGACCCCAGCCCCGGAGATTGGTCGCAATGGCGGGTGCGGCGGCTGATGCCTGTGGAATGCGAGCGGCTGCAAGGAATGCCCGACGACTACACGCTGATCCTGTACCGCGGCAAGCCTGCGGCAGACGCCCCGCGCTACAAGGCGATCGGCAACTCCATGGCCGTTCCGTGCATGGCATGGCTGGGCCACCGGCTGGTGCAGTGCCTGCAAAAGACGGACTCGACCGCTTCGGATTGATCGGCGACGCAGCCCGCGGGCCGCGCGATTCTCCCTCCTGCATTGCCGACGTGTCGGCAGCAGCCCGCAGCCAGGGTGTCAAGGCTGCCGTGGGTTCCGCCCACGCCATCCGCCAGTTCGCTTCGGCATCTCACCGGCGAACGCTGCCCACCGGGGCATCGATGCCTCCTTTCTCCAACCCACGGGATGGTCGCCACGTCCCGTCAGGGGCATGTCGCCACCCGGTCGATTTCAGGACTTCCCATGGAAACCATTACCAAGCAAGACCGCATCACGCTGAAGAACCTCAAAGTGGCCGACTTCGCCAGCGAGGAAACGCTGTGCTTCACCACCACCGTCGTGTTCGACGGCACTCCCATCGCCGAGGCCCGCAACGACGGGCACGGCGGTTCGACGTTCCTCCGCGCACTTGATGGCAAGGCGGCGTTGCTGGCTCAGGCCGAAGCCTTCGCCAAGGGCCTGCCACCTGCGCCGCTCGATCTCGGCCAAGAGGGTGGAGACCCTCATTACATCGACATGACACTCGACTTCCTGGTCGATGAACTGGCCGATGCCATGCACGCGGAACGCAAGGTGCGAGCCGCATTCAACCGCGACATCGGCAACAAGGTACTGTTCATCAAGGACGGCAAACTGCTGTTCATCAAGGGCATCAAGCTCAAGGCCATCGCCGACCGCAAGGCGTACTTCGCTTCGCTGCGCGCCCGGCAGACCCAGCCCATCGTCATCCTCGCCGAGCTTCCGTCCGAGCAGGCATTCGACCTGTGGAAGCAGCATGTCCTGGGCGACAAGCCCGACTGATCCGGCATTCCCGCACCCTCCTGACTGCCCCGCACTTGATGCGGGGCTTTCTTTTTCTGCACTCATCAATCGGGGCTGGGCCGGATGCCGATTTCCGACTGACGCGGCGCGGCGCTCGCACGAAGCTGCCCGCATGTTCGCTGATTCGTCAGCACATGCCAGCAGCCAGGGTTCCAGGCTGCCGCGGGGTTCTCTCCGCGCTACCCACCAGTCCGCATCGCATCAAGTCTGCGGACGCGCGTCCCCGTGACGTCGATGCCTTTTATCAACCGCGTGCGGGAGCTGCCATCCCGTGAGGGACAAGGCCCCGCCTCTCCAAGGAGCCCGTCCATGTCCCAGAAAGCCTCTTTCGGCCAGTTGGCCCTGACCTATTGCGGCAAGTTCCTGCCGCTCGAAGTCCTGCAAAGCGCCACCGGCCATTACATCGGCACGCGCGATACCGAAGGTCCCGTTTCGCGGGAATCCCGCGAGTACTTCCGCAGCTATGCCGCGGCTCAACGTGCCCTCGTAAGAGGCGGCTGGTCCCAGCTCGCCATTCCCTGATCCAACTGGAGGAATCACGTCATGAACCAGCTACTGCCACAGGAAGTCGTCAATCAGATCATGCGGGAAGAGCAGCACTTCGCCGCCGCCCCCCAAGCCTTCTTCGAGGCCTGGAAGCGCGGTGTCGAGATCGCCGGCCCGCAATGGTTTGGCGACGGCACCCGCGAAGGTCTGAACCAGGCCAAGAGCAAGTGGGATCTGCGTCCCAACATGCTGCTGCTCAACGATGCCCTCGGCGTCCTGAGCAGCGGAGAACGCATGTTCCTGTCCGCCATGGTCAGCTTCTACAACGCGCGCGAGGGCGGCGGCATGCTCAAGCGCTGTCACTTCCACGGGCTGTCGGACTTCGACGGTCTCGATCTGCAACGCCGCAAGGTCATCGCCGACCTGCTGGTGACCTACAACGGTTGGTGACCCGGCCTTCGGCCCGCCACCACCTTCTCGTTCCCCCCGTGAGGGACATGCGCCCACACAAGGCCATGTCCCTTCATTTCTTCCCATCGCCCAGCGCCATTCGGCTTCGGGCTTTTCCCCATGCGGATGCCATTTGTCCGCACGGGCTGGCTCCGCTCACTTCTCGAAAGGAGCCACCATGGCAAACAACTACTACGAAGGCACGGGCGTTCTCGTGCTAGACCGCGTGACCCCCGTCATCAAGGCGCTATTCACCACCTTCGCGCTGGACGAGACCTATCCCGGCAACGGGCAGGCCTATATCGCCCAGATCGCCGAGACCAATATTCCCCAATGGGACGACGTGCTGGAAAGTCTCGCCGATCTCGCTGCCACACTGGGGCTTGACCTGCCGGGTCAAGAAGACGATTCGCCACTGGCGGGCGTCCTCGGAATCCTTGCTGAACACTTCGGCGTCGACCAGGACGAAGAACTGGAGAACTTGATCGAACACCATCAGTTCGCGGACAACGCCGATCTGGAAGCGCTGCTTCTGATTGCCACCTGCTTCGACGACGGCCATCACCTGAGCGCCATCCAGTTCGAGGGTTGCTGGTACTGCAGCAAACCGCGTCTGTTCGATTTCGGCGGCAATGGCTGCTATCTGAGCCGCGAGGTCCAGGTTTTCAGAACGTCATCGCAGGCGCTCCAACTCGGCGACCAACTGCGCAAAACCATCCTGGCCGCCGACATCGAAGAGGCCTCGGCGTTGATCGCGCTGGAGGCCGCCAACCTGCTCGCGGGCATCAACGACGAGCATTTCCGCCTGAATGTGCGCCATCGCGTCGCCGAACGACTGGCCCAGACGCCAACGATCGGCGCTGCCTGACGCATTTTCGACTTTCAACCCACCGGGTCCAATTCCCGGTGACGGGAATTGGCTCCATTAATCAATCTGGAGAGTTCCCATGTCCCAGAAACCCAATCCCTTTCTCCGCGGCTACTGGAATCTGAAAATCGTCCGCACGTTGTCCATCAGCTACGAGGACGGAAGCCCGCATGTCTGGCGAACCATCCACGCGAGCCAACAGCACCTCTCCGACGAGGAGCTGGTTTGCTCCCCTTGCATCGTCACCAGCGACTTCGTGGTGGTCAGCAATGGCCCTGAACCTGTGAGTGCCGAGGTGCTGGCCGAACGCGATGCCGGTGAGGGCGACAACGGCGAAGGCGTGATCGGTGCCGTGGTCTATGCCATCCATGGCGACGACCTCGACGGCCGCCCGGTCCACGTCGGTGACACCTATTCGGCCGAGGCCGCTCAGGAAGTCGTGCAGCGCTTGAGTTTCGAGACCGGCTACTACAGCCGGTGCTGGGAAATCAGCAGCGCGCACATCAGCCAGGAAACCGGCCAATACCTCGCCAACCTGGCGGACCTCGCCACACCGGAGGCATTTCTGTTCATCGCCTTTCGGGTTCCGTACAGCCTGGCGATCGGCGTCAAGCTGATCTCCACGCCCTGGACGGACAAGAACCTGGAGTATGCCGAGGGCATCAGTGCGGAGCAGCTTCGGCAGGAGCATCGGAACAAGGGCATGCCGGACGACCTGGCGAACATCCTTGAACTGGCTGGCCAGGCCGATGTGCGCATTCTCATCCTCGACGCCGACGCCCCCGCGCTGCTGGGCCTGCCGCTGGCCGAGTTTTAGCAGACGCGCGACGCGCCAGCCTTCCTCTTTTTCGTTCCCCCATGCCAGCCCGTCTCCCCGCCAGGAGCCGGGCTGGTCCATTTTCACAGGAGCAATCCCATGTTCCCCGACCTCATTCCGCCCGCCCCCGACTTCGAGCACCAGCTTGGAGCCTGCGTCATCGCCATGAGCCAGGACGACGCCATCGGCCAAATCCTGGTGTTCGAGCGCATGAGCGGCACGCTGCACATGCGCCATATCGCCAGCACCGACCTGGTGGACACCGACGTTGACGACTACGAGATGGTCGTGTTCGACGGAGGCAACACAAGCGGCGACACGTGGAAGCACGTGTTCTTCCCTCGTCAGCGCGAACACTACTTCGTGTACGAAGCCTGACCACTTCAGCCCCTTTCGAGGGGCTTTTTCTTGCCCGCAGCGCAGGAAAGCGGGTGTGGTGCGGTGCCGTTTCATGCGGGCGGGTCGCCCATTCCAGGGTCACGCTTATCCCCGTGTTCGTCGGCGTTGCCGACACATGCCCAGGCAGCCGAGATCTTCGAGACTGCAAGTGCGGGAAACCGCACTGGTCGTTTTTCCTCCCACGGGCGCATCACGCCCATCCACGCCACCCACAAGGGACCTCTCCCTTGCGGGCGGGGAATCCCTTGTTTCTTCCTCAAGGAGATTCCCATGGACCGTTCCCTCATCAAAACCCTGATGCCTTCGCTTGTCGCAGGCCATGTGCCCCGCAACGTGCGGTCGTTCAAGTACCGAGTGTTCGACGATCAGCCGCAGTCCTCGACACTGGGCTTCACTATCGATCCTCAGCCCTTCGACGGCAAGGTGATCGCGGCCAACGATGACGCCATCGTCGTCAAGCTCAAGCCCAGCGAGTTCGCGGTGCTCGATCCCAGCCTGGTCACCGCCGTTCCCAGCGAGGGCACCAAGGTGCATGTCCAACCCTACGCACGGCGCCGTTTCGACGGCCTGCGCGCGGACACGCCGGAAGAGCGCACCGAGTACACGTCGGATGGAAGACCCTACACCATCAAGACGCACATCCTCGGTTCCGCACCGGCCAAGTTGCCCATTCCCGCGCCGCAGTGCATGGAACTGGGCCAGCTCATCCAGCAGTTGGAGGAAATGCCGGCGCCCGACGGGTTCAGGCGCATCACCCACATGCTGGTCGATGCGGGTGCCCGCGACTTCACCTGGGTCGATCCCAAGCCGTCCAAGATCATCGAAACGCCTCCGGCGATCAGCTTCACGGTCTCGACCGCGAAGTTCGATGGCCAGGTGACGATCCTCTACGACCGTGGCGGCGACACCTACGTGGTGGAACTGCACCGCGGCGGTGAGTTGGTCGATCGGCACGACGAGGTGTACTTCGACATGCTCGGTGAAGTGCTGGCGCGGCTCATCGACGACGGGCGCTGGCGCCTGATCGACGTGAGCGTGATCGATGCCAAAGCGGCCCGCCGCCAGGCAGTGCCGGCATGACGTCCAAGGCCAGTGACTGCTGGGTGGTGTATTCGCCCAACGAGTCCGCCATCGGCGACAGCGCTGGCTTCTGGTCCAACGAGTCCGGCTGGGTCCAGTTCGACCAGGCGACGCGCTTCTCGACGGAAGAGACCGGGAGCTTGCAGCTTCCGATCTCGACCGGCCGGGATGCGCGCTTCGTTCCCTGGCAAGAGGCCCGGCGGCACTACGGCTGAGTTCGCAGCCTGCTGGCGAGTTGCCCCCACAGGCCTTCCATCCGTTCGGGTGGAGGGCCTTTTTTTCATCCATACAGGAGATTTCATCCATGTCACTGCGATTCAAAGGCTCCGACCTGCGCTCCGTACTGACCGAAGCGATCGCCAACCAATGCCGCGCCGTCCTCGTCAAGGACCAGGGCGTGTACTTCCTCGCCGAGCGCGGGAAACGCCGCCCGGACGGACGCCAGAAGCTGCTGGCCTATGCGGTCGGCTGCAACCCGGACACCGATCCGTTCGATGACTGGTGGCACCTCGCCCAACGCGAGTTGGGCGGCGACGACTTCGCCGAGTACTTCGACCCGAAGGACGGCGTATTCGCTCGCATCCTGCACACCGCGGACGATCTGATGCTGTCGGCCACCGTCACGCACCTGTCGTTGCAGGTTGTGCCTCCCGCGTAGAACGTCAGCAGCCGCTCGTCCTTCGCAGCCCCCGCACCCCGGGGGCCTTCCTTTCTCCGCACCGCGGCCATCTCCGTGCGTGCGCGCTCGTCTCCGGCCGCCAAGGCCTGCCTCGCCGGCTTGTTCCGCCGACACGCGAAAGGAGACATCCCCATGCATGATTCGTCACGGCTGCAACTGCTGCCTGTCTCGCTGCGCACCGCCAATGCCTTCGTGCAGGAGTACCACCGCCACCATCGCCCGGCGCAGGGAGCGAAGTTCGCTCTGGCCGTCACGCTGGGCAGCGGTGATCGCGTCTGCGGCGTGGCCATCGTCGGCCGCCCTGTCGCACGACACCTGGACGACGGCTGGACCCTCGAAGTGACGAGGCTCTGCACCGATGGCGCGCCGAGCGCCTGCAGCAAGCTCTACGGCGCTGCCTGGAAGGCGGCCAAGGCCCTGGGCTACACACGCCTGATCACCTACACCTTACCCGAGGAAGGCGGCGCCAGTCTGCGCGCCGCCGGCTGGCGGCTGGTCGCCACGTGTGGCGGCGGCGCATGGAGCCGCCCGAGCCGCCCCCGCGCCGATACCCCCGAGCACCTGTGCGGCCCCAAATGCCTGTGGCACGCGCCGGGCAGCATGAACAAAGGGAATCGCCCGGATGCCGATTGATGGTTGCCTCGCGCGCGAGGCCCGGCCATGCTGACCCCATGCCTGCTGACGTTGTCAGCGACATGCCAGGCAACCATCGGTCTTCGAGGTTGCGGCGCAGTTCCCACTGCGTGACCGACCCAGCTCGCACCGCATCCATCCGCGAGCGGCCACCAGTCTCTGGTGGCGGATGCTTTCGCCTTATCAACCCACCGCGGGGTTACGCACCTTTCCCCGCATGCGTGGGCCGGTGTGTCTCCGCTTCATCCCAATGGAGATTCACCATGAACACCACGTCCAACGAGAAATCGTATTTCGACATCCACACTTCGGGCATCGGCTACATCCAGCGTGCCCGCGAGGTGCCTGTCCGGGGCGGCCGCCGTGCGCAGCCTTTCCTGGCATGCACGATCGCCGCGCTGGTCGGCCCCGCCAGGGACCCGGCCTACCGCTACTTCGACGTCAAGGTCTCGGGTGCCGAGGCCAAGAAGCTGATCGAACGCTACATCGGCGTTGACGATCCCAAGCAGCGCCCACTGGTGCGCTTCCGCCTCGGAGACATTTGGGGCGATGCGTATATCCGTGACAAAGGCGAGCACGCCGGCAAGCCGGCCGCCAGCCTCAAGGCGCGACTGCTCAAAGCCGAACTGATCGACCGGGCCGAACTGGCTTCGATCAAGCAGCACGAGCTCATCACCCGTGGCATCGGCTACCTCAGCCGCCCGAAGGACGTCAGTCCCGCGGATGGTGATGCGTTCTTCGCATGCACGGTCGCCGCACTGACCGGGCCTGTCCGCGAGCCGGAGTATCGGTACTTCGACACCATCGTCGCCACCCCCGAGGCCGAGCACCTGGTTCGCCGGTGCGTGCAGGCCATCGAAGGGGACCGCAAGGTGCTGATCGGCTTCCGTCTGAACGACATGAAGATCGATCCGTACATCCGCACCAAGGGCGAGCATGCCGGGGAACCGGCCGCAAGCCTGGAATCGACGCTGGTCCACATCGGTCTGATCAAGATCGACGGCACCAAGGTCTATCCCACGAGCCAGGCGCAAGCCGAGGCGCCGCAGGCCCAGGACGCACCCGCGCCCGAAGCCGAGGACGCCACCGACACCGCTACCGACCAGCCTGCCGAGCCCGCCGAGCCCGCCGAGCGCGAGCCCGAACGTGAAGTCGAGGAGCAGGAGCCGGCATTGGCTGCTTCGTTCTGATCCGGCATGGCCCCGCGCGGGGCCTTGCCTTTTCCCTATTCGCAAGGAGAACCATCATGGCAGTCACATCGGCGCCCGAGCAATCGGTATCGCCCATCATCGTCCCGGGCCAGCTCACGCTGCGCACCATCCGCGGAAAAAACGGCCCGTTCACCGTCGGCCGCCTTGTCACCCCCATCGGCAAGTTCGCGGTCAAGGATGCAGAGCTGGAGCAGTACCCCGAAGGAAAATACGACGGGGAATTCGTCATCCGCTACATCTTCCCGAAGTCCTATCCGGTCGGCGACGGCATGCGGTTCGAGATCCGTGCCAACCTGGACGGTATGACGCTCAACGGCATCGACAAGCTGAGCCGTGACGAAGCCCGCAGCTTCGCCACCCAGGACGTCGATCCACTCGATGAAGAGCTGGGGACGCAGCCTGCGGCAACGCCGGCCAAGCCCGCCAGAACGTCCAGGCCCGCCAAACCTGCACCCGTGCAGGCGTCCGCTGACCCGCTGGTCGATACCACGCCCTTCGGCGTGGACGCGCCGCCGCCCGCCGCGGCCGCTGCCCCTGGCAGCACCGAAGACGGCGACGCCACACTGTTCGGCCTGCTGTGGCCGCTGGGCGAGTCCGTGAAACTGGATTCAACCATCGACCGCCGCGCCCTGCGCGCACAGATCGCCCGCCTGGGCGAACTGGGTTACGCGCTGGACTTCAAGACGCAGGAGTGGAGCCGCCAGGCCGAACTGCAACCTGCGTGACCACGGGCGCCGCTTCTGCGGTGTCTTTCATCCACCCGCCGGGGTTTCTTCCCCATGCGGGGGAGGCCCCGGCTCCTTTCTGGAGGTCTCCATCATGTCCACCATCGCTTGCGATACACCCCGTTCCGCGCTGGATGAATCCGCGTGGCGGGCTCTCTGCGAGACGGCAGCCGCACAAGCCACCAAGGGGTGCGGACTGTCTCACGACTACTACGTAGAACGCTTCAGTTCGGCAATCGACGCGCAAGTTGGTCGGTTGCCCGAAGACCAACGCGCGCAAGCGCTGCAGATCGCACAGGAATGGGACTACGCGACACCGGCCGAACGGCAGGAAACCCAAGACTGGAATGCGGAGAACGGCTATTGCTCGCACGGAATCGAACTGGGTTATTGCCCGGCCGATTGCGATTCGGACTACTGAGGTCCGGCACACGTCATCGCCGCTTGATCGGCTTTTCACCACCCGTCGGGGGTTCTCCCCCCTGCGGGAGGCCTCCGACTCTACTTTTCCAGGAGGCCTCTCATGGGCTGGTATTTCTCTCATCAATCGCGGTCTGAACTGATCGCGGAACTGATCGCACCGCAGGACACCGAGCGCGTCAGCGCGAAGGTCATCGCTCACGCCCTGCGCGGCAACGTGCTGTGGTCCGTGGTCGAAATGACCGCCAAGGTCGAGGGTGTGCATCGTGATCTCGCGCCGGGCCAGTCCCTGCGCTACATCCGCTGCGATCTGCTGGAACGCAGCGGCAACCAGTGGGGCTACAAGCCACTGGAAGAGTCCATGCACCCGTACTACTACTCGTGCCCGCTGTCCTATCTGGACCTCGCACCGGAGCAGTCCGCCGAATGGCGTGCAGGCGTTCGCGCCTACCACGCACGGCGGCGCACACCCACGGCTGTCACGGCACCCGCCGCGACGCTGATGGTCTGAGCCAGGAGGAACCGACATGGACCCGATCCTGGCTGCACTCCCGCTCTCGCTGTTGAAACTCGTTGAAGGCAGTTTGTCCAACGACGAAGTGTCTTCCGACGAGGAAATGCAGGAGTACTTCATCCGCAACGGCCTCACCGAGGAACAGGCGCGGCAGGCACTGACCTACCGCGACCAGTACCTCAACAACATCTACCTGGACGGCTTCACGCCGATCACCGCGGTGGACGAGGCGCTTCAATTCAACCCGCACACCCGGCAGTTCGAGCCGGACTGAGCGATTTTCTTCCCCCCCTTGGGGCAGTACTTGCCCCAGCGGGCGATGCTGTTCCCGTTCATCCGAGGACACCACCATGCCCGCAAACACTTCTTCCACGCTGTACCGCATCGACGAATGCCCGGACGTGATGGCCGACGCCTGCGTCGGCGACGACCAGGGCAACCTGATCTTCCTGTCCATCTGGGCGCGCGACACCGCCGTCCAGCAGTTCCTCGCTCGTCTGACCCTCGGGCGCGACGAGCAAGGACTGGACCAGTTCCACGTCATCACCGACCAGGGCGGCAGCGTCCCGGTGTTCGTAGGCAACGTCGATCGCCTGGAAAAGCGCATCACGCGCGCCTACCGGCGAACGCTGTTCGGTTCGCTGTCCAACGTGTGGCTGTTCGACCGGCGCTGCGTCAAGCCCGACAAGGCCAACGCCAGCGCGCTGGCATTGCTGCCACGCGACAGCGCCCACCGGCTCGACCGCCTGTGGACGCTGGTACGGGACACCTGCCCGTTGCCGCTGCTCGACCACTGGCGCGAGACCGTGCTGGAAATGCTGCAAACCCGCGAGATGCTGGCCCGCCTTCCGTTCGCCCTCGGGCCGCTGGAAGGCCATCGGCTCGCCATCGACGTGCCGGCGCTGACCCTGGCGCTGGGCTCCCTGATCCGCAGTGACGTGCTCACCGCTTATCCCTATCCGGCCAAGATCTGGACGCCAGAAGCGGTAGCGGCTTGACCCACCCGCGGAAGCACGCCTTGGCGTGCTTCCGCCATTCCTCCCCGCCAACCAGGAGACTTCCATGGCGCTCATGTTCCCGCGGCTTGCCCGCAATTTCGTGAAGAACGGCTACTTCCCCACGGATGAGCCCACGCTCGAAAGAGCCCTCAACGCACTGATGCCCAGCTACGGGCCGATGTGCATCCTCGATCCCTGCGCCGGCGAAGGCGTAGCGATCGCCGAAGCCGCCCACGCCCTCGGGCGCGAGCACGCCAAGGCGTTCGCCGTCGAGTTCGACGCGGAGCGGGCACGCCATGCCCGCGGCCTGGTCGATCACTGCCTGCACGCGGACCTGATGGACACGATGATCTCCAAGCAGTCCTTCGGGCTGCTGTGGTTGAATCCGCCGTATGGCGACCTCTCCAAGGACGTCAACGGCAACATCGGCTACCAGGGCCAGGGCCGTGCCCGCCTCGAAAAGCTGTTCTACCAGCGCAGCCTGTCGCTGTTGCAGTACGGCGGCATCCTGGTCTTCATCGTCCCCGGCTACGTGCTCGACGCGGAGCTGGTCGGCTGGCTGACGCGCCACTACACCGACCTGCGCATCTACCGAGCGGTGGAGACGCAGTTCAAGCAGGTGGTGGTCTTCGGCCGCCGGGTGCGCCAGCGCGAACAGGCGCCTGACGGTGTCAAGGCCGTGCGCAATCTGTTGCTGCAGGTTGGGCAGGGCGAGATAGAAGCCGAGGAACTGCCGAGTGAATGGCCGTTCCTGCCGTACATCGTCCCCGCCAGTCCGGCCGAGCCGGCGCATTTCTTCCGCGTGACGATGGAGCCGGAGCAGTTCGCCGACGAGGTTGGCAGGCTGCAAGGCCTCTGGCCGTCGCTGGACACGCACTTGGGGGCCGCGCAGCAGTCGCTGCGTCCGCCGGCGCGGGCCTTGTCCCACTGGCATCTCGCCCTGGCCCTGGCCGCGGGTGCGATCTCCGGCGTGGTGCGCTCCAAGACGGGGCGTGTGCTCGTCGTCAAAGGTGACACCCACAAGGACAAGACGCTCCAGCGGGAATTCACCGAACGTGACGACGGCTCCATCGCCGAGACCCGCATCCTCACCGACAAGTTCGTGCCTGTCATCCGCGCGTGGGACATGACGCCGGGCTCCGCCACGCGGGGCGAGGTGTTGACCATCCGCTGATCGTTTTTCCACCGCCGACGGTTCGCCGTCGATTTCTTCCACCCACCGGGGTCCAGTCGCCCCGATGGGGTGCCGTGGCCCCTCCATCTTCAAGGAGCCTTCCATGGCAATCCAAGCACTTCCCATCAGCCAGACACCGAGCCGGCGCTTCGCGCCCGGCCAGGTGGTCATGACCATCGGCGTCGATGATCTGGTCCAACAGGGCCGGCTCAACCCGATTCCGTACCTGCGCCGCCATCTCAATGGCGACTGGGGCGACCTCGACGACTACGACAGGCGGCAAAACGATGCCGCGCTGAAGTCTGGCGAGGACCGCCTCTTTTCCTCATACCAGGTCGCACCCAGCCTGCAGCTCTGGATCATTACCGAATGGGATCACAGCGTGACCACGCTGCTGCTGCCCAGCGAGTACTGATCTTCTCAACGGTCGCACGCCGTTCTTTCCTCCCACCACGGGGCATGCCATCGCCCCGTTGGGGGTGGTGCATGCCCCATTTTCCTTGGAGCATCACCATGTCCCTCGATCTCGATACCACCGCCAACGATGCAACGCCCGTACAGGGCGAACTGGTCGATGCGGAATCTTCCCCTCTGACCCTGAGCCTTCAGGATTTCGTCGGCGAGTTCGGCGACGAACTGCTCGACTCCCTCAACCGCGCCAACCCGCCGGTCTATGCCGGCCAACCGCAGGCGCATCGCCAATTCGTCGTCGCCAGCCTCAAGCGCAAGCTGTTCCAGGCCCAGGCCGAAGTCGTCCATGCCGCCGCCGAGCTGCTGATCGATCGTGGCGAACGCGCCGCGATCGTCAACGGCGAGATGGGCTGCGGCAAGACGACCGTCGGCATCGCTACGGCCGCCGTGCTCAACGCCGAAGGCTACCGCCGCACCCTGGTTCTTTCGCCGCCGCACCTGGTTTACAAGTGGCGGCGTGAGATCCAGGAGACGGTGGCGGGCGCCAAGGTCTGGGTGCTCAACGGCCCGGACACGCTGGTCAAGCTCATCAAGCTGCGCGAGCAGTTGGGTGTGCAGCCCACGGGCCAGGAGTTCTTTGTCCTGGGGCGCGTGCGGATGCGGATGGGATTCCACTGGAAGCCCGTCTTCACCACGCGGCGCACCCGCCATGGCGACGTGGCAGCGTGCCCTGACTGCGGCACGGTCATCACCGACCTCGACGGCGAGCCGGTCAACCCGGTCGCGCTCGAAGCCGAGGAGTACCGCAGGAAGTGCAGCCATTGCGCCGCGCCCCTGTGGACGCTGATCCGCCCGCGCAGCCTGTCCGGCAGCGACCAGTCCTCGGCCGTGCTGAAAGCCTTGAAGCGCATCCCGACCATCGGGGCAGTCACCGCGCAGAAGCTGATGCAGAAGTTCGGTGACGGGTTCCTGGCGTCGATGCTGGGCGACAACATCCATGAGTTCATCAACCTCATGGACGGCAACGGCGAGCTGGTGTTTTCCGACCGCCAGGCTACGCGCATGGAACGCGCGATGGCCAATATGGAGTTTGGCTTTGGCGAGGGCGGCTACCAGCCGTCCGAGTTCATCAAACGCTACCTGCCGCAAGGCACGTTCGACCTGCTCATCGCCGACGAGGCCCACGAGTACAAGAACGGTGGCAGTGCCCAAGGCCAGGCCATGGGCGTGCTGGCAGCGAAGGCTCGCAAGACCTTGCTGCTGACCGGCACGCTGATGGGCGGCTACGGCGACGATCTGTTCTACCTGCTGTTCCGAGCCCTTCCCGGGCGGATGATCGAAGACGGCTACCACCCGACCACGAGCGGCAGCATGACCTCGGCCGCGATGGCGTTCATGCGCGATCACGGTGTCCTGAAGGACATTTATTCCGAAAGCACCGGCACGGCGCACAAGACCGCGAAAGGCACGAAAGTCAGTGTCAGAACGGTCAAGGCCCCAGGCTTCGGCCCCAAGGGCGTGTTGCGCTGCATCCTGCCGTTCACGATCTTCCTGAAGCTCAGAGACATCGGCGGCAACGTGCTTCCGCCGTATGACGAAGAGTTCCGTGAGGTCGCAATGGACACGGCGCAAGCCGCGGCCTACCGCGATCTGGCGGGTCGGCTGACCGCGGAGTTGAAACAGGCTCTGGCGCGACGCGATACGACCTTGCTGGGGGTGGTGCTCAACGTGCTGCTGGCCTGGCCGGATTGCTGCTTCCGGTCGGAAACCGTGGTGCATCCGCGCACACGCAACACCTTGGCGTTCGTCCCGGCTCAGTTCAACGAGTTCGAGATCAGCCCCAAGGAGCGTGAGCTGATCGAGATCTGCAAGGAAGAGAAGGCCCAGGGCCGCAAGGTCCTGGCCTACACGGTCTATACCGGCACACGCGACACGACCAGCCGGTTGAAGGTGCTGCTGGAGCAGGAAGGTTTTCGGGTGGCGGTGCTGCGCGCAAGCGTGGATGCCAGCCGTCGCGAAGACTGGATTGCGGAGCAGTTGGACCGTGGTATCGACGTGCTCATCACCAATCCCGAATTGGTCAAGACGGGGTTGGACCTGTTGGACTTCCCGACGATCGTGTTCATGCAGTCGGGCTACAACGTGTACTCGCTCCAGCAGGCAGCACGCCGCTCCTGGCGCATCGGGCAGAAGCAGCCTGTGCGCGTGATCTACCTGGGCTACTCCGGTTCCTCGCAGATGACCTGCCTGGAACTGATGGCCAAGAAAATCATGGTCTCGCAGTCCACCTCGGGCGACGTGCCCGAATCCGGACTGGATGTGCTCAACCAGGACGGTGATTCCGTCGAGGTCGCACTGGCCCGACAACTGGTCGCCGCCTGATCCCTATGCCATACGCCGGCCCTCGCGCCGCCGGCTTTCTCGTTTCTTCCACTTTGCAGCCATGTCCACGTTCCCGTGGACATGGCTGCGTCTTTTCTCATCCCAAGGAGATTTACATGAACATCAATACCCATGCTGTTCCCGAAGTCGTCAAGGCTCGCCTGACGCTGGACGTGAGCTATGTTCTCAACGGTGAAGACCCCGATGACGTCCTCATTCGTCTGCACAAGCGATGCGAGCGAGCCATCGGCGATGGCATGCTGACCGGCGAAACGAACGCGGAGGTAGCCACGTGGTCAATCGACGTTTCCGTTCTGCCCTCGGCAGACGTCAGTGACGCATTGGAAGCTGAGATTGCCGCTTTCATGCAACAGCGCATCGAGGATGGAAACCTCAGCGCAGAGGACATCCCGGTTCGCCTGGCGCGCTATGGTCTGATGGCCCCCGAGACGTTCATCGCTGAAATGCGCGAGCGTATGGAGATGGTCATCGGTGACGACGCTCTGGATCGGAGTTTCATCCCTTCAATCGAACCTGCCGATGGCGGCAAGAACGAAATGCCAGTCGCGGTCGCCTGCGTCAACGCTTTGGGCATGGCCGATCTGCCAATCTTCACCGTTGAGGTCACCAAGGAGGAATACGACCTGGGCGTCCATTACGACAAGGCCAAGGACCTGGCCGAAGAAGCCCGGTACGAAGGGCCATTCGTCTGCTTCGACGCTGCCGAACACGGAGCCATCCTTTCGGCCGCTCGCGAACTGGAACTTGTCCCGCAGGTGGTCGTGGTCGATATGACTGACGGTCAGATCCACTCCATCTGCTGCGATGCAGGCGAGGTCAAGGTCATCTGCTACGACACCCGCGACACCGACGAGTATTCAGCGGCGGTGGCGGATCGGCCTGTCGGCGAAAACGGCCAGCTTGTGCACTGCTGGGCGCATACCCAGTTGGCGCATGTCGATCCTGGCCTGAAGCTGGCCCGTGATTGATCCGGCAAGCGCGACATCCACTTTCACAGGCCCCGTTCGGGGCCTTTTTTCTTGGCTTTGCCGCCTTCCAGAAACCGGGCAGCCCGCAGTTCGCATTCCCGGCTGACCGCGCTGCGATGCGCGGCCAAGGTATCGGCATCGCAATGAAAGAGTCGATGCCATGCCCGCAATCCATGTATCCAGGCACTTGGTCGGCGCCGGCCTCCTGGCCGCAGCCTTGGCCAGCGGCTGCGCGACCACCACGGCGCCGCTCGCACCCGATGCCA